>CXWJ01004341.1_pt1 | contig 14829 bp, 19 predicted proteins | sample 590841 | NCBI WGS metagenome assembly CXWJ01 (sample SAMEA3498367, study PRJEB10139) | wastewater metagenome | biome: wastewater treatment plant; material: activated sludge | place: Austria | collected 2015-01-21 | reverse complement strand
GATAGCGAGTTGGTGGCCATGGATACCCATCTTCTGTTTCGCGTGTGTATATATGATTCCAAAAGAAATACCATCTCCATTGTGGGCAATACCACAGAACCGAATACACACGTTTGCCAGTATTGGAGTCATAGCGTTCAAAACGGCGTTTCTTTTTCAGAACTTGCCCACAAACATCGCACCAAAATTTCTGTTCTTCGGTCATTGGGGATTTGGGGTTAAGAAAAATCATGGTCAAAGAAGTCGTAGCCATCAATCTGGATAGCGTGTTCATCATGTCGAGTTCCGGTTTGCTTATTTTGTACCATCTCCCAAAATTCTTTGTAGCTTATTTCACGACCATACTCATCAAAGATTTTCTTACCTAGCAGATACTCCATCATTTCAGGCACGTCTTTGTACAGATCTTCATGAAGATGGAAAGAAAACTTCCAGCCAAAACTACTTTTTCCCAAATGGATTTCTTCATAGCGGTTGCAGGCCAGACATTCCTTATCTTTGATATAGTAATTAGTCCCCATAAACTTTATTAAGAAACTATCTGTACCAGTGCGGCAATGAGAATAAAAGCCGTATAAATATACATAGCCGCGAAAGCATATTTAGTAATAGTTATAAACATGGCTAAATTGTAAAAGGAGTATTGACCATCACGCCGAGCCACTATACCGGTCAATGAGCTATGTGAGCTTGACTTGCAAGGCTTCACACGGCGTGAAATCGTATACGGTCGCAAAGGGGTGATGAGTGATTAAGTTATAACTCATCATGGCACACAATGTAAAGGGCAACTATACATAATCGGGAATAGACCATAAAGAAAAAGTGGGCGCAAGGTTAGTTTTATGTTAGGGCATAATACCGTAGATAGTGGGTTTACATTTACATACACACCATATCTAGTAACTATGACGTTACGTTATACTATATGTAGTAGGTATAAACATGTAAACCACAATAGAGAGTATATTGACAAGGTGTGTCAAGAAAACGTAAATTCGGGGGGCTTTCTTTTTTTTTGAGGCTTTTTTTTCTTTCGGGGGTAAGGAAAAACATTCAATGACTTTCAATCCTTTGAAAGCTCTATTGAATATCCCTTTACGCAATACCGGGATGAACGAAACAGGTTTAGATTCTTTAATCTTTTAATCCTATTTTCTTCTTCTCTTTCTGGTGGTTCCTCACAGCCCTTAAGACAGTCCTGAACAGCGAGTATCCTAACGCATAGATAGCCTCCCTACTGAAGTCTTTACTATCGATTATATGAGCTACTGCGAGACCAATCGCTTGATCATAAATAATATCAGTCCAGAGAGTATGAAGGAATGACTCAACATTTGGGTGTCTGTGAATCCATGAGACTACCAAATCATAATAATATCTCAACTGTAGATAGATACTTAGAAAGAAAAAGGTTTTCTTTTTAGTCATATTAAAAGGAATAAGGAGGTATTGGGGTCGCACCTTTTTGCTTTCCTTCATTATCGATTGAATACTTTGCGTATAAAGCTTTCAGTCTCAATATAGGATCACAGTTGTACCCATTGATTCCGGCCAGACTGCGAGTCATGATTTTATTGATATCTGCGATAAAGACTTTCTTACCTTTCATCACAACGTAACCGCCACCACCTTCCGCCACATCGATGATCGGCGTATGAGTGATCAATTCTACATGGCTATGTGGTTTCGTCGTTTTAGAGCCGGTATTACCAGTAACAACCAGGGGATCACCACGTTGAATTTTTGCGCCTGCCTTATGCAGGAAATTACTGTTATGCGCAAACACCCAAACATCACCGGTTGCTTCATGAAGTAAGTACAGTGTGTTACCCATTTCTGTTTGTACCTTCGTCATTAAAACTTTACCGCCAATAGGAGAGGGGATTGTATCGCCGATTTTGTAGCCAAGGTCTACACCCGTATGTCCTTTTGTTTTATGGTAAAAACCCACCGGAACCATTGATCGATAAGGATTGAGGATCGCGGCTTTTAATAAAGGTATTGTCATGCGTTTGTGGTTTATGGATTATCATTATCATCCCCGCCGCCCGCTGTGCCGCTTTGGAACGACATATACATTTTAACAAAATCATGGTGATCTTTCATGCTTACCGTGACTTTTTCCATGGCATCAATAGTTTTTTCGCTCGACTCTTTTAAGGAAGTAATAGCATCGGCCAACTTATCCATTGTTTGAACGGTGGCTTTGCGGTCGTCACGAATGAAACTGATAAGCTTTTCAATCACAATACTTAGAGCTAAAAAACCCGCACCGCCAAGGCCTAATTGTAGCCATTCCTGCATCGGAAATGATTTAAAGTGTACCCCAATCTTTGGCTAAAATGTCATCTTCAGATGGCGTAAAGCGTGTCTGCGATTTCACATTGTCGTTTACAATAAAGACATCGTTCCCTGTTTCTTTTGGTGATGCCATGATCTCCAAATAAGAACCTGCTAAGTCTGTTTCATTCCAGGCCGCCCGGGAGACTCTTTCACCCTGTATAAGGTTGCGAATTGCTTGCCAAAAATCCATAAAAATTTGGTTAAGTTTTGATAATATATTTGATTGTAAGGTACGGCTGCAAATTATTGTGAGCTGATCCCGAGCCGTTAGATTGTGTAGCCTGGTCGGTTGTACTACTTTGACCTCGAAGTACTAAACCACCTGCACCGGTAGTTGTACCCATGCTTAGAGCGTGTGTGTGCGCTGCCAATTCAGCGGTAGTAAGTACATGTGTTTCTTCACCGCCACTTGATCCCTGAGTGACAAACGTACCCGCATTTTTACCAACTGGCACACGACCGGTAAGATCCGGTGCTAAGAAATTTGCCCTAAAACTATTTGCGCCCACCGTACCATCCGCCGTTATGTTTACCGCCGATCCGCCGAAGCTTGTCGAGACCTTAAAAGTATCGGCTGTCTTATTGATAACGTAATAATCCGTGCTTGCTGTCAATCCTGTAGGCAAAGAACCGGTTGAGGAAAACGAAATGATATCCCCATCACTCAAGCCATGCGCTTGAGAATACAAAGTGTCGTTTGTGTTGTCGGCTGTCATCCATTGTGTGTAGGTGTGCGTGCCTGATCCTGCGCCGGTAATATCTACCGCCGCGCCGCCTCTGGTAAGTGAGACCTGGAAATCATTAGTTGTGGCGTTTATTACCCAGTAGGTTGTTGCCAAAGCTAAGCCCGCCGGAAGTGTACCGCTTGAAGTGAGAACCAGAGGGATATCGTTATTAAGGCCGTGCGAAGTTTTATTTACTCTGTCAGTTCCCGCAGTAACGGTAAACGTTGCGGTGATCTTGGTATTGATTGCGCCGTCTCCATACAAATAATTGCAAAGTTTATGCAATGTTTGGTAGAGGGTTTTACTGTAGCTTGTACCATCCGCAACCACCCAACCAGTCGGCGCGGTTGCGCCCACAAATGGCACGATTGTACCCGCAGGAGTATTTGGCGCGGTGTACAAACGGAAATAGGTTCCGTCATATTGAGCAATATGAAACGACCCGCTAGTGATATCCCCCGGGCTTAACAGTTGAGTATAATCCGGTGCTTTTGAAAAGTAGACTGCGCCAAGTCCATTGACATTGATAGTCGATATTCCTGTAGGCGTGAAACTTGCTTTGAATTTAATAACCATACCCACCGTCAATGCGGTGATCTGTGCATCTAAATCTAATACAAAAGCGTTTGCCGATCCCGTGGTAAGCGCGTAATCACCGGCCATTAAGATCAAATCTTTTCTTAGGTTGTTATAGTGGGAAGCGACCGCCACATCGGCGACCGCCACGGGTGCTGAGTTCATTTATGAAACGGTTATTGTTAAAGTAACACGCAATGAGTTCAATGAAGTTTTCGTAATATCCAAATTCACACGGTCAAAGATCACCCCGGTATTTGCTGAAGAAGTGCCATCGATGAACGCGCCAAACTCCTTAATGTTTCCGTTACCTGTTGTCGGGTCAAAATAAAAAGTTATCGTGGTTACGCTTCCGGCGCGTGAGTTATCTTCGACAAGAGTACGGGCAATTTCTGTTTGTAGTTGTGGATCCGCCGCAAGTGGCGTATTGGTTCCGGTTCCAACCGCACCATAATTTACGATGCCAGTAAAAGAAGTTTCACCGTTTAAAATTCCGGCAAATCCATTCTTTGCGACCGTACAAACCAGGTTGTCGATCTCCTGAACCTCAACTACATTGCCATCTAAATCTAAAAGTTCAGCCTTTATATGGCCTTTGATTTTCACCCCATCGCTTTTTTTTATGTGTGATGTTTTCATGCCCAGTACATAGTAGTATCGACTCCCTGCCAAACCAATCTATCCGGCGTTGTGCCTGCATCATTTGACCAGACGTGGCCTATAAACAGTGTAGTCGCAACGTCCGTATCTGTGAATGTAATTTGTTCGGTAAAATCTTCAAGCTTGTCTGAAACTTCACTGTCATCGATGACGATATTTTTATCGTCTCTCAAAATTTGGCTTTGAAGCCATGCCATGATGCCAAAAGTTTTTGTTGTGATCAGGTCTACTTGATACTCAAATGCACTGCCGTTTCTGGTGGTGGCCGATATCCTGGAAATAAGAAAATCCGTGTCTATTCCCCGCACGGTAGACTGTACATTGATGGTCGCACCTACACGCAGGCCTGGAGTGTAAGTAGTAAATCCGCCTTCGCTTGCTGCGGCACTCCACGCCAAAATCTCTTGCAACGCCCTCTGTCGCGCGCCCTCTTTCGTATTGATGCTGTTATCAGCAATCTTTGATTGATACTCGCCATAGGCCGCAATCGAAACATTATCTTTGTACTGAACAAAGACCGCTTTATATGGCTGCGCTGCGACCGTTAAGGTATTACCCGCCCCCGGGGCTGTGGCAAATGTTAAAATTCGGGTCTCGCCATTATACAGGGCTTCATAAGTCACAACGGAAACGAAATACCATTTATAATTGATAGCCGTCCAGGCAGGCGCAGCCGATCCAATATATGCCATGCCATCGTAAGCCGCCGCCCCTAAATCGATAAGGTAATAATTTGAAGCATCGACCGCCCCTGACCTTGTAGCGCGATAGTGTATTTTTGCATTTTTGTTGAGCAGTAAATAATTCACCACGGCTTCAGTGAGCGCAAAAGTATATTCAACATAGCTTGTAGTGATCGTAGCACCTGCCAAGGCTGTGATAGTTGAAAGGTTGGTTGCACTTGGTTGGTTGGTGGTTCCGTTATCCGCAAAAACCTGGATTTGAAAATTGTCTACCGGCGCACCAAACTTTTTCACTCGAAGTTTTACCTTAGTCAGTCGGCCTTTTTTCAACATAACCATTTGTTGGTCTGCATAGGTACGCGCCGCCGCATCACCCACGGCCTGATCTGAAGTTCCTTTGATCGTCTGGATCGCGCCCTGATTGTCGGACATCACGTCTACATTGTCGGTTCCCACTGCTTTTTCTACCGACTGCAAAAGGAGAGTCATTGTGCTGAGTTCGTACTTGTAACCCATCTTAAAAACCTTGTTGTTGCCGTCAATTTGATGGCGTAAATCTTCAGTCACACTACTATCCAAATAGTCGCTTCCTTTTACAAATATAGAGTTGCGCAACTGGTCAACATTTTCCTGGACTCTCAGAGATCGATACACATAATTTCCACTCGTATCGTTTATATTGTATGCCGCCGACTCTCCATATATCGCAAAGAGATGAACGTCTTTTAGTTCATCCACATACCATTGCCACTGAAACAAATCCGCGATTTGCTGAAAACATTTTGATGGCTGTTCGTAGTTGAACCGCAGATATTGAACAATCTGCGTTGCTGAAGCCGCCGCATTTCGAGTGTATGCCGCGCTATCTATGCACTGCATATTTGAGAATGTGAGGTTGACCGTATCGGTTCCGGTAGCGTCCACATCAAACTGCAATTGATAAATGTCCGTGAGTGAAGGAGAGCCGGTAGTGGAAAAATCTGATACTAAAATATGCAAATGATTTGCGCCGCTTTGTGTGAGTAGGCTCGTGATGTCTTTGCTGTAGTAGTTAGTTAAACCAAGGTCTCCAAACTTAATGACTGCGGATGATAGTTTAGTGATGTCGTCTACAAACACATCTACATCGATATAGTCCGAAGTTCCTAAACCATTTTGCGTAAGGTCTAAATACAGAACACGCGCCGCGGTCACATTTGTACCTGTTGAAGTAACCTTCAAGCCCTGAGTCCCCACTTTATAATGGCTTGATGTCGTGTCCGCTGTGCCTGCACTCCAAACCTCATTCGCATCAAATGTGGCCATTTCCACACGCATATTTTTATTTACATATTTATTCAAAATATCACAGACTATATTGATGGCCGGAACCGATTGATATATTTCGTTTACCAAGAGCGCATCCATTTTGTGTGAATAGTCTTTCACTGTGACCGTCTGCCTTTCGAGATCGTAGCCATCAAAGTTTTTATCGACACTTACAACGTGACCACCAAAAACTAAAACGCCCGTGTCGTACAGTTTGATTTCATCGAGCATTGCTACGGAAAAAGACCGCCCCGCAAACTTATTTTGTTCGAAGGTAACAGTATCGACTTCATTGTTTAAGGCCTGAGACCATTTAAAAGAAGGCCACAATATATTCGAGCTTTTATCTACCCCGTTGACATAGAGCTGCAAAGCCATGGTTCAAAGATTTAAATAAGTCGCCTTTGGAGGCGTAAATTCTCCATGATCAGGTCTCCGATTTTTCGGCCTGCATCACGATCGAGCAAAGTGTTTCCCGTTACAATAACAGTAAGACCACTTCCTTTGCTGGCCTCACTATTCGGGATAATGGTTCCGTTTTGGCTAGGTACAAACGTCTCGAATCCACGTTCACCCACCGTGTATGCGTGGCCTGCTTGCACACGGCCACCCGATGCCGCATGTTTTTTGGGTGCGGATGATGAGCCGCTACCATTGCCGCCGACCGTGGTAATACGTTGAACGATATTCCAGACAGTCGAAAGTGAAGACGGCACTAAGGCCTTCATCGTATTGATGGCTGCGGATACTAAGCCTCTGTTTTCATTGATCGAGTCGGCCAGGCGTTGCACCCATCCTAAACCCGCCGCGCCCCAATCTGCGGCCATAGCACCAAGCGTGCTTGCATTGTGTACGGAAATGGCTGCGAGGCCTTCAGTCGTAACCGTCAAAGCATCGACCCCATAAGTTTTTTTAAAGGCGGCAAGCTGATCATCCAGTCCCTTTTGCAGAGTGATTTTCTGCTCACCAGTCGCCACGCCAAGCTGCGTATTTAATTGTGATAAATGATCTGCTGCGGCTGTACGTTCTATAAGCTGTTTGTCAGTTTGTAACTGATTTAAGGCATCATAATTATCTGAAACTTTCCCCCATGTTTCGGCCAAGTGGTCATCCATTGAAGCGGTCAACGCATCAAGTTCACTCTGGCTTGCGAGCGTCCAACGTTTCATCTGGAAAATGATTAAATCCACATTGTATTCCGTCCAGAAAGCAAGCTCCGACCAGGCCGTTTGAATTGATAAACCAAACTCTTGCCAGGACATACCCCGCGCCGTTAGTTCATTATCAAGCATCGTAAACAATCCCAGGATTATACCGATCGAAGCTGATATCGGATTTGAGCTTAAGGCCAGTGTCAAAGCAAGTCCCACCTGGCCGATCGTAGCGGCCAATTGTGGATTCAGTGAAATCCAGTTTGAAATTCCGGTAATTATTGGCGTAAGGGAAGTGATCATGCTGGTGAGTGCCGGTGCTAAAGCAACCGCGACCTGTGTCGCTATACCGCCAAATGAAGCCTTCAAACTATCCAAAGCATTGTCGAGTGCCAAGCCCTTTTTTAAGCTGATCTCATCGAAAGAAAGACCAAGTTTTTTTGCTTCATCACCAAACTTTTTAAGGTCAAATGCGCCGCTTTCAAACATCGGCAAAAGATCAGTTCCGGATTTTCCAAAAAGCTTAACGGCTTCCGCTGTTCTTGCAGTCGGGTCTTCAATGGCTGCGATAGCTGTACCGATCTTTGCAAATTGATCTTCAGGTTTAAGGTTCTTAAGATCTTCAAATTTTAAATTTAATGGGTCGAGGGCTTCTTTTGCTTTGTCGCTATCCGTGGCAAAGGCGGCTAAGTTCATTTGCATTTTCTTTACGCCGCCGCCAACCGCTTCTATTGAAGACCCCATGTTGTCGGCTGCCAGTTTGAATGCTGAAGCTGACTCCGCAGACAATCCGGTAGAGGTGCTGAAGTTATCAATCTTTTCTGCCGCATCCGCAAAATCTACTACTGACTTTGTAGCAAAAGCCACCATCGCAACTGAAGCAATATTCGCGGCCTGCTGTACTTTCTGAAAAGATTTTTGCACACTATCCCCGAGCTTCGAAAGCTTACTACTGGCCTGATCGTTCACTCCGATACTGATTTGTAAGGCGCGGTCTGCCATAGAAAAAGTGATTTAATTATTCTTTTTTTGCCGTTTACTCTGAGCATTCAGCACAGCAATAATATTCTCGATATCATTATAATCCTGATTTCGTAAATCACTAGGTAAACAATGAAGAACAACGCATAACTGTGAAATTATAGCATCTTGGTTTTCCGTTGGTATTTCCATGTATACCGTTGAGTAGATTTCGTCCCCGTCTATTTCAACTTTTTTTTTATAAACTCAATTCGTTCGGCAATCGCACTTTCTAAGATTTCACCATCGGCCTCTGTCAGTTCTTGATCCAATGTTTCCATACTCACCGGAAGTTCTTTCCCGTTTTTATCCACAATCTTTACAACAAAAAACCCCACAACTTTATCCACAATCTGCTGGTTTAAACCTCCATTAAAATTAAATTCTACTTTGCCCTCAACCACTCTTTGAATCGCGCCGTTTGCCATCACTTCCTTTACCTGCTTGGTCTCTCCATAAGTCATGCGCTCAACAATCGAAACGGTAAGCCCCGATTCTGGCATCTTTACTTCGGTCAATTTTCTTTCCATATAAAGTATTGGTTAGGTACATCGGCACTTTACTTAAAAAGGCCGATGGTGTCAAAACGCATCGGCCTCCCTCCGCTAAACCGGCTTAGTATGAAGCTACCAAATTTGTGAGGGTAGCTGTGATCATCTTTGAATCCGTAAGGCTGTAGTGTGCCGTGATATCAAAAGTTTCTTCGATCAAATCATTCAATTTCATTTTGCGTTCGTAGTTGGTTACACGCACGCGGTGAAGATCAATTCGAAGTTTTGGGTTTGCTGAAGTTCCGATGGTAACTCCTGTATTGATGATATCAAAACGCATCGCGTTATATGTTTCATTGTTCTGCATATCCGCATAAGTAGCGTCATTATGCACAATAGTAACTGATCCTTTGATATCAAATGCACCGTTTAAAATGTCGTTTGGCGCAACGTTACCAAGCACCCATTCCTGAGATACATTTGCAGAAAATTCCAAAGAAAATTCACGGATTTTCACCGCACTTGCGCCAGTCAATCCAGACTGAGCAGAGGCCTTTTTAAAGACCAAGTTTTGAGCTACAAAATCATTTTCAGCCGAATGAGCCACGGTGTTTGCTAAGGCTGCGCTTGGTACTGACAATAGCTTTGTATTGAATCGTACATAGTCGCCGTACTTAGCAGAAATCTTGAGAGAATCTACTACGGCGTTGGCATATCCAACCGCATCATTAGAGCTTTTGTGTGAGACCGTAAGGCTTTGGTGTTGTGTCGTCTGGTTTATACTGTAGACGTGATCATAAACCAAGCCTGAACCATCAGCGTTCACCGCCGGTGTGTCCGTTCCGAAAAGGGAAAGCAAAAATAAACCCATAGATTTGTCTTTCATCTTTGAGCCAATTTCAATCTCACCCCATTTCTGAGTTACCGCCATGCCGTCTGAGCTTTCCATACGGGCAAGCGAGGTCTCATTTAACACTGTGTTGACCATATCATCAATTTTCAAATCTTCCCACGGAATCCAATAAGTTGCGGCCACGGCGGTTCCGCGTGCTGATTCTTTTCCAATTCCGACCGACTCTTGGCGACCTATAAGTTTAGTCATGATCTTTTACGTTAAGTGATTTTTGAAGTTTTGCCTGCGCCTCCTGAATATCAAACGCCGCGATCGTGACTCCATACTCTGGAAAATTAAACTCGATCAAATCTTTTTTTTCTACTTCATCGGTTTTCTTTGGCATAAATAGCGCGTTAAATTCAATAACATTTTGAGCCTTCCGCATTTTGCAGTCAATCAAATTACTGTGTCACAACCTCTACTTCCGATTTGCAAACAAGTGTCATCTTCGCATATTTGAAGGTGGCACTGCCTATTACCACATCACCCCACGCAGAGGGTAAAGGCGTGCAAAAGTCACACGCACCAGACAAGTTGTAGTCTGATTCAAAGGCAGTCACGACCGCATCGACCGCCGCCGCTAAAACCGTGATGGCATTGTTACGGCCACCCGCTTCGATTTCCTGCCAGATAATAATATCGAAGCCGTAGCCGCGTTGGTTGTCAGTGTTCAAAAAGAAAGCACTTTCATGGCCGGATGGTTCAAAGGTCGCTACCGGAAAACCGGTAAAATTTTCATCGTGATCACTTTTTACCTGCATCAAAACGCCGCTTGGATTTGTACCGGCATCATATTTGAGTGTGTTTAATTTTGCGAGGATTGCCGCGCGTAACGCTGTGAAAGTTGGTGAGGGCATGTATTAAGTGTTTAATAATTTGTGGCTTTACTTAGCCATTTTACTAACTATGTTTGCAAGCGCATCATCGAAAAATTTATCTACTTCAGGCTGCGCTTGCTCAATGGCCAATTCAAAGAATGGGCGTTTTGGTTGCATCTTTTCTGTACCATCATGTACCCATAAAGCATACGGCGCGACATTTTCCAGGCGACCGATAAGCTGAGCATAAGAATCTACCATACCCCTACCCGCGCCCATCAAAAAACCGGTGCGTGGTGAGTTCGGATTTTTCAAGCTACTCAATGGAAAATATTGGAAGTTTATCATCGCATATTTCATCAGAGTGATGATGGTTTTTTTTATGGCCGCCTCTGCTTCGGGCTTAACAATAGCAGGTGCTTTTTTAAAAGCCGCCTGCAATTCTTTCAGTCCCTTAATTTCCACGTTTAGCATTGCCATCAGGTCGTTTTAACAGATAGAACCAGGGCGCATTTCAATATATCGATTGATGCTTGTTGAAATCTCTGGATGCCTGACACATGATACTCAACCGCATCGATAATCAGGATATCATTTGCTTTTATATCCGCTGCGCCTGCGCATACAAACGAATAACCTTGGCCGGCAAGACCCATATTTATAGACATCTTTGGATCAAGCGGTTGAAATTGCCCGGAAAAACTCGCACCCGAAACTGTAGCATAAGCCGATCGATTGCTGGAATATGCTGCAAGCCTTTTCTGAGTTGCAATAGCGTTGTAATTGAAAAAGCCAGTAGGCATATTTAGAAGCTTAAACGTTTATATTTGTTCAGAGTTCTTTTTACTTCAGCATCCATATCATCTTCCCATGTGATTGAAGCACCACCAACGCTTTCATTTTTGATACCTTGGCTGCGGCGTTTGTTGAATTGTTTAGCTACCATACGAATGCAGGCCATCACTAAGTTTTTGGGAATAATGGTTCCCGTAGATCCTGAGCCGACATAGCCGCCTTTATATACCACGCGGACATTTTGTACACCCACCGGAACGGTTGCCACCAGGAAAAGTTCACCGGTAATCGGGTCAAAAGTGTACTGACTGGTTGCATCTAAAGTATTCCATGTAGGGCTGTTCACGTTCCCGGTAGCATAAGCCACGGAAGTAATTTCTATAACCGGATATTTTCGCAGTAAAACCACGCGGCGTGCGTTGCTGTTGTATCTTTCAGTTACGGCCACCGGTGTTCCGTCCCTGTTTGTATCACATAAGAGTCTGCGGCCATTTAAAAATTCTTCAATCCAGTCGGTACACTCATCAATGAGCATTTCAAGCAAAGTGTCGTAGGTTGAAGAGGTCTCCCCGATGAAAGTTTTTACATCCGCAACGGTTGTAAGAGCGTAGGTTGCTAAAGCCATATTCGAAAAGATAAAGATTCAAATATATTGTAAAACCTTTTAAAAACAAAAGCCACGCGGTCTGCGTGGCTCTCGCCTACTAAGCTTTTCTAGGGACTTCTTACGCTGGTGTTGTTGAGTTCAAAGTTGCGCCACCTTTTTGCGCTCTGACCAAAAGTGTTGCCTGTACTAAGTCCGCACCTGTTGAAGATTTAGTGTGTACAACACGGACTTTCTTTACCTTTGGATCAAGGCTGAATCCTGCTGCTGCCAAAAGGTTGTCGCCATTTGTACCTGTAAGCTGTGAAATTGTAACTGCGTCTACGGCATCAGTAAAATCACCGATGATTGATGTCTGGAGTTTTGCGTCCAGGGTTTCGGTTGTGCCTGCGGCTGTACCGAAATCAAAAATCACCATTGCATCGCCTTCGTATGCTTCAACGTCTACGCCTGTTGCTGTATTAGTTTCGGCAATAGAAATTGGGTGAAGTAAGCTGAGTGCCTTATAATTTTCTGCAAGTTTGTGCATCGAAAAAGTTTTTTAAGTAATAGGACTATTTATTATCGCCGCCTTTTACCATCTTATCGGAAGTAGCTTTTACGGCTTTCGGTGGGGCTGGCTGCACTTCAGTTTTGTCGCCATCTTTCATTTTTACCACTGAGTCTTCGCCAAGTGCTGAAGCTTCTTTGTCTGTAAGTTCATACACTTTTCCTTTGTCGTAGTTGCAACCTTCAAAAACAGATGGGTGTAAAAATTTGTACTTTGCCATGGTGATAGTTAGGTTAAATATAAAATGTTTTTTGAGAAGCCGCCAAGGCCTATGTGTCCGAAGACGTTAGGATGGCGGCTAATTTTAAAGATAGAGTAGAGCCATTTCAATGATCAACTTGCTGCTGTTTTGAGTACCGCGAACGCTGCGCCTACTCCAACCGCCAACGCTACACGCTTTGTAACGCGGATGGCTTTCTGATTAGAAGCAAAAGCATTGACGCTTGATACTGTAGCAGAGTCGGAAACATCCATTGTCATCTGTTTACGGTCGCCATAGTAGAAGTAATCAAAATTACCAAAGATGATATATTTTGTGGAAACGGCTGTGGCTGAAGTCGCTGGCATTTTGTCATTTCCATAAACCGGGAAGCCTTCAATGAAGCCACAAGGGGTCTGCATATCGCGTTGAACCGCGTAGCCGATCATTGGGTTAGGGAAAGTAACAACGTGTTGGCTATTTTCTAAAATCTTTCGAATAGCACCAAATACTGTACGGTGCATAACGAATTTGCAGTTACCAATAGCACCGGATTTTACTGACGTTGTGAGGTCGATGAGGTTGTCGAGTGTCACGTCTGTGAACGCTGTTTTTGTTGAGGCCTGAGTTACCACTGTAACAGTAGAATCTCCAAATACACCTGTATATGGTGAGCCTGTACCTGTTAAACCTTGGCTGTCTTCATAACCTGCGATAGCTTCACCGGCCATATCCATGACGAAAGAAGCGACATCCTGGTTCGCATCTTCTAAGAGTTCGTTAGAAATCATGGCAATACCCACGATTGTTTTAGCTGCGAGTACAACGTTGCCGAGTACTGGACTACCGTCTGTCTGTGCTGTGGCTTCACCTGGTACACTCACAGTCATCGCAGTTGCTACATTTGGGAAGTTCAATGTGTCGCGTGTCATTGGAAGTTTGCGGGCAAACTTAGCAATGAAGCCAAAGTCTTCACGAATACGATCTACTTCCGCCATTGTTTCAACAGGAACCATATAACCACCGGCTGAGTCTGTGCCTTCACTCATACTTTTTTCAGAAAGTGCGGCAATTTCCTTTAGGTCTCCATAGCGGAGAGCCTTAATAAATTTACCTGTCTTTACTTGGCGAGCGCGTTTAGCTGCCTGTTCAGGAGTAAAGCCAGACTGTTCAACGTCCATTGCGTTTTTGAGTTTATCCATACCAAGACGTTTCATTTCTGATTCAATTTTCTCAGCCACTTTTGCTTCAACGTCCGCTTTCAAAGATTTGATTTCGTTTGTTACTGTTTCAAGCAACTTTGTTTGAAAGTCCGCTGCGTCTTTTGCTGCTTTTTCTTCAACTGTCATGATAAAAAGAGTTTAATAAAATAAAATTATTCGAGTGCTTTCTTGGCAGAGATCAGAGCTTGTTCAACGTTCTTATCTATACCTTTTAAGAGAGCTTGTAGTCCTTTGAGAGCATCGACCGGAGCCACCTTTTCTTCGGCGAGATCGAGTATTTCCCCTAAGACTTTGATGGCGTTTTCTATGGCCGACCTGTTTTTGGCAGAAAGGACGCGCCCTTCCTTTTTGCTGTTATCCTCTCTCACGCTCAACCGGTTTTCATCCAGTACGGATTTAGTAGCCGTTTTTACGCTTGCGAGGAAATCTACCAGGCCTTTAGTTATGTTATTCAAAAGTTCTTCCGCCTCTGTAGGCGTATCGTCACTCACGGTCTTTTGTTCGTGAATAGATTTCACAAACAAATTCACGTTATCATTGAGTAATTTTCTGAGACCGACAATGCTTGATTCAACCTCCACAATATCCTTTAAAGATTTTTGCTCAAAGAAGTTTACCGCCTTTGCGAATTTTGAAAGGCTCAATGCGTCCGCATTTGCTGGCACTGGTACAAAAGAAAGTTCTAAGAGTTCCGCTTTAGTAATAACAAAATGGTTGTTCGGGTCGCGGTCACGCACGATAAAGCCCACTGATACTGCCTTCAAAATGCCGTCATCATAAAGCGG
>CXWJ01000521.1_pt1 | contig 14836 bp, 9 predicted proteins | sample 590841 | NCBI WGS metagenome assembly CXWJ01 (sample SAMEA3498367, study PRJEB10139) | wastewater metagenome | biome: wastewater treatment plant; material: activated sludge | place: Austria | collected 2015-01-21 | reverse complement strand
CATAATAACCGGGCGCAAACGCTCCTGGCTATTGGTTTTGATCACCAACCCAAAGCTCCCATCGCTCAACTCCACGAATGAGCCGGGCGGAAAGACCGTGACCGTTGCAATGAACGGATCGATGACGTCCGGGCCGTATTTATTCCTCAGCTTGGTATAGAGATACGTCAACGCTTGGCTGGGACTGAGATAGCGCGCAGACCGTCGATCACTGACCCGCAGATTGTACTCAACGATCGTCCCCACTAATCGTGCCGTCTTGGTGATATCCCCGTTGATAAGCTTCTTGGGAAATCCCGTGCCGTCAAGGTACTCCCGATGTTGGTGGACGATCTCAATGATCTCGGGAGCCACACCCGGCATGCCTTCCAAGATCTCCTTCCCCAGTTGAGGATACATCCGAAGCAGCTTGGCTTCCGTCGGCGAGAGATCATCCTCGCTCTTGAGGCGAACCGCCAACGGAACCCGATTCATGCCGATGTTATGAAAGAGTCCGCCCATCCCGACATGCTCCGTTTCTTCAGGACTGAGGCCGAGCGTCTTGGCCGTGAGCTTGGCCAGGGCGCTGACATTCATCGCCTGCATGGCCAACTCCTGGCCCGGCTCCGCTCGGTTTTCGGCACAGACGAGACTCAATAGGACAGGCTCCTGGGCCGTGACCTTACCCATCGTCTCCAAGATCTTCGCCGCCGCTTGCATGGTGCTCGGCTGTCCGGCATTGGCCATCGCCATGACGACCGAGACCTCAGTGGTCGCCTTGGCATAGGTGCGCGAATTGTCGTCGATCGCTTTGCGATGCTCGAGCGCTGTTTGGAGCTGCCGCTGTTTTTCCTTGAGAATCGACTGCTCGTCGGCCTCGGCATCCTGCTCGGTTTCCGCGTCGACTTCGAACGCGCGCACGGGAGCCGACGGCTGGGCTAGGGATTCGACGACATCAGCATGGGAGAGCTCGGGGTCATAGTAGAGTTTGGTCAGACGATGCTTCCGAATAATGGCGATTTCAGTCGGCGAGGACACCGTAAAGGTGTTGCGGACGAAGGGATGCTCCATCCAGGAATGGTCGATCTTGATATAGAGCCCGACTCGCAGCAAAGCTGGATCAAGCGGGAGCCACGCCACGGTAAGGACTATCCTTTGCTAAGACTTACTTTTGATTCCAATCTGTTAGGAGTATCTCCTACCACATCGCGTCTCACCGCACCAGAGACTTTAGGCTCCATCTAGAGCCATTAAGATCCTGCCCACAACGCCCCATCTCCATAAATTTCAGCGGTACTGAAGCGACGAGACGCTTCGGCTCGTCGCACAGGCTCCTGATACCCCATCCTCAGAATTCATCAGCGATCGTCGGATTCTCTTTTCTCCATTCCGCATAATACTTCGCCACTTCTGATCGCCTCGAAGTATTCAACCCATAAACGGCAGTTGAAGCATCGGCCTGCTCTGGGATAGCCTTGCTGGCAGCGGATTGGCAGCACATTGCCTGGCACGAAGGGAGTCACCCAATGGGTGAAGCACCACGCAAGGCCTTGGCAGGCCAGAACGAGGCGATTGCACTCGATACGTTCGGGGGGCGAATCCACGTCGAGTGGGATCCGGCCGCAGCCGTCACGCCGCTCGGCCAGTTGCCATTCTTCATCGAATTTCTCAAAGTGAGTGGCGTCTTCGAGGCATGGGTGGCCGATTGCCCGCTGGCCTACCATAGCAACCACGCGTCGGATAAACGCGCGGTGCTCGCGACCTTGCTGCTGTCGATCCTGGCCGGCCACCACCGGTATGCGCATATCACGGCGATTCGCTATGACGGGATTCACCCTGAGTTGTTGGGCGTGTCGAGACTTGTCTCGGAGGATGCCGCACGACGGGCGCTCACACGGATAGACGAATCGTCGGGCGTGGCCTGGCTTGACCGGCATCTGGCAAAGACGACGCAGCCGTTGCTGACCACGCCGTGGATCCTGGATCTGGATGCGACGGTGAAGTGTCTGTATGGCAAGCAGGAAGGCGCGGTGGTGGGCTACAATCCGAAGAAACCGGGACGACCGGCGCACAGCTATCACAGTGCGTTGATGGCGAACACGCGGCTGGCGTTGGCAGTGGACGTGCTGCCTGGCAATGAGACGGCCCCGCTGCACGGCATGCCAGGGATCTGGGCATGGCTCGATGCGTTGCCGAAAGAGGCGCGCCCTGCCGTGCTGCGTGGTGACGTCGCCTATGGCAGCGAATCGGTGCTGTGCGCGGCGGAGGCCCGCGCCCAGCCCTATCTCACCAAGCTGCGCTTGACGAAGAACGTGAAGGCCCTTATCAAAACGTTGTTTCGCTCCAACGCGTGGGAAGAGGCAGGCCAAGGATGGGAAGGGGTCGAAGATACGCTGATGCTGTCCGGCTGGAGCCGGACTCGGCGCGTCATCGTACTGCGCCGAGCACTCACCGGGGAAATGTTGCTCACTGGGAAGGACGACGATCAGGAGCTGCTCGCCTTCATTGAGAGCGACGTGCCGACCAAGCGGTACGAGTACGCCGTACTGGTCACCTCTACCCCCTACGAGATCCTCACACTCGCCCAGCTCTATCGCGATCGGGCAGATGCCGAAAACAACTTCGACGAGCTGAAGAATCAATGGGGCTGGGGCGGCTTTACGACGCAGGATCTGGCGCGCTGCCGGCTCATGGCACGGATGGTAGCGTTGGTCTACAATTGGTGGACGCTGTTCGTGCGGCTCGCCCAGCCACACAAGCACTTCGAGGCGATCTCCAGTCGGCCGCTGTTGCTGCATGGCGTCGCCACGCAAACACAACACGCCGGACAAACACGGTTAACTATCACCAGCCTGCACGCCAAGCAGTCAACGATCCAAGCTATACTGACCAACTTGGCGGGCTTCCTGCGTACACTGAAAGCGACTGCGGAGCAGTGGACCGATGCCGAACGCCTGCGGGCGATTCTCATCCGTGCGTTCGCCACCTTCATGCTCTCAACAGCCGGCCCTCCGACCCTATCGATCTCAAAAACTCCGCCGATATGACACGTTGACTGCCGTTTCTAGGTTCAATCGCCTATAGATGGCCCGAAGGCGAGCGCTCAGCTTGCCCGGCGGGATCTTGAGTCGGTGCGCAATTTCTTGGTTGGTCCTCCTCGTCTGCATGGCGAGCCAGCGGCACGCTGCACCTGTCTACGCCAGAGGGGTGAGACAAGGCGCGAGACCGGCTGTTCCTGGCCTTGATCGTGGTGTGGTACTCGTAGAATTGCAACTCAAGCTTGCGGAGGCAAATTCGCATGGAGTACACTGAGGGCATGCCTACAGTGGTTCACCCTCACATCACATGCGATCCCAACATTTGTGGTGGGAGCCCGTGTATTGAAGGGACGCGCATCACCGTTCGGACCATCGCGATCTACGCGTTGCATCACGGGCAGACTCCGGAAGAGCTACTCACGCACTATCCTCACCTCAGTCTCGCATCGATTTATGATGCACTGTCCTATTACTACGACAATCGTGCCGTCCTCGATAAGGACATCGCCGAGCATCTGTCAGCCCCGGAAATTGATTCCCGGCCGTAGTCCCACAGCCCCGTCTTTCCTCATGAGCCTTGTGGCATGAAAGTCTATCTGGACGAACACATCCACCTAACCATGGCTTCGTTGCTTCACGCACGTGGTATTGACTGCATCACGACACGAGACGCTGGGAATTTGGGTTGTTCTGATGAAGCACAATTGGCCTTTGCCACGAGCCACGGACGAGCGATCCTCACGTTCAACCATAAAGACTTTCTCCAGCTCGCCAAGCAATGGCACGAAACCGGACGCATCCACGCCGGCATTATTCTTTCCAAAGAACTGGCCATTCCTGAACTCATCCGTCGGCTTCATCGATTCATTACCCACCATGCCACGACGGATCTCACAAACTGCGTCATCTGGCTCCCCAGCATCCCACATCGCTCGTGATACGCCAACTCATCTTCATGCGGTTGAGCCGAAAGTCATCTCACACGGCAATCCGGAAAGAGGACACTGGACGTAGGTCGAACTCATTGAGAGCCACTCCTACCGTTCATAGGCCCTCCGAAGGATAGCCGCTCATGGCGTGGCTATCGGCCTTTATTGTTCTTGACGATCACACAACGACTCCCGCCCCCGTTACTTTCAACCCAGACCTTTCTCGGTCTTGCAGTTCTGAAGGCGTGAGCTCCTCTGCGGAGGACCACACAGAGCCCTGATGCCCCGTTCTCAGAACTCGTCACCAGTCTGGTGGTTTTCCTTTCTCCATTCCGCATAATACTTCGCCACTTCTGATCGCCTCGAAGTATTCAATCGCCTATAGATGGCCCGAAGGCGAGCGCTCAGCTTGCCAGGCGGGATCTTGAGTCGATGCGCAATTTCTTGGTTGGTCCTCCCAGCGCTCACGAGCGCCAGCACTCGAATCTCGTCTTCTGAACACTCATTCAGCCGCTGGATCCGTGTCCCCCTCCCCTGCTCCCTGACCCAGGCCATGATCTGCGGCGTCAACTCAGGATCCATAATGGCCAGGCCTTCTGATACGACTTCAATCCCTCGGACCACCGCCTCACCTGAAGCCTTCTTCAACAGATAGCCTTGTGCGCCGGCAAGAATGGCGGACCGCAAGAGATGCTGATCATCTCGGTTCGGGAAGAACAGGACACTGATCTTGGGGTAGGATTCGCGGATGGTCCGGCACAGGTCAATCCCGCTCGCACGCCCAACTTCCACTTCGGAGACCACGACGGTCGGACGAGAGGTTCGGACGGCAGCCAACGCCTCATCCGTGGACTGTGCGGTTCCGACGACACGGAGATGCCGGCTCTTGGCCAGCACCTCCTGTATCCCCTGCAAAGCGAACGGTGACGCATCAACCAGCAACACGCGCGCGTGGTCCCGAGTTCCTGTCGATGGGGTCATGCGCGAGGATCGATTCGGCAAGAGCGCGTCACCTCTGCTATTGAGCTTCGATTCGGTGCTCGACAGGCCGACTGACACCGGATAGCTGCCGTGACACCGGCCACAGTGGCACATCTCAGCCGCCTCGTTCACAAGGGGAAGGACCGGCCTGAGTGGTACCTCCACAGAGCTGCAAGCAATTCATGCGCCATGTTTCTGGTGGGAGTGGACTTTCGTGAGCTGGGTTGAATGGGATCAGATTCGGCAGGCGAGACGAGAGGGAAGGATGACTGATCACACATGCACACAAGGGAAATCGGCACCAAGTGCCGAGAACCACAGATCTCGTGCGCGCACACACGAACCGGAGACTGATTCGTCATGATTTCCACGGTGAATCTAAAATGATTCTGTATCGAAATAGATTCAGAATCAAAATTGATCCACTGCATCATAGAGAGGCGGAGATGAGAAACCTCTCGCAAGAACAGGCGAGAGCAGACTGAGAAGACTACTTTCCTGTGATCACATACCCTTGCAGCTTCGTCGTGAGCAGTGCATTTTTCACCCGCTCCGGAAGCCCTTTCGGATCGAGAGCTTTTTCAATGGATATCGAACGTTCTCGCGCCAGATCGATGATGGCCGGCTGATCATGCGACGCCTCCCGCTCATAGAGCATGACGACGGGCCGCAATCGTTCCTGCGTATTGCTCCTCAACACCAGTCCAAAACTCCCATCGCTCAGTTCGACGAAGGACCCAGGAGGAAACACCGTCACCGTGGCAATAAACGGTTCGACCACATCCGGACCGAACTTGTTCTTGAGTTTCGTATAGACATACGATAAGGCCTGCGCCGGCCCCATGTAGCGCGCGGAACGTTGGTCGCTGGAGAGGAGATTATACTCGACCACCGTCCCGACCAACCGTGCCGTCTTGGCAATGTCGCCGTTAATGAGACGCTTGGGAAACCCGGTGCCGTCGAGATACTCCCGGTGTTGATAGACAATCTCAATGACGGCTTCAGGCACACCCGAAATCGCTTCAAGAATCTCCTTGCCGAGCTGCGGATACATACGAAGCAGTTTCACCTCAGTCGGAGACAGATCCTCCTCGCTTTTGACACGGACAGCCAAAGGCACGCGACTCATGCCGATATTGTGGAACAGCCCTCCCATCCGGACATGTGCGATTTCCTCGGCACTCAGGCCAAGCGTCTTCGCCGTCATCGTGGCCAGGGCACTGACGTTGATGCCCTGCATCGCCAACTCCTGCCCGGGCTCCGGTCGGCTTTCCGCACAGACGAGGCTGAGGGCGACCTCCCCCTGCTCGACGACACCCGTCATGGCCGACAGGATTTTTTCAGCCGAGTGCAGCATATCCGCCTGTCCCGCATTGGCCATGGCCATCATGACCGAGACCTCGTTCGCGGCATTGGTATAGGTGCGGCAGTTCTCATCGATCGCCTTGCGATGGTCGAGGGCACTCTGAATCTGTCGGTGCTTTTCCTTCAGAATCGAGGCTTCGTCGGCTTCGGCATCCTGCGCCGTCTCGGCATCGATTTCGAACTCATGCACAGGACCGGTCGGATTGGTGATCGCTTCCACGACATCGGCATGGGACAGTTCGGGGTCGTATAGGAGCTTGGTGAGATGGTGCTTCCGAATGATCGCGATTTCAGTCGGCGAGGAAACCGTAAAGACATTGCGGACGAAGGGATGCTCCATCCAGCCGTGATCGATTTTGATATAGAGTCCAAGGCGAAGCAGGACCGGATCAAGCGGCAACCAGGGCATTGACTACCTTCCCTTCTTCCTTGAAGGGGCGCGCAATCGTACGACCTCCACAAAAAACAAATGGCGCACCCGTCCGCTCTTGCACCAGAGCCTCCGAATGCGCCATCAACTGACAGGTCTTGCTCCTGCCCGCTAGGCGGTTCGAGCCTTCCGCTCGACCAATCTACCTCGACTGTATCAAACCGTTATCGGATCAGAAACAAAAAACGCAAAGGACAATCGGACTCGGACACCGGCTCAACTNNCTGTATCAAACCGTTATCGGATCAGGAACGAAAAACATGAAGTGATACCACACCCGGACACCGGCCGATCCGCAGCATCGGTACGAGCGTGCACCAGTGCCCACGTCAACCTCTGTCTCCGCTCCCTGGTTCCATTGGCATCGATCCGGCTCCACCCACCCCATCCGTCTTGAGCAAGTCCTCGATTTTTCTCCGCAAGAGACCCAGCTCTTTGGATCGAAAAGCAAACTTCGTCTTCTCAAGAACCTCTATCGTGCCTTCCAAGGCGTCCCGATAGGCCACCCGTCTCGGACAGTCCAGCGCGCGACAGACATCCGCCGTCGCCTCGCTCGTGGCGGCCGACGGATTCGCCATGACCGCACGAATTCCCGTCGCGAGCGTCGCCATCTGTCCGACACTTTGACTCAAGAACGCCTCGATCGACCATGCCAGCTCGCGTTCGCTCGGCATCGTTCCGGGTCTCGACAGGATCTCCCGGACATGGTCCAGCGCAGTCCCGACTCGATCCGCTTCATCCCGCGCGACATCCGTCATCCGTAGAATGCGCGACTTTTCCGCCGCTTGATTGACGGCACGAAGCAAATCCAGCCAGTCCACCGGCTTGAGTAAGTAGTCGGTGAACGACAGGCGCAGCGCTTCAACGGCTGTTTGCACGGAGGGATAGCCGGTCACCAGCACGATCGGAAGCGAAGGAAACCGCCTCCGGATATCCTGAAGAAATTCAAACTGCATATTGCCCGGCATGCGAATATCGGACAGGAGCACATCATGTTGATTCGTCAACAATCGACTGGCCTCCTCAGAATCCTGGGCGCACTCACAGCGATACCCCTGCTGTTCCAGGAGCTTGGCCGTAGACAGGCGAAACGTATCTTCATCGTCGGCAAGCAGAATTCTTGGAGACTCAGGTCTCATGTGTCAGGACCTCCTGAATGATGTTCCGATGACCGGAAGCCAGGCTCTCCGACGCAGGCTCCGGCAAGATGATCGAAAAGGTCGACCCAGCACCCTGCTCAGTCTGCACCTCCAACCTTCCACCCATCGCCATCACGAGGCTCTGGGACACGGAGAGGCCCAACCCCATCCCCTTCTGCCCCTTCTCGGTCTTCGTCGTAAAGAACGGATCAAAGATGTGCGGCAACACGTCCGGTGTAATACCGCTTCCTTCATCAGACACACTGATCCGTACAAGATCCGTATCCTGACAGACATTCAACCGAATCGTCCCTCCTTGACGCGACGAGTCGAGGGCATTCTGAATCAAATTCATCAAGACTTGCAGCAGGTCGCCCTGTGCAACGAGGAGCTTCGCACTCAGCGGCGCCTCAGTCACGACGAACGTCATGCCCGACTGGGACATGCGCTTCGCAAACACGGCTTTCAAATCCTGCAGGAGCAGCGGCAGATTGACCGGCTCTGCCTTGCTTGGTTCTTTACGGTACAACTGATACATATTCTGCACGATGGATGCGACACGACCGATTTCCCGATCGATCATGTCGACAAATTCGTAGTGGGGATGAGTGGGATCCACGGCCTGTTTCACGAGCATGAACGCGTTCCTGATACCGGCAATCGGGTTATTGATCTCGTGCGCGACCGCCGCAGCCATCTGACCGACAGCCGCTAATTTTTCCGTCTGTGAGCGTTGCGCCTCCAGCTTCGCGATTTCGGACGTCCGATCCTCCACTTCGCGTTCGAGCGCTTCGGCATGTCGTGCTAACTGCAGTTCGAGCTGCTTACGCACAGTAATGTCGCGCCCGGCGACTAAGCGAACCTCCTTGCCGCGATAACGATACGGTCGGACCACAAGCTCACCCGGAAACGTGGTGCCGTCCTTGCGTCGTCCCACGGCCTCGTAAGGTCCGGTCATACCATCGCGCATATTCAGCCGAACGAAATTCCGAGACTCATCAGCGATCAAATCAAGGATCGACCGACCCAGCAGTTCACCGGACTCGTAACCAAACATCCGTTCCAACCCGACGTTGACTTCGAGCAAGACACCATGTTCGTGCAATGCAATGGCGTCGAATGTCGCCTCCGTCACCAGCTTGTAACGAAGTTCGCTCTCCCGTATCGCCTCTTCTGCTTGGCGGCGCTCTGTGACGTCGCGCACGATCGCGTAGGAGAGCGCTTGTCCCTGATGGTCAATGTAATTCGCCAAGACCTCAACCGGGTAGACCTCGCCCGTCTTACTCCGGTGCTGCCGATCCAGTCGCATTCCTTTTTGCTCGATGAACTCCGCCCACACCTTGATCCACAGCTCCGGTGAACAATCGGAGTCGATATCCATCACCGACAACGTCAAGAGTTCCTCTTTCGTATAGCCCAATCGGCGGCAGGCTGCTTCATTCACATCGAGAAAGTATCCGTTCGACCCAATGACGAAGATCTGGTCGGCGGCATGATCGACGGCATACTGGGTTCGTTGCAGCCGGTCCTCGATCCGCTTCCGCTCCGTCACATCGCGGACGATGGCACAATCAAGCTCCTGCCCCCCGTGATACNNACGGCATACTGGGTTCGTTGTAATCGGTCTTCTACCCGTTTCCGTTCAACGATCTCCAGCTCTAGCGCCCGATTGGCTGTGGCCAACTCCTTCGTCCGCTCCACGACCCGTTGCTCGAGTTCCGCATTGGCTCTCCAGATGGCCTCTTCAGCCTGTCTGCGTGTTGTGACGTCCGTGATAGAACCGACCATGCGCACCGGACGGCCTGATTCATCCCACACTGCCTGTCCACGGTCATGAAACCAGCGATAGGAACCGTCCTTCATTCTTACCCGCACTTCGAGATCATACGGTGCACGAGTCTCAAGATGCCGACAGGTGGCCTGATCGACCAATCCGGCATCATCGGGATGCACCAGCGAAAGCCACAGATCGTATGTGGGAGTGAGGTCACCTGGTCTCAGCCCGAACAGTTCTAGGTGATGGTCAGACCAATACTGCTCTCCGGTCAGAATATTCCAGTCCCATATCCCGTCATAGGTGGCGCCGACGGCCAATTCAAATCGCTCTTGGCTCTCTCGCAACGCTTGATCGACTCGTTTTAGCACACTGATGTCGCGAACAAAAGCACAGTGAAACTCTTGCCCCCCATAGGCGAGAAACACCACCCGGATATCGATCGGAACCAACCGCCCATCTCTCGTCAGGTGGTTCGTCTCGAATGACACCACCTTCTTCTCTCTGACCTCCTCCCACCACCCAGGCCAGACCTCTGCCGGAAAGTCAGGATTCAGGTCATGGACCGTCATGCGCAAGAATTCCTCTTTCGTATAGCCCAGCATGGCGCTGGCCGCCTCGTTGGTGTAGGGAATTCTCGCCTGCGAATCGATCCAATAGACAGCATCCACTGCCTGATCCATCGCGAACTGAGTACGCAGGAGACTCACCTCGCTCTGCTTGCGAGTCGTAATATCAAGAGTGGCGCCGATCAAATGCGTCAGCTGACCGTCACTATCCCGCAGGGCATGGCCTCGGATGTCGCTCCAGATCACCGTGCCGTCTTTCCTGATCATGCGCAATTCATAGTTATACTCGTCGGCTTCGCGACTCACGATTCGCTGATAATTGGCCATCGCAGTGGACTGGTCATCCGGGTGCACCAGATTCAGCCAGACAAACGGATCGGTTGAGAGCTCGTCCGGCTGATAGCCGAACATCGCCTTGAGATTCGTGTCACCATAATAGGTCCCTGCTTGGACATTGAGTTCCCAGACTCCGACCCTTCCCACCGCTGTGGCCCTGGCGTACCGCTCCTCGCTCAGCCGCAGGGCCTGTTCCATGCGCTTCTGTTCGGTAATGTTCCTCACCGTGCCCACCATCCGAATAGGCCGGCCCATCTCGTCTCGATACACCACGCCGTTCCCCTCGATCCACTGCACCTCCCCGGTCGGCGGCACGATCCGGTGTTCCGTGCGGTAGGGTTGCCGACGGCTGAGTGCGCCTTCGATGTCCGCGAGCAGCCTCGGCAAGTCCTCCGGATGTACGACGCGCTGATAGGCTTCGAACGTCCCGTCGAACGAGCCGTGAGGCAGCCCCTTCACCGCTTCGCAGTTCTCCGACCAGATCACCTGGTTGGTCAGGATATTCCAATCCCAGGTCGCCAGTTTGGCAATGTCCATCGCCAGACGAAGACGATCGGCTTGGTTCTGGGTTTCGCGTTCGAGCGACTTCCGTTCAGTGATGTCGACCGCAATCCCTCCGAGTAACGGCAGTTGCCCAACATTGAGAGGAAACTTGATCGTGAGCCACTCCCTGACAGTGCCGTCTGCATCCGGTAGAGACTCTTCACTCTCAAGCATCTGACCCGATGCAAGGACCGTCTTATCGTTCTGGGAGAGCCTGGTTGCAATCTCCGCCGGCAGGAAGTCAAACACGGTCTTCCTTTCGGCCTCTTGCCTCGATAGGCTCGCCAAGGTTTCGAACTGCAGGTTCACATACACATAATGACCAGCATCATTCTTGATGAACGTGACCGCCGGACTATGGCGCATAAACGCATCGAACCGCGCCTCGCTTTCCTTGATTGCCTCCAGCATGGAGGCATGCTCGATGGCGAGTGCCGCAATGGAGCTCACCCGCTCCACCAGCCTGAGGTCGGCCTGTTGTGCAACCCGAGGCTCCCGATGATAGGCAGCCACCGTGCCGAGCACCCTGCCGGTCGAACCTTTTATCGGCTGCGACCAGCAGGCCCGCAAGCCATGTCGCAGGACGACATGCACACAGCTCGCCCAGAGCGGATGAACCGTGATGTCTTCCGCGATGATGGGAGTTCCGTGATAGGCGGCAGTGCCACAGGAGCCGGCAGCCGGACCGATCGGAATGCTCGTGAGCAGGCAGGTATACTCCTCCGGCAAACTGGGGCCTGCACTGAATAGGAGAGCCGTCTGGTCTTTAGAAACCAGCATCACCGAGCAGAGCATGGGTTCCGTCACCGCTTCAATTGCCTGGCACATGAACGTCAGCACGTCATTGAGCGGCGTCCCCTTGGCAACCAACTCCAACGTCTGCTTCTCCGCAACCTGGAGGGCTTCTTCTCGTTTACGTTCGCTAATATCCGTATGAGACCCGGCCATACGAACGGGGCGGTCGGCGGCGTCACGGATCACGATCCCGCAGGCATTGATCCAGCAATAGACTCCGTCTTTCTTACGCAGGCGGAACTCGACCTCATAGCGCGCAACTCTCCCCTCAAGGGAGTCGGACAGGTGGGACAACACTCTCTCGCGATCGTCTTGGTGCAACCGAGATTCCCATTCTTGGTAGGTATGAGCAATTTCATGGTCTTCATAGCCAAGAATCGCTTTCCACCGAGGGGAGAAATAGACTTCGTTGGTTGCGAGATTCCAATCCCAGATCCCCTCGTTGGCTCCCTGAACAGCGGCACGAAACCGCTCCTGGCCTTCCCTCACTGCCTCCATCATATGCGCATGTTCGATGGCAATGGCCGCTATCCGGGTGACTCGCTCAAGGATCTTCAGATCGGTCGGCTGCGGCTCCCGCGGCTTGTCATGGTAGACTGCGAGTGTTCCAAGCAGCCCGTCGGCAGCACTCATGATCGGCAGCGACCAACAGGCCTTCAGCCCATGGGTCAGCGCCACCGAGGCATAGTCCTTCCATGAGGGATCGGTCGCAATGTCTGCTGCGATGACGGGTTTTTGAAAGTAGGCCGCGCTTCCACAAGACCCAATCGCCCGCCCGATGGGAATCCTTTTGATTGCCTGATTGTATTCAGTCGGGAGCTTGGGCGCCGTTGCCAACACCAGATGGATTCCATCGTGATCCGTCAGCATGACGGAACAGAGCATGGGAGGCGCAAGCCGCTCGACGGCCCCGCAGACAAACCCCAGCACCTGCTCAAGGGTTTCTCCCTTCGCCACCAGCTCCAACGCCTGCTTTTCGGCATCGTGAAGCGCTTCAATTCGCTTGGACTCCGTCACATCCCATACGAACCACAAATGGCCGGGGATTCTCTTCCCTGCTCCATCTTGCTTGACCAGCACCACGTGTTTGAAGATGACACTTCCGTCCTTTTTAACCCCGCGAAGCTCCGCCTCTGCTTTCCCGATCTCGAGCATCCTGGCGAATGCCGACCGAACGAGTGGTCGGTCATCGAGATGGACCGTGATCTCCCAGGATTGACCGACCAATTCGTCCGGACCATAGCCCAATAGAGTCGCATAGTGCTGGTTCACAAAGACATAGCGCCCGGCGTCATCGAGCTGTGCAATCCCCTCCATAGCCAATTCCACGGCGAGAGACGCCTCAAGTGCGATTGAGTCGTGGTCATCAATTGGCCGTTGTTCGAGCGGGTTCATGGCGGATCGCCCTTCTGCTCGGGAGATTTCTTGCGGTTTGTGCGTATTTTGCGTGCGAGACTTGATACGCCTGCTTCGTTTGGTGTGATCAGCCACTTCAGCGACTCCCCCCAACATTCTGTTCAGGAAACCCGTGCAGGTCGACCGGCAAAGCGCCATCGTCCGGACGTCGCAACAGGCCCATCGTCAAAAGAATGGCAGGGTGCTGGATTCGTGAGGGAATCGATAGACGGACTCTGGCCAGGGAGAGGAGAGAGGGCGATTGATGATCTTCACACAGGCCTGAACGTACAGCCTTCCCCACTCAGCCTCCGTTGCAGTTGTTACGATGGCGGTAGGATCTACGCTCTTTGGAGACCGTTGTCCATAGAGCCATTTAGCAACATGGATGGCCTTAGAACTAGTGTGGAGAGAGGTCAGCGCGCCTCACAGCGCCCCGGTTCTCTCGGCTTGGATGATGAGTGAGAGGCTCAGGGAGAATGGTGGAGTTCTAACGTTTGGAGTTTCAGGTTACTCGCGTGAAGCGTGAAACGTTGGGGAGTTGGAGGTCCGAGATTTGAATCGCGGGATGCTTGCCTCCGACCTCAGGCTTCCACGGCCATGACCGTTTCGCGCTTCACGCGCGACGCTTCACGGCCCTTCTGACGCGGACCTAAAATTGCGACAGCGGGAAACTGTTCCAGCAGCCGTAATAACTCCGTTTCTGTATGACGCTTTATCATCCTTGCAAATATGCCATATGATATCATATTTGCAAGGATAGAATTCGACGCATACTCGGTGAAAGTTTCCACGTCTCACGGTTCAGGTTTCAAGTTTCAGGTTTAACGTTTCATGTTGCAGGCAGTCCGAGAACGTGAAACCTAAGACATGAGACTACTGGCCGACTCGCTTCACGCGCGACGCTTCACGACCTTGAGGCACGTCACGCCCTTGACGGTCTGACTGGTTCTTCGTTAGGGTATCATCGTCTCCATCAATTCAGCGGAGGACACTATGGCTCTTCCACATCGTGTTCGATTCAACTATGACGATTTCCTGCTCTTTCCTAAAGACGGGAAGCGCCATGAGATTATCGACGGAGACCACTTCATGACTCCTGCGCCAAACACCAAACATCAACGAGTCTCGGGGCGTCTCTTCACCGCTCTCACGAATTTCCTCAAAGCCCAAAAGAGCGGAGAAGCCTTCGCTGCTCCCTACGATGTGGTCCTTTCGGAAGAGGATGTCGTGGAACCGGATCTGCTTTTCATCTCCACCACCCGCGCAGCCATCATCACGGAAAAGAATATTCAAGGAGCGCCGGATCTTGTCATCGAGATTCTCTCCGCCGGCACCCGTAAGACCGACGAGATCATCAAGCGCAAGCTCTACGAACGCTATGGCGTACGGGAATACTGGATCGTGGACCCCGAGTTGGAGACCGTCAAAATCTATCGACTCAGCGATGAGGGGTATGCCCGACCTACAGAACTTGCGCGGGAAGCGAACGAGACCCTCTCCACTCCACTCCTGCCGGAATTCCAGGTACCGCTCGATGAGCTGTTTGGGTAGTCCCAGATT
>CXWJ01002940.1_pt1 | contig 14885 bp, 12 predicted proteins | sample 590841 | NCBI WGS metagenome assembly CXWJ01 (sample SAMEA3498367, study PRJEB10139) | wastewater metagenome | biome: wastewater treatment plant; material: activated sludge | place: Austria | collected 2015-01-21 | reverse complement strand
CGCAAGCAACGGTATATGCATGGGTGATCCTAATGGCGGGTATTTTGAAATTTATACTACCGGCAATGGTGGAACAAACTGGGTTCGTGTGCCTCAGGCAAACATTCCGGCAAATAATGCCGGGGAATTTGGTGTTACAGATGTTTATAGTGCCAGCGGTACCACTAACCTTTGGTTTGGAACCAACTTTGGACGTATTTATAAAACAAATGATGCCGGTGCTACATGGACTGTAGCCTCTACCCCATATACCGGCTTTATAGGAGGGATGGCTTTTAAAGACGCCAATAATGGCCTGGCTTGTGAGGCTGATGTAAATACAACGGCAACAGATTTAATTTATACAAATGATGGCGGTGCTACATGGAACACCTTAAATTGTATTACAGGAAATGTGGGACAAAAACAAAGCGTAATTTATGTACCCGGTACTGATTCTTCGTATGTGTTTACATCTCCATACAACAGAACTGCTGCTCCTATCAGGAGTTTTGGATCGGGCATTAGTACCAATAATGGAAACGACTGGTATATGGTAAGTGAAAATTTAGAAGTATTTAGTGATAATGACTTTGCCTCTGTAAACGGAGGTTGGGCCGGTGGTTTAACACAGTTAGATCCATTCTTTGGTTTATTCCGCGATCCGGTTATGTTTAAATGGACAGGACCCATATACGTACCGTTAAATGAAGTGCAACCTTTGTCGTTTGAAATGGATGTGGTAATGCCAATAAGCACTATTAGCCCTGTAGTTACTTTTAAAAACAATAGCCTTTATAAAGGAAGTTTTAATGTTACGCTAACGGCAGTTGGAGGTTATTCGTCAACAAAAACGGTTACTATACCTAATGCGCAGGCAACAGCACAAGTAACTTTTGATCCATGGACTCCAGCAACAGTTGGCAACTATATTTTAACCGCTACATCTCAATTGGTAAATGACGAAGACACTACCAATGATGTACTTACCTTAAATGTGCAAGTGCTTAACGAATTTCAGAACTATGGATGGTTATCTCTTGGCCCTATTAGTACACCAAGTTTTGGATTATCATCAGCTTTCTATTATGATGGCACCTACCCCAATGGAAACGGCTACTTATATGCATTTGGTGGCGCAAACGGTGCTGTTGCCAACACCAATTCTGTTTTTGATTTGACATCTTCTCAATGGTTGCTTCAAACTCCAATGGATAGTGTACGCTACCAATTTTCTACTCATACTGTAAATGGAAAAATTTACGCCATATCGGGATATAAAGGAGGTTTTACACCTGAAAGCACCACCGGTATTTATGATATAGCTAATGATAGCTGGAGCAACGGTACCGACATACCTGCACCGGTTGGTGATTATGCAAGTGGGGTTTATAATGATTCTTTGATTTATGTTATTGGTGGTTACGATGGCACCGGTGATGTAAATACTGTTCAGGTGTACGATGTTCTAAATGATACCTGGAACGCAGCCACTCCCAAACCCGGCACCGCTACTGCCGGATTGCGTGGTGGTATATCAGGAAATAAAATTGTGGTTGTAGGTGGTTACAGTCAAACTGGAGGTTCAGCAATAAGTGATGCGTATATGGGCACAATAAATCCTTCAAACCCATTGCAAATTACATGGGCTCCTATTAATGATTACCCTGCACAAACAGCAAGCAGGCTTGGTGCAGGGGTGCCTTATTCGCAAGCATATCCTGTTATAGTATTTACGGGCGGAGACCCCACAGGATTAGGTGTTACTGCATTGAAATATACATTGGCTTATGATGTAAATGCTGGCGAATGGTTAATTGCACCCAACAAACCAACTCCGGTTAGCAACATCAGCGATTTTGTTGGCGCGGTTTATAACGATAGCTTGTATGTGGCATCTGTTTCAGGTTATGATGGTAGGGGAATAAGCAGCGTTAACGAGTGGCTGAACATTGGTTCCGCAACTATTTTAAAAGTTAATTCAATTAATAATTCTAATGAGAGTTTATTGGTTTACCCTAATCCATCAAGTTCTTTAGTTACAGTAAAAATTCCTTCCGTTAAAAATTACACTGTGGAAATATTTAACAGCATAGGCGAAAAAGTTTTGGAAAGAAACATTCAAAATAAATTTAACGAGCAGTTTAATTTAACTGAATATCGTAAAGGAATTTATCATGTTAGAGTTTATAATGAGAAAGAAAATTATTCAGCTAAAGTTGTAATGGAATAATTCAAAAAACATTTATTCTGTAACAAAAAAGGTCTTGATTTCTTAAGACCTTTTTTTGTTACACAACTCTTTCGGTACGGTTCCAGACATTTGTTTTTATTCCTTTTTTGTATTGTATATAACCTGAAAGCAAAGCAATATTCATATACACAAAGTAGGAAGACAGCCTGATTATAAAATTGTTTATACCCATTTTTTTTTGAACGAAATCAAATAAAGGCATGAATAAAAACAAGCTATAAAAAGCGAGCAGCAGCAAATAAAACTTTAAGTAGAAAGAAAGTGCAAGCAAGGTTATTCCGCAAATGATAATTGCAAACGGCCCCCACCAGCGGAACACTTTGTGAGAAAGAAAACAAAAGCCCGCGTTTGTAAATGGCTTTTTTGCTATAGAGGCAAATCTTTTAAGGTTTTGGTAATTGCCAGCTGATATTCTTTTCTTACGTTTAAACTCCTGGCTCATTTCGTCTGACACATCTTCGTAGCATAGGGCATTGGAGGAACAAACACATTTATATTTTTTTTCGAGCACAATCATTGACAGATAAAAGTCATCAACAATAAAGTTAGGTGGTATTGTCTCAAAAAGATTTTTGCGAATCATAAAACATCCGCCAAAGGGTCCCATCATTGTTCCCCATAAAAAGCCTTCGTTATATTTTATACGGTTTTCGCCTTTAATGTAGCTTCCCTCTTGCCTGCTAATGCCATGCTCTTTCAATCCGTGATTAATTATTGTTGAGCCAACTAACCCTGTATCTTTTGAAAATGATTGAGCAAGGTTCCTGATATTGTCCTTATCAAATAAAACATTTGCATCGGTAAAAATTACATAATCAAAAGAGGAAAGGTTTATTAACTCGTTTAATATTTGAGGTTTTCCTTTTCGCTCTTTAAAATTTTGAAGTTTAATTTGAGGATGATTTTTTGAATAATCCGTGATAATATTTTCAGTATTATCTGTACTGCAATCAGAACCAATTATTATTTCAATGTTTTGTTGGGGATAATTGCTTTGCAGAATGGAATCAAGTTTTTGCGCAATTATTTTTTCCTCGTTGTAAACGCTCATTAAAATGCTAATACCCGGCAATTGTGTTTCTGTGTGAGTTTGTTTTTTGTTTTTGAAAAACATTAGCACCTCAAGAATTAACGGATAAAGCATGTAAGAATGGATGAGCATGAACGCTGCCAACCAGAAAAAAATTTGTAATGCTATTATCATTCTTACTTTAAAACCTGATGCGACAAAAGTATTTTTTACGACTATATGTTTATTGATTCTGTGGTTCAAAAAAAATCCTGCAACATGTGCAGGATTTTTTTTTGAGGTCGCGAGCAGATTTGAACTGCTGTACAAGGTTTTGCAGACCTCTGCCTAACCGCTCGGCCACGCGACCCTATTTTTATAAACGTGCGCAAAAATATTCTTTTTTTGAAACAGCCAATCAGTTGTACTTAATTTTAATTGGCGGTTATTTCACTTTTTGATAACTCAATTGCTGTTTCCCTGACTACGCCATTAACCGGAGGATTGTATTTTATGACTTTTACAATAATGTTGCTGCATTTTGGAAAAACATTAATCAATGCTTTGAGAATTCTGCCACAAACATGCTCAATAAGGTTTGAAGGGATTTGCATTTCTTTCAATACAATATCTTTTACTATAACGTAGTCTATAGTTTTGTTTAAATCGTCTGCTGTAACAGCTTCAAGTAAATTCACATCAAAGGCCACATCTACGCTAAATTTTTGACCAATTACGCGCTCTTCGGGCAGACAGCCATGAAAGGCATAACACTCAATTCCGGTTATGTAGAGTTTAGCCATTTAAAATTTTTGTAGAGCTTTGTTTAATCGTAATACTACTTCCTCTTTTCCTAACAGCCCAAGCATTGGAAATAAATCTACACCTGCGCCCTGTCCGCTTATAAATAGGCGTAAGAGTTGTAATACCTCACCGGGTTTTAAGTTATTTGAGGCAGCAGTTTCTTTAAATGTGGTTTCAATATTCGCACTTGTAAAATCTGTTAATGATTTAAAAGTTTCTGTTAACGAATAAAAGAAGGGCCTGAAATCAGGTTTCCATTTTTTTGAAATGACCTGTTCGTCATAAGTTGCAGGCGCTTCAAAAAGATATTTTCCTTTTTCGGGCATTTCATTTTCAAACTGAACGCGCGGCTTTAGCAAAGCAACTGCTTTTTTAAAATAGTTTAAATCTTTACCGCTATTTGCAATTTGTGCTGATAAACGATTTGCAATTTCAGCATCATCCATTTTTTGCAGCCATTGCTCGTTAAACCATTTTGTTTTATCAGGATTAAATTTTGCGCCAGCTTTATGTATATGCTCAAAAGAAAAAAGCTGAATCAATTCATCCAACCTAAAAATTTCCTGCTCTGTGCCAGGATTCCAGCCGAGCAAGGCAAGCATATTTACAAAGGCTTCGGCATAGTAGCCTTTCTCTCTGTAACCTGTGCTTACTTCTCCTGATGCAGGGTCTTTCCATTGCAAAGGAAAAACCGGGAAGCCAAGTCTGTCGCCATCGCGCTTGCTGAGTTTTCCATTGCCATCGGGCTTTAACAATAACGGCAAATGCGCGTAGTGCGGCATTTTATTCTCCCACCCTAAATATTTATAAATTAAAATATGTGCAGGAGCACTTGGCAACCACTCTTCTCCACGTATGGCATGTGTAATTTCCATCAGCATATCATCAACAATATGAGCAAGGTGATAGGTGGGCATGCCATCACTTTTTAAAAGAACTTTATCATCCACCACATCAGACTTAAAAACAACCTTACCACGAATTAAATCAGTAAAAGAAATTTCTTCACCTGCTTCAACTTTTAATCTTATCACATAATGATTTCCTTCTGCAATTCTTTTTGAGGTTTCCTCCTGTTTTAAATTGAGAGAATTGTTAAGTCCGGAGCGGACGCTGGCATCGTAAGAAAAAGGTCTTCCTGCCTTGCCGGCAGGCAGGTTCTCTGCTTCAGCATTTTTCCTTAACTGTTCTAACTCTTCCGCTGTATCAAATGCATAATAGGCGTGTCCGCTTTTTACAAGCTGCTCTGCATATTGCCTGTAAATTGGTTTGCGTTGGCTTTGTCTGTATGGTTCAAACTTACCACCTTTGCCAACTCCTTCATCAGGAGAAATACCACACCAGTTTAATGCATCAATTATGTATTGCTCGGCACCTTCTACAAATCGGTTTTGGTCTGTATCTTCTATCCTCAAAATAAAATCGCCATTGTTTTTTTTTGCAAACAGGTATGAGTACAAGGCTGTACGTACTCCGCCCATGTGTAGCGGCCCGGTTGGGCTTGGTGCAAAACGTGTTCTAATTCTTTGGTTCATGAGGGTGGCAAAGATATAGGTTTGGATAAGCCCCACCTAAATCCTCCCCGAAGGAGAGGACGATGCATTGTGCAAGTAAGTAACGGGTTTGGTGAAGGAACATTATTATGTTTGAAGCACCCATAAAGTGTTTAGACAGTATGACTTTTCTGAACCATTATGTTTTAAAGGGTCACTAATTTATTCGTAACCATTAGAAATTAAAAACCCCTTGTTGTTACACAAGGGGTCGGTTGGTTGTATTCCGTTGTCCGACAAGGATTCGAACCTTGAAAGGCAGAACCAAAATCTGCAGTGTTACCATTACACCATCGGACAATGGGCGCGCAAAAATAAAAAAAAACTTTTCTTGCAAAAATTTGGTTGATGATTGTAGTTTTGCTGATACATAGTTTGAAGACGGATTTGTTAAACACCAATTTTCTTAGTATTTGAGAGTTCACTGCTGAGCACGAAAATGGGTTTAATCAAAGAGGACGGATTGGTGATGAAAGATTTTCAACCTAAATATTTCATTTTTACTAAATTTTGTTAGTTTCGCACCCCGTTCTAAGANNAGCGGTAAGAAGAGAAAGCGTCATAAAATGGCGACCCATAAACGCAAGAAAAGACTTCGCAAGAATCGTCATAAGAAGAAGAAGTAATTGCATTTGCCTGTAGGTTTTTTGACTTACAGAGCAGTTTTTAAAATGCATAGCTCTTCCTCTTTTACCTTTTAAAAGTGGTACTTGCCTCTGTTTATTATTTCTTATAGTTATCGAAGTAGTTGATTAAAGTTTACGGGTCATAATCCGTTTGCTTTTAAACTACAGGCTTCACCTATAATAGTTTTTGCATTTGAATAGCGAATTAATAATTGATTCGGGACCAAGTGAAGTACAAATTGCTTTGCTTGAAGATAAGAAGTTGGTTGAGCTTAATTTTGAAAAGCGCGACCAGCACTTCTCTGTCGGTGATATTTATTTGGGTAGGGTTAAAAAACTAATGCCCTCACTTAATGCAGCTTTTGTTGATATTGGATACGAGAAGGATGCCTTTTTGCATTATCTGGATTTGGGCCCACAGTTTCAGACATTGGTAAAGTATGTGAAGCAAACGCAAGCAGGAAACAAAGCAGATTCTCTGCTTACCAATTTTGATAATGAGCCCGACATAATAAAAACCGGAAAAATAACTCAGGTGATGAACAACGGACTTTGGCTGCCGGTTCAAATTGCTAAAGAGCCTATTAGCACCAAAGGACCCCGAATTACCTCTGAACTTTCATTAGCCGGAAGATATTTTGTGCTTACTCCGTTTTATGATTTTGTAACAGTATCGCAAAAAATAAAGGACAGCGAGGAACGTAACAGGCTTAAAAGACTTGCGTTGAGCATACGACCTAAAATGTTTGGCGTAATTATAAGAACTGCTGCTGAAGGAAAAAAAGTTGCTGAGCTTGATCAGGATATGCAGGATATGATACAGCGCTGGCAGGTGTTTCACGAGAATCTTAAAACTTCAAAACCTCCTGTTAAGTTGCTTGGCGAAATGGATAGAACCGCAACCATTTTACGCGATATGCTTAATGCCGATTTTAATAACATACATGTTAATGACAACGGCATTTACGAAGAGGTAAAATCGTACATAAGAACCATTGCGCCCGAGCAGGAAAGCATTGCAAAACTTTATAAAGGCAAGGCTCCTATTTTTGAAAACTTTGTGGTTGACAAGCAAATAAAAAGCGATTTTGGAAAGACCGTTAGCATGCAAAATGGCGCTTACCTTGTAATTGAACATACCGAAGCTTTGCACGTAATTGATGTAAACAGTGGGGGAAGAAATAAAGGAGATAGTGATAGTCAGGAAGCCAACGCATTTCAAACCAATACCATGGCAGCCCATGAAATTGCGCGTCAGTTGCGGCTAAGGGATATGGGGGGAATTATTGTGGTGGATTTTATTGATATGCGCAACATTGAGCACAAACGCCAGTTAGTGCAAACTTTAAAGGATGAAATGGGTAAGGATAAAGCGCAAAGCACAATTCTTCCCCCTTCAAAATTTGGATTGGTTCAGATTACACGTGAGAGGGTTAGACCTGAAATGAAAATTTCTACTACCGAAAAATGCCCTACCTGCGATGGCACCGGTGAAATGAAAGCAAGCATTCTTTTAATTGATGAAGTTGAAAGCCATGTACGTTTTTTTGCCAAGGAGCAAAACGAAAAAAGGATAACATTAAACTGTCATCCTTATTTAGAAGCCTATATCACTAAAGGCTTGTACTCTCTTAAATGGAAATGGTACTTTAAGTATAAAATAAAAGTACAGGTTAACCCTGTATTTTCATATCACTTTACCGAGTATCATTTTTTAAATAGTTCGGGAGAAGAGATTAAACTCTAATCTTCTCTCTAAACCATTAAGCAAAAACTACCCTTCGGTCTCTTCTCTTCTAAGTTTGTTTTTGTAAACTGCTTTTTTGATTTCAGTTCTTCTTTCAACCGATCTTTTCTCAAAAGCCTGACGCGCACGTAACTGTTTTACCACGCCTGTTTTTTCAAACTTCTTTTTAAACTTTTTTAAAGCCTTGTCTATAGGCTCATTTTCTTTAATTGGTACTATTAACATGTGTATTTTTTTTACGGACGGCAAATATAAAAATTTATACATACAACAGTTATTTATTTTAAAAACCCTGAAGAGAAGCCTAAGTAAGCTCAACCCCGATTAAAATGTACTTTTTCCCATTCAACCAGCTTAACTGAGATGCAATTGTTTTATGGTTATTTTTGAAACCAATGATAGCCGCAAAACCACCGATTAGTTTAATTGCAGAGAGCGAATTGCTGCTTGACTTTTACGAATCGGCAGTAATTAAGACACTTTTGTATTTCAATATTTTTAATCATCCGCTAACGGCAGAAGAAATGGAGAAGTATTGCCCGGCTCCCGTTAGCATTTTGCAACTGAAGGAATGGATTGATTTATTAATTAAAAAAGGACTGATTTTTAAAGTGGGCAAAGGCTATTCTGTTAAGGACGATGTAACCCTGATACATAAACGAAACACAGACGCGGAGAGAGCGGAAAGCATGATGCCAAAGGCGCGCTTCTTTTCAAGGGTTATTTCGTGGTTTCCTTTTGTGAAAGGTGTTTTTATTTCGGGCTCGCTTTCAAAAGGAGTTTTAAAAGCAGATGGCGACATTGATTATTTTATCGTTACCTCCGGTAAAAGGTTATGGGTTTGCCGTTCTCTGTTGATTCTTTTTAAGAAGGTGTTTCTCTTTAATTCTCATAAATATTTTTGTCTTAATTATTTTGTTGACGAAACCAGTTTAGCTATTAAGGAGCAGAATATTTTTACAGCTATTGAAATAGAATCACTCATTCCGCTGTATAACTTTAACTGTTTCTTGAATTTTAAACAAGAAAACAGTTGGACAAAAAACTTTTTACCCAACACTAAAGAGCCTGTTTTTTTTAAAGACAAACAACGGTCTCCGATGATTAAAAAGTTTTTAGAGTGGTGTTTCAGGAATTCTTTAGGACTATACCTGAATAATTTTTTCAAAAGAGTTACACTGAAGTATTGGACAAAAAAATTTCAATCATCGGCTGAAATTAATTTTAAGGAGAACATTAAAGTGAAAGATGATGTAGCCAAATACCATCCCAACCGTTTCCAGGAAAAAGTTTTACAGAAATTAGAAGAAGAGATAGCTATTTTTGAGCTGACAACAGGATACAAATTATCCTGATAATTGCATGCGAGTACTTTTTACCCACTCTTACTTTTTACGTTTCGACCCCAAACAGTGGAAACAACAACAACCCTATCCCCCACTTGCAACCATACAGGCCGCGGCATTTTTAAGAGAGAATAATTACTCGGTTGAATTATTTGATGTAATGTTTGAGCGCGATGCAAATGCTGTATCAAATACTATCAACAAATTTAACCCAGATGTTTTTGTTATTTATGATGATGGCTTTAATTATCTCACAAAAATGTGCCTCACCAATATGCGCGAAGCTGCATTTGACATGATTAAGCTTGCAAAAAAAGCCGGAAGTAAAGTAATAGTATCAAGCAGCGACAGCACAGACCATACGGAAGAATATTTAAAAGCAGGTACCGATTTTATTATTGCAGGCGAAGCCGAACTCACTTTAAAAGAACTATTAGATGCTATTTCAAACAATGGTGATTTCAATCATATTAAAGGACTGGCTTTTTTTGAAAAAGAAAAATTAATAAGAACGGCACCAAGAGAAATTTTAAAAGACTTAGATTCTTTACCTCCCCCAGCGTGGGATTTGATAAATATTGGAAAATATAAAACCACATGGAAAAAAAGTTCGGGATATTTTTCTATCAATATTTACACCACACGCGGTTGCCCGTTTAAATGTAACTGGTGTGCAAAACCTATTTATGGTAATCGTTACAATGCACGCTCTCCCAAATCAGTAGTTAAAGAAATTAAACTATTAAAAGAGAATTTCGGTATTGAACACATTTGGTTTTGCGATGATATTTTTGGTTTAAAACCGGGATGGATAAAGGAGTTTTCTGAATTGATGCGGGCAAACAATCTTACAATTCCATTTAAAATTCAGTGCCGTGTTGATTTATTACTGGAAGAAGAAAATATAAAACACCTGGCGGCTGCGGGTTGCGATGAGGTGTGGATAGGTGCTGAAAGCGGCTCGCAAAAAATTTTAGATGCCATGGACAAAGGCACCAAAGTCTCACAAATTTACGAGGCTACTGCTAACCTTCGCAAACATAAAATCAAACCTTGCTTCTTTATTCAGTTTGGCTACTTGGGCGAAACGTTAGATGATATAAAGCAAACCATTAAAATGGTAATGGACTTAATGCCTTATCACATTGGTGTATCTGTATCGTACCCATTGCCCGGAACTAAATTTTTTGAAAAAGTTAAAGACGAATTAAAATCAAAATCGAACTGGAGCGACTCAGATGAATTGGTTTTGATGTTTAAGAATACATACCAACCAAAATTTTACAAAACGCTCCACAGATATTTACACCATGTTTACCGGAGCAAACAATCGGCACTAATGTTATCAGCATTAATAACAGGTAAAGAAAAATGGAATAAGAAAAATATTTCAGGAGCAATATCATTTCCTGCTCGTGTTCCACTTATGTATTTTTACAAGTACAAACTAAAACAGCTGGCACAGCGTTAAAATTCAATATGGGTTTGCCTCAATTTCTTTAAAAGCGAATTCATTTTTTTCTCCTTCAATCGTTTCTCCTTTGCTTGTTTGCCTGGCTTGGTTTCCTTTCTTGGCTTTACCGGTGCAAGCGCTTTTGTAATTAAAAAAATAAATTTTCTGCTTACCTTTTCTTTATTTTCTAATTGTGAACGAGCCTCCTGGCTTGCAATTTTCAAAACACCATTTGTGCTTAGCCGTGTTGCAAGTTTTTCAAGTAGTATTTCTTTTTGCTCAGGTAAAAGCTGCTTGGATTCATTTACATTAAAATACAATTCAGCTTTAGTGGCAACCTTGTTTACATTCTGCCCGCCTTTACCTCCGCTTCTTGGAAAACGAAATTCAACTTCTTTTAAAAGAACTTCTGCATTAAAATTTTCCATCAATGATTCAGGGCAATATGAAAAGTATCAGCATCATTCATTACAGGAAAAGAATGCCTTAACTCTTCCAGCGTTTTCATTTGCAGAGTAATGGTTTCTACTTTTTGCAATGATGGTTTTGTCTTACTTATTTTTTTTCCTAATGCATCAAGCACCACGGTATCACCTGTGTAAGAAATTTTATTTCCATCCTTGCCAATACGATTAAGACCCACAACGTACGATTGGTTTTCTATTGCACGTGCAATCAACAATTGCTTCCATGCAAAATTTCTTTTCTCGGGCCAATTGGCAACTACAATTGCACAATCATACTCATTATGATTTCTCATCCAAACCGGAAATCGTAAATCGTAACACACAAAAGGTGCAATACGCCATCCCTTAAGCAATACAATTAATTTTTTATGCCCTGCTGTGTAAGTTTTATTTTCATCAGCCATCCTGAACAAATGTCTTTTATCATAATGCGCATGAGCCCCGCTTGGGTTCATCCAAATTAAACGGTTATAATAATGACCGTTCTCTTCAATAATTAAACTGCCACATACAGCAGCATTTTTTTCTGCCGCAAGTTTTGCCATCCACTTCATACTCATACCGTCCATTTTCTCTGCAAGCCTTTTTGCACTCATGCTAAATGCAGTGGTAAACATTTCGGGCAGCACAATTATGTCGGTGCTGTTTGCTTTAAGCGATTTGAGTAAAGAAGAAAAATGAGCAAGATTTTTTTTTGCATCTTCCCAATGCAGTTTGGTTTGTATGGTGGTAATTCTGAGATTATTCATAGCTCAATATTTTGAAGCAGTTTAAATTTTGTAAGTAAGCTGGTTGCGGATTGAATTTGCGTTAAGAGCCTAATCAATATGTTATTTGCACACAGATTTACAGATTTTAAAAGGCAATTAATACGCTTTGCTTTAAAATTTCCACAAATTACATTATGCGAAGCAGCATCAGTGAAAATCAACCTATCAATTTTCTTTAATCTGTAAATCTGTGTCAAAAAAATAGACATCTTATATTTTAACAATTTCTTAGCATCAGATTTTTAAAAGTTTTTCGGCAGCCTTCTCCAATGTTTCATCATCTTTTGCAAAACAAAAACGAAGCAGCTTGTTGTCAATAGCATTTTTATAAAAAACAGAAACAGGTATGGTTGCTACACCATTTTCTTTGGTAAGTTTAGTGGCAAAATCGGTGTCTTTATCACTGCTTATTTTCGAGTAATCCATCAAATGAAAGTACGATCCGCTACATGGCAGTGATTTAAACTTTGAATCTTTCATCAGGCTCAAAAAATAATCGCGCTTGTGCTGATAAAATTTATCAATACCAGTATAATTTCTTTCATTACTCATAAATTCTGCATAAGCATGTTGCATGGGAGTGTTGGCAGAAAACACCATAAACTGATGAACCTTCCTGAACTCAGCAGTTAAATTTTGAGGAGCTATGCAATAACCCATTTTCCATCCTGTGGTGTGAAATGTTTTACCAAAGGAATAAACAATAAAAGATCTCTCTGCAAGTTTCGGATAACGCGCCACGCTTTGGTGTTCGTAGCCATCAAAAATTACATGCTCATATACTTCATCGCTTAAAACAATAATATCAGACTTAGACGTGATTTTTTCAAGAGCAGTCATATCTTTTGCGGTCATAATTGCTCCGCTAGGATTATGCGGAGTATTAATCATAATCATTCGAGTGCGCTGCGTTATCAGTTTTTTTACATCATTCCAGTCAATATTAAAGTTCGGATATTTTAAGTTTACATGTATTGGCACCCCACCTGCAAGCTCAACTGCGGGAGCATAAGAATCATAAGCAGGATCAAAAATGATTACCTCATCTTTTTCTCTAACCACGGCTTGTATAGCGGCAAAAATTGCCTGCGTGCCTCCGCTTGTAATCGTAACTTCCGTATCGGGATTGTATTTAGCAGAATACAGTCTCTCCATTTTTTCGACAATACGCTCGCGTAAAGGCATAATGCCCGGCATAGGAGCGTATTGATTGAATCCCTTTTTCATGTATTTGTTTACCAGAGAAACTAACTCGCTGCTTATTTCAAAATTAGGAAACCCCTGTGAGAGATTAATGGCATTGTATTCTGCCGCCATACCGCTCATTACAGAAAATATGCTGATGCCGCTTTTATGAAGTTTTGATTTAATAATTCCGTTAAATTGCATAAAGAAAAGTAAGCGCCAAAGGTAAACCTTGCATCACTAAAGGCAATGCGTTATGCTTATATATTTACTATATCTCTAAAAAAGTATTGGTTGATTTTGCTTTTTAGTTTATCTTTTTATTTTTGCCGTCCCTTTGCACAACGGTGCATCTCATGACACGTGTTTTAGTCTGCCTTGTTGCGGATGGCTTGAGCCGGAAAAGATGTTTTCTTACTTTGAGAAAATTCAAAAAAGAAAGAAAACATTCCTCCTTAGCTCAGCTGGTTAGAGCACATGACTGTTAATCATGGGGTCCCTGGTTCGAGCCCAGGAGGGGGAGCAACCCCGCAGTTTCTGCGGGGTTTTTTTATTAACGCTAGAATATTTTTACTGAATAGTCTCTCCATCACGCATAACTATTCTCCTGTCAGCCATTTCGGACAGGTCAGTGTTATGAGTAACAATAATAAAAGTTTGCCCGGTTTTTTTTCTTAGTTCAAAAAATAATTGATGCAATTCAACTGCATGTTGGGTATCTAAATTGCCCGATGGCTCATCGGCAAGTACTATTGAAGGATTGTTAATGAGCGCTCGCGCAACCGCCACACGCTGTTGTTCACCTCCCGAAAGTTCTGAAGGTTTGTGGTGCATCCTGTTTTTGATATTCAGAAATTCAAAAAGCTCTTTCGCCTTACCTTCAGCATCAGCTTTACTTACACCTCCTATTAATGCAGGCATACAAACATTTTCTAATGCAGTAAACTCTGGTAGTAAATGGTGAAACTGAAAAACAAATCCAATTTGTTTATTCCTGAATAAAGCAAGTTTGCTATCGTTCAAATTTTTTATGTTTTCATTGTTAATCACCACTGTTCCTTTATCTGGTTTTTCAATGGTTCCTATAATTTGAAGGAGAGTAGTTTTACCTGCTCCACTTGGACCAACAATAGCAACTACTTCACTATCGTTAACAGAAAGCGAAATATTTTTTAGCACTTCAAGAGATCCGAATTTCTTACTTATTCCCTCAATTTTTACTCGCATTTTGCAAGTATAATTATTTTAAGAAGGACATGCCATTATCCATGTTGATTCATGCGTAATCATATTGCATTTATTATCCATTGTTCATTCTTATCTTTGCCCCTCTTTGACTATATTCGCACTCCTTTTTTACATTTTATAAAATAATGAGTGCCAAAAAATACCCAGAGTTTAAACAACTCAATCTTCCCAGCATCGACAAGGAAATTTTAGCGAAGTGGGATGCCGAAAAAACTTTTGATCAAAGCATTGCTGTGCGCGAAGGCAATCCTGCATTTACTTTTTATGAAGGACCGCCATCTGCCAACGGGCTTCCAGGCATACACCATGTAATGGCGCGCACCATTAAAGATATTTTTTGCCGTTACAAAACATTGCAGGGTTACCAGGTGAAACGCAAAGGTGGATGGGATACGCACGGCTTGCCTATTGAATTATCGGTAGAAAAAACTTTAGGAATAACCA
>CXWJ01018886.1_pt1 | contig 14890 bp, 15 predicted proteins | sample 590841 | NCBI WGS metagenome assembly CXWJ01 (sample SAMEA3498367, study PRJEB10139) | wastewater metagenome | biome: wastewater treatment plant; material: activated sludge | place: Austria | collected 2015-01-21 | reverse complement strand
GCGTATGCACTTGGCCAATATCGCGTCAATAGCCCACCCGGGCTAGTGGCCGGACCCCTGACGCGCAGTAGTGTCTGTGTCGGTCCGCGCGCCTACCGTCTTGGCAACCTTGCTAGCCGCCGGACCCGCCACACGAAAGGCACCCCCCGCATGAACTTCGGTGAATTCCTCTGGAGCCTGTTCGTCATCTTCGTGATGATCAACTACTTCATCATTCTCTTCAGCGTCGTCGTCGACCTGTTCCGCAACGACGAGACCTCGGGCATCGCCAAGGCGATCTGGATCGTTGCGCTCCTGCTGGTCCCGTTCATCACGCTGCTCGTCTACATCATCCTCAACTCGAGCGGTATGGCGCGGCGCAACGTCGCGGCCCGCGGCCAGGCCCGCGATGCCCAGGCCGACTACGTCCGTGAGCTCGTCGGCCCGCAGTCGGCGTCCGACCAGATCGCGACGGCCCAGAAGCTGCTCGCATCCGGCGCCATCTCGCAGGCTGAGTTCGACACGCTCAAGGCCAAGGCACTCGCCTCCTGACGTCGTGAAGCCGTCTCCCGGGCTCGGTCCGGGAGACGGCTCCCACCACGCGATGCCGGCTGAGCCAGCTGCGGGCGCCCTAGAGGGGGCGGCTCTCGACGGTGGGCACCAGCCGGCTGGACCATGATGGTCTGCACCATCACCCCCCTCACCCCCCTCACCCCCCTACACCCCGTCGAAGTGAGTGCCGTGGCAGCCCTGCGAGGCCTCCGATGAGTGACGCGACGATCAGCCTCGTCATCCTCGCTGTGGTCATCGTCCTGTTCGTCTGGAACCGGCTGCCGGTCGGGGTCGTCGCGATTCTCACGACCCTGTCGCTCTACGCCACCGGCGTCCTCGATGTCAGCACCGCACTGGCCGGGTTCGGCGATCCCGTAGTCATCTTCATCGCCACGCTCTTCGTCGTGAGCGAGGGCATCGACTCGACCGGCGTGACGACCTGGGCCGGGCAGGCACTCACCGAACGGGCCGGCACCGGCCGCACGCAGCTCACCATCGCCGTCATGGCCCTGTGTGCTGTGGCGACAGCACTGATCACCCCCAACGGGTCGGTCGCCGCCCTGCTCCCCATGGTCGTCGTGCTGGCGATGCGCATCCGGACCCCACCCGCGCAGATGCTCCTGCCGCTCGCCTTCGGCGCGCACGCCGGATCGCTGCTCATGCTCACCGGCAGCCCGGTCAACGTCATCGTGTCCGACTACGCCGTCGAGGCCGGCGGACGCTCCTTTGGCTTCTTCGAGTACGCCCTCATCGGTCTGCCTCTGCTCGCCGTCACCATCATCATCGCCTGCGTGCTGGGACCGCGCGTCCTGCCCAGCGCCCGCTCCAAGACCGTGCCACCCGACCTGAGCCGGTATGCCTCGACCATGACCGAGCGCTATGGCCTGCGGGACGGGTTCTACCGACTGCGGGTCAGCGACCGCTCACCTCTGCTCGGCATCGCGCCCCACGACGTCGACCTCTCCGCATACCCCGGGGTCACCCTGATCGGCCTGCAGGCAGCGATCGACGAGCCCGCGCCGGTCCGCAGCCAGCTCGACCCTGATGACGTGCTCGTCGTCACGGGCCCCGCGGACCAGATCAACCAGATCGTCATGGACCACGAGCTCACCGTGACCATGCACCCGTCCGAGACCACCGAGGACGCCCTGCTCACCAAGGAGATGGGCGTCGTCGAGGTCGTCGTACCCCCGCGCTCCCCCCTGGTGGGTGAGGTGGCCTTCCCCGGTATGGCGCGCACCCCGGACCTCGTCGTCCTCGCGATCAAGCGCCTGGGCAAGGACACCGGCCCGCGTGAGGTCGTGCTCGCCGAGGGCGACGCCCTGCTCATGCACGGCACGTGGCCCGCTATCGACGGCCTCGTCGGCGACCGGTCGATCCTGCTCGTCGACGCGCCCGACATCATCCGTCGACAGGCCGTGCCCATGGGGCCGCGGGCCAAGCAGGCGGTGGGTGTCCTGGCCGGGATGGTCCTGCTGCTCGCCCTGGGCGTCGTGCCTCCGGCCATAGCCGGCCTGATGGCGGCCACGGCCATGGTCCTGCTGCGCGTCGTCAGCCCCAAGCAGGCCTACGCCGCGGTGTCGTGGCAGACCGTCGTCCTCATCGGGGGGCTCATCCCCCTCTCGACTGCCATCCAGGAGAGCGGCGCCGCCGATCTCATCGCGGGTCTGCTCATCCAGGCGGTCGGCACCGGCCAGCCCTACCTGCTGCTCGCAGCGCTCTTCCTGCTCACCGGGATCCTCGGTCAGGTCATCAGCAACACCGCCACCGTGCTGATCGTCGCCCCCATCGCGGTGTCGGCGGCCCTGGAGACCGGGGTGGCCGTGCAACCGGTGCTGATGCTGATCGCGGTGGCCGGCGCCGCGTCGTTCCTCACCCCCATAGCCACCCCGGCCAACATGATGGTGATGGGTCCGGCTGGCTACAAGTTCAACGACTACTGGAAGCTGGGGCTGCCCACGATGGTGGCCTGGCTCGCGGTGGCGCTGCTCGTCATACCCCTGATCTGGCCGTTCTAGCCCGCTGACCTGCACTACTCACCAGCACCACTCACCCCTAGGAGGCTCCATGACCGACATCACAGGACCGGTCGACTTCGCGCTCATCGTGTTCGACGGCAACGACTTCAACGGCGACGTCGCGCCCGCGCTCATCGACCTGCAGGAGTCCGGCACCGTCCGCGTGCTCGACGCGGCGTTCGTCAGCAAGGCAGAGGACGGCTCGGCCGTGTTCCTCGAGGTCCGCGAGACGAGCGCCGGCGGGGTCTACGCCGACCTGCAGTCGGGGCACCTGGACATGCTGAGCGACGACGACCTCGTCAGCCTGGCCGACGCCCTGGAGCCCAACACCAGCGGTCTGGCACTGGTCTGGGAGAACACCTGGGCAGGCCGCTTCGCCGAGGCGGTCCGCGGCTCCAACGGGGCGATGGTGGCCTTCGAGCGCATCCCGCACTCAAGCGTGCTCGCCGCACTGGGGGCCGACGAGGCACCCGCCGAAACCGAATCCGACACCTCACGAGAGGACAGCTGATGCGTCGAGGACGACCCAGCCTGCTTGGCACCGTGGCCCGCACCGCAGTGATCTCCGGCACGGCCACCCGTGTGAGCGGCAACGTCGCACACAAGCAGCAGCAGAAGTTCGCCGCCGAGGCGGCAGCTGCCCAGCCCGCACCCGCCGCGGCCCCCGCGCCGGCACCTGCGCCCGTCGCGGCTCCGGTCGCGGCTCCCCCGCCAGCCGCTCCCCCAGTGGCCGAGGCCCCGTCGGGCGGTGACCGACTGGGCCAGCTGCGCGAGCTCGGTGAGCTGCGCGCGGCCGGAGTCCTGACCGAGGCTGAGTTCGAGGCCGAGAAGGCCCGCATCCTTGCCGGATAGGGCTGACCTCGGACCCCTGGGTCCGTCTGAGTGGAGGCTCGGGGACCTCGGCCGTGCGCTGGTCGGGGTCCTCGGGTCGGCTATCGGTCTGTTGATCGCCGGCATCGTGCTGCCCGGGCTTCGGCTGCCCGGCTGGCCCGCCGCCGTCGCGCTGTCGCTGTCCATCGCCCTGACGAGCGCGTTGTTCCGACCCGTCCTTGTCGGCGTGGCCTCGCGGTTCGGGTGGCCGGGAGCAGTGCTGCTGGGCCTCTTCGGCCAAGCCGTCATGGTCGGCCTCAACCTGCGGTTCTTCGACTGGATGGTGAGCTTCTCGCCACTGTCGGTGATCGTCGCCTCGTGGATCGTGTCCCTGGTCTCGACCACCGTCGTCTGGCTCGTGACCGCCGGCACCGACGACGCGGTGACCGCGAGCCTCATCCGCAAGGGCCACCGCGGGCGCCGCCCCGTGGTGGCCGACCCCGACGTGCCCGGCGTGGTCTTCGTCCAGGCCGACGGCGTGCCCTACCCGCTGCTGGAGCTCGGCGTCATGAGCGGCAACTTCGCCACCCTCTCGCGCTGGGTGCGCAGCGGCAGTCACCGCATGGCCGAGTGGCAACCCAAGCTGCCCGCCACCACACCCGCGAGCCAGATGGGCATCCTGCACGGCACCATCGAGGGCATCCCCGCATTCCGCTGGCTCGACCGTGAGACGGGCCGCATCTACGTCGCCAACCGGGCCACCGACGCCGCCGACATCGAGGCGATGCACTCCGACGGTCATGGCCTGCTCGCCGACGACGGGGTCTCCATCGGCAACCTCTTCACCGGCGACGCCGTCAACGCCTACGCGACCATGAGCGCCATCAACCGCACGCAGGAGACCATCGAGACCCGCACGGCGGTCTCGCGCTTCCTGGCCCGCCCGGACGGCTTCGCCCGAGGCCTGTCGCGGACCCTCAGCGAGATCATCCGCGAGCGCTTCCAGTCCAAGCGAGCGATCCGGCGCGACCTGCAGCCGCGCGTCGTGCGCAGCTGGTTCTTCGCTCTCGAGCGCGCGGGGCTCAACGGGGTGCTGCGTGACCTCAACACCTCCCTCGTGGCGGAGTCGATGCTGGCTGGCCGTCGCAGCATCTACGTCAACTACGTCGACTACGACGCCGTCGCGCACCACGCCGGCCCGCTGCGCCCCGAGGCGCTGTCGGCGCTGGCCGGCATCGACGCGACCATCGGCCAGCTCGAGCGGGTCGCCGCCTACTGCCCGCGGCCCTACCGTTTCGTCGTCGTCTCCGACCACGGCCAGAGCCAGGGCGCGGTCTTCGCCGACCGGTATGGCGAGGACCTCGCCACGCTCGTCGGGCGGCTCGCGCAGGTCGAGGTGGCCACGATCGTGGAGAACCCCGAGGCGACCGGGCGCCTCAACGCCATCTTTGCCGGGGGCGCGAGCGCCGACACCGTCTTCGGCCGGGCCCTGGGCCGGGTGTCCGACCGGCTGACCGACGGGGAGGCGGTCGAGACCGTCGTGCCCGCCCCGCCCGGGTCGCCGGGGTCCATGGCGACCGCTGTCACCGGTGCGCCCGGTCCCACCGGCACGACGGCGCCCACCCAGGAGTTCATCGTCTTCGGGTCCGGCAACCTGGGACTGGTCTTCGTGGCCGACCAACCCCGCCGGCTCACTCTCGAGGAGCTGACCGAGCGTTACCCCGTGCTGCTGCCCGGGCTCGTCGTGCACCCCGGGGTGAGCTTCGTCGTGGTCGACTCGCGTGAGCACGGCCCGGTGGCCATTGGCCGCGACGGTGAGCACCACGTCATGACCGGTGTCGTCGTGGGCACCGACCCCCTCGAGGCCTTCGGGTCGCACGCCGCCGACTTCGTGCGCCGCGCGGCCCTGATGCCCGAGGCTCCCGACATCTATGTCAACAGCCTCGTCGACGACATGGGCGAGGTTGCCGCCTTTGAAGGGCTCGTGGGCTGTCATGGCGGCCTCGGCGGATGGCAGGACAAGGCCATCGTCGTCTGGCCGGCCGACCTGCCCGAGCCCGAGCGCAAGATCGTCGGCGCCGACGCGTTGCACGACGTGCTCGTGGGCTGGCTCGAGCACCTGGGGCACCGCGCGGACCTCGCCCCGTCGCATACCCGCTCGTATGACGTGCACCGTGTCGAGCGCTTCGGTCCCGACGGCGCCGACACCGCCTCCACCCGCGGCTGACCTCGGCCGGACCTCGGGCACCATCGGCACGAGACAGGCAGAATGATCAGGTGATCGTGGTCGAGGCTCTCGAGGCGCCTGTCAGTCCGGTGGCCGCCCTCCGGCGCATCGCCTTCCTGCTCGAGCGAGCCCGGGCCGGCACCTACCGGGTGCAGGCGTTCCGCAAGGCCATCGACGTCGTCCGATCGCTGGAGCCCCACGAGCTGGCCTCCCGGGCCGAGGCAGGCACCCTCACCGAGCTGGCCGGCATCGGTGAGGCGACCGCCAGCGTGATCGCCTCGGCCCTCGCGGGTGAGCTGCCGACCTACCTCGCGTCGTTGCAGGAGGCCGCTGACGCACCGCTGGCCGACGGCGGAGCCGACATGTATGCGCGCGTCATCGGTGACATGCACAGCCATTCGGACTGGTCCGACGGCGGCTCGCCCATCGAGGAGATGGCGCTGACCGCGATCGAGCTCGGCCACGAGTGGCTCGCCCTGACCGACCACTCCCCCCGGCTGCGAGTGGCCAACGGCCTGAGCGTCGCCCGCCTGCAGCAACAGATCGCCGTGGTCGACCGCATCAACGCGGGCCTCGGCGGTGCCGGGTTCACCCTGCTCAAGGGCATCGAGGTGGACATCCTCGACGACGGGGCTCTCGACCAGACCCCCGAGATGCTCAACCAGCTCGACGTGGTCACGGCATCCGTGCACTCCAAGCTGGCGATGGCCTCGGCCCCCATGACCCACCGCATGGTCACGGCCGTGCGCAACCCACGCGTCAACGTGCTCGGGCACTGCACCGGCCGCCTCGTCGAGGGGTCCCGAGGCACCCGGGCACAGTCGAGCTTCGACGCGGACGCCGTCTTTGCGGCCTGCGCCGAGAGCGGCACCGCGGTGGAGATCAACTCACGGCCCGAACGCTGCGACCCCCCAGACGACCTCATCGACCTGGCGATGGCCCACGGCTGCCTCTTTGCCATCGACTCCGACGCCCACGCGCCGGGGCAGCTGGACATGAAGGCCTATGGCGCGGCTCGGGCGAGCGCGCACGGCATACCCCCCGAGCGGATCATCACGACCTGGGATGTCGACACGTTGCGGACCTGGGTCGAGCACGGCTGAGGTCAGCGCAGGCCCGGAAGCACCTCGGCCGCCACCCGCTCCATGACCGCGACGTCGCCGGCATACGGACCGTCCGGTCGCGGCCAGTGCGTCACGAGGTCGGTGAAGCCACACTGCGCCGCCCGCCCCGCCAGCTCCTCGAAGGCGTCGAGGCTGGAGTAGGAGAAGACCGGTGACGAGTCGATGCTCAGGTATCGGTCGACGGAGGCCGGCTCGCGGCCCCCGTCCACAAGGATCTCGTCGAGTCGCAGGCTGAGCTCGTGCACGGCAGACCACCACTGCTGCAGGGTGTCGACCCGTGGACCGGTCGTGACCCAGGCCTGCCCGTAGCGGGCCACGAGCCGCAGCGAGCGCGGCCCGTTGGCGGCGATGAGGAAGGGGATGCGCGGCTGTTGGACGGGGCCGGGCAGCGTGCGCACCCCGCGCGCGGTGAAGTAGGTGCCGTCGGCGTCGACGTGGTCGTCGGTCAGGAGCCGGTCGAGCAGGCTGACGAACTCCTCGAACCGGTCGACCCGCTCACGCACGCTCAGCTGTGGGCCGCCGAGCAGCGAGGAGTCCAGGTCGCCGCCGGTCCCCAGCCCACAGATGATGCGCCCTCGGGAGACGTCGTCGAGCGAGAGCAGGTCACGCATGAAGGACACCGGATGCCGGTAGTTCGGCGAGGTGACGAACGTGCCCAGGCGCANNGACCACGGCAGGTCCGGCAGGATCGTCACGCCCACTCGCATACGCGCCAGGGTATGCCGGTCGGCACCGCCGTCACGCGCCGACGACAGCGGATTTGGGCAGGCATCACCCATCCCCTATGCTTTTGCAGTCCTCGACGGATCCGAGCAAGCCTGCTAGCAGCCGAGGGTCTGCGGTGACAGATCAGCCCCCGGTTGGTCGCAGCACCACAGGTCCCCATCGTCTAGCGGCCAAGGACTCCGCCCTTTCACGGCGGCAGCACGGGTTCGAATCCCGTTGGGGATACGCACGTCAGCACCACCTTTTGGCCCCGTAGCGCAGTTGGTTAGCGCGCCGCCCTGTCACGGCGGAGGTCGCCGGTTCGAGCCCGGTCGGGGTCGCTCGTTTTGCGCTGGGAGTGTCGCTCTGGACTCCCCTGTCACTCAGCTGCTCGTACGCCTCGCGGCATTCGTGGCACTTCACCTACAGCGATCTCAGGGCATGGCGTCTCTCGCATACGTGCGACCGTGACAGGTGCTGATGGGAACCCGGACGGCGTCTGTCGGTGATGACTCCTATTGTCGAGCACATGTTCGATCGACTCAGCACGTGGCGGAGGTCACGAGCAAGTGTGCTGCACTACGCTCACGATGTGGCCGGGCCAAGCATTGACGAGCAGGCTGACATGGTGGCGCTGCTCCGCGAACGGCCCGGCGCACTCACCTGGGTCCAGCTCGCCGAGGCTGTGCTGAGGTTTGGCAGTGCCGGCGTGGCTCGTTCCGAATTAGTTCCGGACGATCTGTTCGGGCCTAACGAGCACGCCATCCGGGTGAAGGAGGCCCTTCGCGATGTGCGCGCCTGGCATGACGCGGGCCTTGAGTTCTGGACCATCGCCGATGAGCGGTACCCCGCTCGGGTACGCGACATTCAGGAGGCCCCGCCGTTTCTCTTTGCGCGCGGCCACCGCCTAGAGGAGGACGTTGCTGTCTCCGTCGTCGGGTCTCGCAACGCATCCGAGCGTGGTGTCCAGATGGCGACCGCCATCAGTGAGGCTCTTGTTTCGATCAACGTAACAGTCGTCGCCGGTCTTGCCGTCGGCATTGACACAGCGGCCCACACGACGGCACTTCGCCTAGGTGGACGCACTGTGGCCGTGATCGGCACTGGTATCCGCAGGCACTACCCAGCGGCGAACCGTACCCTCCAGGAGCGGATCGCGAACGAGGGACTGCTCCTCTCGCAGTTTTGGCCAGATGCTCCTGGGCAGCAGCACACTTTCCCGATGCGCAACGCGGTGATGTCCGGCTACGGAGTCGCGACCGTCATCGTGGAAGCAGGCGAGCACAGTGGTGCGCGCATCCAAGCGCGGATGGCTGTCCATCACGGCCGTCCCGTTATCCTCACCGACCTAGTGGCTTACGGCACTGACTGGGGCCGCCAACTGCTCGATCGTCCAGACGTCTACCTCGCATCGTCCGTTGACGACGTGGTCAGGTACGTCAGTGAGCTAGCCAAGCGTCCGACGAGACTAGGAGCGGTCCTTCGCCAGATCGCAGTTTGATGGTGAACCGAACACCGGCGCTGGAGAGCCTTCGACAGCACATTGTGACCACAGGCAGCGTGATCCTGCGCAATGTTCAATGGCGTCCAGGCGTCACCTGCCGCACGTGCGCAGGTATCCCGAATCTGGGATACGCCGACTGTTACGCCTGCGCTGGCCGTGCTGGGGGGCCTGGACTCGCCGACCTGTTGGGGTTTGTCACCTACGGCTGGCACGGCAGCCAAGCAGGTCACCTCATGTATGCCTACAAGGCCGCCACTCCGGGTGTCACCAGTCGAGACCTTGTTACCGCGGTTCTCACCTACGCAGTGGTTGCCCACTGGGACTGCATCGCGGTCCTCTCAGGGAGCCACCCAGACGGCTGGGCCTACGTCCCGTCGCTGGCAGGTCGTCAAGGCGCGCACCCCCTTGGGGAGATCGCGTCGCAGTTCATGGGGGCCGTGCCCAACGTCCCGGTGATTCCGAGTGTTGTTACAGGCAATGCGAGGGACTTCAATGCTGAGCACTTCACCGTCGAGACGACGGCACAGCACGTCCTCCTAGTCGACGATACGTGGACAACAGGCGGGCACCTCCAGTCGGCGTCGGCCGCGCTCAAAGCGGCGGGCGTCAAGCGCGTCACCGGCCTGGCGGTTTCCCGATGGCTCGACCCAGGCTGGGGGGCCACAAAAGCCTTCATCGACGGCCTCCCAGCGACATTCGATCCGACAGTCTGCCCCTACCCGAACAACCCCTGCTGACCCAGGTTCGTCACCAGCAACGATGTCACCCTGAACTTCGCGTTCGGAGTCTTCGGTCTGGACTTCTGCTCCACTCAGCTGCTCGTACGCTTGGCGATGCCGTCGAGCCGCAGCTCATTGGTCTCGTCGCGGTGAACCCCGGTCGTGCCGACGTGCGTGTCGCCGATCGTCGTGCCGTTCTTGAGCACGTAGAACAGCGACATCGCGTGGCCGCGACCGACGCCGAAGTCTTCGCGCAACCAGTCGATGACCTCGCCCGCCTTGGTGTCGGCCGTGAAGCCGCGCGACGCAGCGATGTCGAGCTGCTCGTGCGGGGTCTTTCCGGTCTTGTTCTCGAGCGCGTCGAGGTAGGCCTGGAACGACATGGTGCAACCTCCGAGTCGTGGGTCAGGCCACGATACCCACCGGTGGCTAGCGGATCTGCCACACATGGACAGCCGGGCCGGCACCTGGCAGCGGCTCGCCATACCGGGCCGCCGGACCACTGAGCAGGGGCTCACCGTCAACGGGTGAGGTGAGCGGCTCATGAGTGTCCCGCGAGATCTGCACGAGGAGGCGCTGCTCCCGGCTCTGGCGCTCGAACAGCACGACGTCACCCTCGGCATACAGCCACCGGAGCCCGCCTCGGCGCAGAGCGTGGTGCTCGCGGCGCAGGCGCCCGAGGGTGGTGTAGTCGGCCAGGGCGCGCTGGTTCCACGCTGGCTCGTCCCACGGGAAGGGTTTGCGGCCGTCTTCGAGGCCGTCACCGAGCACCCCGACCTCGTCGCCGGCATAGATCATCGGCAGACCGGGCAACAGGAACAGCAGCCCGGCGGCCGCCGTCATCCGGTCGTCGTCGGTGAAGGACCGCAGCCGCGCGGTGTCGTGCGAGTCGAGCAAGGAGAGGTTGTGTGTGGCGATCGACCACGGCACCCGCGAGTGCAGCGCGGTCATCGTGGCGACCATCTCGGCCGCGTCGTATGCCGGGATCGGCCCCGGTACGCCCCAGAACTCCCGCACGTCGCGGCGTCGCGCCAACCAGGACCAGACCGGCCGAGTGAACCCGGCGTAGTCCATCGTGCCGTGCCAGCCGGAGCCGTCGAGGTCGGCGCTGGCGTCGAACTGGTGCTCCGCGATGAGCAGCGTCTCCGGGTTGGCGGCGGCCATCGTGGCGCGCGTGTCCGTGGCGATCTGGCGGTTGAAGTCATCGGCACCGCGACGTCCGGCTGCTTCGGCGACGTCGATGCGCCAGCCGTCGAGTCCATAGTCGGGCGTGAGGTAGCGAGCGGCGACCGAGCCCGCCCCGGAGTAGAGCCGACGGGCCAGCTCGGGGGCCGCGTGGTTGAACTTCGGCAGGGACGCCACGTCGTAGAAGGCGTCGTAGCGGCCGTCCTCGTCGAAGTAGAAGAACCCGCGCTCCTCGCTGGTCGGGTCGCCCTGGGCGGCGACGAACCACGGATGGCTGCTGCCACAGTGGTTGAGCGTGAGGTCGCCCATGACCCGCATGCCGCGGTCGTGGGCCGCAGTGGTCAGCGCGCGCAGGCCCTGCGCCCCGCCGAGCACCGGGTCGGGGTGCTCGAAGCTCGAGGCGTCGTAGCGGTGGTTGGAGCGGCTGGGGAAGAAGGGAGTCAGGTAGGCGACGTTGGCGCCGACCCGCTCGAGGTGGTCGAGCTTGGCAGCGACGCCCGGCAGGTCGCCGCCATAGATCTGCTCGAGACTGCCCTCGACGTTGACGAGCATGGGGTCGGTCCAGCGGGCCGGGAGCGCCCACGTTGGCAGCGGCTCGGTGCGGGTGCCGGAGTCGTGGAACCGGTCGGGGAAGATCTGGTAGACGATCGAGTCGAGCGCCCAGGCGGGCGGCGCGGGGTGCGTGGTCAGCACGAAGTCCCGGCTGTCGTCGGCGTAGATGGTTGTGAGTCCACCGGCGCTCAGCCACACCTGACCCGTCGGGGTGTTGAGCAGCCACCGGTAGGGCGTGAGCGGGTTCCGCGCGACGATGACGGCGGTCCACCAGGACTCGAGCCCGTCGGTGTCGGGCTTTCTGACCGCCTCGGTGAAGAACGGGTCGCCGTCGCGAACCTGGCGGACGTGCACATCCGTGACGTCGGCCCAGTCTGGTGTGGCCGGCACCCGCAGGCGCACGGTGACCCGCTGACCGAGCAGCGGTGACACCGGCTCGACATACAGCGCCGAACCATCGTGATGCGGTTGCGCAACGACCTCGGTCATCGGTGCCTCTCTGGGTCTGGGGTCCTCGGGCCGCCGTGGGCCGCTTACACCGTTGGGCGCCGCCTTGACCGCGCCGGGACGGGCGGCGTGCAGGTGAGGAGACGACGTGGCGGCTGGCGGTGCTGGGGTATAGTTTCGCAGCGTTGCCGGGCTAGCCCGGCACCCGGCCAGGTAGCTCAGTTGGTACGAGCGTCCGACTGAAAATCGGAAGGTCGACGGTTCGACCCCGTCCCTGGCCACTACTACAAGAACCCCAGGCTTCGCGGCGTGCCGCCCCGAGCAGGAACGCTGAGATCGACTGTCCTGGGACGCTCGCCGCCTCAGCGATGTCTCCTCGCTGTCCTGCTCTGCCCGCATCTCGATGCGGCGCGTTCTAGCAGGGTGGGCCAAACGAGGGCTATTTTGCGCAGCCGGCACACCAAGACCAACCGTCGCACTCGCGGCCGGCAGCCAGACGAACCCAGACGAGAGCACGAGACCCAGCGAGCGGCCACGCTAAGCCCATGGTCCACCCTCGGCATGAGCTGCGCGAGGTCGGCGTTGCTCGATCTGACGCAGCCCGAGCGCCACCCACGAGGTAACCAACGGGAGTGGTGGCACAGGGCCAGTCGGCGCGACGGGTGACCGCTCTGGATGTTGCCCGCGCCGCCGGGGTGTCGCGCACGACGGTGAGCTACGTCCTCAACGAGACGCCCATCACCTCGATCCCGGCCGAGACACGCGCCCGGGTCCTCGAGGCGGCCAGCCGACTGGACTACTCGCCGTCGGCCGCGGCCCGCACGCTGGCCAACGGACGCAGCAGCCTGGTGCTCGGTCTGGTCCCCGACTGGCCCATGGGTCCCCACCTGGGGGTGAGGCTGCGCCGCTTCACCGCAGCGTTCGAGGAACGTGGCCTCGCGTTCCTCACCCACACCGCGACCGGTCCCGAAACGGACCTCGCTCCCCTGTGGAAGGCCGTCTCGCCGGTCGCCGTGGGCGTGCTCGACGACATCCACCCTGACCAGCTGACGCGTATGCGGGCGGCCGGGATCGCTGTCGTCGTCGCCTGGTCAGCCGGTCGGGAGCGCAGCCGCGGTGGCGGTGGCGGTGGCACTCGCTGCGGCGCTGCGGTGCTGCGGTGCTGCGGGCCATTGACCGAGCGTCTGGCCGGTGGGACATTGGGTCAGAGCCCTTGCGGGAGGAGTCACCGCACCGACATACCCCCGCTTGTGCGGCTCGGTCCCGCAGCGGAGGTGACGATGCCCGACGACGACAACCTGACGGCCGAGGAGCTCGCCGAGCTCAGCAACCCGGTGATCGAAGACGAGGACTTCGACATCGAGCTCGCCCCCTTGGACTCCCCTGACGACGGCACCGACATGGCCGACGAGGACGTCGAGGACGACAGCGGCTTCCTCGAACAGGTCGTCGAGGATGGCGACCCCGTGCTGGACATGGCTGAGGGGACGCCGGTGGGCACAGGTGAGCCAACATGAGCCGGGCAGCGGTCATCGCGCGCCTCAAGGCGATCGAGGCCGACCAGGTCGGCACCGCGAGGTCGCCGTTGGGCAGCAACAAGGTGAAGTACAACACCTCGTACTACGGGCACGTCGTGCGCGGCAGCGCCTTCAAGTGGTGCGTCGTGTTCCAGTGGTGGTGCTTCCAGAAGGCCGACATCCCCACGTCGATCTTCCCCAAAGCGGCCAACGTCTTCGCCGTGCGTGACTGGTTCAAGGCCCGCGACAGGTTCTACCAGAAGCCCATGGTCGGAGACCTGGTCATCTACTCGTTCAGCCACATCGGCTTCGTCGAGAAGCTGCTGTCCAACAACCGCATCCAGACCATCGAGGGCAACTGGAACGACAAGGTCGTGCGCCGAGTCATGAAGGCGGACGATGCCAGCATCGCGGGGTACTGCCGACCCAAGTACCACAAGGTCGAACCCGCAGCCCCCTCCCCTTCAGACGGCACGACGGAGGCCATCGTGAGAGCACTGCCCAGACTCGAACGCGGAGACACCGGCAAGCGGGTGCGCCGACTGCAGGGCCTTCTGGTCGCCAACGGCCATGCCCTGCCCGACTCGATCAAGGCCGATGGCAGCTTTGACGGCGAGTTCGGCGACGAGACCGAACGTGGTGTCAAGAAGCTCACCGGCTCCGTCGTGGTGGACGGCGCTCAGTGGAAGAAGCTCCTCGGAGTGTGACCGGCGGGGTATGTCGCGCGGTCGCCTCGGTAGCGGTGGCCTCAGTAGCCCGGGAACACCCGGCGCAGGTCCTCGAGGGTCAACGGGCCCGACAGCTGCACAGTGGCCGGAGTGTGCTCGGCTCGCAGGCGCCCCGATGTCAGACGGAGTAGCGCCTCACCGGGCAGGACCACAACGGTGTCGGCCGGCGCCTCGCCTGCACTCGGCTCCAGACGAGCGCCTTCGTCGGTCAGGGACAACCGGAACTCACGATCGGGATCAGTCGTGCGCAGCGTCACCGCGTGGTCACCCCCGATGGGCCGACCCAACATGCCGGCGAGCATCGGCAGACCCTCGAGCAGCGGCGCGACCGCATACGAGCCNNTCGTCGAGGGCCACGAGGGCGTCGAGGTGTCGCGCGTGAGCCTCGACGAAGGAGTCCACCTGCTCAGTGGGGGCCATCGCGTTCCAGCGCGCCCACACCGCCTGCATGGCGGCCATCTCGGTCGCGCCGGTCGTCAGCGTGGCCAGGCCGATCTCGGCCCCGCTGCCGAGGTGACTGAAGACCTGAGCCACGGTCCACTCGGTCGCACCGGACATCTTGGTGACGTCCGACTCGACCAGGGATCCGGCGATCCCGACCAGCTGGTCGTGCGCGGTCTGCAGCGCAGCAATGTTCGCGCGGGCGCCCGCGACCGGGCCGTTGTCCGTGGTGGGTGTCATGTCAGTAACCTATCCCGGACGGCTCGGCATCGACATCCGATCATGCGCGGGGCGGGCGGGTCAGACGCTATGTCGGGCGCTGGCCGCTGTGGCGTCCGAGTCATCGAGTGGCGCACTCGCGTCACGTTCGGTCGCGGCCCAC
>CXWJ01029504.1_pt1 | contig 14893 bp, 17 predicted proteins | sample 590841 | NCBI WGS metagenome assembly CXWJ01 (sample SAMEA3498367, study PRJEB10139) | wastewater metagenome | biome: wastewater treatment plant; material: activated sludge | place: Austria | collected 2015-01-21 | reverse complement strand
GATCTGGCGGCTGCCGTCCTCGTCGGCAAGGAGCCGGAGGGACAGCGGCGCGAACTCCTCGTAGTGCTCGAGGAGGTTGCGCACCGCCCCGTCGATGTCGCCGACCGGGGCCTCCGAGCGCTGAACGGCCACGGAGTCCGCTGCGTGCGCCGCAGCTGCGGCGACCAGTCCCTCCTTGTCTCCGAAGCGCCGGATCACGGTCTGGGTGGTCACGCCCGCCCGGTCGGCGACGGCAGCGAGGCTGGCGCCCGCGTAGCCCTGCTCCACGAAGAGCTCGAGGGACGCGGCGAGGATGCGGTGACCCGTCTGCTCCGTCTGCTCCGCCCGGGCGCGCTGTCGATACCCGCGTCGCTGCCGCTCCGGCGTCATATTCATGTCACTAGTAGTAACACGAAAATGACTAGCGGGGAAGCCCCCTCAGCCGCACCGACAGACAGGTCACGCACCCTTCGAGCTTCTCGAACTCGGAGATGTCCACCCGGGTGACGCGCAGCCCTCGCCGGTGGAGCAGCGCGGCGGTTCGGGGGGCCGAGGTCGCCATCAGCACGTGGTTGTCACCGAGCAGGACCACGTGGGCGCCGGACTCCTCGGGCACCGGCAGGAAGCGATCGCCCCACACCGACGGATCGTCCACGAGCGGCGGGAACCCCACGACCGTGCCGTCCGGCAGCGCCGTGACGGCCGACTTGAGGTGCAGCACCTTGGTGAGCGGCACGGCCACCACGGAGGCTCCCAGCGGCGCGAGCAGGGCGCGCAGCTGATCGACTCCCTCGGCGTTGGTGCGACCGCCGAGGCCCACCCACACCGTGCCGCCGTGCTTGAGCACGTCGCCGCCGTCCAGCGTGCCCGGAGCCTCGATCCGGGCGATCCGGTAGCCCTCCGCACGGACCGCCTCCTCGGCGGCGGCGGTCTCGGCGCGACGCTCGGAGGCCCCCGGCCGGGCGATCACGGCCAGGTCGCCATAGACGACCATCGTGTCCTCGACGAACACCGAGTCCGGGCAGTCCTCGACCGGCGGCACCTCACGGGTGTCCCAACCCGCGCCGCGGAGCGCGTCGACGTAGGACTCCCACTGCTGCCGAGCCAACTCGACGTCGACGTCGTCGCTGCGGTCGATGTGGGTGGTGAGTCCGTCGGCGAGCCGCGAGGAGGTACGCCGGATCAGCGCGCGCTTGGTGTTCATGCCCTCAGTATTCGGCACCGACCGAATGCGGGGCGTGCCGCAGGGGGTTCCCTCGCAGGGCCAGCGCCGCGAGCACGCTCGCGGCGGCCGTCGCGGCGATCAGACCGGACAGCACGCCACCGGCCAGCCCGTCGCGCAGGCTCTGCCCCAGCCAGACCAGGCCCTCGAGCGCGGTGAGCGACCAGGTGGCGGGGGAGATGCCGGCCAGCGACACCGCCCGCCACACGCCGACGGCCTGTGGGGTGTAGGTGAGCAGGGACCCGAGCCCGAGCATGGGTCCGAGCAGGGGACCGGCGAGCACGATCACCGCCACCAGTCCGGCCGCCCAGGTCGCCGGCAGCCACCAGGCGTTCGACGGCCGCAGGGTGCGCAGCGCCAGGGCGGTGACGGCCAACCACACCAGCGTCGCCAGCAGGTTGGCCAGGAACAGTCCCCAGGCCCGGGCGTCCAGGAGGTAGATGTTCCACGCGGTGTAGTTGACCGCCCCGAACAGCAGCGAGGTCGCGGACAGGCCGGCCGGGTCGCCGCTGCGGAGCAGGCGGACGAGCTGAGGGACGGAGAGCAGCACGCTGGTGGCGGTGAGCAGCGCGAGCAGGAGGACGGACAGGACGTCGTGCAGCGAGGTGATCATGGGCAGGCATGCGCCGGCCTGACGGGGCCGGCACCGGTCGGGAAGTGGACGAGGCATGGGTGGCGACGTGGCCGTGGCCCGAGCCGTGCGGCCGGACGTCTGGCCCCCAGGTGTCGTCGTACTTCTCCCCGTGCGGGGCCCTTCGAAGTCGTACCTGTTCTGGTGGAATCGCCACCGGAATCGTAGGCTCCGGACCGGTCGGGCGCCGCATCAGCGGTGGCGCTGAGGGCTGTGACGTTGGCTACTCCCGGCCCCTGGCGGCGAGCGCCGAGAAAAGTGGGACGGTCTCTCGCAGGCCACCGCGCGAGCCCTATCGTCAGCACATGGACTGGAGCCAGTACGCCGCGGCCTTGTTCGACCTCGACGGAGTGGTGACGCCGACCGCCGAGGTGCACATGCGGGCCTGGGACGTGATGTTCAACGAGTTCCTGACCGGGCGCGGCGTCGAGCCGGCCTACACCGAGGCCGACTACTTCGCCTATGTCGACGGCAAGCCGCGCTACGACGGCGTCGCGTCGTTCCTGGCTGCCCGCGGCATCGCGCTGCCCCAGGGGGACCCCGGCGACTCGCCGGCGCAGGACACCGTGTGCGGGCTGGGCAACCGCAAGAACGACACGTTCCGCCGGGTGCTGCACGCCGAGGGCGTGACGCCGTACGCCGGCTCGCTGGGCCTGTTGGACCGCCTTCGTGAACGAGGGATGCCGATGGCCATCGTGTCCTCCTCGCGCAACGCGCCGGACGTGCTGGAGGTGTCCGGCGTGGCGTCGTACTTCCCGGTCGTGATGGACGGCGTGGTCGCCGCCGAGCGAGGACTGCCCGGCAAGCCCGCGCCGGACACGTTCCTCGCGGCGGCGGCCGACCTCGGTGCCGAGGCCGCTCGATGCGTGGTTCTCGAGGACGCGCTGAGCGGTGTCGCAGCCGGCCGGGCCGGCGGTTTCGGACTGGTGGTCGGGGTCGACCGCGGCGTCGGCGCCGCCGCGCTGACCGATGCCGGCGCGGATGTCGTCGTGACCGACCTGGAGCAGCTGTGGTGACGCCGTTCGGCGTCGTGACCGGCGACCCGATGGACCGGAGCCGCTTCCCGGTCGACGAGTGGTCGCTGATCGAGACCCGCTTCGAGGCGCGGGACCTCGGGGTGACCGAGTCGCTGTTCAGCGTCGCCAACGGCTACCTCGGGCTGCGGGGCAACTACGAGGAGAGCCGCGACGCCCACGTGGACGGGACGTTCATCAACGGCTTCCACGAGACCTGGCCGATCCTGCACGCGGAGGAGGCGTTCGGGCTGGCTCGGGTCGGCCAGAGCATCGTCAACGTGCCCGATGCCAAGGTGATCCGGCTCTACGTCGACGACGAGCCGCTGGAGCTGTCGAGCGCCGACCTGCTGGACTACGAACGCCGCCTCGACTTCCGCACCGGCGTGCTGAGCCGAACGCTGGTCTGGCGCACGCCCAGCGGCAAGACCGTCCGGGTGGTCAGCAGCCGCATGGTGTCGCTCGCCCAGAAGCACGTGGCCGCGATGTCCTTCGAGGTGACCATGCTGGAGGGGCGGGCGCCGATCCAGATCTCCTCGCAGCTGGTGAACCGCCAGGACCGCGACCTGGAGCACCCCTCGATCGAGACCCCCGCGGGCACCATCGCCGATCCACGCAAGGCGGAGAAGCTCAGCCGCCGGGTGCTGGTCCCCCAGGTGTCCACGGTCGACGAGGGGTCCGGCCGGATCCGGCTGGGCTATCGCTGCGCGGAGAGCGGGATGACCCTGGGGGTCGCGGTGGACCACGCCCTGGCCTGCGAGGCGGAGGTGTCGACCCAGGCCCACATCGGCGACGACGAGGGCAAGCTGATCTATCGGGCGCACCTGGAGCCCGGTCAGACGCTCACGCTGACCAAGGTGGTGTCCTACCACTCCGCCCACCGGGTGCCTGCCCGCGAGCTGCTCGACCGCTGCGAGCGCACCCTGGACCGGGTCGCCGAGGAGGGCCACGCTCGGTTGTACGCCGACCAGGAGGCCTGGCTCGACGCGTTCTGGGCACGCTCCGACGTCCGGATCGCCCGGCAGCCGGAGCTTCAGCAGGCGATCCGGTGGAACCTGTTCCACCTGATCCAGGCGGCGGCCCGCGCCGAGGAGCAGGGGATCGCGGCGAAGGGCGTCACCGGCTCGGGCTACGGCGGGCACTACTTCTGGGACACCGAGGTCTACGTGCTCCCGTTCCTCGCCTTCTCCTCGCCGTACGCCGCACGCAACGCACTCCGCTTCCGCTACGGCCTGCTGCCCGCCGCCCGACGCCGCGCCAAGGAGGTCTCCCAGCAGGGGGCGCTGTTCCCCTGGCGGACGATCAACGGGCACGAGGCGTCGGCGTACTACGCCGCCGGCACCGCGCAGTACCACATCGACGCGGACATCTCCTATGCCGTCAGCCAGTACGTCGACGCCACCGGCGACACCGACTTCCTGTGGCGCGAGGGCGTCGACATCCTCGTCGAGACCGCCCGGCTGTGGGCCGACCTCGGCTTCTGGAGGCAGGACGACGGCGCCTCGAGCTTCCACATCCACGGCGTCACGGGACCGGACGAGTACACCACCGTCGTCAACGACAACATGTTCACCAACACCCTCGCGCGGTTCAACCTGCGGCGGGCGGCCGAGGTGGTCCGCGAGCTCCGAGCGGAGGACCCCGACGGCTACGACGACCTGGTCCGTCGTACGGGTCTCGCCGAGGCCGAGGTCGAGGAGTGGGCGGCCGCGGCGCGGGGCATGTCCATCCCGTTCGACGAGAAGGTCGGCATCCACCCGCAGGACTCGCGGTTCCTGGACCGGGAGATGTGGGACCTGGAGAACACCCCGGTCGGGTCGAGGCCGCTGCTGCTGCACCACCACCCGCTGGTGATCTATCGGTTCCAGGTGCTCAAGCAGGCCGACGTCGTGCTCGCGCTCTTCCTCCAGGGCGAGGAGTTCACCGCGGAGCAGAAGCTCGCGGACTTCCGCTACTACGACCCGATCACCACCGGCGACTCGACCCTGTCCGCGATGGTCCAGTCGATCATGGCGGCCGAGGTCGGCTACCACGAGCTGGCGCTGCAGTACTTCCTCGAGGGGTTGTACGTCGACCTCACCGACCGGCACGCCAACACCGCCGACGGCGTGCACGTCGCCTCGGTCGGCGGCGTGTGGTGCGCCCTGGTCAACGGGTTCGGTGGGTTCCGGGCCAAGGGCAAGGGCTGCTGGGCCTTCGACCCGAGACTTCCCGACGAGTGGGAGAGCCTGGACTTCCGGCTCACCCTGCACGGCACCCGGCTCGGCGTGCTGCTCACCGCGGACCAGGTCAGGTTCGAGATCGAGGACGGACCGGGTCCGCTGACCCTGGTGGTGCGCGGCGAGGAGGTCGTCGTGTCGGCCGGCGAGCCCGTGACGGTGGCGCTGGCCGACCAGGGCGCCCGTTTCGCGGGCTCCCCACCCAACCCCGCCGGCACCGTCCGCGCCGACGGCACGGTCATCTCCGCGACGGTCCCGCACGCGGACTGACCGCGGCGGCGGCTCAGGTGGAGGACCGCGATGATGCTCCGATGCTATGGTGCGTTGATGCGCACCACCCTGGAGCTCGACGACGGGGTCCTGGCGGCTGCTCGATCGCTGGCGCGCGCCGAGGGCATCTCCTTGGGCGCGGCGGTCTCCATGCTGGCGCAGCGTGGCATGGGCCTGGGACCGGCTTCGGGGGGGCCCCGCCTGGACGTCTCCTACTCCCCGTTCCCGGTCCTCGCGGGCGACCCCGGTCACATCGTCACCCCGGACCTGGTGAACGCGCTTCGTGACGGGGACTGAGGTGACGGAGGCCGGCCTCTGGCTGTGCGACGTCAACGTCCTCGTCGCACTGGGGCTGACCACCCATCTGCACCACCGTCCGGCCCACGCTGCCCTCTCCGGCCACGCGGGGACGTGGGCGACGTGCCCCACCACCGAGAACGCCCTGCTCCGGCTGATGCTGAACCCGGCCGTGACCGGTCGGCGGTTCTCCGCACCCGACGTCCTGGAGCTGCTGCGCGGCATGCGGGCGGACCCACGCTGGCGCTGGCTGCCCGAGGACGTCAGCCTCGCCACGCCGACCGTCGACACCAGCGTGCTCCAGGGGCACCAGCAGGTCACCGATCTGCACCTCGTCCACCTGGCGGCCGCCTGCGACGCGGTCCTGGTGACCTTCGACGCGAGCCTGCTCGCAGCCTTGGCCCCGGCGGACCGGCGGCACGTCAGCGTGCTGCCGCAGTAGGCGTCAGGGGGCTCCGCCGCCCGGGGTCAGCCGTCGCCCCAGCCCTTGACGGTGGGTGGGCCGAAGCCGTCGCCCGCCGGCGACAGCGGTGGGTCTTCCAGGAGGGAGGGCGGCGGCAGCACCGAGACGCGTTCGTCCGCCCGCTGTCCGTGCTCGTTCGGATCGAGCCCCTCGCGTTCCAGGAACCGCTGCGCCATCCGCACCGACGGGTGCAGGCCGACCGCGGCCGCCGACACGATGGCGGCGATGATCAGCCAACCCACGGTGCCCCAGTTCATCGCGAGGAAGGTGTAGAGCGCCGGCGCCCACACCACCCCCAGGGTGCCGCTGAACTCGGAGGCGCCTTGGTACTCCCCCCGCCGGCGGGGGTCCATCAGCTCGGCCTCGAACGACCAGCTGGCGGCCGAGAGGTAGAGCTCGGCCCCGGTCACCGTGACGTGACCGAGCCAGACCAGCGCGATGGTCACCCAGCCGACGGTGTCGTGGGTGGCCAGCGTGATCAGGCAGGAGATGACGAAGAACGTCGCGGAGACCCGGATCGCGCGCAGCGCGGTCGTCACGTCCTTCACCCCGCGTGCGGCCGCCATCGGCAAGAAGATGCACATCACCGTGTTGGTGCCGAACAGGAACGCCAGCAGCACCCACGGGGCGTCGGTCTTCTCCACCAGCCACAGCGGGATCACGATGTTGAGCAGCACCTGGTTGGTCCACAGGACGCCACCGAAGAAGCTGGTCGCCAGCCACCCCGGGTTGCGCAGCGGCCCCGGTCCGGGGATCTTCGCCTTCCGCTCATCGGCGGTGCGCTCGTCGTGGGAGGCCTTGGGCAGCCGGAGGATGGCGACGGCGTTCACGAGGAAGGCGACCGAGGTGAACCACGGCACGGCCTGGAGCAGGTCGTTGGACTCGAACGCGAGCGCGATCCCGCCCACCAGCGAGCCGAGGGTGAAGCCGACGTTGAGCGCGGAGTACATGTAGGCGCGCGACTTGACCCGCTCGTCGGGGGGCAGCACGTCGATGGTGTAGGCGCCGTGGGCGGCTCCCCCGAGCGATCCGACGACCTCCATGGCGACGGCCATGGTGACGTAGCCGCCGAAGGTGTCGATGAACGGCCAGCACGCGAAGAGCGCGGCCCGGCCGACCGCGCCGATCGCCCACATCCGCTTCGGACCGAATCGGTCGACGAGCTTGCCGGCGGGCAGCGCCGCGAGGAACGCCGCGATCCCGGCGATGGTGAGGCCGAGGCCCACCTCGGCGACACTGAGCCCCACGATCTGGGTGAAGAAGACCGCCGACCCGGTCATGAACGTGCCCTCGCCCAGGGCGAAGAGCAGGGACTGCGTGGCCAGCCTGCCGGCCAGCGGACTGGGTGGCCGGAAGCTGCGCAGGACGGTGGCGGTCGTCGTGGACATCGCGTGCGAGTCTCCCAGCCGTCACCGACGGCGTCGCCTCAGTTTCTGCGGCCGGCGCTCCTTCCGGTCAGCCGGTCTGGTGGAGGTCGACGTCGACCATCAGCTCGTCGGCCAGGGCCTCCAGGGCGGCCCTCAGGTCCGCCAGGTCGGCGTCCTGCGGGCAGCCGATCACGGCGTCCGCCTCGAACAGGGTGCCGCCGGCCATCGGCGCCTCGACCACCTGGGTGCTCAGCTCCTCGAGGTTCATGCCGTGCTCGGCCAGCAGCGCGGACACCTCGGCGACGATGCCAGGCCGGTCGGCGCCCACCAGGTGGAGGCTGAGCCGCGACCCGATGACCGCTTCCGGAGCGGCTTCACCGGAGCGCTCCACGGTGACCCGCAGGCCCTGCGCCGAGAGCCCCTCGATGTCGGCGACGAGCGCGTCGGCCTGCGCTGCCGGCACGTCGACCTCCACGATGCCGGCGAACGTGCCGGCGAGGTGGGCCATCTGGCTGCGCTCCCAGCTGCCGCCACGCTCGGTGATCAGCCGGGAGACGGCGGAGACGAGACCGGCGCGGTCGGTCCCGAGCAGGGTCAGCACAAGGGTCGGCATCTCGGCAGCGTAGAGCCCCCGGGGCTCCGCTGGGCACCCCCGGGCTGGGCCCGGCTCCTCAGCGGAGCCGGATCGTCGCCGTCGTCCCTTCGTCGGTCACCAGCTCCGCACGGCCACGACGTACGTCGTCGGGAAGGGTCACCTGCCAGGTGATCCAGCCGAGCTCTCCCTCCTCCGCCGTGCGGGCATCGGCGGTGCCGAGGACCCACGAGCGTCCTCTCTGCTCCAGCCGCAGCTCCACGTCGGTCATCGGCACGGGCGGGGGGTCGTTCCACTCGCAGGAGGAGCAGCCCAGGAAGCTCGAGCAGCTCATCGAGTCACGGCAGCCGTCGGAGAACGACCGACCCTCGACGGTCAGCGGAGACCCGACCTGCACGACCTCCGCCTCGGGCACGTCCAGCGAGGGCCCGGCGCAGGACGCCGACGCCGGGCTCCCCGGCAACGGCGCCACGGCGAACACCAGGAACATCGCCACGAGCACGAGGAGGCGAGGACGCATACAGGAACGGACGGGCCTCATGCCCCCAGGGTTCCCTCGCGCACCCGCGCGAGCAAGACCCGTCAGCCGGCCAGCGCCTGCACCAGCCGGAGCTAGGGCTGGGCCAACTTCCGCGGGTCTGTGGCGACTGAGTGCGTGGTGTGCGGGGCACTCAAGCACAACCAACCCGCGCCAGCTGGCCGGGGGCATCCGGGCATGTTCGAGGCCGGAGCCTGAGCTCGGGCGCTAGATCCCGTCGATGATCGCGCGTCGCCGGGCGTCGTACTCGTCCGCGGTGATCAACCCGCCGTCCAGCAGCCCCTGGAGCTCGCCCAGCCGTTCGGAGGCAGGACGGGTGGACGCGGCCGGAGCATCCGGGGTGCCCGGCTGGCGCAGGTTGCTGGCGAGGTACGTCGCCTCGAGGCCCTGGTCCGTCAACAGCGTCATCGCGGTCGCGTCGCCCTGGTTCATCCCCGCCTCGCGGGCCATCCGGCGCGCGGTCATGACCTTCCAGGCGGCCAGCCCGATTCCGGCGATCAGCACGAACAGGAAGAGGAGCCCGACCATCTGCGCGAAGCCGTCGTCCTGCTGGTCCAGAGGACCCTCCTCGAAGGGCGACCCGCCATCGACTCCGATCACCAGCCACAGTGTCCCCGTCATGGCGTCACTGTAGATCTTCCTGGTCGGTCGCGGGACCTCGCCACCGCCGCGCAGCCCTGCGGCGGGCCACCCTCCGGCCGTCCGCCCTCGGGCATCACGCCGTCCGGCGGACCGCCCATCCCGCCACCCATCCCGCCGGTGTGCTCCCCGGCGGTGACGGTGGCTGCGGTCGCCCCGTCCACCACGACGTCGTACGACGCCCCGGTCTCGATCCCGTCAGCAGCGACCACGACCGACGAGGCGGCTTTGGCGGCGGTGTAGGTCGCCAGGACCGCGCCGTCCTCGGCCACCACCTCCACCTGGGATCCGGCCGCGATCTCGATGGTCGCCGAGACCCAGCCCTGCTCGGACTCGGTGGAGGGCGCCACCGCCATCCCCGCGCTGCCGGCGGCGATCAGGGTCCCGCCCTGGACGAGGAACTCGCCGTCGACGTCGAGAGCGCCGTTGCCGTCGGAGGTCGGGCCGTCGACGACGACGTCTCCGCCGGCCATGGTGAGCGGGCCGTTGGCATCCAGCCCGTCCCCTTCGGCGTCCACGGAGATCGTGCCGCCGGTGATGACCAGGCTGGGGGTGGCCACGTCCGAGGCCGCGTTGACGCCGTCATCGGTCGAGGTGACGTCGATGGTGCCTCCGGCGAGCGTGATGGTGGTGGCCTCGATGCCCTCCGTGGACTCGGCCACCGTCACCTCGCCGCCGAGGATCGCCAGCCAGCCCGGCGCGGCCGCGTCGTCGTTGTCGGACTTCAGCCCGTCGCCGCCGGCGCTGACCAGCAGGGAGCCGCCGTCGACGACGAGGTAGTCCTTGCCGCGGATGCCGTCGTCGACGGCGGTCACGGTGACCTCGCCGCTCAGCACGACCAGGCCGTCCTTGCTGGTGATCCCGTCGGCGCTCCTGCCCTCGACGGTGAGCGCGCCGGTGCCGGCGATGCTCAGGTCGGCCATCGAGAAGAGGGTGGCGTTGTGAGCATCCTCCGCATCGTCGTCCGCCGCGGAGGCCGCGCTGTCGCTCAGGTGGTTCTCGGAGCCGTCGGCCAGCACGACCACCGCCTCGTCCGCGGCCGCGACGACCAGCGGGGAGCTGGTACGCGAGGTGAGGTCGACGCCGTCGAGGACCAGGACGACCGTGCCGTCCTCCGCGCTGTCCACGATGACCTGTCCGTCCGAGAGCGACCCGCTGATGACGTAGGTGCCGGCCGCGCTGATCGTCACGGTCTCGCCCTCGACGGTGACGCCGGCGTCACTCGAAGCGGAGCTCGCGCCGTCGGCGAGGGTGACCGTGGTCGCCGTGGCGAGGTCGTACTCCCCGTCGTTGGCGTCCGCGTGGGTGGCGTCGAGGATCTCGGTGGCGTCGCCGGACTGTCGCGCGGCTGTCGCCGCGGCGCTCTCGGTGGTGCTCTGGGTGCCGGTGGTGGCGGCGCCCAGGGCGTCGGCCGAGCCGCAGCCCGCCAGGGCGAGGATGGCCACGCCGGCAACAGCGGCGCGGGTGAGCTTCCAACGGGACATGGGGTTCCTCCAGAGTTGTCGGTGGGTGGGTCGGTCCGGTGGACCGGTCAGGTGAGCAGGTGGCGCTGCAAGGCGCGGTGCCACGCGAGGTCGGGGAGGCCGGGGACCAGCGCCGCGAGCCCGGCGCCGTACTTCGAGATCCGCGCCGGGCGATGCCCGGTCGACCACAGCAGACGGTCGGCCGCGGACGGCGTGGCGCCCGACTTGGTCTCGACGATGGCCAGGGAGGGGCGGTCGAGGTCCCGCGGCCGGTGGTCCCAACGGCTGCCACCGAGGCTCGTCCACGCCAGGTCGGTGTCGACGGTCACCCGGGCGGTGGCCTCGGGCAGGACCAGGGTGCGGCGGACGTACGCCGTCGCCAGCACCGGCCGCAGGCTCGCCACGGCGACCTCCACCCGAGCCTCGGCCAGCCTCTCGGCGAGGAAGCTCCGCCCGGCCGAGGTGAGGTCGCCGGCCTCGGCGTCGGGATGCGGGATGCGCTGCTTGAGGGTCGCGCCGCGGGGACCGCGGGTCTTGAGCNNGTGTCGAGGTAGACCGAGCGGTAGCCGAACTCGCGGCGCCCGCCGATCTCGAGCTCACGGGTCCCGTGCGGGAGCGCGTCGAGCAGGCCCGGCAGCTCGCGCCGTCCGACGACGTACTTGCGGTCGACCCGGGACTGGAACGCCGCCTCGGCCGTGAGCTCGGCCAGCCCGATCGCCGGCCTGCGGTCGGCCAGGGCAGCGGCACCGGACAGGGCGGGGCCGGTCACGGCTGCCGTCCGACGCGCTCGTCCCCGGGGACCTGCGCGCGGGTGGCACCCTCGCTGCGCAGCTCCACCAGCGTGGTGTCGTTGACGAGGTCGACCTTGACCACCCGCAGGTCCAGCACCCGGCCGGGCACGACCGTGCCGGCGTAGGCCCGCAGGTCCGTGTGGTCGGTGAACGCCCGGTCGAGCAGGATGGTCTGCTGCTCCGCGCGGCGCCCGACGATGGCGGGGTGGTCGCCCACCCAGATCGCGACGACCACCATCGCCATCAGCCCGACCGTGGCGGGGCTCAGCGTGGTCGCAAGGCCGCCGAGCAGTCCGAGCGCGAGCGCGGCGAAGTAGTAGGCGACCTCGTGCTGGGCCAGCTCCTGGCTGCGCAGCCGGATGATCGAGAGGACGCCGAACAGCCCTAACCCGAGGCCGGCGCCGACGGTGGAGGTGGCCAGCGCCGAGGCCACGGCCACCACCCCGATGTTGACGCCGAGATAGGCGGCGACCAGGTCCCGGCGACCGTGTCGGGGCAGGAACAGGGCGAAGACGAGCAGGACGATCGCCACGAGATCGGCGGCGAACATGGCATAGACGGACATCGGCTCTCCTGGTTTCGGTGACGTCATCCAGGACACCGGTCCCCGTTGGGCGCCCGGTGTGCCCCTCCTGTGAGGCCTCTGTGGGCCGGGCGCCCCGGCTGGATCCACCGTGGCCGCGGCGCCGGTGATCTGCTTGGCTGGGCTCGACCCCCGGGAGGCACAGATGGCGACCGAAGACTTCGAGGCGGCCGCGGCGGCCGTGCAGGACCTGGACACCGATCCGGGCAACGACACCAAGCTGCGGCTCTATGCCCTCTACAAGCAGGCCACCGAGGGCGACGTCGCCGGCGGACGCCCCGGCATCCTCAACCCGGTCGGCCGGGCGAAGTACGACGCCTGGGCAGGCGTGGCCGGGATGAGCGGCGAGGACGCCGAAGCGGCGTACGTCGACGAGGTCAACGCGCTGCTCGCGTAGGGCCACCGCGACGTCGTCGATCGCTCTCCCTGCCTGGAGCGGCGCACCGCGTCAGCCCGGATCCGCGCTCAGTACCAGCCGCGGCCGCTCTTGAAGGACCAGGCGCCGCAGGGAGAGCCGTAGCGGTCGCGGATGTAGCCGAGACCCCAGCGGATCTGGGTGACCGGGTTGGTCGCCCAGTCGGCGCCGGCCGAGGCCATCTTGGAGCCGGGCAGCGCCTGTGGGATGCCGTACGCCGAGGACGTGGGGTTGTCCGCGTCGACCCGCCAGCCGCTCTCGCTGGTGTAGAGCGCGTCCAGGCACGAGAACTGGTCGGCGCCGAAGCCGAACTCCGGCAGCAGCGCCTGCGCGACGGCGCGGGGGTCGGCATCGGCCAGGTCCACGCTGCCGGCGTCCGCAGGGACCGGGTCGACGGCAAGCGCGACCACCTTGGCCGGGTCGGCCTCGCGGCGGCGGTCCGAGCGGGAGACCTGCTCCTCACGGCGCTCGGTCAGCTGCTGGTCGAGGGGGTCGGCGACCGCACCGGCGGCGTAGGTCGACCGCAGTGGGACCGACGCCGTGCCCGGGTCCGCGGCCGGGAGAGACCCGGAGGTGGCGGCGAGCATGCCGCCGGTGACGACGACTCCGGTCGCCGCCGCGGCCAGACCGGTGAGGACCACCGGACGCTTCGGAGCCGACCAGCCGCGAGCTGCGCGATGGCCGCCGCCGACCGTCCCTGGAGCGCCCTTCGCGAGGGGACGCGGGGCGCGATGCCGGGCGGCCTTGGACACGGGTGAGTGCTCCTGCGGGGGTCGTCGGGAAGGATCGGCGACCGCCTGAGAGCTGCCCGAGGTCACGGAACGGTCACGACCACCTTGGCTCCGGGCGCCCGGCCAAGGCAAATCGCGAGGCCCGCCCGACGACGGCGGGGTCGTCGTCCTCCCCGGGTCAGGAGCCGGCGCCGGGGCCGCCCATCAGGTGCAGCCGACACGCTCCCGGCTCCGCGAACGGCACCAGCTCGGTCCCGGCGGGGTCCGCGCCGTACTCCTCCAACGCGCCGCGGGCGATGCCCAGGTGCACCGCGCAGACGACGTCGGGGTGCTGGTGGGCCGCCTCCAGCAACGGGCAGCGCGTCAGCCGGACCCGCCGACTGCGGGCGTCCGCCTCGGGGGCGAAGCCGATCTCGTCGAACAGCGAGACCACCTCGCGGCGGGCAGCGACGCCGCTGGTCACCGGCGCCGCGTCGCGCTGGCGCGCGAGATCGCGTCCCCAGTCGGTGCCGGCCCGGGCCGCGTCCTCCTCCGGAGAGTCGCTGGTCCGGCTGATGCTGGCGGGGAGGGCGGCCGCGAGCCCGGCGTACTCCGGCGACGCCGCCGCATCGCGGCCGATGGCCTGGTAGAGCCAGGCAGGACGGCCGCGACCCTGCGGCGCGGCCGTATGGCGGCGCGCCAGGCCCTGCGTGACCAGGCCGTCCAGGTGCTCGCGCACGGTGTTGAGGTGGAGGCCGGAGAGGGTCGCCAGCGCTGCCAGGGTGGTGGGCTCGGCCTGGGCACGCAGCGTCTCGAGCAGTGCCAGTCGGGCGCGGGACAGCGTCGACCCCGACCGTCCCGGGCTGGACCGCGGCCCGTAGCCGGGTCGAGCCCGGGACCCCTGGCCATTTTTCACGGAGTTGAGTGTAGTAAATTGTCGGGAACGACACCACCCAGGCTCCAGGAGACGCTGATGGTCGACGTGCTTGCCGCTACCTCGCCGGCCGAGGAAGCCGCCGTCGACGCCGTGCGCGAGCACCACGCCGCCCTTGCCGACGCGCTCGGCGTCCGGGTGGACGCACTGGTCTCGGCCGCGAGCCGCCGGGACGCGCTGCTCGGCGGAGTCGCCCGGCTGGCGCTGCTCGACTGGTGCTACCGCGACCTGCTCCCGCACACCAGGGCCGAGGAGGAGTCGCTCTATCCCGTCGCCCACGAGCTGGAGCCGGGCCGGCTTCTGGTGGAGGCGCTCACGGCCGAGCACGACCTGCTCGCCAGGCTGGTGACCGACATCGACTCCGCCCGCGATGTCGGACCGGCCTGTGATGCCGCGACCACCCTGCGCGCGGTCTTCGAGTCCCACCTCCAGAAGGACGACGACCTGCTCCTCCCCCTGCTGGCCGCGGCCCCGGACGTCTCGCTGGCCGGCCTGGTCCACGGCGACCCGCCCGGCTGACCGGGGACCCGGGGGAAGGCTCGTCCCGGTCGGGAAGGACCGCTACTACCTGCCCGCGACGGGCTCCTACACCTTGTCTTCGCCGGTTTCTCCTCCGCGCCGTTGGGCGACGGGAGCAGCGACGGCTCTGGTCCTCCTCACCGGGCGTGGCCACGTTGCGGATCACGGTGGCCGTGGGCGATGCCTACTGGTGTGTACGACGCACCAGGCGCGTCGTACACACCAGTAGATCGGACACACCAGTAGAC
>CXWJ01004798.1_pt1 | contig 14915 bp, 14 predicted proteins | sample 590841 | NCBI WGS metagenome assembly CXWJ01 (sample SAMEA3498367, study PRJEB10139) | wastewater metagenome | biome: wastewater treatment plant; material: activated sludge | place: Austria | collected 2015-01-21 | reverse complement strand
ATCAGGTACACGATCTGCGGCTGAAGACGGGCATGGTCTTCCAGTCGTTCAACCTGTGGGGCCATATGACGGCGCTGGAAAACGTCATCGAGGGGCCGATCACGGTCAAGAAGATGGCGCGGGCCGAGGCCACCGAGTTGGGGATGCACAATCTGACCAAGGTGGGGTTGGCCGACAAGGCCGGGCAATACCCGTCGCGCCTGTCGGGCGGTCAGCAGCAGCGCGTCGCCATCGCGCGGGCCATGACCATGCAGCCCAGGGTGATGCTCTTCGACGAGCCGACCTCGGCCCTCGACCCCGAACTGGTGGGCGAGGTGCTGGCGGTGATGCAAAAGCTGGTCGAAGAGGGGATGACGATGATGACCGTCACCCACGAGATGAGCTTCGCCCGGCGCTTTGCCGACCGCATCCTGTATATGGACAACGGCCGCTTCGTGGAGATCGGCCCGCCGGAAGAGCTATTCGACAACCCCCAGGACGAGCGCACCCGCCAGTTCCTGAGCCATCTCCACATCCACCAACCGCGCGAACATATCCACTAAGAAGTAGTGGACAGTGGACAGTGATCAGTGAAGATACTGACCACTGACCACTGACCACTGACCACTGACCACTGTAAACTGTTTACGGTTTACTGACGGTGATGAACGTCCCGTTGCTGTCGCTGTCCGGGTCGGTGTTGGCCGCGGCGTTGTAGGTCGCGCCGGTCTTGACCAGGTTGGTGACGGTCAGGCGGACGCTGTTGACGTTGTTACGCAGGCCGGATTTCGTGACCGTACACGTACCGCTGGCGTTGGTGGTGCATTTGGCCGTGCCGCTGGTCCCGTTCGACCAGTTGCCGTTGACCGCCACATTGCTGACCGGTGCGTTACTTTGGTTGACGACCTTGATCGTCACCGTGGCCTGCCAACGGCGGCCGTTGTTGGTGCTGACGCTGGTGCCGTCCAGGTCGCCGACGTGCATCACGGTCGCGCTCGGGGTGTTGGTCGGCGTCGGCGTCTGGGTCGGCGTGGGCGACGGCCCCGCCGTGTTGGTCGGCGTGGGCGACGGCCCGGGGCCGGTGGTGCAATCGGCGTAGGTGAACGAGCCGATCCACGTGCCCCAGCGGCCACTGGTGGTGCCGGTGTTCTTGCTATATTCGCCCAGATACCAGAAGGTCACACCGTCGGGGGCAATGGTCATCTCGGTGTAGTCGCCCCAGCGGCGCGGCACGCTGTCGAAGGCGGTGTAGGCGATTTCGCCGGCCTTCAGTTGCGCCTCGGCTTGCAGCGTGCCCGCCGCGTCGCCGGCCTTGCGCCCGGTATAGAAGATCGACGGCCACATGCTGGTGGACGACTTGGTGTAACCCACGGCCATGTCGTCGCAATGGTTCACGGCCAGGTCGCCGAAGAAGCGGTGCTGGCCGCTGCTACTGTAGACGCCGGCGTCGGCGATGGTGGCCGTGGCCGGGTTGATCTTCGCCCAGCGGATGCAGTTGACCGTGCCGCTGCCGGGATTGCAGGCGATGGTGCTGATGCTCCAGGCGTAGCCGTTGCGGTATTCAAAATCCTGCGGCCGGTAGTCGTTGGCCTGAATGGCGCTGCCGCCGCTCTGGGGCACACTGACCGGCATCCCGGCCGTCACGCCGGTGTAGGTGGACAGGTTCAACGTGCTGCCAACTTTCGTCGGCGATGTGCCGGTGAACGGGTTGGGCCACTGCCAGACGGAGTAGTTTGCGCCGTTGAAGTTGGTCTCGGTGAAGAAGTAGTGCGGGCCGCTGCTGGGCCACGTGCCCTGGGCAAAGCCGTGGAGGTTCAACGGTTGCGGCGTGTCCTCGCTCGTCGGCAGCCCCTTATTGGCGCTGGCCGCCGGCTGGCCGTTGTACATCGACCACTTGTTGAAGGCCCACACGCGGCTTTCCTTGAAGCTGGTCGTGGTGAAAATATTGGCCCCCATGTAGATGGCGTCGCGGCCGACACCGGCGTGGGGGTAATCGAAGAAGTCGGTGCCGGTGGCCGTCGGGAAGGCGTAGATATTCCAACTGCCCGTGGGGTTGTTGGTCTGCGACACGGCCACGCAATAGTAGAAGCCGTCGGCGTCGATGCCCAGGATATAGCGGTCGGCTTCCTCGTCATACAGCGCGTTGGGGTCGAAGACGCCGCTGCAATTGGCATTCGACGCGAAGAAGCTGGAGAACGTCGTGGGGCCGACAAGGCTCGTACCGGCCTTGTTGTAGATCTCGAAGGCTACGTTGACCACGGCGATGACGTGGTTGGAGCCGACGGCCAGTTCGGGGTCGGGCGGCACGTTGCCGCCGCCGCCGCAACATTCGGTGTAGTCGATGCTCTCGAAGCTGGCCCCGGCGGCCGGCGCGTTGGGGGCCACACCATCGGCGGGCGCGGCCTGTGAGATATTGCTCGACGGTGGCAAATTCATGGCGGCGTGGCGCAGCGCGGCCATCTCCGCCGGCGGCAGAATGTTCTCATTCTCCAGCAGATCGATCTCGCCCCGCTGCCAGCGGTCGTACTGGTTATTGGGGTCCAGCACACCGGCCGGGATGGTACTCAGATCGACCGTCACCGGCTGGGCGATGGCCAGCTCCGGCACCGGTTGGTTGTTGGCTCCGGCGGCCACGCGGACGCCCGGCGCGGCCAGTTGCACCGCCTGGACGCGGGCGGCGCCCTCCAGGGCCGGTCGGGCGGTGCGTGTGGCCAGCCACACGCCGCCGATAATCAGTCCAATCACCAGCACAATTCGACTTATTCTCGATAGCATCACTTGTTCTCCGTAGTTAGATTTCCTAAGCCTGGACGCGACAGATTCGCCCCCGTAAGTATGCCGCCTCACGACCAAATACGCAACGGTAGTTTAGTGGCGGTTGGGTGACAAGGAAGAACAGGGGAGCAGGGGGGCAGGGGTGCAGGGGAGAAAGGGTGGCGCGGCTCTAATCCCTCTCCCCCTGGGAGAGGCTAGGAGAGGGTTCCCCGTCCCTCTCCCCCTGGGAGGGGAGCAGGGGGGCAGGGGAGCAGAGGGGCAGGGGAGAAAGGATGGCGCGGCTCTGATCCCTCGCCCCCTGGGAGAGGCTAGGAGAGGGTTCCGGTCCCTCTCCCCCTGGGAGATGTTAGGAGAGGGTTCCCCGTCCCTCTCCCCGTGGGAGAGGTTAGGAGAGGGTTCCGGGTTCTTCTCCCCTGCCCCCCTGCGCTTCACCCTACCTTCCCGGCACACCCCCCGTCGAAACCGGCCGCCCATCCCGGCACAGCACAAAATTGCGCCCGCCGTCGGTATGATAGGTGTAGGTTTCGCCGCCGGCCTCCAGCGTGATGCGCGACCCCTCGACCAGCACCTCGATGTAGCTCAACCCTTCGGCCGGGCAGCCCAGCGCCCCGTTGGGCCAGGTCACCGCCTCAGCCGAGACGAAGTTGATTTCGTCGACGGCATGGTCCGATTGCCCGCTCAGATGCAAGCGGATGGCCTCGATCATCACCGCCAGTTGCGGCGGCACGTCGCCCGGCCGGCCGGGGGCGGGCATCACCTGCGGCGTGCCCAGGGCGGGCGGCGCGGGCGTCAGCTCGGCCAGATCGACCTCGCCCGACGGGGCCACGACGGTCAGTTCCGGGTAGCCGGTGGGCATATTGGCCAGATCGGGCGCGGGCGGGTAGGCATCATCGCTATCGGCCGCCGGGTACTCATCGCCGCCGACGGGCGTCACCAGTTCCAGGGTCGGGCCGCCGTTGTCGTTGGTCTCGCCGGCGCTGTCCACGTCCGGCTCGGTCTGGCCGCCCGTCGTGCAGGCCGCCAGGAAGGCGATCAAGAGCGCCGCCAACATCATTAACTTGTGCATGGGTTTTCCTCCGAGTTGTTCACGCCTGATAGGTGGGTGACCTCGCCGCCGCCTCACCTCTACGTCGCATTGATGTGTGGTTATTCATTCGCGCCATTGGCGGTCGGGAATCCGCGCGAAGAACGCAACTAAAGTTGCTTACTACAAACCTCAATATCCTTTCGCCTGTCAGGTCTCATCTCTATGGTTAGGACGCCCCAACCACGGCGAATGTTCCGTCTTCACCCCGTGCCCACCCGTCTTATCCGTGCCCATCCGTGCTATCCGTGTCAATCCGTGGCCAATTCATTCTCTTCTCCCGAATCAACTCCCCATACCACAACCCGCTATCCTTAATCGTCCGCCGCTGGCTGGCGAAATCGACGTGGACGATGCCGAAGCGCTTGTTGTAGCCATACGTCCATTCAAAGTTGTCGATCAACGACCACACGAAATAGCCGCGCACGTCCACGCCGACCCGCGCCGCGGCCCCGGTCACGGCCAGGTGTTGCTCCAGATAGGAGCGGCGCTGTTCGTCATGGACGCGGCCGTCGGCGGCGATCTCATCGTCGAAGGCCGCGCCGTTCTCGGTGACGTAGATCGGCGGGTTGCCATACTCCTGTTTGAGGCGAAAGAGCAACTCGAACAGCCCGGCCGGATAGACCTCCCAGCCCATGCGGCTATATTCGACCCCGGCCGCCACCTGCCCCTCGGTGGCGACGGCCGGCAACGATTCCGGCCACAGTTGCACCAGGGGCACCAGCCGGTGGTGGCGCACGCGGGCGCGGGTGTAGTAGTTGACCCCCAGAAAATCGAGGGAGTTGCTGATGATCGCCATGTCGTCCGGCCGGATGGTGGGCCGGAAGAGGCGCAATTTGCCCCAATACGGCTCAGGATAGCGGCCGTGGAACAGCGGATCGAGGTAGAGGCGATTCACCATCTGGTCGGCCAGCGCCGCCGCCTGCCGGTCGGCCGGGCTAGGGGTGGCCGGGTGGAAGGGGGTCAGATTCAGGCTGATGCCCACCTGGGCCGCCGGCCGCAGCGCCTTGATGCGCGCCGCGGCCAGCCCGTGGCCCAGCAGTTGGTGGTGGGTCGCCCGCAGATAGGCCCACGGGTTGCGCCGGCCGGGGGCGTGGTTGCCGGCCATGTGGCCGAAGGTGGCGTGAACCCACGGCTCATTGAGGGTGATCCAGTGGCCCACCCGGTCGCCCAGCCGCCCGACGACGACGGCGGCGTAATCGGCGAAGTGCTCGGCCCCCTCGCGCCGGGCAAAGCCGCCCCGGTCGCGGTGCAGCGCCAGCGGCAAATCCCAATGGAACAGCGTGACAAACGGGGCGATCCCGGCCGCCAGCAACGCATCGATGAGGCGTTCGTAGTAGTCCAGCCCCTTCCCGTTCACCCGGCCGCGCCCCTCGGGCATCACCCGCGGCCAACTGACCGACAGGCGATAGGCGTCCAGCCCCAATTGGCGCATGATGTCGATGTCGGTCTGAAAGTCGCGGTAGGTGTCGCAGGCCAGGTCGCCGTTGTGGCCGTGGCGGATGCGCCCGCGCCGGTGGGAGAAGTGATCCCAGATGGATGGCCCCTTGCCGTCGGCATCCCGGCCGCCTTCGATCTGGTAGGCCGAGGTGGCCGCGCCCAGCACAAAGACGGGCGGCAGGTCAATGGGCATCACGCCGTAAGCCCTCGATCCGGCGCAGACCAGCGGTCGCCGCCGAACTGGCGCAATAACGCTTTCATCTTGTCGCGCGAGATGGGGAAGCGCCGGCCGCGTTGGGTGGAGCCGGCCTGCGCTGTCTGCCAGATGAGATCGGCGGCGGCGAAGGCGGCTTCCGGCTTGCCCAGCCGGCGGGCATTGGCGGCGCGCTCATGGAACAGCTTGCGGTCGTCGGCCAGCCAGTGGGCCAGCGTCTCCAGCAGCGCCAGCGGCTCCAGCGCCAGATCGCCCGCGCCCTGCTCCACGACGAACTGGACGTTGCCCGTCTCCTGGCCGGGGATGAACTGGGTCAGGATGAGCGGCAGGCCGCAGGCCAGCGATTCGGTGACGATCAGGCCGCCCGCCTTACTGATCAGGCAGTCGGCGGCGTGCATCAGGTCGGGCATGTTGCGCACGAAGTCGTAGACCGTGGTCGGGACGTGCCACTCGGTGGCTTGCAGAGATTGGTAGAGTTCCTCGTTGCCGCCGGCCACGGCCACCAGATGCAGATCGAAGCCGGTATGGTTGAGCACCTGCACGAACGTGTCCAGCCGCTCGACGCGCTTGCTGCCCACGGCCAGCACGGTGAACTTGTCTTCCGGCCAGCCCAGGGCGCGGCGGGCGGCGGCTTTGCTGGGCGGCGCGTCGGCCAGCGCCGGGTTCACCGGCAGCCCGGTAACGTGCACCAGGTCGGCGTCAAGGCCGCGCTCCACGGCCAGCCGGGCGGCGATCTCCGTCGGCACCAGGCACAGATCGACCGATTGACTGAACCACATCTTTTGCAGCGACACCAGGTCGGTGACGATGGTGGCGATGGGGATGGCGCTGTTGGTCAGCCGCCGGTGGGCGGCCACGGGATATTGGTAGGTGGGAAAGGTGATGACCACGATGTCGGGCGCGTGCTGCTTCATCAGCCGGGCGATGACCTCGTACATCATCATCACGTAGGCCATCTCGGTGACGTTGGTCGTCAGGGCCATGTCCGACATCTTGTAGCCCAGCTTATAGAACTGCGGCCATTCGCGGGCCAGCTTGTCGTAGTCGTTCTCGGCCCCGCGCATGAAGGGCGGCGCGCCCGGCTCATCGAGTGGGTTGATGATGATCGTCTGGGCGGCCTCGCCATAGCGTAACTCGAAGGCGCGGCAAATGGCGTTGGCCGCGCTACGGTGGCCGAAGCCGGCGTCGGCGGTGAGGATCAGGATTTTTTGGCGGGTCATGGCAAAACTCATCACAACTGCTTGGTCAGATAATACCGTTTATGGCCCGTTCCCGCCGGATAATCTTCCAGCTCGCCATAAACGCGATAGCCAAGTTTCTCATAAAACGGCCGCGCCTGAAAACTGAGTGTGTCCAACTGGACGTGGGCGCAGCCGCGCCGCCGCCCCTCGGCCTCGGCCGCGGCCAGCATTCGCTCGCCGTACCCCTGCCCGCGATAGCGTTCATCGAGCCACAGGATATCGACCGCCAGCCAGCCCCAAAAGGTGCCGCCCAGCAGGCCGCCCACCAGCGCCCCATGCTCGTCGCGCAGGAAAACGTAGAGATGGGCGAAATCCGGCGGGGCGTGGAGCGCATTGTAGGCGCGCAGGCCGTTGTGCACGAACTCCACGTCGGCCGGGTCGGCCGCGTCGAGCAATTCCATTGTCGGGGGGATTCTCTCGTCCATCTGTCTCCTATTCGTCCCGCTTTTGCCAGGCCACCATGTCGCGCTCCTTGATGAAGCCCAGCGCGTCATATAAATTCATCGCCGCCGCGTTGCCGGCGGCCACCGACAGATTCACCTGTCGCAAGCCGGGCATCGGCCGCAAGGCGCTCAACCCGGCCAACACCAATTGCCGGCCCAGCCCTTGCCGCCGGTAGTCCGCGGCCACGCCGATCAGATCGATATACGCCTCGCCCGATTCCGGCTCGGCCCGGCCAAAGAAGTAGCCCGCCAGCCGCCCGTTATCGGTCAGCAGCAAAAGAATGCCGCCCTTCGCCAATTCCGACAACATATAGCTCACGGTGTAGTTGGAGCCGGGGAATAGTGCGTCGTGGAGCGCGGCCAGTTGCCCGGCGTAGGCCGCGTCCCACGGCTCGGCCGCCGCCGCCGCCGGCAGGGCGTCCATGCGCTCCGGGGTGATGGAATAGATGGCCCACGCCCCGTGCTCGTGAAAGCTGTGGCGCACGGCGAATTCGCCGCTATTTTGATTGGCCGCGTCGATAAATAGTTGCTGTTCGACAATGCCCGCCGGAATGCCCTTCTGTGCCGCCGCATAGAGCGCATCGGCCACGGCCGCCCAGTCGGGATCGATGACCAGCGGGCCATAGAGCCAGGCCCGGCTGATCTCGCGGTCGAAATCGACGCCCAGCACCCCCACCAGATGGTTGCCGCGCAACGCCAGCCGGAAGCCGCGATCATAGCGCAGGTTGAGCATCAGGATCGACTGGCGTACGTCGTCGGGCGACAAGCCGAAGTAGCCGATGTGGTGCGCCGGCGCGCCGTTGTGGGCGGCGACGAAGGCCACCAACTGGTCGAGGCGCGACGGGTGGCAGCGGACAATCCTGAGCATCGCGGCGCCGGTCATTCGCCTTCCTGCTCCAGCCGCCACGTCTCAAAAATGGCCCGCATCTGGGCGATATGCTCCGGCACGTGGCGCTCGTAGGTGTCGAGCCACTCGTCGAAGGTCATCCGGCCGCTGTCGGAATGGACGACCGTGTGCGCCCAGACCTCGTCCGGCAGGTCGCGGATCAAGTCGTAGGAGGCGCGGCGCAACAGGCGAAACAGTTCCAGCGCCGCGGCCGTGTCCTGCCGATGGTAATCCAGCCGGCGCGCCCAGCCCGCCTCGTCGTAGCCCAGCACGTCGCTGCCCGGCTCGGCGATGAGCCGGCGGCAGCGCACGTAGCTATTCACCTCGCTGTCGGCGATGTGGATGATGATCTCATGGATCGTCCAGTCGCTCGCGTCCGGCCGGTAGGTCCACATGGCCGGTGGGAAGGCGCGCAGGGCGTTGTCCAGCCGCGCATGGGCCTGGCCGTAGGCTTCGATTTTGGCCTGTCGCAATGGATCGGTCATAGGTTCATTTCCTCGCGGCATAATAGCCGCTTGCCATCAGTTGCGGCGCGCCGTTATCGGCATCCAGTTCAGTGGCCAGGGCTAAGTCTTCGGCAAAGCCGCGTTCGATCAACTCCCGCCCCGACGCCGCCCGCCGCAGGAAGCCGGGCAGGTCGGCCCGCGCCGCCTCGAAGGCGGCCACCGCCGCCTGGGCCTCCACCGACCGCGTTCCCGGCAGTTGGGCGATGATCGCCCCCGCGCCGGCCAGATCTTCGACCGCTGTGCGCAACGAGCGGTCGCCCGGCCAGCGCTCGCCGGCGGCGATCACCGCCACCCGCCGCCCCAGTCCCGCCGCGGCCCCGGCCACGGCCGCCGCGTTGCGCAGACACCCGGCCAGGATGACCGCCGATGGCGCGGCCCGGCGCGCGGCCAGGGTCAGCGTCGCGCCGTTGGGCGAGGGCAAGACCAGCCGCGCACCGGCCGGCAGGGTCAGCAACGACCGGGGGGAGAGCGAATAGCCTTCGCGCGGGCGGCCCGGCGCGGCCAGGAGGGCATCGTGGGCCTGGGCGAATTCGGCCGCCCCCTCCCCGGCGAACGGGTAGACCACCGCCCCCCGTCCCGTCGCCACGGCCACACAGGTGGAAAAGGACAACACGTCCACAATGATGATGACGTCACTCGCCGGGGCCAGCGCCGCCACACCCCGCTCGCCCCATTCGCAGCGGACGTCATCGAAAGTCTGATCGTAATACATAGGTTGATTCAGGATTGGCGCACGGCGTGGATTGTAACACAAGGCAATACCATACCTGTCAGGTTTGCCGTAAACCAATCAATCCTGTCAATCTTGTAAATCCTGTCAAATCCTCAAGCGAATAAACGCGTTTTCGACATGATTAACAGGATTAACAGGATTTGAACGCTTCAATCTGAGGTTCTCTGTATCGTGAATCCAATCAATCCTGGTAATCATGTAAATTCTGTCAAACCCTCGGCGAATTTCGAATAATGAAAAGCCCTTATATGAGGTAGGTCATATTGCCGTTTCCAACCGATTAGAGTAAAAACAGCGGAAGCCGCACGATCTACCATCGTCGTCGCGGCCTCACGAACACCCAACTTAACCAAGCAAGGAGTCAGTCCCATGATAGATCGCAATACGTTCACCGTGGAAGAGTGGGCACAGATCATCGCCGTGCCCGCCTCGATCGGGGCGCTGGTCGTCACATCCGATCCCTCCGGCCCCATCGGCCTGCTCAACGAGTTCCAGGCCATCATGAAAACCATGAAGCGACACGTGGATGACACCGCTGCTTCCAGCCCACTGATGGCCGCCATCCAGTCCTACATGGCGACCAAGCCCAGCCAGGAAGAGGAAGCCGAACTCAAGCAATGGGCCGAGGGCCAGGAGGCCGAGATGAAGGCCAATAAGCCGCAGAACGCGGAAGAGATGAAGCAGCTCGTGCGCGATAAGACCGGCGAGTCGCTGACCTTGCTGCGGGCCAAGGGCGCTGACGAAGCCGACATCAGCGCCTTCAAGGCGTTGATGATCGCCGTGGCTTCGGCCACGGCCGAGGCCAGCAAGGAAGGCGGCTTCCTGGGCTTCGGCGGCGTGCGCGTCTCCGAGGCCGAGCAATCGGTGCTGGACCAGATCAAGGCCGAGCTTAGCGCCTGAAGAAAATGAATTAGCCTCTTGAAACCGAGTTTTTTCCTGAAAACTCGGTTTCTACTCCCATATCCAATGAACCAAGCCCACGACCGGCGACTGCGGCTGTTATTGCTCCCCTACGCCGTCGGCCTCGGCCTCCTGTTCATCCTGCCCGCCCTGCTGTCCTTCGGGCTGGCCTTCTTCCGCTACGACGCCCTCAGCCCGCCGCGTTTCGCCGGGCTGCTCAACTTCCAACTGGCCCGCACCGACGAACTGTTCGGCCTCAGCGTCGCCAATTCGCTGGCCCTGGTCGTCCTGCCCGCGCCGTTGCGGGTGGCCGGGGCGTTTCTGGCGGCGCGGCTGGCCCGCGGCGGCCGTCTGCGCCACCTGTTGCGGGCGGCCGTCTTTCTGCCGTCGGCCGTGCCCGCCTCGGCCTTCGCTCTGGCCTGGCTGTGGATCCTCAACCCGCTCTATGGCCCGCTCAACCGGCTGCTGACCGCCGTGACCCTGGACACCCCCGGCTGGCTGGCCGATGGGCAATGGGCGCGGCCGGGCATCGCCCTGGCCCTGCTGTGGCTGGTGGGCGAAGGCTTTCTGGTCTGTCTGGCCGCCCTTTACGACGTGCCCCAGGAGTTGGAAGACGCCGCGGCCGTCGATGGCGCCGGGACGTGGGCCACGCTGCGCCACGTCCTGCTGCCGCTGCTGGCCCCGGTGTTGCTGCTGCTGCTGGCTCGCGATGCCGTGCTGCTGCTGCAAGACACCTTCAGCCTGACCTGGCTGCTGACCGGCGGCGGCCCCTATTACGCCACCTACACCCTGCCCCAATTCATCTACGAGGCCGCCTTCGACCGGCTCGATTTCGGCGTGGCCTCGGCCGCGCTGTGGGTGCTCTACGTGCTGACCGGCCTCATCCTGGCCTTCGTCTACGTCGTCGCCCGGCAGTGGCAGGTGGGATTGAGCGAAGAGGAGTTCTTGCTCTAATCGTGTCCACCCGCGCCTCACTCTTCCTCCTCCGCCTAACCGTCGCCGCGCTATTCATCCTGCCGGTCCTGTTCATGTTCCTGGCCGCCTTCCGCCCGGCCGGCCAGCCGTTGGCCTCAGCCTTGTGGCCGGCGCGGCCGTCGCTCGACAATTTCCAGCGCCTCTTCGCCGTCCTGCCCATCGGCCGCTTCACCCTCAATTCGCTGCTGGTAGTCGTAGCCGCCGTGCCCCTGACCCTGCTGACCGCCTCCTGGGCCGGCTTCGGCATGGCCCGGCTGCCCCGCCCGGCGCAACGGCGCTGGGTGCTGCTGTCGTTCATGGCCCTCATGGTTCCCGGCGTGGCCCTGTGGTCGTCGCGCTTCCTCGTCTACCACCGCCTGGGCATCGGCGGCACGCTGGCGGCGCTCATCGCCCCGGCCCTGATGGGCAGCAGCCCGTTCTTCGTGCTCATGTTCTATCGCGCCTTTCGCCGCATCCCTTCGGCCGTCTATGACGCGGCCCGGCTCGACGGCGCGGGCGTCCTGGCGACCTGGGGCCGGGTCGCCCTGCCCATCGCCCGCCCCACGGCCGTGGCCGTGGCCGTGCTGACCTTCATCCTCTACTGGGGCGATTTCCTCTCGCCGCTGCTCTATCTCGACGACGCCCGCCGCTATACCTTGCCCGTCGGCCTGCAACTGCTGGAGCAGCTGGGCCGCTCCGACTACCCCCTGCTCATGGCTGGGGCGGTCTGGGCCACGCTGGCCCCGCTGGCGCTGGTGGTGGTCGCCGCCCTGGCCGTGGGTCTGGTGGAACGCAAGCATGTAGGGCGGGTTGGCAACCCGCCTCTTCAGACCACACATTCCAACCCGCCTCTCCAACCCAGGCCCCACGACCCCACACCCTAAATCCAATCAATCCTGTCAATCTTGTGAATCCTGTCAAATCCTCAGCCCAGGTGGGTTCTATGCAACCGGCGGCCCGGCGGGTTCTTGAAGATAAAAAAATAAAACACGGATCAACACGGATTACACGGATCATACGGATAGAGCGTAGATTCAATCCGTTCCATCCGTTATATCCGTGTCCTATCCGTGTTTAATTTCTTAATCGGCAAGAACCCGGCGCGGCTCCCAACAAATTGCCCTTTTCAAAATTACAGAGTAATTTATTGAGGTTCAGCCTGCTTCGCGATAAGTCACCACAGGAGAAAACACACCTATGCGAAAATTAGCCGTCCTATTTGTCTGCTTGCTTTGCCTCGCCGCCTGTCAATCAGACCCAGCCCCCGTCTCCTTCATGGTCTTCGGCGACGCGGCCGAGTTCGCCGCCTATGAAGCCCTCGTCGCCGCCTTCGAGGAATCGCAGTCCGGGGTGGACGTGACCCTGACCCACATCCCGTCCCAAGGCGACTATCGCACCCGTCTAGCCACCGACTTCGCCGCCGGGACGCCGCCCGACGTCTCGCTGCTAAGCTACCGCCGCTTCGGGGCCTTCGCCGCCGCCGACCAACTGCAACCGCTCGGCCCTTACCTCGACGACAGCGACGTCATCGCCCGCGCCGATTTCTACCCCATCACCCTGGAATCCTTCACCTGGGGCGGCGAACTGGCCTGCATCCCCCAGAACATCTCCAGCCTGGTCGTCTACTACAACCGCGACCTGTTCACCGCCGCCGGCGTGCCCGAACCGGCCGACGACTGGACGTGGGACGACTTCCTGGCCGCGGCCCAGACGTTGACCCTTGACCTGGACGGCGACGGCGTGACCGACCAATACGGCGCGGGCGTCGAGGCTTCGCTCTATCGCATCTCCCCCTTCGTCTGGCAGAATGGCGGCCGCATCGTCGATGACCCGGCCAACCCCAGCCAGTTAGGCCTGACCCGCGAGCCGTCGCTGGTGGCCTTCGAGTGGTTCGTCGCCCTGCAAACGGAGCACGGCGTCGTGCCCAACCGCGAGGCCGAGGCGTCGATGGACAGCGAGACGCGCTTCATCAACGGCACGACGGCCATGTACCTGAATAGCCGGCGCGGCACGCCCACCTATCGCGAATCGGCCGCCTTCGATTGGGACGTGGCCCCCCTGCCGCGCNNCGAGATCGAGAACACGGCCACCGAGGAGATCGAGCGCGCCTTCTTCGGCGACATCAGCGCCGAGGAAGCGGCCATCCTGGCCCGCGACCGCACCGAGGAGTACTTCACGCTGGCCCTGCGCCCCTAGGCCATGCCGCGCGACACGCTGGAACAAGACCTGGCGCGGCTCGTCGCCGTCCGCGCCGACCCCAACGCGCCGGGCGCGGCCGATGATCTGCGCCGCGCCCTGGCCGCGCGCTCCTATCTCCTGGTGGCCCATGCGGCCGAGATCGTGGGCGAATGGGAACTGGCCGCCTTTGAGCCGGCATTGATCGCCGCCTTCGACCGCTTTGTGCAGGACGATGCCGCCCGCCGCGACCCGACCTGCGCCGCAAAGATCGCCATCGCCGAGGCCCTGAACAAACTGGATTCGCGCGAGACGGCGCTGTTTCGGCGCGGCATCGGCCACGTGCAACTGGAACCGGCCTGGGGCGGTCCCGAGGACACGGCGGCGCGGCTGCGGGCGGTGTGCGCGTTGGGGCTGGCCCGCTGCGACCCGCCCGACGTGCTGCTGGCACTGGCCGCCCTGCTGGCCGACAGCCAAACCGATGCCCGCCTCGGCGCGACGCGGGCTATCGCCTATGCCGCGCGGCCGGGCGGCGCGCCGCTGCTGTGGTATAAGGCCCACCAGGGGGACGACGAACCGGCCGTGCGCTATGAATGCTTTGCCGCGCTGCTGGCCCTCGCGCCGGAGGCGGCCCTGCCCTTCGTCGGCCGGCGGGCCAGGGGCGAGGATGGCGTCGAGGCCGAGGTCGCCCTGGCCGCCCTGGGCGACTCGCGGCGGCCGGAGGCGCTGAGTGAATTGGTGCCGGCCTGGGAGCAGGCGGTTGAGGTCATCCGCCGCCGCGCGGCGCTGGCCGCTATCGCCGCGCTGGGCGCCGGCGTTGCGCTGGGCGATGACGCGGCCTTCGCCTTCCTGCTGGGCCTGCTGGAGAACGGCCCGCCAGCCGACGCCACCCTCGCCGCGGCCGTCCTGGAGCGCTTCGGCGACGATGTACGCCGCCGCCGTCGCATCGAAAAGATCAAGCGCCGCCGGGCGGATCTAGCAGACCACTGACCGCAGACCACAGACCACTGACCACGGATCACAAGTCGCTGACTTGCACCGTAATTTCAAAGGTAGCCGCCGGTTCCACGGCCGTCGCCTGTTGCCGGGCGTTCACCAGCCGCAGCACACTCGTGCCTGCGCCGACCGCGTTGAACAGGAAGGTTCGCGTGCCGCCCGCGCCGAGGGCGTCGCTCTCGGCCTCGTAGGCCGGTTCGTCGCTCAAGCGCAGGACGGCGTCGTCGTTGGTGACGATGGCCCAGACGTAGCCGGTCGTCGGGTTTTCCGACAGCATCACCTGCAAGACATCGCCCACGGCCATGGTCACCGTCTGGCCATCGTCGGCCGCGTCGGCGATGTAGACGTTCTCCGGCTGCGCGCCGCCGCCCCCGCAGGCGGCCAACAGGATGATCACCGTCGCCAAGTGTAAGAATCGTAAGCAATTGCGATAATTGGGCATTGGTTGTTTTCTCGTTGTTATAATGGATTGATCATATCCAAATAATTATAGGGGTTTAACAAAATAATCAGCATATTCTCGACGCGGGTTGTAGGACATTAACATATTAATCTCCATATTGGTTAAGTACGGCGCGCGAAAGCAGGC
>CXWJ01003871.1_pt1 | contig 14917 bp, 11 predicted proteins | sample 590841 | NCBI WGS metagenome assembly CXWJ01 (sample SAMEA3498367, study PRJEB10139) | wastewater metagenome | biome: wastewater treatment plant; material: activated sludge | place: Austria | collected 2015-01-21 | reverse complement strand
CCTCCACCCCCCACGCCTCCCTCAGCTCGTCCGCCTCCTCCCACCGCGCCGGCGCATCCCGCCTCTCGCCCCCCTTCCCGCCCAGCAGCTCCTCCAGCTCCCCGGCCTCGAAACCCGTGAAGATGTCCTCCGGCAGCGCATCGACCAGTTCCTTCAGCGCCGCCACGTCCCACCGGCTCAACTCCCCAGTTCGGTTGTCGGAGATCCCGTACCCCGCCGCGCTGGCCGCGTCCTCCTCCACCCACACCACTGCTATGTGGGACCACCCCAGCGACCGCGCCGCCAGCAGCGTCCCATTCCCCGCCTCCACCTTCCCGCCCTGCGACCTATTCGCCACAATCGGCTTCCGCTGCCCATACAGCCGCAGGCTCGCCGCAATCCGGTCGACCGCATGCCCCACCCGCACGTTCGCCGGGTCCTCATGCACGCTCTCAACCGGCACCGCCAACCCCCGCAGTCCCTCCGCGATATAGTCCAGCGCCAGCTCATCCATCATGTTCCCTCACCTCCCGCTCTGCCGCCGTCAACAGCCAGAACACGTCCAGATTGACGTCCGACAGCATCCACCCCGCCCGCTCCAGCACCATGAACGCCTCCTGGTTCGCTAACTCGTGCCCATGGTGAACCATCCACCTCGCCGGGCAATGCTCCCGCACCATCCCCGCCAGCGCCGCCAGCGCCGCCTCGAGCTGCTGCTCCAGCTCGCGCACCCGCCCCCTCAACTGCTCAACTTCCTCATCCATCATCCCACCTCTCCTCCAACCGCCTCAAACAGCAGATCCGCCAAGCTCGGCTCATCCAGCGGCTGCACCTTGATCTGACTCCGCGCACTCGGCGTCATCCCCAACTCCCTCGCCATCTCCCTCATCTGCTTCATCGCCCGGTTGGCAATCGACAAGTACGGGTTCTGCATGACGTTGCCCGACACAGTCTTCACCACCTCACCGTGGCGCTGAATCTGCGCCTCCGCCTTCACCCACCGCCCCCACGCTTGGCAGTACACCGCCAGCGCCGCCCGGTCAATCTGCGTCAGCAGCCCTGCGTCGTGCAGCCCTCTCGCTACCCTCCGCCACTCCGCCCTGGCCTCCCCTTGCAAGTGCGTTGGGCACCGCGGCATAGTCGCCGTCGGCCGTGGCTCGCTGACGTTGAGCGCCCTCTTTCCCGGATTGCCCTGCAACCGCTTGAGTGCCGTGGGCTTCGGGGCCGGCCCTCTCTTTCCCACAGCTATTCCACCCCCCTATCAAAACTTGCGGCCGTGTGAAGATGGCTGGGACGTCGGTCTAGCTGTGGGCGCTCGTAGAGATTCACGCCCCCTCCCCCTGGCTGCCGTGCCCCCCGCCTGTCGACGACGTGATACGACTGTGACACGAGTGGCACAGTGGCACGAGGTTCTCCTCAGCATTCAGCTCGCGCGTCGGCCGCGCTGACGCCAACGGCACCACATGGTGCACGTCGGTGGCCAGCACAACCTCGCCGTTGTTCTCGTGAATGTGGAATGGATCGGAGCAAAGCGGACGACGACTTAACACTACTCGTCGCAGCTTCCTCCAACGATGGTCATATCCGCGACGAGCCGCACTAAGTCGCTCGTCGCCACCACGCCCAATGCGCTGCGCCGCGTGCTCCTGGCAAAGACCACGCGCAGCGGCAAGGCCACTACAACCTGTAACTGTACATGCTCGGGGCGCTCGCTGTGGCATGGTTGAAGACTCGTCGTAGGAACGCAAAACGACCGACACCTTCGCAGGCATCGGCCGTCTCGATCACAACTCCCTCCGCGCGAATCGTCAACCCATGACGGCGCACCAGCGAGTGCGCCTCATCGTAGCTGACCCGATTACGCCACGCCACGTGCGCCGCCAACCGGTTCAACTGCCCCTCAGATAGACTCCCCACCGCCACATCATAGACCCACTGCGTCCCCTCCCGGAAACACGCCTGCCGCGGTCGCGGGTCGAGCACAGGAATGCGATGAGTGCCAAACACCCTCTCCCATTCCACCACCCTGCGCTGCAACACCGCGACCGCGAACCAGTAGCTCATGCGGCCTAGTATAGCACCGATTACCCAATAATTGTTTCACTTTGAAACGCATAGCGTGCTACAATCTGTGTACCCTGCTTCCGCGCAGGACTCCCCCCCAAACAAAGCGCCCCCGGCTCAACACCGAGGGCGCTTTGCATTACTAATAGCTGACAGTAATGTATCTACGAACGACGTCCTGTCTTATCTTCATGCGTAGTTGGAACATCCCCTATTCGCACCTTCCCCACGTCAATAGGTGCATTATCAACCACAATCTCCCAACGAATGAAGTCGTCCGCATAAGCTCTTAACAGGTCAGCCCTTAGGATGCCTGCACCCCATTCCCAATGATGCGTCATGCTCGGAAGGATTCGCCTGTACCACGATGGCCCGTACTCGGTGCTCCCCACACCGATACCAGTCTTCATGACGTCACGTTCAATATTGTCGGCCGTCCAGACTACACACTCGGTGTCGTCAATTTCGTCTGTCTCCATGTCTTCCACCAAATAACTAAACACAAAGGCTTTTGGTATCCAGACAGTGCAGTTCATGTAGTTGACCAGCACTCGGCCGACATTCTTCGCACGAAAGCTAATTTCCAGCACCTCTTCAATCTGCGGCTGCCCTACTTGGTCTGTTGTCAACCCTATCGGTAATGGAGAAATGTCCAGTATCTGGCGGAAACTGGCCTTTCTCTGCCGTGTCACATGAAATCTCACTCCCAACTCCATCTTAGCATTCCGCCGCCGGTTAAAAATGTCCGTCACGAGCCGATGCCCAATCGGCCGCGACTTTCCCCCCACCCGCGCATAATACTTGTTATCGCTGGCCTGGTGTGGCGCTTGCTCACTATCTCCAACCTCAACGACCAACACCCCTCGCCCCTCTTCAATCTGCGAATTCTCAGAACCCCTTGTGATCACATAGACGTTGAAGTTGACCAGCGACTCCTCAACCAAATTAGGAATCACATCCTCCAGCCACTCCCGCGTGCTCATTTTCCCCTTTATTGAAAGCGCCACTCCACCATCATCAACTGCCCAGCCGTTGGGAAGTTCTTTCAGCCCCAACACCAACACACCTCCCCCACTATTGGCAAGGGCCGAAATCACCTTCGACAGATCATCACGAACCTTGGATTCAAGTACGCCCGACACAGTTAGGTCAACCGTCCGCCTCCCCTTCATCTCCACCCAGTTATGCTCGCCCGGTGGCAAGCTCAATATATACTCCTCATCCCATTCCCTTGGCTCTTTCATAACCAACCCTTCCCCCTAGAATCCGGAGTGGCCCTCACCCCATAGCCTCCTATCGACCAACCTCATCTCTTCTAGAGACAACCAGATTGCTTCCGGATTCACCTTAACATAGCTCAACGCCCACTCGTCAATTCTATAAGTCCCATATGAGTCCAACATCGAGTCAAGATTATGGACGTACCCTGTAACCAAAATACCACTCGCCACCAACTCCCTTACGTCATCAGATCTATCCAGCAAGTTCAGGTAACTTCTCTTTTCTTGCACAAAGCGGGTCAATATGGCCTTCTGACCTGCGGTCAAATGTACGAGGCGCGCCTTCATTCTCCTTCTTGAACCACGCTCTCCACTGGAGGTTTCCCAACCCCGCTTTAGACGCTCATACAGGTGATATACCACAGCCCCAAGATACACCAACCAAACAAGCCCAATCCAGCCGCGATATTCCTCACGCAACACATCAAGCCCCATGGGTCGAAGCCATAACTCTGGCAACCATAGCAGTCCGGCGGCTCCAATGAATACCAACACACAAACCAACGGATTGCTAAAAAGCACCTTCAGGGGCAGAGATGCAATATCTTTCAGAACGTCCACACGCTACCCCCCTCCCGTAAACCCCTGCCAAAACGCATCCCCCAACGGCGATACACTCAACAACGTGCAGGCCCCACAAGCCAGCAACACCACCAGCAGCAGAATGATCACTCCCAACAACCGCCGCGTCCTATCCTGATCACCCCCGCCCCCCATCATCGCCATTGAAACACCCATCCCCCGAACACCAGCGGCAGCGCCTCACATGCTACCCCATTATTGTCTGAATCCAGCCGATGGATGTCCGAACCGACCTGCTCCATGCAGAAGTCAAAGCACGCCTGCGCCGCAGCCTGTGTGCTAAAGTCATCGCAGTTGTACACATCCGCGCTGCACGTTGAGCATCCGGCCGGCCCCACTGGCCCCCCGGTCACCATCGGCAAATACACCAGACCGTCTTCTTGAGCTAAACCAATCGCTGCGCCCCCCGCCCCCAATAACCACGCCACCAGCAACAACCCTACCCCAGCAACAACAAGCCCACCCCATCGTTTCATCCGACCCTCCGTCCGCGAAACTTTAAGGTCGCTACCTTGACCTTTCCCCCGTGCTCGATTATCCTACCCACGTGAACGAACTAGACGAACCGACCGAAACCGCGAACACCGACTACTTGACCGTGAGCGATGTCGCAAAACGGTTCAAGGTCACAGAGCGTGCCGTGCAAAAATGGATCCGGCTGGGCTACTTTCCCGGCACGCTCCAAGCAACACGGCGAGGCCATTATCGGATTCCTCTTTCGGCGGTGGAACAGTTCGAGAGAAGTCGCCGCATAGGCTGACAGAAAAACCGAGGCGCGCCCATTCTCTTGGCAGGGCACGGGCGCGCCTCTAGTTTCAGCACCTTAACAACCTCGAAGAGGCAGATAAGGCATTTCCGGCTATCCGGGACGGGAGCGACGGGGATCGAACCCGCGATCTTCGGCTTGACAGGCCGACGTGTTAACCGCTACACCACGCCCCCATGCGTGAGTCAGGATATTACCAGATGTCCTGCGACGTGTCAACAAAAATCAAGACCTGACAGGTGGGCGAATGCGATCTCCTGCCGGTAAGGTTTGGTTGGTCGCCCACCTGTCAGGTCTGGTTCACGTCGGTACCCAACTGAGAAATTCAATATTGCGCGCCTCGAACTTGCCCGACGGATGGCGCGATTCGACCAGTTCGAACTGGAAGACGTGGTTGTAGCTGGGCAGGTTCTGCGAATCGACATTGTCGGGCAGATTGGAGTCGTGGAAGTAGGCCGTCTCGTAGGGCGACTCCGGGTGCTGGGTGTCGGTCAGCCACAGTTTCGGCCCCGGCACGCGCAGGAAGCGCATGAAGCCGTAGTTCAGCTTGTGGAAGTAGCACGAACCGCGCACCAGCGAGCCGACCTCGCCCCAGGCCGGTTCGTCACCCACAGGGCCGCCATTGCTGAAGGCCGGCACCAGTTCGGGCACGAGGAAGCCGGAGATGAACAGGTCGGCCTCGCGGCGCAGATCGGCCGAGGCGTTGTCCAATGCCACCACCTCGACCCGGCAGCCGCGATTCTGCACGGCGCTGACCACGCGCGTGAAGTCGCCGTCGCCGGTCACCAGCATCACCCGATCCAGGTTTTCCGATTGCAGCAGCATATCCACCGCCAGATCGAGGTCGGCGTTGGCCTTGCCGTAGCGTTTGCCGCTCTCGTCCTCATACCAGCGCACATCCTTGATCTGCACCTTGTAGCCGAAGTCGCGCAGCAGCGAATAAAAGCGCTGGGTGCTGCGCTCATAGACCGGGTCGGCGCGGGCGCGGTCGGCGTCGAAGCTGACGTAGGCGTTGAGGCGGGCCGGCTCCGCTCCATCGCGACAGGCAAACTCGCGCAAAACGTCATAGCGCATCCGAAAACCACCATTGCGGTACATATTGGCCGTGTCAACGTAGACGCCGACGCGGGAGATCGATCGTGTGTCGTGCATAAGATTATTTTTTTATTGACTCAACTTGTATTGTTTTATGGTCATCATAATATTTTTCAGCGAACCGGATTATACCATTCTGCCCCGCGCGGTCATTCATTGAGTAAATTAGGGCAGAGCATTTCAGTAGTCGCGAATAGCCCCGGAGGGAATGTTCCCTCTTGACAATCAGCCGGCATTGGATGTATGATACACTTTGTAAGTTCAATTAACTAACTTAGTGGTGCTGCATCGTAGGCAACATGGAAAAGGCCACCCGCCGGCAATCCAAGGATCATAATAGCCGTCTCGTCCTCAAGACGATCTACGGCAATGGACAGGTGAGCCGCGCCGACGTGGCCCGCACTACCGGATTGACCCGCCCCACGGTCTCGGCCATCGTCGCCGGCCTGCTGGAGAGCAACCTCGTCAGCGAGATCGGCCCCGGGCCATCGGCCGGCGGCAAGCGCCCTACCCTGTTAGCCATCAACGACGACGGCCGCCACCTGATCGCCGTCGATCTGAGCGGCGACGAATTCCGCGCCGCCCGCCTGAACCTCTGCGGCGGCATCACCGCCCGCGCCGCCCTGCCCGCCGCCGGCTTGCGCGGCGACGAGGCGCTCGACGCCGTTTATCGGTTGGTGGAGCCGCTGCTGACCCCCACCACGACGCCCCTGCTCGGTTTCGGCGTCGCCACGCCCGGCCTGGTTGATCCGCAGCAAGGCATCGTCCGGCGGGCGGTCAACCTCGGTTGGGTCGATCTGCCCCTGCGCGACCGGCTGGAAGAGCGCTTCGGCCGCCCCGTCCACGTCGCCAATGACAGCCACATGGCCGCGCTGGCCGAATACACCTATGGTGATCCACCACCCAGCGCCAACCTCATCGCCATCCGCATCGGCCGGGGCATCGGCGCCGGCGTCATCCTCGGCGGCCGGCCGTTCTATGGCGACGGCTTCGGCGCGGGCGAGATCGGCCACGTCGTCGTCGATCCGGCCGGCGACCTGTGTACCTGCGGCAACCGCGGCTGTCTGGAGACGACCAGCAGCGTGCGGGCCATCCTCAAAATTGCCGCCGCCGCCGACCGCAATGGCTCGGTGCTGGCCGGCGACAGCGCGCCCACCTGGCCCACGTTCATACAGGCTGTGAAGGCCCACGACCCGGTCGCTGTTGACGTGGCCGTGGCCGCCGGGCGGCATCTGGGCGCGGCCATCGCCCATCTGGTGGGCGCGTATAACGTCCACCACATCGTGCTGGCCGGGCGGGTAAGCGATCTGGGCGGTCTATTGCTCGACGCCGTGAATGCCGAGATGCACCAGCGGGTGCTGCCGGCCATGGCCGAGGCGACGACCGTGCGCTTCACGTCGCTGGCCGACGGCCGTCTGGCCGACATTGTGACCCTGGGCTGTTCGGCGCTGCTGCTCCACCGCGAACTGGGGGTGGTATGAACGTGCGTGTCGGGCTGGACATCGGCGGCACGAAGACGGCGGCGCTTGTCGCCAACGAGACAGGGCCGCTGGTCGAGGTGACGCGGCCGACCGACGTCGCCTCGCCCGACCGGCTGGTGGCCGGCATCGTCGCCACGGTGCGGCAAGCGCTGGGCCAACTCGAGCCGGGCCATCACCTGCTCGCCGTCGGTGCAGGCGTGCCCGGCCTGGTTGACCCGACCGGCGGCACGGTGCGCATGGCCGTTAATCTGAATCTGGTCGAGCCGTATCCGCTGCGCGACGCGCTGGAGCAAGCGCTGGGTGTGGCCGTGGCCCTGGAAAACGACGTGCGCGTCGCCGCGCTGGGCGCGTTCCACTGGGCGCGCGGCCGGTCGGACATCGGCAGCCTGGCCTATCTCAGCATCGGCACCGGCATCGCCGCCGGGCTGGTGCTCGACGGCAAGCTCTATCGCGGGGCGCAGGGCATGGCCGGCGAAATCGGCCACATACCGATTGACTCCGCCGGGCCGCGCTGTGGCTGCGGCCAATACGGCTGCCTGGAGGCCATCGCCGCCGGGCCGGCCATCGCCGCCTATGCCGCTACGGCCATGCCCGAGCGGCGGCCGTCGACGGCCGAGGTCTACGCGCTGGCCGCGACCGGGCAGCCCGACGCCGGCCGGGTGGTCGCGCGCACCGCCGGCTATCTGAGCCGCGCCGTCTACCTGCTGCTGATGACCTACGATGTGGAGCAGGTAGCCCTCGGCGGCGGCGTGACCCGCGCCGGGGCCGCTTTCGAGCAGCCGTTACGCCGGGCGATGGCCGACTTGCGGGCTAATTCGCCGCTGACGGCGACTATGATGCCCGACGAGAAAGTCGTCATCATTCCATCCGATTATAACGCCGGGGCCAGGGGGGCGGTTTTCCTCGCCCCCCGCCCCATCGCCGGCTGACCGGCAGGGAGGCAGATGAAAAGAGAGAAGGAGCAGAAGATGCACAATAGGATTCACGTTAGCAACAATTCACCTTTTAGAGACGGAGGAAAGAAAATGAAACGTATGATGCTTTTAGTTGTTCTGGCGGCCCTGATGGGCCTGCTGGTCGCTTGTGGCGGCGCGGTCGAACAGGCCGCGCAGGACATCGCCCCGACCCTGCAAGCGGCGGCCGAGGATCTGGCCCCGACCGTTGAAGCGGCCGTCGAAGAAGTAGCCCCGACCGTCGAAGCGGCCGTTGAAGAAGCGGTCGCCACGGAAGTGCCGGCTGCTGAAGAAGCGGCCGCCGAAGGCACCTTCCTGGAGCGGGCCAAGGCCGGTGAATTCGCCGGCACGACGGTGACCCTGCTCGGCGTCATGGTCGACGAGGAAGCCCAGAAGATGGAACTCGCCCTGGCCCCGTTTGAAGAAGCCACCGGGATCGACGTGGTCTATGAGGGTTCGAAGGAGTTCGAGACCCAGATCAACGTCGCCGTGGACGCCGGCGCCGCGCCCGACGTCGCCAACATCTCCCAGCCGGCCATGGCCCAGCGCTTCGCCGCCGTGGGCGCGCTGGTCGACGTGAGCAGCTTCCTGCCGCGCGAGAAGCTGCAAGAGACCTACATCGATAGCTGGATCGATATGTCAACGATGCCCGGCGAGGACGGCGAGAACATCATCGCCGGCGTCTGGCAACGCGCCTCGGCCAAGAGCATGGTCTTCTATCCCAAGGCCCAGTTCGACGCTGCCGGCTACGTTGTCCCGGAGACCTGGGAAGAGATGCTGGCCCTGACGCAGCAGATCGCCGACGACGGCGACACCGCCTGGTGCATCGGCATCGAATCCGGCGCGGCCACCGGCTGGGTCGCCACCGACTGGATGGAAAACATCATGCTGCGCACGACCTCGCTGGAGAACTACGACAAGTGGGTCACCGGCGAACTGCCCTTCTCCTCGCCCGAGGTGACGGCGGCGGCCGAGAAGATGGCCGAGATCTGGCTGAATGACGAATATGTCTATGGCGGCGTGCCCTCGATCGTCTCCACCTTCATCGGCGACTCGCCCGTGCCCATGTTCGCCGACCCGCCCGGCTGCTGGTTCCACTCGCAGGCGGCCTGGATCACCGGCTTCTTCGGCGACGAAACGCTGGTGGCCGGCGAAGATTACGACTTCTTCTACCTGCCGCCCATCGATGAATCGCTGGGCCGCCCGGCGCTGGTGGCCGGCGACATGATGGTCATGTTCAACGACCGCCCCGAAGTCCGCGCCCTGATGGAGTTCTTCAGCCGCGCCGAAGGCGTTGAGGGTTGGGTTCGCGCCGGCGGCACGCTGTCGCCCCACAAGGATGCCGACCTGGAGTGGTACACGACCTACATCGATGGCAAGGTGGCCGAGATGCTGCTGAACGCCACGAGCGTGCGCTTCGATGCCTCCGACCTCATGCCGGCCGAAGTAGGCTCCGGTTCCTTCTGGAAGGCCATGACCGACTGGGTTAGCGGCTCGACCGATCTGCAAACGGCCCTGTCCGAGATCGACGCCTCCTGGCCTGAATAACCAACCGACCGACAGGTGGGTTGCACCTTCCGAGGTGCGACCCACCTCTCCCCCGAAACCGGGTTTCTGCCGCGGAAACCCGGTTTCTATCGAATCACCCATGATCAACCCCACAGACCCCATCGGCTACCAACTCATGCTGGCCTTCGCCGGCCACACCCCGCCGCCGCGCATCCTCGACTGGATCGCCAACCGGCGCGTGGGCGGCTTCTCGCTCTTCCGGCCGCACAATTACGACACCCCGGCCCAGGTGCGCGAATTGACGGCCGCCCTGCAACGCGCCGCCCGCGCCGCCGGCCAGGCCCCGCTGCTCATCGCCACCGACCAGGAAGGCGGCCAGCTAACGGCCATGGGCGCGGGGACGACCCAGTTCGCCGGCAACATGGCCCTCGGCGCGACCGGCGATCCGCACCTGGCGCGGCGTGTCGGCCGGGCCATCGGTCTGGAACTGGCGGCGATGGGTATCAACGTCAACTACGCCCCGGTGCTCGACCTGAACACAAACCCGCGCAACCCGTCGCTGGGCATTCGCGCTTTCGGCGACATCCCTGAACTGGCCGGGGCGTTGGGCGCGGCGCTGGTGGCGGGGCTGCAAACGGCCGGGGTGGCGGCCACGCTCAAACACTTTCCCGGCAAGGGGGAAGCGGCCGTCGATTCCCACTACCAGATGCCGGTCATCGCCCATAGTCGCGAGCGGCTGGATGCGGTGGAGTTCCCGCCTTTTCGCGCCGGCATCGCCGCCGGGGCCAAACTGCTGATGACCGGCCATTTCGCCCTGCCCGCCCTGACCGGCAGCAACGCCTATCCGGCCACCGTCGCCCGGCGGGTGATGACCGACTTCGCCCGCGGCGAAATGGGCTTCGACGGCGTGATCATCACCGACGCCCTCGACATGGGGGCCATCACCCAGGGCGCGGGGCAGATCATCGACGTCATCGCCGCCGTGCGCGCCGGGGTCGATCTGCTGCTGATCATGCTCGACGAAGACACACAGGAGCGGCTCTATGGCGGCCTGCGGCTGGCCCATTCGCGGGAGTTGTTCGACCCGGCCGACCTGAACGCCTCGCTCGACCGCATTTTGGCCCTGAAGGCGTGGGCCGCCGCCCAACCACAGCCCGATCTGGCCGTCGTCGGCTGCGCCGAGCACCGGGCGCTGGAAGCGGAAGTGGCCCGCCGTTCCATCACATTAGTCCGGGACAATGCCGGGCTGTTGCCGTTGCGCCCGGCGGCCGATGCCCGCATCGCCGCCGTCATGCCCCAGCCCACCGACCTGACCCCGGCCGATACGTCCTCGACCATCACGCCCCATCTGGCCGCCGCCCTGCGCCATTATCACCTACGGGTCGATGAATTTGTGGTCGGCCACGCGCCCACGGCTGAGGAGATCGCCGGACTACGCCAGCGGCTGGCCGGGTATGACTTGCTAGTGGTGGGGACAATCAACGCCTCCATGCAGCCGGAACAGGCCGCGCTGGTCAACGAGTTGCTGGCCCTCGCCCGGCCCACCGTGACCGTGGCCCTGCGCACGCCGTACGATCTGGCCGTCTATCCGGCGGCGGGCACGCATCTGTGCACCTATAGCATCCAGCCCGCCTCGCTCGACGCGCTGGCGGCGGCGCTCTTCGGCGAGTTCGTGCCCAGCGGTAAGTTGCCGGTTACAGTAAGCAATAATGATTAACCACGGATGGGCACGGATTAGACGGATTTAACGGATGACCTTTTATCGCCGCTCTTGAGTCTTTATGCTCGCTATTTGCCACGCTACGATTATTACGCCGCGGACGGTGATCAACGAGGGTACGGTTCTCGTCTCGGAGGGTCGCATCCAGGCCATTGGCGGCGCGGAACTGGAAGTTCCGCCGACGGCCGAGCGGCGCGACGCGGGCGGCCTCATCCTCGCCCCCGGCTTTCTCGATTTACAGGTCAACGGCGGCTTTGGCCTCGATTTTACGGCCGACCCGGCCACGATCTGGGACGTGGCCGCCGGGCTGCCGCGCTATGGCGTCACCGGCTTTCTGCCGACGATCATCACTGCCCCACCGGAAAAGGCCCACGCGGCCCAGGATGTGCTGCGCGCCGGGCCGCCGCCGGGGTGGACGGGAGCCAGGCCGCTGGGGCTGCACCTGGAAGGGCCATTCCTGAACCCCGGCAAGAAGGGGGCGCATAACCCGGCCCACCTGCGCCTGCCCTCGGCGGCGGCCATCGGCGATTGGTCGGCCGCGGCCGGGGTGCGGCTGGTGACGTTGGCCCCGGAATTGCCGTGGGCGTTGGACGCCATCGCCGCGCTCAGTGGCCGGGGTGTCGTCGTCAGCGCCGGGCATTCGCTGGCGACCTATGACGAGGCCGCCGCCGGTTTCGCCGCCGGGGCGCGCTATGCCACCCACCTGTTCAACGCCATGCCCACCCTGCACCACCGCGAACCGGGGCTGGCTGCGGCGGCGCTGGCCGATGGGCGCGTCGTCGTCGGCCTCATCGCCGATGGGCTGCACGTCCATCCGGCGCTGGTCGATCTGGTGTGGCGCGTGCTCGGCCCGGCGCGGCTGAACCTGGTGACCGACGCGATGGCGGCGATGGGCATGGAGCCGGGCGAATACCTGCTGGGCGATTACCGCGTCCGCGTTGACGACAACTCCGCCCGCCTGCCCGACGGCACGCTGGCCGGCTGCACCCTGTCGCTCGACGCCATCCTGCGCGCCTTCATGGCCTTCACCGGCGCGGCGCTGCCCGACGCGCTGGCGACGGTGACGACCACGCCGGCCCGCCTGCTGGGGCTGGACGACCGCCTGGGCCGCATCGCCCCCGGTCTGGCGGCCGATCTGGTGTTGATGACCCCCGAACTGGCGATCGTGGAGACGCTGGTGGCCGGTGAGACGGTCTATCGCGGATCATAAACCTACCCTACACCTGTTTACCATTCCCGATGAGATGGCTACAATTCGAGTTACCGGCACACGCGCGGCTGGATCACACTGGGCCGGGAGCATGAACAAGCTGCTTTGTAGGAGGACAACCTCTTCGTGAAAACAACAAGACACCTACTGGCCGGCGTCTTCTTGATCAGCATGGGCGCGCTGGCGCTGGAAGTCGTGCTGACGCGCATCTTCTCCGTAACCATGTGGTATCACTTCGCCTTTCTGGCGATCTCGATGGCCCTCATGGGCAGCGCCATGGCCGGCGTGTTCCTCTACTTCTTCCCCCGCCTGACCCAACCGGACACGGCGCGGACGTGGATCGGCCGCGCCTCGGTGGCCCTGGCCGTGGCCGTGCCTATCGTCTTCCTGATCTATCTGCGCATCCCCTTCCGGCCGGTGCTGATGAATCGCGATGGCGCGTTTTCGGCCGAACAAATCGGCTGGCTGGCCCTCATCTACCTCCTGCTGACCATCCCGTTCTTTCTCTCCGGCTCGGTATTGGCCCTGACGCTGGCCGGCTGGCCCAATGACGCCGGTAAAATCTATGCCGCCGATCTCATCGGCGCGGCGTTGGGCTGTCTGCTCAGCGTGGCCGCGCTGGCCCGGTTGGGCGGCGTCAACGCGCTCTTCCTGCTCAGTCTGGTCCTGGCCCTGGCGGCCACGGCGTTCATCTACGGCCGGCGGCGCTGGGCCATTCCCGCCGGACTGACCATCCTGCTGACGGGCGGGCTGCTGGTGAGCAATCTGGCCGCGCCCTGGCTGCGCATCGTCGTCAACAAGGCCGGCGGCGACGAACCGCCCATCGTCTATGAGAAGTGGAACATCCACTCCCGCGTCACGGTCTACGAGCCGGATGTCTTCCCCTTCTTCTGGGGCATCTCGCCGGCCAAATGGGAAGAGACCATCGCCGCCGGCGGCAAGTGGGATCATGCCCTGCTGCTCATCGACGCCGTGGCCGGCACACCCATCCAGAGCTTCAACGGCGATCTGTCCACGATGCAATTCCTGCGCAACGACCTGACGGCCATCGCCTATCACCTCATCGATGACCCGGAGACGCTGGTCATCGGCCCCGGCGGCGGGCGCGACGTGCTGTCGGCGCTGGCCAGCGGCGCGCCCCACGTGACGGCCGTCGAGGTCAACCCGGCGGTCATCGAGGCCGTGCGCGGCCCATTCGCCGATTTCGCCGGCCATCTCTACGACCGGCCGGACGTGACCGCCGTGGTGGCCGACGCCCGCGGCTACGTCGAGCGCAGCCCCGGCGACTATGACGTGATCCAGGCCTCGCTCATCGACACCTGGGCCGCCGGCGGTTCGGGGGCCTTTGCCCTCTCCGAGAATAGCCTCTATACAAAGGAAGCCTTCACCAGCTACTTCAACCACCTGAGCGACGACGGCCTGCTCAGCATCTCGCGCTGGTATCTGCCCGACCGCCCGGCGGAGACGCTGCGGCTGGTGACGACGGGGCTGGCCGGCTGGGAGGCCGCGGGCGTGGCCGACGCGCGCCAACACGTGGCCGTCGTCGCCAAGCTCGACCCGACCCGCGCCCAGACCGAGGGCCTATCGACCACCCTCTTCAAGCGCGAACCGTTCACCGCCGCCGAGGTGGCCCGCCTGCAGGAAGTGGCCGAGGCTTACGGCTACCAGGTCATCTTCGCGCCGGGGCTGGAGCCGTTCGAGGAAGTCGGCCGCTTCATCATGTCTCCCGACCACGCCGCCTTCATCGCCGCCTACCCGCTGGACATCTCCCCGGCCACCGACAACCGGCCGTTCTTCTTCAACCTCATCCTGCTGGGCGATCTGCTCGACCCGGCCCTCAGTGGCAGCGGCGTCTATCGCACCAGCATGGAGGCCATCTACATCCTGTTCGCCGTCATCGGTGTGACGGCCACGTTGAGCGCCTTGTTCGTCCTGGCCCCGCTGGTGTTGGGCAGCCGGCGGCGCGGTCTGGCCCGGCCCTCGGCCCCCACGCTGGCCTATTTCGGCGNNCGTGGTGCTGTTCTCGCTGTTGCTGTTCAGCGGCCTGGGCAGTTGGTGGAGCGGGCGCTGGGCGGCCGAGGCTATTGCCGCCAATCTGCGGCGCGTCTTCCCGCTGCTCATCGCCTTTCTGCTGCTCCACGCCCTGTTCAGCAGCCTCATTCTGGAGCAAACCTTGCAATTATCGCTGGCCCTACGGCTGGTGGTGGCCGTATTACTGCTGGCCGTGTTGGGCTTTCTGATGGGCATCCCCTTCCCGGTCGGCATCCGCTGGGCGGGC
>CXWJ01001373.1_pt1 | contig 14937 bp, 11 predicted proteins | sample 590841 | NCBI WGS metagenome assembly CXWJ01 (sample SAMEA3498367, study PRJEB10139) | wastewater metagenome | biome: wastewater treatment plant; material: activated sludge | place: Austria | collected 2015-01-21 | reverse complement strand
TGGTCAAGGATTCGTTGACGCTCGTCGCGCTGCTCGGCTACCTGTTGTGGCTGAACTGGCAGCTCACGCTGATGGTGCTGGTGCTGTTCCCCGCCGTGGCCTTGACGATGCGCGCGCTCAGCCGGCGCCTGCACCGATTGACGGTCGAGAGCCAGCAGGCGACCGACCGGCTCGCCTACGTCGTCGAGGAGAACGTGCTCGCCTGGCGCATCGTGCGCCTGCATGCGGCGCAGGCCTTGCAGTCGGGGCGCTTCGGCGAGGTCAGCGATGCCTTGCGGCGCCTGTCGCTCAAATCGGTGGTCGCGGCCGCGACGATGACGCCGATCACGCAGATCCTCGCGGCTTGCGCGCTGTCGGCGGTGATCGTCGCGGCGCTCTGGCAAAGCGGGCGCGGTGTGGGCTCGGTGGGCAGCTTCGTCGCCTTCGTCACCGCGATGCTGATGCTGGTGGCGCCGATCAAGCACCTGTCGGAGATCGCCGGGCCGATCACGCGCGGCCTCGCGGCGCTCGACCGCGGCGTGCGCCTGATCGACCACAGCCTGCCCGAAGCCGGCGGCACGCACGACCCCGGCCGCGCGCGCGGCGAGATCGAGCTGCGCGAGGTCTCGGTGCGTTACCAGTCGGACCACGACGCGGCGCTCGACGGCGTGTCGCTGCGACTGCATCCGGGGCGCAGCGTCGCGCTCGTCGGGCCTTCGGGCGCGGGCAAGTCGACGCTCGTCAACCTGCTGCCGCGCTTCATCGATCCGACCGGCGGCGCGGTGCTGCTCGACGGCCGCCCGCTCGCCGACTGGAGCATCACGGCGTTGCGCCGCCAGTTCGCACTCGTCAGCCAGGACGTGGTGTTGTTCAACGACAGCGTCGCCGCGAACGTCACGCTCGGCGTCGGCGATGACCCGGCGCGTTGCGCCGAGCGTGTGCGCGAGGCGCTGCGCGGCGCGAACCTGCTCGACTTCGTCGACGGCCTGCCGCAGGGCGCCGACACGCCGATCGGCCACAACGGCAGCCGTCTGTCCGGCGGCCAGCGGCAGCGCCTGGCGATCGCGCGCGCGATCTACAAGGACGCGCCGATCCTGATCCTCGACGAAGCGACCTCGGCGCTCGACGCCGAGTCGGAACGCCTCGTGCAGGAGGCCTTGCAGACGTTGATGCGCGGACGCACCAGCCTGGTCATCGCGCACCGGCTGGCGACGATCGAACGCGCCGACCACATCGTCGCGCTCGAAGGCGGGCGCGTGATCGAACAAGGCAGCCATGCCGAACTGCTGGCGCACGGCGGGCTGTATGCCAGACTGCACGCGCTGCAATTCCGGAGCTGATGATGCCCCCACGCTCACTTCGTTCGCTGCCCCCCGAGGGGGCGCAGGCCTCCCTTGGGGCGGCCCGGCGGGAGGCCTGACATGTCCATCACGCCGATCAGCCGCTACCCGGTGCCGACGATCGCCGAACTGCCCGACGACCTGCGTGCGCGCGTGCTCGAGGTGCAGCAGAAGTCGGGCTTCGTGCCGAACGTCTTCCTCGCGCTCGCCCACCGGCCCGACGAATGCCGCGCCTTCTTCGCCTACCACGACGCGCTGATGCTGCGCCCGTCGGGCCTGAGCAAGGGCGACAAGGAAATGATCGTCGTCGCCACGAGCGCGGCGAACCAGTGCCTGTACTGCGTCGTCGCGCACGGCGCGATCCTGCGCATCTACGAGAAGAAGCCGCTGGTGGCCGACCAGGTCGCGGTGAACCACCGCAAGGCCGACATCACGCCGCGCCAGCACGCGATGCTCGACTTCGCAATGAAGGTCTGCACCGCGTCGGCCACGNNCCGGCGATCGCGCCCAACGCCGAGTTCTATCTGTTGGGCCGGGTGCCGCGCGACAAGACGGCGGGGGCGCCGCCATGAGGTACCGCGTGATCATCCCGGTGCTGAACCAGCTCGACTACACGCGCCAGTGCGTCGACAGCCTGCTCGCGGGCGGCACGCCCGCGTCGGCGCTGCTGATCATCGACAACGGCAGCAGCGACGCCACGCCGCAGTGGCTGGCGTCGCGGCCCGACCTGCCGTCGCTGCGCAACCCGGTGAATCTGGGCTGCGGCGGCGCCTGGACGCAGGGTGCGCTGCTCGCCGGCGCGGAGTGGGCGGTGCTGCTGAACAACGACATCGTCGCCTGCGAGCACGCGATGGACCGCATGCTCGACGCTGCCGAGCGCGATGGGCTCGATGTCGTCAGCCCGGCGCTCGTCGAAGGCCCGCTCGACTACGACTTCGCCGCGCACGCCGCAGCCTTCCATCCACGCATGACCGGTGCGTTGCGCCGCGGCTGGTTCCACGGCGTGTGTTTCGCGGTGCGGCGCCGGGTGTTCGAGCACATCGGCTTTCCGGACACCGACCGCCAGCTCGGCGGCCGCGAAGACGTCGAGTTCCTCGTGCGCTGCCGACGCCACGGCGTGCCGGTGGGTACGGTGGGAGACGCGCTGCTGCACCACTTCGGCTCGATCACGCAGAAGGCGATCAAGCTCGAAACCGGCGCGAAGGACCTCGGCGATCGCGATCACTTCTACCGCAAGGTCGGCATGAACTGGCTCGAGCGCAAGCGCTTCAAGCGCGAGCGCCGCCAGCAGGCGCGCACCTGGGTGCACGCGGAGACGGCCGCGCGCGGCTGGTCGCTGCACATGCTGCGCGAGGCGGGCGCCTGGTCGCACGCCGAATACCTCTGACGACGTTCATGGGAGGACGTTTGGACGCACCGCACTGGTCGAGCCGCGACGCGGAACTCGAGACCATCGCCTGCCCGCTGTGCCAGGGCCGGCACTTCGAGACCCTGGCCGACACCGACCGCTACGACATGGACATCGTCACCGTCGGCTGCCTCGGTTGCGGCCTGGTGATGACCAACCCGCAGCCCACCGAAGCGGCGCTCGGCGACTTCTACGAGCGCCACTACCGGCGCTACTACCAGAAGACCGACACTCCGGGGCTCGACTACATCCGCGAGTACCGCAAGGACGAGCGTGCTGCCTACACCGCGGCTTTCCTGCAGCGCCAGGGCGTGCTGCGCGATGGCCTGCGCGTGCTCGACATCGGCGCCTCGGAAGGCTGCATCCTGAAGGCGATCCGCGACCTGGTGCCGAGCGCGGTCGCGGTCGCGGTCGAGCCGAACCCGCTGTTCGGCCGCTTCGCGGTCACGCATGCCGGCTGCGCGCTGCACCCCTCGGTGCAGGCGCTGCGCGAGGCGGGCGAAGGCGGCTTCGACCTGGTGGTGATCAACCACGTCTACGAACACGTGAAGCAGCCGGTCGACTTCCTGCGCGAGGTGCTGGGCCTGCTCGGGCACGGCGGCCGGATCTACATCGACGTTCCCGACGTGACCGAGTACGCCGGTCTGGAGTCGCTGCACATCGCGCACCTGTACCACTTCGGCCCGACCACGCTGCGCCGCGCCGCGGCGCTCGCCGGCGCCGAGGTGCAGGTGCTCGAGAAGCACCGCCCGGTGAAACACCCGCTGTCGCTGCGCTGCGTGCTGTGCGCCGGCGGTGCCGCGCCGGGCGCGCCGCAGCCGGTGCGCGAAGGCTGGGCCGAGGTCGCGCGCGCGCAGCGCCGCGCCGGCCGCTACCACCGCCGGCGCTGGCCGCTCGCGCGCCGCCTGCGCCACTGGCTGCGCGGCGGCCGGCCGCAGGCGGCGGGAGCCGCGCCGTGATGAACTTCTTCGACTGGTTCGGCGCGCGGCGCGAACCGGCGCAGCCCTGGTTGATGCTCGGCAAAGGCCCGTCGTTCAACCGCCGCGGCGAGTACGACCTGTCGGGCTACGCCAGCCTCGGGCTGAACCATGTCGTGCGCGAAACGCCGCTGACGCTGGCGCACGCGATCGACATCGACGTGGTCGGCGCCTGTGCCGACGCACTCGCCGCGAACGCAGGCGCGTTGGTGATGCCCTGGGTTCCGCACGTCAAGAACCTCGTCGGCACGCAGACGCTCGCCCAGTGGGTCGAACAGATCCCGGTCCTGCAGCGCCTCGATGCCGAAGGCCGGCTGCTCTGGTACGACCTGCGCACCGCCAGGGTCCGCCGCGGCGAGCACCCGGTCGTGCACGCCGGCGCGTTCAGCGCCGAGACCGCGCTCGACCTGCTGGCGCTTGCCGGCGCGCGCACGGTGCGTTCGCTCGGCGTCGACGGCGGCGCGGCCTACGGCGCCGCGTTCGACGACCTGAAGGACAGCACGCGGCTGAACAACGGCCAGCCGAGCTACGACCGGCAGTTCGAGGGCTTCGCGGCGATCATCCGGCGCAGCGCCATCGACTACGCGCCGCTCACGATCGCGTCGCCGATCCGCGTCTACGTCGGCAGCCAGGAAGAGCAGATGCTCGCGGTCAAGGTGCTCGAACACTCGATCCGCCGGCACGCGAGCATGACGGTCGAGGTCGTTGCGCTGCACGTTCCGGGCATCGAGTTCCCGATGCCGCGCGACAGCGCGAACCGGCCGCGCACGCCGTTCTCGTTCCAGCGCTTCACGATCCCGATGCTCGCAGGCTACCGGGGCCGGGCGATCTACGTCGATTCCGACATGCAGGTGTTCCGCGACATCCGCGAGCTCTGGACGCTGCCCTTCGACGGCGCCGACCTGCTCGCCTGCCCGGCGGCCGACGGCACGACGCGCCGGCCGCAGTTCAGCGTGATGCTGCTCGACTGCGAGCGCCTGCGCTGGACGCCGCAGACCGTGGTCGACGCGCTCGACAGCGGCGCGCTCGACTACCCGAAGCTGATGTACGACATGGCGCTGGCGCGCGAGGTGCGGGCGACGATCCCGCCGGCCTGGAACTCGCTCGAACATTTCGAGCCGGGGCGCACCGCGCTGCTGCACTACACCGACATGAACAAGCAGCCCTGGGTGTCGCGCCGCAACCGCCTCGGCCACCTGTGGACGCGCGGCCTGATCGACGCGGTGGACGACGGCTTCATCACGCTGGCCGAGGTGCGCGAACATGTGCAGCGCGGTTGGGTGCGGCCGTCGCTGCTCGCCGAAGTCGAAGGCGAACACCCGCGCGGCAGCCTGCTGCCGGGCGCGGGCGCGTGGCGCGACCGCGGCTTCGTCGCGCCGTACAAGCGCCTGCCCGGTCAGCACTGACTGATGCCGGCGCCGCGCGTTTCGGTCGCGCTGTGCACGTACAACGGCGCGGCGTTCCTGCCGCAGCAGCTCGATTCGTTGCTCGCGCAGGACCTGCGCGAGGTCGAGCTGATCGCTGCCGACGACGCGTCGAGCGACGCGAGCTGGCAGATCCTGAACGACTACGCGCCGCGCTTCGCCGCGGCGCGGCTGATTCGCAACCCGGTGAACCTCGGGCTGCGCGCGAACTTCGAACAGGTGTTTCGCGCCTGCCGCGGCGAGTGGATCGCGCCTTGCGACCAGGACGATGTCTGGCTGCCGGGCAAGCTGAGCCGCCTGCTCGCCGCGGCCGATGCCGGCACGACCTTGGTCTACTGCGATTCGCGGCTGATCGACGAACGTGGCGAGCCGCTGGTCGACGCACGCCGCGGCGACCGCGTCTCGGGCCGTTACCGCATGGTCGGCGGGCGCGACGCGCGTTCGTTCGCGTTGGCCAACTGCATCTCGGGCCATGCCTCGCTGGTGCGCGCGGCGCTGCTCGAACGCGCGCTGCCGCTGCCCGAGGGCGTGGTCTACGACGCCTGGCTGGCCTTCGTCGCCGCGAACCTCGGCGAGATCCGCCATGTGGCCGAGCCGCTGGTGCTGTTTCGCCAGCATGCGCGCAATGCCTCGGGCTTCGCCGGGCAGCTCAGGCAGGGCGCGCGGCGGCCGGCGATCGAACGTTGCGAGGCCGAATGCCGCCACCTCGAAGCGCTGGCCGGGTTCGACGGGCCGCACCAGGATTTCTTCCGCGAGCTGCTCGCCTTGTGGCGCGAGCGCCCGCAGCGCTGGCTGACGCCGGGGCTGGCGCGCTTCCTCTACCGCCATCGCGAGAGTGTGTTCGCGATGAAGCCGACGGCGCCGGGCACCAAGGCCAAACACGCGCTGAAGTACTTGCGCGGACTGCGCGGCGCCTGAGCTTCTTCACGCAAACCGTCCTTGCAGGAACCACCCCGGTGCCGCCCCCGATTCGGGCCGCGGCAAGCGCGCGCGGTAGATCCACACGAGCGCACCGTCCGCGGCCTGGGCGATGAAGTAGTCGCGTTCGGCGAGCGCGCCGTCCCACCAGCCCGATTCGATGCGTTCCGGGCCGCTGAGCAGTTGCAGCGGCCGGCCGTCGAGCAGCGGGCTGGTCTGGCGTTCGTGCAGCGGCTCGGGCGGCCACGCCAGCCACACCGGGCGCACGGCCTCGGCGGTGGCGGTGGCGATCGCATCGGCAGCCCGCGGCGCCGGGGCATCGGCCAGCGCGTGCGAAGCCTGCGCGCGCTCGGGGCGGTGGTCGTCCAGGCGCTGCAAGCGGCGCACCTGCGCCGGGCCGAGCCGCGCTTGCAGGCGCTCGACCAGGCGCAGCAGGCCTTCGCGTTCGCTCGCCGCGCTCGGGAACAGCTCGCCGCTGGGCGGCGCCTGGCGCGCGATGTCGCTCGCGTGCAGCTGCAGCTCGATCGTCGGCGCCGGCAGCGGCAACCGCGCCAGGCGCTCGCGCAGCAGCGTGCGCAGGTGCGCGGCGTCGCGCGAGGGTTCGGCGAGCGCGACCTCGAGCGTCGTGGAGGGTGGCGTGTGCACATCGGCGCGCCAGCGCGCTTCGTGCTGCATCGCCAGCGTGCAGCGGCGCACGAGCGCGTGCTGCGCGACCAGCCAGGCGACGAGCCGCGCGAGCAGCACCTCGGCACCGTGCAGCACCTGCTCGGTGGTGTCGGCGCGGGCGAAGAGTTCGAGCCGGCTGTCGAACGCCGCCGGCAGCGTGATCGGCACGCGCGGATCGGGACGCTGGCCGTAGGCGCTGTCGATCTCGTCCAGCAGTGCAGCGCCGAAGCGCCGCGCCAGCCCGGCGCGCGGCAGCCGGCGCAGGTCGCCGAGCGTGCGCAGGCCCATGCCTTGCAGCGCCTCCCAGTGCGCGCGGCCGGGGCCGAGCAACCACACCGGCGCAGCGTCGAGCGCCGCTTGCAGCGCGCCCGGGTCGGCGAGGTGCAGCTCGCGCTGCACGCGCGCGAGCAGCGCGGCGCCCAGCGGCGTCGGTGCGCTGACGACGTGCACGCGGTGGCCCAGCGGCGCGAGCACCGCGTGCAGGCGGCGCAGCAACAGCGGCAACTGGCGCCCCGGCCCGCCGAAACAGCGCAGGCTGGACCGGACTTCGAGCAACACGGTGTCGACCGGCGCGTCGGGCTCGCTGCCGGCCTGGCACGACACCTGCGGCGTGAACGCCAGCGCGGCATGCGCGACCGCGGCGAGCGCGGCGGCGTCGCGCGCCGCATCGGCGCGGCCGAGCACGAGTTGCGGCGCGAGCGCGATCGCCGTGCCGCGCTTCAGCCCGGGTTTGACGCCGCCGGCGCGTGCGGCGGCGTTGGCGGCGACGATCTGGCGCGCGTCCATCAGCGCCAGCGGCGCGCCGGCGCTCAGCGAGGCCGGCAGCGTCGCCGCGAACGATTCGAGCGACAAGCACGGCAGGTGCAGCGCGATCCAGAGCATGGCGCTGCTCGCACCTTCTTCAGGCGAGGTTGACGAAGGTCGCAGCCGGCAGCGCGGCGCGCGCACGCTGCGAGGCCAGCGGCGACAGCACCGGCGGCAGCTCGATCGCCAGCGGCGCCGGCAGCGGCGGGCCGCGGCGCTTGAGGATGTGCAACGCGAGCGTGTCGGCGCCGCCCGGGTGCAGCGTCAGGCGCAGCGGCGCGGCGCTCGGGTTGCGGGCAGCGTCGAGCTCGCGCAGCACGAAAGCCGGGCCGTCGTGCGCCTGCGCGGCGAGCTGCAAGCGGCGCAACCGGTCGGCGCGCAGCCGCGGCGGCAGCCAGGCGAGCACCGCGCCGACATGGCCGCTGGCCAGCGCCTGTTCGAGGGCCCACAAGCGGGCGGCAGCGCCCGCTTTGTCAGGCAAGCGGGCGGCAGCGCCCGCTTTGTCAGGCATGCGGGCGTTTGCGCTCGCCTGCGTGTCGATGACCAGCAATTGTTCGACATCGAGGCCGAGTTGCGCCAGCGCCCCGGCCGACAGCGGCGCCGGCGGGTCGAACAGCATCACCAGCCGGCCGCTGGCCTGGACGGCGGCCAGGCAGCCGGCGAGCAGCCGGATCTCGCCGACGCCCGGGTGCGGCAGCAGCAACTCGGTCAGCGCGCGGCGCGGCCAGCCGCCGCCGGGCAGTTGGGAGTCGAGTGCGACGAAGCCGCTCGGCAGCGCGTGTTCGGCCGGCCGGCCGAGCTGGTGGCCGAACCAGAGCGCCGGGTGCAGGGTTTCGGGCGCCAGCCGTGCAGCGTGAACGGCAACGGGAACGGCGGCGGAAACGGCGGCGGGCATGGGGTCCATTTGAAGACTGTAGTTATATACAGTATCCGACACAAACACCCGGGCTTGCGGGTCGCCATAACTGACACGCGGCCCCATCGTGGCCGATCATGCAGACCCTTGCGATGAGCGACACCACCCTGTGCCCCTGCGGCCACCCATCTGCCTACGCCGCCTGCTGCGGCCGCTGGCACGCCGGGCCGGCGCACTTGCAGGCGCCGGACGCATCGAGCCTGATGCGCTCGCGTTACAGCGCCTTCGTGCTCGGCCGGCACGACTACCTGCTCGACACCTGGCACCCGCGCACGCGGCCGGCATCGATAGCAGCCGATCCGCCGGGGCTGAAGTGGCTCGGGCTGCAACTGCGCCGCGCGGTCGAGATCGACGCCGGGCACGCGATCGTCGAGTTCGTCGCCCGCAGCCGCCTCGGCGGGCGGGCGACGCGGCTGCACGAGACCAGCCGCTTCGTTCGCGAGGGCGGGCGCTGGTATTACGTCGACGGCGACCTGGCCTGAAGCGGCAAGGGTTTCAGGCGAATTCCTGGCGCACGCTGGCCGACATCAGCCGGCGGATGATCCAGCCGAACATGGCGCAGAAGCCGAGCGTCATCAGCAGCGCCATCACGCGCGCTGCGGTGACGAAGCCGCCGAACACGCCGAGCGCATCGGCCGGAATCGTCGCGCGCGTCAGCGTCTGGCTGACGAGTGCCTGCACGACTTCGTGCTGCAGCCACAGGCCGAGAAGATTCGCGATGATCGCTACCGCGAGCACGCCGATGAACACGCGTCGCGCCCAGTCCAGCCGCAGCAGCAGGCCGATGGCCGACGCCAGCGTCGCCAGCGACATCACGAGACCGGCGCCGACGACCCAGGGCAGGTAGCCGAGCAGCAGCCCGGTGAGCAGCGGCAACGGCTGGCGTTGGCCGGCAAGCTGCCAGCTCGGCATCAACGAAGCGACCGCAGCGTTCTGCACCAGCGCCGAGGCGCTCGCGAGCGCGGCGAGCACGATGAACACCCACGCGGTCGCGGTGACGAACAAGGAACGGGACCCGACGGTGAAGGTTTGCGGCATGGCGACTCCTCGCGACGACACGTGCACGCATTGTCGAGCGGCGCCGATGACAAGCTCTACCCCAGGCGGGGGGCAACCCCCGCGTTCGCAGGATGACGTGTCGGTTGCGCGCGACGCCGCGGCGCCGGCCCATCGTGCCGGCGCCGGCCGATTCAGGGCACTTCGTGGCCGCTGCCCGCTTGCCGGACGCGGTACCAGTCCTCGGCGCTCATGTCGACGCCGAGCGCCGCCACGGCTTCGTGCAGGGCCTCGACGCGGCCCGAGCCGGTGATCGGCAACGGCGCGGCCGGGTGGCGCAGGATCCACGCGCAGGCCATGGTCGCGACCGACGCGCCGTGGTGGTGCGCACCGAGCGCTTCGAGCACCGCACGCACGCGCCGCGCGGCCTCGTCGTCGGCGCGGAACAAGCGCCCGCCGGCCAGCGGCGACCAGATCATCGGGCGCAGGCCCAGGCCCAGACACTGGTCGAGCGTGCCGTCCGACAATGCGCCTGGGTGCAGCGGCGACAGCTCGATCTGGTTCGTGACCAGCGGGTGGCGCCGGTGCAGCAGCGCGAGCTGCGACGGCGCGTGGTTCGACACGCCGAAGTGCAGCACCTTGCCGGCGGCGCGCAGTCCGCGAAAGGTGTCGGCGAGCGCCTCGGGCTCCATCAGCGCGTCCGGGCGGTGGATCAGCAGCATGTCGAGGTGATCGGTGCGCAAGGCTTGCAGCGAGCGCTCGACCGAGGCGATCACGTGGGCGCGCGAGGTGTCGTACGACTTGACCGAGTGTTCGGGCCGCGCCGGGCCGACGAGCTTGATGCCGCATTTGCCGACGATCTGCATGCGCGCACGCAGGCCGGGGTCGGCGGCGAGCACCTCGCCGAACAGCGCCTCGACGCCGTAGCCGCCGTAGATGTCGGCGTGGTCGAAGCTCGTGATGCCGAGCCCCAGGCACTCGTCGATCCAGCGTCGGCGGCCGGCAGCGTCCAGCCCCCAGTCGCCCAGACGCCAGGCGCCGGCGACGATGCGCGACAACATCGGCCCGCCTTCGGCGAGCCGTACCTGCGGCACGGTCGAGTCGGGTTTGCGGGGCTGCGGCGTCATGCGCGCCTATTCTGTCAGGGCGCACCGTTCGCACGGCCTTCGGCCAGGTTAAAATGCAAGCCTTCGTGGGGGGGTAGCTCAGCTGGGAGAGCGTCGCGTTCGCAATGCGAAGGTCGGGAGTTCGATCCTCCTCCTCTCCACCACGATTCCAGCAAGAACGGGCCCACGCGGCCCGTTTTTCATTGTTGCACCGGGTTTCATCGGCGCTTGCTCGTCGTCGTCAGTTCGGGGGACTTGATCGGCGACGATCCTCAGCTGCCCAGCGGGCAGCTGCGAAGCCCGCTGAGGATCGTCGCTAATCAGGTAGGGGGATGGCGCGCGCGCATGCCGGGCCTTTCGCGGTTGCGGCACTCACCCCTTTCACCTAGAGTCGCCGCAGTCCAGTCGGAGGGGCCATGCAGTTGCGGACACGCGGACGATCGCATTTCGCGCGGGGCGCCGCCGTATCGGCGGCACTCGTCATGGGGGGCGCGCTCGGATTGCAGGCGGCGGCGCAGACGCCGCCATCCGCACCCGCGTTCGACTCGGCGCAAGCGCGGCTGCGCGACGCGAACACGCTCAAGGCGCTGTCGGCCGACGGCCAGGTGCTCTACCAGCGCGAGCGCATCAAGCTCGACGGTTATCAGTATTGCAGCCAGGCGGTGGCCGCGGCCGAACGCGGCGATTTCCGCGACAGCGTGCGCGCCGCGTCGAAGGCGCTGTTCATCGGCCAGCAGCAAGGCAACGAGGACCTGGTCGCCTTGTCCAAACGCGACCTGGCGATCGCCTACAGCTACGCCGGCGACCTCGAGCGCGCGGCCGTGTACGCCAACGAGGCGCTGGCCCATCCGGCGAACAACCCGGCGGTCGTCGTCGGCCCGGCTTACAAGACGCTCGCCGACGTCGCCGTGCGCCAGGGACGGTTGAACGACGCCGTCGACCTCTATCAGAAGGCGGCCGCCGGTTCGAGCGAGCGCTTCCGGCCGCTGGTGCAGATCTCGCTGGCCAATGCCTACGTCGCGACGCAGGACGCGCGCCGCGCCCGCGCGCTCTACGACGAGATCGCGCCGCCCGGCGGCAGCCTGAACGCGCTGTACCAGCGCGGCCTGGGCAACCTGCTGCTGATCGAAGGCAAGCCGGCCGAGGCGCGCAGCGCGTTCCAGGCGGCGGCGGGCTCGGCGAGCGGCAACGACGCGGCCTACCAGCGACTCTGGGCCATCGAAGGCGCGGCGCGCAGCGAACTCGCGCTCGGCGACAAGGCCGCGGCGCGCATGCGCCTGGCCGAGGCGACCCAGCTTGCCGACGGCATCCGCGCCCGTTTTCGCAGCGAGGAGTTCAAGACCGGCCTGTTCGGCGACGTGCAGAAGGTCTTCGAGCGCGCCATCGAGCTCGCGGCCGAGGCCGGCGACCAGGCTGCCGCCTGGGAACTGTCGGAGCAGAGCCGCTCTCGCGCCTTGCTCGACGTGCTGCGCGACCGCGTCTCGCCGGTCGCCGGCGCCGATGCGCGCCTGGCGGTCAAGGCCGTCAAGCTTGCCGACGTGACCGCGGCGCTGCGCCCGGGCGAGACGCTGTTGCAGTTCCACAGCCTGGACGACCGGCTGCTCGCCTGGGCCATCGACGCCAAAGGCATCCGCGGCGCGCGGCTCGACGTGAAGCGCACCGAGCTCGAGCTGCTGATCGAGAACTTCCGCCAGTCGATCTTCGAGCGCCGGCGCAGCGCCAGCGAGATCGGCGCGGGGTTGTACGCCAAGCTGCTCGCGCCGCTGGCGCTGCCCGCCGGCCAGCGCCTGATCATCGTGCCGCACGGCGCGATGCACTACATGCCGTTCCAGGCGCTGCGCGCGTCCGAAGGCTGGCTGATCGAGCGCCATGCGCTGGCGATCGTGCCGTCGGCGTCGATCGCCTTGCAGCTCGGCGAGCGCCGCGCGGCGAGGGGCACGCCGCTGCTGGCCTTCGGCAACCCGGCCAGCGGCGAACGCGAGAACCTGCCCGGCGCCGAGCGCGAGGTGCAGGTCATCAGCCGGCTGTTCCCGGGCGCGCGGCTGTTCATCCAGCAGCAGGCGTCGAAGGCGCGCTTCCGCGAGCTCGCGGGCAGTGCACGTATCCTGCACATCGCCGCGCATGCCGAGGTCGACAGCCTCGACCCGCTGCAATCGCGCATCCTGCTGGCCGGCGACGGCGCCGAGCCCGGCTTCCTGGCGGCGCGCGAGATCTACGGCGTCGACCTGAGCGGCGTCGCGCTGGTCACGCTGTCGGCCTGCGAGAGCGGGCTCGGGCGCATCGCGCGCGGCGACGAGATCCTCGGCTTCACGCGCTCCTTCCTGACCGCCGGTGCGTCGGGCCTGCTGGTATCGCTGTGGCCGGTGGCCGACAACTCGACCGAACTGTTGATGACGACCTTCTACGACCGCCTTGTCAAGGGCGCGCCGGCGATCGATGCGATGCGCAGCGCGCAGCTCGAGGTGCTGAAGTCGACACGCTTCGCCCATCCTTTCTTCTGGGCGCCGTTCAACCTGATGGGCGACTGGCGCCTCGGGCTCGGTGGCTGAGCATCACGGGAAAGAGAACTTGAACGACCTTGCCCCACGCCTGCATCGCGGCCGCCTCCTGCTCGCCGCCACCCTGGCCACGGCGCCGCTGCTCGCCGCGGCGCAAGGCGTGCCCAAGCCGGGCAATCCCGAACCGTCGACGCCGCCGCGTGCCGCGCCGAAGCTGCCTGCGCCCGCGGCGGCTCCGGCCGCACTGGCGACGCGCGGTGCCTCGTTCACGCTGAACCGGGTGCGTTTCGTCGGTGCGACGGTGTTTTCCGACGCCGAACTGCAAGCCTTGGCGGCGCCGCAGATCGGCACCGCGGTGACGCTCGCCGACCTCGAAGCGCTCGCCCAGCGGATCACCGAGCGCTACCGCGCTGCGGGTTATGCGCTCGCGCAGGCGGTCGTGCCGGCGCAGGAGGTGAGCGCCGGCGCGGTCGAGATCTCGGTGCTCGAAGGCCGCCTGGCGCAGATCCGCACCGAGGTCGATGCGGCCGCGCCGATCGGCGAGGCGCAGGTGCGTGCGATCGCCGGCCGCATCGCGCTCGGCCAGCCGCTGCGCGAGCGCGAACTCTCGCGCACCATCCTGCTGCTGTCGGACCTGCCGGGCGTGCGCGCCGAAGCCTCGCTCGAAGCCGGTGAAGAGGCCGGCAGCACCGACCTGATCATCGGGGCGATGCCCGATGCGCGCCTCGACCTGAGCGTCGACGCCGACAACCACGGCTCGAAGTCGACCTCCGAATACCGCATCGGCGTGCAGGGCCGCTGGAACAGCCCGCTGCGCATCGGCGACAACCTCGACCTGCGTTTGCAGCTCGGCTCGGGCGGGGCCTTGAGTTTCGGCCGCATCGGGTACGAGCGCCCGCTCGGCAGCGACGGGCTGCGCACCGGCCTCGCGTTCTCGTCGGTCGAATACGCGCTCGGCGGCGAGTTCGCCGGGCTCGATGCGACCGGCAGCGCCCGGGTGCTCGACCTGTCGCTGACCTATCCGCTGATCCGCTCGCGCGCGCAGAACCTGTTCGCCAAGGCGCTCGTGCAGCGCAAGCTGCTCGAAGACAGCCTCACGGCCAGCCACAAGCGCATGAGCGGCGTGAGCTTCGCGCTGAACTACGAGGCCAGCGACACGTTTTTCGGCGGCGGCTACAACGCCGCCGGCATCACGGTGCTGTTCGGCGACCTGCGGCTCGACGCCGCGAGCCGTGCCGGCGACCTGCGCGAAACCGAAGGCGGCTTCGCGCATGTCAACTACAACCTGTCGCGGCTGAATGCGATCGGGCCGCAAACCACGGTCTTCGTCGGCCTGGCCGGGCAGGTGGCGGGCCGGAACCTGGACAGCGTCGAGAAGGTGTCGCTCGGCGGCCCGCGCGGCGTGCGCGCGTATGCGCCCTCGGAAATCAGCGCCGACGAAGGCCACATCCTGAACGCCGAGCTGCGCTTCAGCGTGACGCCCGAGCTGTCGCTGCAGGGCTTCTACGACTGGGGGATGGCGCGCCGCAACCATTCGCCCGACGACGCCTTCGACCTCGACAACCGGATCGCGCTGCGCGGTTACGGTCTCGGCGTTTTCTGGGGCGCGGCGAACGGCTTCTCGCTGCGCGCCAGCCTCGCCTGGCGCGGTTCGCGCGTCGGCGAGATCGACGACCGCAGCCCGCGGCTGTACGTGCAGCTGAGCAAGTCGCTTTGACCAAGTCGCTTTGACAGAACGCAGGGGGTGCTCGCCATGAACCGCGACTCCGGAATCCACCGACCGAATCCGCTGCGCCTGCACCCGCTGGCGCTGGCCGCCGCGCTGGCGCTCGGCGGCGTCGGCGCGGTCCAGGCACTGCCCACCGGCGCAAAGGTGGTTGCCGGGCAGGTCACGCTGTCGCAGCC
>CXWJ01003341.1_pt1 | contig 14966 bp, 16 predicted proteins | sample 590841 | NCBI WGS metagenome assembly CXWJ01 (sample SAMEA3498367, study PRJEB10139) | wastewater metagenome | biome: wastewater treatment plant; material: activated sludge | place: Austria | collected 2015-01-21 | reverse complement strand
TTGGAGCCGCGGGCCTCGGCCCCCTCGAGGGGGAGGCGCCGAAGGCGCTTCGGGGGTGGTTCATTTCAGTACGAAAGCACGAGCCCGTGCGACAGCTTGACCCAGCCGTCGACGAGCACGAACAGCAGCAGCTTGAACGGCAGCGATACCGTGGTCGGCGACAGCATCATCATGCCCATCGCCATCAGGATGTTCGAGATCACCAGGTCGATGACGAGGAAGGGCAGGAAGATCAGGAAGCCGATCTGGAACGCCGTGGCCAGCTCGCTCACGGTGAACGCCGGCACGACGACGATGAAGTCGCGCTCGGCGATCCGGCCGGCCTGCTCGGGCGCGAGGCCGCGCTGTGCGGTCTTGAGGAAGAAGGCGCGCTCGCGCGGATGCGAGTGTGCGATCAGGAAGTCGCGCAGCGGCTCCTTGGCCGCGTCGGCCGCGGCGATCAGGCTCCGGGTGCTCGAACCGATGTCGCCCGTGCCCTGCACGCGTTCGCCCATCGCCACGCCGACCGGGTACATCACGTAGACCGTGAGCACCAGTGCCATGCCGTTGAGCACGACGTTCGGCGGCACCTGCTGCAGGCCGAGCGCGTTGCGCAACAGGCTGAGCACGACGACGATCTTGGTGAACGAGGTCACCATCACGCCGACGAAGGGCGCGAGCGCCAGGACGATGACGGTGACCAGCGCCGACGAGGGCGAGAACTGCGTGAGATCCATCGTCTCGGCCGCCGGCCGTCAGGCCGACTCGGGCAGCGCGCCGGCCGCAGCCAGGCGCTGCCCATCGGCGTGTTCGACGAGCAGCCCGAGCCCGCGGCCCAGCGGCAGCAGGCGGCCGCTGGCGAGCGGGATCGACCCATGGCGCAGTTCGGCCGTCTCGGCCGTCACGGCCAGCCGTGCCGCCTCGCCGGCGAACCAGGCGCCGGCATCCACGCGCAGCGCGTCCGGGACGATCAACTGCCAGCCGGGCAGCGCCGGCGCTTCGTCGGCCTCCTGTGGGCCGAGCACCAGGCGACCCTCGGCGCGTTGCCACTCGCCCGGCCGCGGCGCGAGCGCAGCCGTGGGCGCGAGCACGCGAACGTTCTGCGGCACGTCGCTCGCGCCGAAGCTGCGCGGCAGCAGCAGCACGGCGCCCGGCTCGATGCGCCACGCCGGCAACTGCTCGGTCGGCCACGACTCGACGCACAGGTCGCAGCCGAAGCTCGGCCAGCGCAACGCCCAGCCGGCGCCGATGCGGCCGAGTCGATGCTCACGCAACGCGGGGATCGGCAGCGCCAGTTCGGCCTCGGCCTCGGCACCCTGGCGGCCGATCGCCACGATCAGCCAGGCGCACGCATCGGCGGGCGCGAACGACAGCGGCGCTTGCAGCCGCAGCGGCGCACCGAGCCAGGGCTCGAGCGCGTCGCACAGCGGCAGCAGCGCTTCGAGCGCGAGTGCTTGCGCGACCGCATCGCCCGAGCCCGCGCTGCGCGGCAGCAGCACGGCCCCGGCGCCGTGCCAGCTCAGCGGAAAGCCGGTTCGGGTCGGTGCGGACGGCGCAGGCGGGATGGGCAAGCTCATCGGGTCGAAGCGAGAACGGGTCGCAGCGAAGCGCGCGGCACGGGTTGCGGGTGTGGCCGCAGTTCAACAGAAGGGCACCGGCGCGGCACCCTCGGATCGATCCGAGGGTCGGCGATCGATCAGCGTGACGCTCGCGGCGGTCACGCCGAGCAGGTACTCGGTGTCGCCGTGCCGCACGACGACGAGGCGCTCGCGCGCGCCCAGGCTGACGGCGCGCTGCACGCGCAGCCCGTCGCTGCCCGTGGCGGCGACGGCGCTGCGCCGCAACCAGCGCAGCATCAGCCAGGCCAGCGCCAGCACGATGAGCAGCGACACCAGCGTCGTGGCCAGGCCCAGCCAGGGCGAGGCATCGAAGCCGGCTGCGGGCAGCGGCGCGGAAGCGGCGGGCGTCGGTTCGGCAGCAGCCATGGCGGGTGCTTCAGTCCACGCTCGGCGTCGACTCGCTGCGCGGGTCGGCCTTCGGGTAGTGCGTCAGGTCCTCGCCGGGCGCGGCGTGCCGCGGCGGCGCGGCGCTGTCGATGGCGGCGCGCACCTCGCGCGCCCAGAGCACGACCTCGGCGACGATGTCGAACAGATCGGGCGGAACGATCGCGCCGACCTCGCCGCGCGCCAGCAGGTCTCGCGCCAGGCCGACGTTGCGCACGATCGGCACGCCGGCCTCCTCGGCGGCCTCGCGCATCGCCCGCGCGACGTGGTCTTCACCCTTCGCGGCGATCGTCGGCACGGGGCAGCTGTCGCGGTCGTAGTCGATCGCGATCGCCACGTGCGTCGGGTTCACCACCAGCACGTTCGCCTGGCGCGCCGCCTGCTGCGCATTGCGCTGTGTCCACTCGAGGTGCGCCTGCTGGCGCTGCTGCTTGACGTAGGGATCGCCTTCGGACTCCTTCAGTTCCTGGCGCATGTCGCGCCGGCTCATGCGCATCTTCTTCGTGAACGAGTGCTGCTGCCAGGCGAGGTCGAGCAGCGCGACGAACACGAAGGCGGCTGCGGTGAGCACGAGCACCGAACGCGTCAGTTCCCCGAGCGCCATGCCGATGGCGCCGGCCGCGGCGGTTCCCGGCGGTGCGCTCGCCAGGCCGAACAGCTCGGCCAGATCCGGCAGCGCGCCGCGCAGCACGAGCACGCCGACCGTCGCCAGCAGCGCGGTCTTGGCGACCGACTTCGCCAACTCGACCAGGTTGTCCATCGAGAACATGCGCTTCACGCCCTCGACCGGATCGAGGTTCTCGAGCTTGGGCTTGATGCGTTCCATCGTGAACACCGGCCCGGCCTGCAGGTACTCGCAGACCAGGCCGACACCGGCCACCGGCAGCAGCGCCAGCGCCGTGAGTGCGAGCAGCGTGCGCCAGGCGAGCATGCCCACGGCCGGGGCACTGTTCGCGAACGGCTGCGACAGGCTTGCCAGGCTGGCCTCGAACAACTGCATCAGCTCGCGCACGGCGAGCGCGGTGGCGAGCAGGAACAGCGCCGTCCAGACCCACAGCTCGACGGTGCTCGTCAGGTCCTTGCTCTTCGCGACCTGGCCTTTGCGGCGGGCATCGCGCAGCTTCTTCGGTGTCGGCTTCTCGGTCTTGTCGCCGCCGTCGTTCTTGTCTGCCATGGCGTTCCTGTGGAAGGGCCCGATCGTGCCGCCGGAGGCCCGGAACGTGGCCCCTAAGCTTTGGGGGACGACCAGGGGCTGTGCAACCAGACGTGTCGTCAATCGGGGCCGATTCCTAGTAACTACCGCGCAGCATGCCCAGTTGGACACATGTTGAAACATGGAGAACGTGAGATTTCACACAGTCTGCACCCCGCGGGCACAGCATGGATCGGCCGATCGGGTCGTCAATGAGGGCAGTACCGGATGTCATCGACAAGGCAGGGAACAGCGCGGCGCGGGACTTTCTGCCTCTGTGCCTGGGCGCTTGCCGGAGGGGTCTGGGCCGGCGACCCGGCCCAGGATTGCCGGCGCCTGTCGGGTGACCTCCCGAGGCTCGCGAGCAAGTTCTCGCTCGGGCTCGCTGCTTGCGCCGCCCGCACGTCCGAGACGCCAGCCGCGGCGGCGGCGCCGCGCGCCCAGCAGCTGTACCTCTACGAGCCGCGCGACACCCAGCCGGCGTCCGCTGCCGCCACGCCGGGCGCGCGCGCGGCGCCGCCGCCGGCCCGCCTGACGAGCTCGGCGCGGCGCGCGCTGCAACTCGCGTCGACCGTCGACGCGGCGGCGCGGGCCAGCGACATCGATCCGCTGCTGCTGCACGCGATCGCCTTCGTCGAATCGCGCCACGACCCGGCGGCCGTGTCGAGCGCCGGCGCGCTCGGGGTGATGCAGCTGATGCCCGGCACGGCGGGGCGCTTCGGCGCGAGTCCGGCGCAGGCGCTGAACGACGTGCCGACCAACCTCGCCGTCGGCGCGGCCTACCTGAAGACGCTGCAGCGGCGCTTCGGCAACGACCTCGAACTCGTGCTCGCCGCCTACAACGCCGGCGAAGGCGCGGTCGAGCGTCACGGCCGGCGCATCCCGCCCTTCGCCGAGACACGCAGCTACGTGCGCAACGTGCTCGCCGAGTACGCCCGGCTGCGCAGCGCGGCGCAGCGCCCTCCCTCGGGGGCTCTATGAGCCTGGCCAGCTACTACGCCTCGGTGACGTCGCCGCGCGCGAGCGCCTGGGCGCGTTTCGGCGACCTGTTGCTCGTCGCCGGCGTCGCCGCGGTCATCGCGCTGATGGTGCTGCCGCTGCCCAAGCTGATGATCGACGCGCTCGTCGCGCTGAACATCGCCATCGGCATCGTGCTGCTGCTCGTGGCGATCTACGTGCGTTCGCCGCTCGAGTTCTCGGTGTTCCCGAGCGTGCTGCTGATCAGCACGCTGTTCCGGCTGTCGCTGGCGATCGCGACGACGCGCATGATCCTGCTGCACGGCGACGCCGGCCACATCATCGACACCTTCGGCCGCCTCGTCGCCGGCGGCAACCTGGTCGTCGGGCTGGTCGTCTTCCTGATCATCACGGTGGTGCAGTTCATCGTCATCGCCAAGGGCGCCGAGCGCGTCGCCGAGGTCGCGGCGCGCTTCACGCTCGACGCGATGCCGGGCAAGCAGCTGTCGATCGATTCCGACCTGCGCTCCGGCCTGATCGACAAGGACGAGGCGCGCCGCAAGCGGCGCGAGATGGAGCTCGAGAGCAAGCTCCACGGCAGCCTCGACGGCGCGATGAAGTTCGTCAAGGGCGACGCCATCGCCGGCATCGTCATCATCGTCATCAACCTGCTCGGCGGCCTGGCGATCGGCGTCCTGCAGCAGGACATGGGCCTGTCCGCGGCGATGGTCAAGTACTCGATCCTGACGATCGGCGACGGCATGGTGATGCAGATCCCGGCGCTGCTCGCGGCCATGTCGGCCGGCCTGATCGTGACCCGTGCGACCGACGAGGAGCGCGACCGCCACCTCGGCGACGCGATCGGCCGGCAGATTGCCGCGAAGCCGCGCGTGCTCATGGTCGCCGGCGGCTTGTGCGCGTTCATGGCGCTGGTGCCTGGGTTCCCGGCGCTCGTCTTCCTCGGCCTCGCGCTCGGCTTCGCGGCCACCGCGGCGCTGCTGATGCCGGCGCTGCGCGCGCGCCTCGCGGGCTGGCTGCGGCCGACGTACGACAGCGTCGTGCACCGCCCCGAGGCGACGCCGGGCGTGCTCGTCACGGCGATGCCCGAGACGCGGCCGACGGTCGCGCTGCTGCTCGAGCTGCCCGCCGGCGCGCTCGACGCAGCCGGCGCGCGCCGACTCGTGCACGCGCTCGAAGGCGTGCTCGACCGCTTCCAGCTCGCGCTCGGCGTGAGCCTGCCGCGCATCAGCGTGCATGCGCTCGACGCCGAAGCCGGCGTGGCCGCGGCCGGCTGGCGGCTGCTGGCTTTCGAGGTGCCGATCGCGCAGGGCGAAGTGCCCACGGCCGACATCGAATCCGAACTCGCGCGTGCGGCGCACGAAGCCTTGCGGCGCCATGCCGGGCTGTTCGTCGGCACGCAGGAGGCCAGCGTGCTGCTCACGCGCGCCGCCGCCGACTACCCGGACGTGGTCAAGGAGGTGCTGCGCGCGTTGCCGCTGGCGCGTGTCGCCGAGATCCTGCGCCGCATGGTCGAGGAGGAGGTCGCGATCCGCAACCTGCGCGACATCCTCGAAGCGCTCGCCGACGCCGCGCAGCGCGAAAAGGACGTGCATGCGCTCACCGAGATGGCGCGCATCGCGCTGCGCCGCCAGCTCTCGCACGGGGTCGCGCCGCAAGGTCTGCTGCGTGCGGTGCTCCTGCAACCCGACTTCGAGGAGCAGCTGCGCGAGGCGATCCGCGTCAGCGGCGGCGTGCAGCAGCTTGCGTTCGACCCGGTGCAGGCCGCGCAGGCGATGCAGCAGCTCGTGCAGGCGCTGCGCCGGCACCGGCCGGCGGCGGTCATCACGGCGGTCGACGTGCGCCGCCACGTGCGCAAGCTGATCGAAGCCGACTGTTTCGACACGCCGGTGCTGAGCTACCACGAACTCGTGCCGACGCTGCGCCTCGAGGTGCTCGAGCGGATCGCACGCGGCGAAGCGCCGATGCTCGAAGCGGCGTGACGAACAACGACGACGACACCCTGGGGGAGCGGACTTGAACATCGGAACCGGAGGCACGACCCCGTGCAGGACCTTGTCGCGCTGGGCGGCGGCGCTGGTGCTGTTCGCTGCCGCGGCCGGAGCGGCGGCAGTGCCGATCCCGTTCGGCGAGCGCGAGGTGCAGCTCAGTGCGCGCGAGCAGCCGATCGCGGCCTTCCTGCAAGACCTTTTCGGCCTCGTCGACCTGCCGGTCACGGTCAGCCCGGCGGTCAAGGGCGCGGTCAACGGCAGCTTCAGCGGCCCGGCCGAACGCGTCTGGCGCGGCATCGCGCGTTCGTTCGGCCTGGTCGAGTATTTCGACGGTTCGGTGGTGCACGTCTACACCCCGGCCGAACTGGGCACGCGCACGCTGTCGGTGTCGGCCGCGGTGGCGCAGCGCGTGCAGCGCGGCGCGGCCGAACTGCGCCTGGTCGATGCCCGCAACACGCTGCGCGGCGCCGCCGGCGGCACGCTCGTGGTGTCGGGGACGAGGCGCTTCATCGAACAGGTCGAAGACCTGGCGCGCAGCCAGGCAGCGGCCAGTGCCGCCCAGCCGCCGCTGGGTTTCCGCGTCTTCTACCTTCGTTACGCCTGGGCGCACGACGTGAGCCTGAGCTTCGGCGGCCGCCAGGTCGTCGTGCCCGGCGTCGCGAGCATCGTGCGCGCGATGATGACGAGCAACGGCCGCAGCCAGCTGCAGGTGCTGCCGAACGAGCGCCTCGCGCGCCCGACCGTGCCGCGGTTGCGTGGCCAGGGCCTGATCGGCCAGGGCACGCTCGGCGCGCCCGACGCGAACCCGCAGGCGCCCTCGGCCGAGACGCTGATCGCCGCCTACGGCAGCGGCGGTGCCGGCGCGCCGCTGCCCAGCGGCGCGATGCTGCCGGCGGCGAGCATCGCGCTCGGCGACGCGCAGCAGGTGCGCGTCGAGGCCGACACTCGGCTCAACGCGGTCATCGTGCGCGACGCACCCGAGCGCCTGGCGCAGTTCGAGCAGCTCATCGGGGCGCTCGACGTCGAGCCGCAGCCGCTCGAGATCGAAGCGACGATCATCGACATCGACACCGAACGCGCGCGCGAGCTCGGCATCAACTGGCGCCTGTCGCGCGGCCGCGGCTCGGTGCTGTTCGGCAACGGCAGCGACAGCGACCTGCTGCTGCGCGGCACGCTGCCGGCGCCCGACATCACGCCGCTCGGCAAGGGGCTGTTCCTGTCGGCCGTGCTCGGCGGCGGCAACGAACTCGCGCTGCGCATCAACGCGCTGCAGGAGCAGGGCGCGGCGAAGATCGTCTCGAGCCCGCAGGTGCTGACGCTCAGCAACGTCGAAGCGGTGTTCGACACCAGCCGCACCTTCTACGTGCGCGTCGCCGGGCGCGACGAGGTCGATCTGTTCGCCGTCTCGGCCGGCACGACGCTGCGCGTCACGCCGCACGTGTTCACCGACCGCAACGAGGTGCGCATCAAGCTGCTCGTCGCCATCGACGACGGCTCGATCCTGCAGGACCGCGTCGACGCGATCCCGGTCGTCGAGCGCGCGTCGATCAACACCCAGGCGCTGATCTTCGAGGGCGAGAGTCTGCTCATCGGCGGCCTGACGCGCGAGGCGACGAGCAACGGCGCGACCAAGATCCCGTGGCTCGGCGACATCCCCGTGATCGGCGGGCTGTTCCGCAGCACGAACGACTCGAACCGGCGCACCGAGCGCATGTTCCTGATCGCGCCGCGGCTCGCGCCGGTGCGCCGCCGGACAGGTGGGCCGCCCGCGGCACCCGGTGCCGGCGCCTCCGCGCCGGCCGCGGTCGCGCCGCTCGCGCCCGCGCCCATCGGCGAAGAAAAGCTGGCCCGCTGATGGACACCGACACCGGCTTCGAACTGCGCGTGCTCGACGGCGCACAGCGCGGCGCACGCACTGCGGTGCGCAGCGGTGTGCCGCTGAGCATCGGCGCCACCTGGAACAGTGATGTCGTGCTGCGTTCGGCCGGTGCGGCCGACGACGGCGCCGAGCTGATGCTCGACGGCGACGGCATCGAGGTCCACGCGCGCCTGGGCCGCGTGCGCGCCGGTGCTGCCACGCTCGCTGCCGGCGAACACGCGCGCGTGCCCTGGTACACGCCGATCACGATCGGCGACACCACGGTCGCGCTCGGCGAACTCGGCGGCCCGGCCTGGTCGACGTTGTTCGGCAGCGAGGCGGCGGCAGCAGCGGGCGCCCGCGGCGCCGCGGCGCGTGGCCGGCGCCCCTGGCCACGCTGGCTGGTGCGCGTCGGCGCTGCGCTCGCCGCGGTCTCGCTGTCGGTGCTCGCGCTCGCCGTCGCCATCGCGCCCGCGCCGCCGAGTGCCGGCGCGCGCGCGTTGCGCGCCCAGGCGGCGCTCGGCGCGGCCGGCTTCGACGCTGTGACCGTCAAGGCCGACGACTCCGGTGAATTGATCGTGCGCGGCTACCTCGAAACGCTCGCGCAACGCGCGCGTGCCGAGCGGCTGCTCGCCGACGCCGGCATGGCGGCGCGTTTCGAGGTCTGGGTCGACGAGCAGGTCGCGAGCTCGGTGGCCGAGGTCTTCCGCCTGAACGGCATCGCCGCCGAGGTCGAATCCGCCGGTGCCGGCACGGTGCGCGTGCACACCCGGGTCGCCGACGGCGCGGCCCTGCAACGGGTGCAGGCGACGGCGCGGCGCGACATCGCCGGCCTGTCGCAGATCGTGATGAGCAACCAGGCACCGGCGCGCCGGCCGAGCCCGGTGCCGCGCGTCGACGACCCGGGCAAACGCATCGCCGCCGTCGTCGGCAACGATCCTGCGCATGTCGTCACGGTCGACGGCACGCGTTACTTCGCCGGCGCGATGTTGCCGACCGGGCACCGCATCGTCGGCATCGTCGAGCGCGACGTGTTGCTCGAACGCGAAGGCGAGCACTCGAAGCTGTCGTTCTGATCCACCCGCCCCCGAAAGGAGCACCCCATGAGCAACTCCATCAACCCCCTGGCGGCGATGGCCGCGGCGCCGCCGGTCTCGGGCGGCACCGACCGCTCGAACAACTGGTTCGAGGCCATGGCCGAGGCCTGGGGGAAGGCGCTCGACGCCAAGGCCGACGAGATCCAGGCGACCGCCGACAAGCTCAACGCCGGCGACGACCGGCCGGCGACGATCACGCAGCTGTCGGCGCAGTCGCTGCAGATGAGCTTCCTCGCGAACAGCTCGCACACTTCGATGAACTCGGTCGGCTCGGCGCTCGAGACGCTGGCCCGCAAGCAGTGATCGCCGGAGTCGCGCCATGACCGCCGTGCCCGCCTCCGCAGCGGCGGCGCTGCCGGACGCCTCGGCAGCGCTCGCACCACAGCACCTGCAGGTCGGCTACGGCGTTTCGCTGACCGACCTGTCGGCGTTCGGCCAATCGCTCGCCGGCGCCGCCGGGCGCCTCGAAGCGCGCGCCGTCTCGGCGCCCGGCGAGGCGATGCAGGCGCTGTTGCGCCCACTCGAGCAACTCAACGGCGCCGCGGCCTCGTTGTCGCAGTACGCGCAGTCGGCGATGGCCTCGGGACAGTCGCTGACGCCGGGCGAGGTCGTGATGCTGACGGTGCGCTGCCAGGAGTTCATGTTCCAGAGCCAGCTCACCGCGAACGCCGCGAACCGCACCTCCGACGGCCTGCAGCAGCTGTTCCGCCAGCAAACCTGAGGGGTCCACGATGAAGCGCAGCCTGATCGTTCTCGCCGCCGCGGTCGTGCTGGCCGGCTGCTCGCGCCAGGAGCTGTACGGCCAGCTCGGCGAGCGCCAGGCCAACGACATGGTGGCGCTGCTGCGCGACGCCGGCATCGCGGCGGACAAGTCCGCGCACGAGAACGGGCTGTTCGCGGTCAGCGCGTCGAACGCCGACTTCGCGCGCGCGGTCGCGCTGCTGAACGCCGGCGGCTATCCGCATGCCGACTACGACACGCTCGGCCGCGTGTTCAAGAAGGAGGGTTTCGTCTCGTCGCCGCTCGAGGAGCACGCGCGGCTGATGCACGCACTCTCGCAGGAGATGGCGAACACGCTGAACCAGATCGACGGCGTGGTCGTCGCGCGGGTGCACCTGGCGGTGCCGGAGAAGGACCCGATGGCCGACAAGCCGCGTGCCGCGTCGGCGTCGGTGTTCATCAAGCACCGTCCGGGCGTCGACCTGAACGCGCGCGTCGGCCATATCAAGGCGCTGGTGGTGAACGCGATCGATGGCCTGCCGTACGACAACGTCACCGTCGCGCTGTTCGCGGCCGAGCCCTGGGTCGCATCGCCGCCGCCGGCGCAGGCGGCGCTCGGCGGCCTGGATGCGCCGCTCGTCGCCGCGGCCTCGCTCGGCGGCGCGGCGCTGCTCGTCNNGGCGCTGCTCGTCGGCGCCGGCGTCGGCTGGTGGCAGCGGCGCCGCAAGCCGATGCGTGGCCTGTCGGTGGCGAGGACGGCAGCGCCGTCGGACGGCGCGCAGCGGCCATGAAGCCAGCGCAGTCCGATCCCGTTGCGGAACGACCGCCCGCGGCGATCGTCGAGGCGGCGCTCGCCTGCCGTGGCTTGCCGGAACGCGCCGCGATCGGCTGGGCCGAGTTGCTGGCCTGGCCCGACTGGGCGCTCGCCGCGCGGCGCGCGGCGCTCGAGCGGCAGGTGCTGCGCTGCGGCGCGCTGCGCCATGTCGACGCCCTGCGCGGCTGCATTGCCGGCCCGGTGTTGAGCAGCGCCGGCGCGTGCCTGGGCGCCGCGGCGCTGAAGGCCTTGCTCGCCGGGCCGGTGCCGGCCGTCGCGCAGCGCGCGGCGCTGCCGGCGCGCGAGCAACTCGCCGACACCTGGCGCGCGGCCGGGCGCGAACTGCGCTTCGCCGGCGTGCCGCAGGGGACGCTGCGCGCCGCGCTGCTCGGGGCGCTCGGCTGGCAGGAGGTCGAGCCGGCCGAGGTCGATGCGGCCGCGCTCGACGCCTGGCTCGCCGGCTTGCCGGACGACGAGGCCTGAACGATGGGCTTCGTCGCGATCCACCACGATGCCGGGCTGACGCTCGCGACCGACGGGTGCGTCATCCCACCCTCGCAGGTGCAGGCCTGCGACGACGCGGTCGCGCTCGCGCGTTCGCTGCGAACGCTGCGCGACGCCGAGGCCGAGCGCATCGCCGCCGCAGCGCGCGCGGCGCACGCCGAGGGCCGTGCGCTCGGCCGGCTCCAGGGCCGGCACGAAGCGCATGCCGAGGCCGCGCAGCAACTCGCCGACACGCTCGCCGAGTGGAGCGCCGCGCAGCAGCGCCAGCAGCGCGAGTTGCGCGAGGCGGTGGTGGCGCTCGCGCTGCTCACCGTGCGCCGTGTCGCCTCGACGCTGGCGCGCGAGGCGGTGCTCGGCGCGCTGCTCGTCGACGCGGTCGAGCGCATGTTCGCCGACGAAGAGGCAGGCCGTGGCGCCGCGCCGCGCACGGTCCGCCTGCACCCGCGCATGCTCGGCGCGGTGCGGGCGGGCTTCGAGTCGCGCGCACCGGACCTGGCCGTCGATTGGCGCGCGGACGATTCGCTCGGACCGCTGGACATCGAGATCGAGACCAGCGTCGGGCGCGTGCTCGCCGGGCTCGACGCGCAGCTCGAACGCATCCGCGAGCTGTTGTGCGACTGGCCGCAGGACGCGGCTGCGGCGCAGCTGCCGCTCGCCCGGGCCGAATCGTGAGCGCAACGCCGCTGCTCGACCCTGGCCTGCTGGCCGCGCTCACCGGGCTCGACCCGCGTGTCGAACGCGGCCGCGTCGTCCAGGCCTTCGGCACCACGCTGCGCGTCAGCGGCCTGGCCGCGCGCATCGGCCAGCAATGCCTGCTGCGCGATCCGCACCGCCCGCGGGCGGCGGTGCTGCGTGCCGAGGTCGTCGGCCTCGCCGGCGACCAGGCCGTGCTCGTGCCGCTGGGCGCGCTAGACGGCCTGGCCGCGGGCGCCGAGGTCGAGTTGCTCGAAGGCGTGGCGCGCGTGCCTTGCGGCGCGGCCTTGCTCGGCCGCGTGCTCGACGCGGTCGGCGCGCCGCTGGACGGGCAGCCGTTGCCCGCGGGCCTCGCGATGCGGCCGCTGCACGCCGCGGCGCCGAACCCGATGCAACGCCGCGCGGTGCGCACCCGCTTCGCGACCGGCGTGCGCGCGATCGACGGCGTGCTGGCCGTCGGCGAGGGCCAGCGTGTCGGCCTGTTCGCCACCGCCGGCGGCGGCAAGAGCACGCTGCTGGGCATGCTGGCGCGCAATGCGAGCTGCGACGTCGCCGTCGTCGCGCTCGTCGGCGAACGCGGCCGCGAGGTGCGCGAGTTCCTCGACGAGAGCCTCGGCGAGGAGGGTCTGGCGCGTTCGGTCGTGGTCGTCGCGACCTCGGACCGTCCGGCGATGGAGCGGCTGCGCGCCGCGCAGGCCGCGACGGCGATCGCCGAAGGTTTTCGCGCCCAGGGGGCGCGCGTGCTGTTGCTGATGGACAGCGTGACGCGCTGCGCGCGGGCGCTGCGCGAGATCGGCCTGAGCGTCGGGGAACCGGCGGTGCGCCGCGGCTTTCCGCCGAGCGTGTTCGCCGAGTTGCCGCGCCTGTTCGAACGTGCCGGCAACGACGCGGCAGGGTCGATCACCGCGTTCTACACCGTGCTCGCCGAAGACGAGGACGGCAGCGACCCGGTCGCCGAAGAGGTGCGCGCGATCCTCGACGGCCACATCGTGCTGTCGCGCGATCTGGCCTCGGCCGGCCACTATCCGGCGATCGACATCCCGGCGAGCGCGAGTCGCGTGTTCGCGCGGATCGCCGACGCGGCCCAGCGCGATGCGGCGCAACGCCTGCGCGCGTTGATCGCCAAGCAGCGCGAGATCCGCTTCCTGCTGCAGGTGGGCGAATACCGCAGCGGCAGCGATGCCCTCGCCGATGCGGCGATCGAGCGCTGGCCGCGCATCGAGGCGTTCGTGCGCCAGCCGAGCGACGAAGTGAGCGAGGTCGCCGACACGCTGGCGCGCCTGCAGGAGCTCGTGGCGTGAGTGCGCTGCCGAGCACCGCCGATGCCGCGGCGTTCGTGCGCCTGACGCACTGGCGCGAGCAGCGCGCCCGGCGCGAACATGTCGAACGGCGCGACAAGCGTGACGCGGCGCAGGCGCAGGTCGACGCGCGGCGCGACGAACTCGCGGCCTTCGATGCCCGCATCGTCGCGCTGCACGCCGCGTTCGCGGCGGCGGACGCAACGACGCTGGTGCGCTGCGCGGCTTACGCGCTGGCGCGCCGCGAGGATCTGGCGTACCGGCGCGAACGTTGCGAGTACGAGCTCATCGACGACGAAGAGACGCTCGCCGACGCGCAACGTGCGCTCGCCGACGCCGCGCAGCGCTGGAACGCGGCGCATGCGCGCGCCGAAGCCGCGTTCGACCTGCGGCGTGCTGCCCGGCGCGAGGCCGCGCGCGCCGCCGAGCTGGCGCTCGAACGCGAGGCGCCGACGCCGCACGACCCGCGCGGGCTCATGCTCGCCGCCGTCCGCCCGACGACCCCCCACTCAGGAAGGCGCCCATGAGCACCCGACGACGCACCATCTTCCTCGTCGACGACCACGCCGAATTCCGCGCCAGCGCCGTCTGGTGGTTGCGCGCGGCGGGCTACGAGGTGCGCGACTTCGCCGACCCGGCGGTCGCGCTCGCGACGCTGCGCCGCCTCGCCGCCGACGACCCCGCGGCGCTGCGCGAGGCCTGCCTGCTGCTCGACGTGCGCATGCCGGGCATGAGCGGCCTGGACCTGCACGACCAGCTCGCGACCTGCGGCGTGACCGCGCAGCCGCACGCCGTGCCGGTGGTCTACATGAGCGGCCACGGCGATGTGCCGCTGGCCGTGCAGGCGATGCAGAAGGGCGCCGTCAGCTTCCTCGAAAAGCCGTTCGCCGACCAGGCGCTGGAAGCGGCGTTGCAGCGCGCGTTCGCGGCGCCGGCGGCCGCGTCCGAGGCCGTTGCCGCGACACCGCCGTCCGAGCAGCCGGGCGCCGACCCGGCACAGCGCGAGTTCCGGCGTCGGCTCGAGTCGCTCTCGCCGCGCCAGCGCGAGGTCTTCGACGGCGTCGTCGCCGGCAAGCTCAGCAAGGTCATCGCCTACGAGACCGGATTGAGCCCGAAGACGGTCGAGTTCCACCGCAAGCAGATGATGCTCAAGTTCCGCGCCCGAACTGCGCTCGAGCTGATGCGCATGGCGGTGGCGCAGCGCGCCGAGCCGCTGCGCGAGGCGGCGCCCGAGCACGCTGGCGCTGCGCTGCCAGGCGCTCGGGCGTGAGCGCTCGGCAGCGGGCCACGCTCAGTCGCGGCCCAGGATCGACGCCAGCAGCGCGAAGTGCGGCGGGGGTCCGAACAAGTCCTTCCAGTCGGGCTTGATGCAGTCGCGTCCGCGTCCGCCGTGTAGGTCGTCGCAGCCGCCGCCGCCGTCGAGCGCATCCCGGCCGCGGCCGCCGTGCAGGCTGTCGTGCCCCGGGCCGCCGTAGAGATGGTCGTCGCCCTTGCCGCCGTACAGCCGGTCGTTGCCGCAGCCGCCGAAGATCCAGTCCTTGCCCTTGCCGCCGTCGAGCCTGTCGTTGCCGGCGCCGCCGAGGATGACGTCGTTGCCCTTGCCGCCCTTCAGATCGTCGTTGCCGCCGCCGCCGATCAACAGGTCGTTGCCGGCGCCGCCGTCGGCCTTGATGTTCGCGTCGACATCGGCATCGACGAGCAGCACGTCGTCGCCCTTGCCGAGCTTGAACTCGGTGGCTTCGAGCTGCTGGCGGGTCATGTAGGTGCTCTGCCCGTTGGTCGTGACCTTGTACAGCCCGAGGTCGCCGAGCAGACCCTCGGCGCGCGCGATGTGCACCGTGT
>CXWJ01035263.1_pt1 | contig 14974 bp, 12 predicted proteins | sample 590841 | NCBI WGS metagenome assembly CXWJ01 (sample SAMEA3498367, study PRJEB10139) | wastewater metagenome | biome: wastewater treatment plant; material: activated sludge | place: Austria | collected 2015-01-21 | reverse complement strand
CCTCTCCCACTCACGTAGTACCCCCTCGATCAACTCTCGACGAAAGGGGCTCGGTAATGACCGAAGCCAGCCATTCGCCGTCCGGTGCGAAGCAGCACCGGGTGGCGATCCTCGCCAGCAGCGGCGGCAACCTGCGCAGCCACGGCGGCAATGACCCGACCAAACTCATCCTCGACACCAAACGGCAGATCGACGCCGCGGGCTTCGAACTGGCCGAGGTCCAGTTCGTCGCCGCGGAAGCGTCGATGGACGGCATCTCCGACAGCACTCCGACGGAGTTGTGGGCGTTCCGCGACGGCCAGCCGACGGTATTCGCCAGCGGCCCGCTCTCCGAGGTGAACGTGACCGCTCGCGCCGAGGACGCCCGGATCGCCGGCCTCATCGCGGCCGGCGAGATCGACTCCCTGATCCTGATGAGCTGCGATCCCGAAGACACCAACTCCCAAGCCATCAAGGCGGCGGCCGAGGCGAAGATCCCGGCGGCGGGCACCGGCGGGACGTCGGTCGCGAAAGCGCAGTCGCTCGGGGTGAACCTGGTGGCCGCTTCCGGGACGACCGGGACGAACAGCACGACTCGCGCCGTCGCCGCCATGTCGGGGCTGGCGAAGCACTACGACGTGAAGTACCGGCCGGTGCTCGGCGGCTCCTCCGGCGGCGGCTCGGCCGCCCCCGACGAGGCGGCCTGGCGGCGGATCAGCATCCGCGGGATCATGGTCGGCAGCATCCCGGCCTTCATCTCGCTCGCGCTGGTGCTCGCCTTCAGCAAGATCCCCGGCCTGGACGCCCTCAACGCGATCTTCGAGCTGCTGATCGCCTCGCTGCCGATCGTGGTGGCGGCGGTCGCCGCGCGCAAGATCTCCGGTCTGGACGAGGTGGGCCTGGTCGCCGGCGCGGTGGCGGGCATCCTCTCCGCGCCGGGCGGGCTCTTGGGCGGTCTGGTGGGCGGCATTCTCGCCGGCTTGCTGTCGTCCTTCCTCATCAAGTGGACGCTGAGCAAGCGGTTCCCGGCCACCACCGCCAATATCGTCACCGGCGCGGTCGGCGGTCTACTGCCCGGCCTGCTGGTCTACTTCCTGCTGGCGCCGTTCACCAGCTTGCTCGGCGACTGGGTGAAGTTCGCCATCGAATGGGCGCTGTCGGTCAGCCCGGTCCTGGCCGGCGCGCTGGCGGGCCTGGCGATGTGGCCGGCGATCATGGGCGGCGTCTACCACTCGGTGATTCTGCCGCTGGTGCTGCTGGAGATGGGGCAGAAGGGGCACAGCTTCTTCGGCGCCATCGACATGGTGGCGCTGGTCATGGTCTCGCTGGGCATCACCCTGGCCAACGTGATCAAGCCGCGCACCAGCGGCGAGCGGGCCCTGGCCGGCTCCGGCGCCGCGGTGAACTTCTTCTTCGGCACCTTCGTCGAATCGTCCTACCCGTTCATGTTCGGCGACAAGAAGGTGTTCGCGACAGCCCTGCTGNNACCCTGCTGGCCGGCACCGTCGGCGGCGCCGTGGCCGGAGCGAGCGCGGTGGAGGCCACCGCCTACCTGCCGGTCTTCGTCGCCCCGTTCGTGTCGACCAACGTCCTCGGGCTGGTGGCCGCCATGGTCACCTCCTTCGTCCTCGCGCTCGGGCTGACCCTCGGCGCCAACATCCTCCACCTCCGCAAGGCCGGCGCGGTCGTCGACGCCTGAGCCTCCTCAGAACCCGAAAGGAACTCACTCTCATGATGAACAACTTCCAGTCCCACGACATGGATCGCCGTCGCGAGCACGCGATCGCGAAGGTGTGGGAGGCCATCCACGCCCACGGTGGCACCACCCTGCTCAGCACCGGCATCACCGCCGACGACTCCCGCATGGCCCGCGCCGTGGTGGACGCCGGCGTCCGGCTGCTGGAGCCGAACCACCCCGCCATCGCCCTGGCCCGCGGTCTCCACGGCGTCCACGACATGCACTCGGCCGAGAACGTCCGCCACGAGCTCAGCTTCCAGACCATCGCGCACGTCGTCTCCGGCATCCGCGCGGTGGCCGGATCCGACGTCTTCATCACGGTCGGAGTGCCGGGCGGTTTCACCGAACTGCAGCCGGTGCTGGTCGAGGATCACCACTTCTTCGACCTGGCCCGGGCCGGCGCGGACAGCCTGCACACCCACAAGTCGAGCTTCCGCGACCTGCAAGCCTGGGTGGACGCCGCCCATCTGCACGGCCTGACGGTGGACGCCTACATCGCGCATCCCAGCGACCGGCACCCGTTCGGCATCCCGGCCGCCACCCCGGAGGAGGTCGGCTCGGTCGCCAAGCAGATGGAGAGCATGGGCGTCGACATGATCGGCCTGATGACCGGCATGTCCTACGGCGGCGCCGACGCCGGCGACATCCCGCAGGAGATCAAGGAACGGCTGGCCGGGCTGGTGGAGTCGGTGAGCGTCCCCACGCTGGCCGAGGGCGGCATCAACGCCGACAACTACCAGGCCTTCCGGGGCACCGGGGTCAACATCATCGTGGTGGGGACCTCCTTCGACGACGTGGCGCGTCGTGCGGTCGCTGACACCGCGCGCAAGTACATCACCGTCAATGCCGAAGCCTCCGACGGCGCCACCGCCTGAGGAACCTGCGAGAATCCCATGCATGCCTCGACCCGGAGCCAAGCAGATGCCGCTGCATGAGCAGATCTATACCGATCTGCTGGCCCAGATCGAGAGCGGGGAACTGGCCCTCGGCGCACAGCTGCCCACGGAGCTGGAGCTCTCCGTGACGTATTCGGTGAGCCGGGGCACCACCCGCCACGCGATCAACCGCCTGACCGCGGCCGGCCTGGTGGAACGGACGGCGGGACGGGGCACCTTCGTCTCGTCCCGCCGCCTGACCTATCCGGCGCAGGGGCTGCTGGGATTCTCCAACCAGATCCGCGCCAGCGGACGGACGCCCAGTTCGTCCCTGGTCGAGGTGACGGTGGTGGACGCGGCGTCCGTCCCGGGGGAGCTGTCCTTCGGCAGCCACGTCGACCGGCTGATCTCCATCGAGCGGGTGCGGCTGGCCGACCGGGATCCGGCCGCGCTGGAGCAGCTGCTGCTCCCGTGGCCGCGGTTCGCCGGACTGAAGGACCTCGATCTGGAGCACGTCGCGGTCTATGACGTGCTCGAGCAGCAGTTCGGCGTCACCCTCGGCGGCGGCGACTTCCAGCTGGAGATCGAGGACCTGGACGAACGCCAGGCCGCGCTGCTGGGGGAGGAGCCGGGGGCAGCCAGCTTCCTCATGCGCGGGCTGGTCCGCGACCAGGAGGGCAAGCCGGTGGTCGGCGTCCGCTGTTACTACCGGCGCTCCTGGTACGCCTTCCAGCTGACCCTGCCGCGCGAGACCCACGCCCAGCTCCCGGTGCGGCCGGTGATGACCCTCGGCCTGCCGCCCCAACTGCCCTGACCTACGCCCTTCCTGGAGAGCCATGCCCCGCCTCGTCCGTGCGCTGACCCCTGCCGACCTGCAGCCGCCCGAGGGCTGCGACGTCCTGATCTTCGACTGGGACGGGACGCTGTTCCTGAACCACCACTTCAACTTCGAGGTGATGCAGTGGGCGCTCGCCCAGGTCGGCGTGCCGATCACCGAGGAGTGGTTCGCCGAGAACTCCGGCTACTCCGCGCGGGCCATGCTGCAGTTGGCTCTCGACGCTGCGGGCAGTGCGGCGGACGCCGACGAGGTGCTGGCCCGCCGCAACGAATACGCCGACTCCCGGATCGGTGACGTCCCGCCCTTTGAGCCGGTGCTGGCCCTGCTGAAGAACGCCGCCCCGCGTCGGGCCGCCGTCGTCACCGGATCGCCCCGGGCGAGCATCGACGCCCTGCTGGCCCGGCACGACCTGCTGCCTCACCTCTCCGCCATCGTCACCCGGAACGAACTCGAGCGCGGGAAACCCCACCCCGACGGCTACCTGCTCGCCCTCGCCCGGCTCGGCGCCGCCCCCGAGCAGGCCGTGGTCTACGAGGACAGCGAGGTGGGCATCGAGGCCGCCCACGCCGCCGGCATCGACGTGATCGACGTCCGAGGAGTAGCGGTCGATCCGGCCTCCTGACCCCGCCTCTCCTCCGTCATCCCGCACTTTCCGTCATTCCCGCGAAGGCGGGAATCTCCACGGCTGAACAGATCTGCCTCTATTACGAGCACCGACGCCTGAACCGAGCCCGCTTCTCCGATCTGGCGGTAGCTCTGTTCAGAGCCGGTTGATTTCCAAGATGACGACGGGCGCGGATCGGCGTAACGTTGGCCGGCTATGCATGACTTCCCACCCACTGTTGACGCGTACACGCCGGCCGCCACCTCGCGGCCGGATACTCGCACGCCGTCAGCCTTCCTGTGGTGGATGCTGCGGCAGCAGCCCGACGTCATCGCGATCAACGTCCTGTTCGGGCTGGTGTGGATGCTGCCGGGCATGCTCAGCCCGTTCCTGCTGGGCCGGGTGATCGACACCGGCATCCTGCGCGGCGACCTCCACGCCACCCTGGTCTGGGCCGGGCTGCTCACCCTGGTGGTGCTGTTCGGGGCGGTCGGCGGGATCCTCCAGCACACCATGGCGGTGCGGGGCTGGCTGATCGCCCTGTACGGCACCCAGAAGCTGGTCGTCCGCAAGGCCGGTCAGCTGGGACACGTCCTGTCGCGGCGGCTGCCGACCGGCGAGGTGCTGAGCATCTCGGGCTCCGACTCGGACACCTTCGGCGCGGTCTTCGAAGTCTTCTGCCGGGGGATCTCGGCGCTCTTCGCCTTCTTCCTGGTGTGCGGGCTGATGTTCTCCACCTCACCCGAACTGGGCTGGGTGGTGCTGATCGCGGCGCCGCTGCTGGTCGGCGCGACCTCTCCGGTGCTGCGTCCGCTGAACGCCGCGCAGACCGCCGAGCGCACCCAGAACGGCGAGCTGACCTCGATGGCGACCGACATCGTCTCCGGGCTGCGCATCCTGCGCGGCATCGGCGGCGAGGCGACCTTCGGCTCGAACTACGACCAGCAGTCGCAGCGGGTGCGCCGGCTCGGCGTGGTCACCGGCACCTGGCAGGCGCTGGCCGAGACCCTCGGGGTGCTGCTGGCCGGCCTGCTGCTGGTCACCCTGGTGTGGCTCGGCTCGCACCAGATGATGGCCGGGGAGCTCACCGTCGGCCAGCTGATCTCCTTCGTGGGCTACGCGGTGTTCATGGTGTGGCCGCTGGGAACCTTCTTCGAGTTCGCCCAGAAGTGGGTCCGCGGGCTGGTGTCGGCGCGCAAGACCATCGCCCTGCTCGACACCGATCCGCCGCTGGCGGAAGGCGGCGCCGAACTGGCGGACTCGCCGCGGCTGCATGATCTGGCCTCGGGGCTGATCGTCGAACCGGGTCGCTATCTCGCCGTGGTGAGCGCCGACCCGGAGGAATCCGCCGCCCTGGCCGACCGGCTGGGACGCTACCTGCCCGGTGCCGCCCCGGTGACCGACCCCGATGAGGAGCTGAAGGGNNCCGGCGGCTGGCAGGGCCGCATCGACGAACTCGGACGCGGCCTCTCCGGCGGCCAACGGCAGCGGGTGGTGCTCGCCCGCGCGCTGCTGCTCGACCCCGCTGTGCTGGTGCTGGTCGAACCGACCTCGGCCGTGGACGCCCACACCGAGGCCCGGATCGCCGAGCGCCTGCCCGAGTACCGCCGCGGCCGCACCACCGTGGTGATCACCGCTTCGCCGCTGCTGCTGCACTACGCCGACGAGGTCGCCCTGGTCGAGGCTGGCACAGTCGTCGCCCGCGGCCGCCACGCCGACCTGCTCACCACCGAACCCCGCTACCGCCAGGTCGTCGCCCGCGGCATGGAGGAGGACGAATGACCCCTCTACTCCGCACCCCTGCAACTTTCTGCCATATGGCTGCTCTCCGCGACGCATCTGTCGCACAGACGCACTATGTGGCAGTAACTGCACGCAGCCCCCGGGAGGTGCAGCCGTGACCGACCTGCTCGCCACCTCGGCCGACACCTGGCGGAGCGATCCGCCGGCCCCGCGGGTGCCGTCCGAGCTCGGAATCGACCGGACGCTGCCGCCGCGCGCCCGGTTCCAGGCCTGGCGGCTGCGGCACCGGCTGCGCCAGGAGCGCGCTGAGGCCTACTACGCCCAATCCCGACAGCCCGAGCAGGGGCTCCCCGTGGCCGGCAACGCGTCCGCGTTCCGGTTCGTCCGCGAACTGCTGGCCACCCGCAAGGGCCGGCTGGCCGGCGTGATCGCCTTCAACGCGGCCGCCGCGATCGCGGGGCTGCTGGTGCCGCGGATGCTCGGCAACCTGGTCGACCTGGTGTCGGCCGGGTCGGCGGTCACCGCGCTGGTCGACTCGATCATCCTCGCCGTGGTCGGGGTGGTCTTCCTGCAGTCCCTGCTCACCTTCGCGGCGCGGCGGGCGTCCGCGGTGCTGGGCTACGACCTGCTCGCGTCCGCCCGGGAAGCCGTGGTGGGCACCGTGCTGCGGCTGCCGCTGGGCAAGGTGGAGGCGGCCTCCTCCGGCGACCTGCTGACCCGGATCACCTCCGACGTGTCGAAGATGAGCGAGTCGGTGCGCTGGGCGTTGCCGCAGTTCATGATCTCGGTGGTGACCGTGGTGGCGACCATCGTCGCGCTGCTGCTCAACTCATGGTTCCTGGCGCTGCCGGTCTTCATCACTCTGCTCGCGTTGTACCTGGCCACGCGGCACTACCTCTCGCACGCCATGCAGGGCTACATCACCGAGGGCGGCACCTACAGCCGGATCAACTCGACCATGACCGAGACCGTCGACGGCGCCCGGACGGTGGAGGCGCTGGGCCTGTCCGCCGGTCGCATCGCGGCGGTCGAGGAGGACATCGAGGAGTCGAACCAGGCCGAGCGTTACACCATGAGCCTGCGGAACCTCTTCTTCATCTGGCTGGACGTGTCCTTCCAGTTCCCGCTGATCGCGGTGGTGCTGCTGGGCACCTGGGGCTACTCCCAGGGCTGGGTGACGATCGGTCAGATCACCGCTGCGGCGATCTACGCCCAGGGCCTGATCGAGCCGATGGACCGCCTGATCCAGGTCTTCGACCGGCTGCAGGTCGGCATGGCCGGCACCACTCGCCTGCTGGGGATCGCCGAGGTGCCGGACGACCGCACGCCGGGCGCGCTGCGTCCGTCCGGAACGGATCTGACCGGCGAGGATCTGCGGTTCGCCTACCGCGAGGGAACCGACGTGCTGCACGGGGTCGACCTGGAGCTGCAGCCGGGGGAGCGACTGGCGGTGGTGGGTCCGTCCGGGTCGGGGAAGTCGACGCTGGGACGGCTGCTCGCCGGCATCAACCGTCCGCGGACCGGCGAGGTCGACATCGGTGGGGTGGACGTGATGGGCCTGCCGCTGGACGTGCTGCGCACCGAGGTGGCCCTGGTCACCCAGGAGCACCACGTCTTCGTCGGGAGTGTGCGCGACAACATCGTGCTGGCCCGCGACGTGCAACTGCGCCCCGAGGAGGTCGACCCCGCGGTGATCGCCGCCCTGCAGGCGGTCGACGCCTGGGAGTGGGTCGCCAAGCTGCCCGACGGCCTCGACACCATGCTCGGCCACGGCCGCCACCGGCTCACCCCGGCCCAGGCTCAGCAGATCGCGCTGGCCCGGCTGGTGGTCGCCGACCCGCACACCCTGGTGCTGGACGAGGCCACCTCGCTGATCGACCCGCGCACCGCCCGCCACCTGGAGGGCTCGATGGCAACCCTGCTGGACGGCCGCGCGGTGGTCGCGATCGCGCACCGCCTGCACACCGCCCACGACGCCGACCGCATCGCCGTGGTGATAGACGGCCGGATCGCCGAACTCGGCTCCCACCACGAACTCATGGAGCGAGACGGCGAGTACGCCCGCCTCTGGCGCACCTGGCGCAGCTGACCGCCGGCCACCAGCCATCCTGCGTTGCAGTTGTGCGGCTTCTTGGACGAGAAACCGAACAACTGATACGGCAGCTCGCGGATCGTGACCGCCTGCACCCACCCCCACCGTCATCCCGCGAAGGCCAGGATCCCCTCCGGCCGCCCATCGACCAGCTGGACATACATCCGTCATCCCCGCGAAGGCGGGGATCTCACGTGGACGGCCGGGCGGAGCTCGCCGCTGAGGGCGTCATCCCGCGAAGGCGAGACCTCCCGACAGCGGCGAGATTCAGCCGTTCACGACCAGGATCACCTTGCCGGTGTTGTCGCCGGAGGCGAGGTGGCGGTGGGCGTCCGCGACCCGGTCGAGCGGGAACCGGGTCTCGGGGGCCGTCCGGATCCGGCCGTCGGCGATCATCGGCCAGATCCGCTCGGCCACCAGCCGGCAGATCGCGGCCTTCTGCGCGACCGGACGGAACCGCAGACCGGTCGCCGTCACGGTGGCGCGCTTCGCCAGGAGGCGGCCTAGATCCAGCGTGCCCTTGGCACCGCCCTGCAGGCCGATCACCACCAGCCGGCCGTCGGTCGCCAGTGAGGCGACATTGGCCTCCAGGTACTTGGCGCCCATGACGTCCAGAATGACGTCCACCCCGCGTCCACCGGTTGCCGCTCGCACCGCCTCGGGCCAGTCGTCGTGGTAGTCGATGGCCTCGTCAGCGCCCAGTTCGCGGCACTGCGCGAGCTTGGCCGGCGACCCGGCGGTGGTGAGCACGCGCGCGCCCAGCGCCTTGGCGTACTGGATGGCGAAGGTGCCGATGCCCCCGGCCCCGCCGTGGATCAGCACGGTCTCGCCTGCGCTCAGATGGACGTGCTCGAAGTTGGACGCCACCGTCGCCGCCACCTCGATGACCCCCGCCGCGCTCACCAGATCGACCCCCGGGGGCGGCGGGATCACCTGCCCGGCCGGCGCCACGACGTACTCGGCGTAGCCGCCGCCGGCNNAGCTCCAGCCGTCCACACCCTCGCCGATCTCGTGGACGCGGCCCGACACCTCCAGCCCGATCACTTCGCTCACCCCGGGCGGCGGCGGGTAGTGCCCCTGTCGCTGCAGCAGGTCGGCCCGGTTGACCCCGGCGGCGGCCACCGCGATCACGAGCTCGCCAGGCCCCGCCTGCGGGGCAGGAGCGTCGGTGATGATCAGGTTCTCGGGTCCGCCGGGGGCGGTGACGTCGACGATGCGCATGTCACCAGCTTGGCAGGTTCCCAGTACCATGGGGCCCGACCGGGCGAGGTCGCATAGTGGACTAGTGCAGCCGCCTTGAAAGCGGCCGAGTGTAAAAGCTCCGTGGGTTCGAATCCCACCCTCGCCGCGTGACGAGCCACCTGATGAAGCCGCGCCCGCCGATCCGGGCGTTCGGCATGGCCGCGGCGCTCGCGCTGGTGGGCGTGGCCTTCTTCATGGCGCCGGAGCTGTTCGGCTGNNGCCGCACCACGATCGCCATGCCCCGCGGCGGCGCCGGCGATCTGGACGCGCTGGGCGCCGACATCGCCCGTCATCTCGACGCTCATCGCGGCTACGGCAGCGTCCCGCTGCCCGGCCCTGCGGAGCCTCAGCGGCCCTGACGGTAGCCCTTGGGATCGTCGCGCGTGCCCGGGTAGCCCTTGGGCTTGAAGTCGGTCGGGTCGTACTTGCACTCGCGGGCGACGTCGTCGCTCTTCGGCTTGGCCGACTTGGTGGGCTTGGTCGACGGTGAGGCCGAGCCCGATTCGGTGGTGGTCGGGGTGCTGCTCGGGGTCGGGGTCTCGGTCGGCTCGGCGTTGGCCTTCAGGGTCTCCTTGATGGCGTTCTTGACCTGCTTGCGCACGCCCGCCCAGTTCGGGGTGAGAGTGCTGAACCCGTTCTTGCCGTTGATGAAGACCACGCTGCGCATCCCCGTCTCCTGCACCCGCTTGGCCAGGGTGAGCAGGGGGTACGCCATGCTGTCGGGGATGTCGGAGTTCACGGTCTTCTCGCCGGCGGCCGCGATCTTTCCGAAGTTGGCCAGCACGTTCTCCGGGACGGCCTGCTGCACCACCGCGTTGATCACGCAGCGCTGCCGGCTCATCCGGCTGTAGTCGTCGTAGCCCCAGCGGCCGCGGGCGTACCACAGCGCGAGGCGTCCGCCTAGGTGCTGGTTCTTGCCCTGCTCGATCCAGCCGGTGGGCAGCAGATTCCGGTCGGTGTCGCCGCCGATCGGGATGGGCGAGTTCACGTTGACAGTGATGCCGCCGAGGGCGTTGATGATGTCTTTGAAACCGTCCATGTTGACGGTGACGAAGTAGTCGATGTCGAGGCCGAGGGCTTCGCCGACCGAGATCTTCATGATGTCCTCGGCGAGGTGCTTGGTCTTGCCGAGGGTCCCCTTGGGCACGCGCGGCGGCGCGAACCGGTACATGGCGTTCAGCCAGTAGTCAGGGTTCTTCGGGTCGCGTCCGTCGTACCAGCCGTTGGGGAAGTACTTGCTGAGTTTGGAGTCCTTGGGGAACGGCATCTGAGCCGTCTGTCGCGGCAGCGAGAACAGCGTCGTCGCGCCGGTCGCGGTGTCGATGGACGCCACAATGACCGTGTCCGGACGCATGCCGACCTTTTCGCTGCGGCCGGTGCCGGAATCGCCGCCGAGGATCAGGACGTTCAACTGCTCCTTCTCGGCCCACGGGTCGACCGAGTTGGTGATGGTCGGCACGGTCTCGCTCTGGCTGTCTTCGTCGCTGGGCGCGAAGACGGCATTGCTGAGGTTGCTGGCGGAGTAGGCGATGTTGGCGCTGAACGCGAGCGGCGCGGCGACGGCGAAGGAGAGTCCGCAGACCAGGGCCGCGCCGGCGATCCGCTGACCGGTGGTCGCTCGGCTGGGACGCAGGGCAAGGTGCGTCGCGCCGATCACGATCACCCAGGCGACGGCCAGGACGAGCAGCCCCACGGCCACCCCGCGCAGGACCGGCGGCTTGGCCAGCAGCGCCACCAGGGCCGGGCCCTGGGTGAGCGCGAAAGCGGCGAGACCGCCGATGAGCAGCAGGACGACAGCCATCACCAGGGAGCCGGTGACCTTGCGTCCGGACCGCCACAGGCCCAGCCCGGGGAGGATGGCGCCCAGGACCGTCCATCCCGCGACCCGGCCCATGCCGGGTTCGTCGTCCGGTTCCGGAGCGGCCGCGCGCCGAGGCGTGGTGTCGTCGGGGACGGCCGGGCCGTCGGCCGGGTCCTGACCGGCTGCCCTGCGGGGTTGCGAAACCCCCGGATCGTCCTCGGGCGCGATCGGATCGGCTGGCATGGGGTCCCCTATCACAGACAAGCGTCCAGATTCTACCGGTCGCCCTGAAACGCCTGCGAGTCGTGCCGTCCGCACCCTCGACCCAAGGTCGCACCCAACCCGCGACCAGGGCGGCCGCAATGCCGCACGCGACGCCGAGGGCCTCCCTTCGCGCCGAAGGCCTATGCCTGAGTAGAGGCCCTCGGCGACAAGGCAGGCCCTCGATGCAAGGGCCGGGGGAACCGTCCCCGACGGACGGGCACCGCCCGCCGCTTTGCCGCCACGTCGTCACCCCAGGTAGGCTGTCCGCGCACCTGGAGGTGTCGCCTAGTCCGGTCTATGGCGCCCGCCTGCTAAGCGGGTTTCGGGGTTAACCCGATCGCGAGTTCAAATCTCGCCGCCTCCGCCATGACAAGGGGAAACGCCCCTCCCGGATGATCTTCGGGAGGGGCGTTTCCTCGTCTGCGGGGCCGTTTGTCTCAGTTTTTGTCTCAGTTGGTGTCCAGCAAGGGCTGTTCGATTAGGGCTGTTCGTCCTTGTCCGCAGGCGTTCGGCCGGGCTGTGCGGACTCCCTCTCCGGGGTGCTTCTCTCGCCCCAGAGATAGCCGCCGACCTTGCCCGCGACGTCCTTGCGGACCCCTCCGGTGATGTGCTGGTAGACGAGTGTCATCTTGCTTGTGGACCAGCCCATGATGTCGATTACCGCCCGCTCGGAGACGCCGAGCAGGAGCAGGGTGGTTGCCGCGGTGTGGCGGGCGTCGTGGAGCCTGGCATCGCGGACGCCGGCGGCCTTGATGAGTGACTTCCAGCGGCGATAGTCGCTGATGTTGTTTAGGGGTTCCCCGATCGTGTTGGTGAATACCCAGTCGCCTTCCTTCCAGGCGTGGCCGACCTCCAGCCTGGTTGACTCTTGGCGGGCGCGATGGTCTCGCAGCAGCTGGGTCAGTTTGTCCGGCATCCCGATTGTGCGGTGGGAGGCGTCCGACTTGGTCGCGCCTCGTTCGGGGTTCGTGCGGATCCTGTCGGGGCACTTCCCCGGGTACTTCTGGCCGCAGGGGGACTCGCAGCCATGGGCGTAGCGCGGTCTGGGGCGGCTGTAGTCGACCCTGAGTTCGCCGGCCTCGAGATCGACGTCGCTCCAGTGAAGGGCGAGGAGTTCGCCCTGCCGCAGGCCCAGCGCCAGGGCGATGATCCAGCGAACGCCACCGAACTGGGGGAGCGCTGCGTCGATGAGTTTGCGGATCTCGTGTGCCTCGTACGGCCTGACCTTGAGCTTGCGCACCTGTGGTGCGATCTTGCCGGTGGCCGGATTGCGGGGCATGTAGCCGGCCTCGACCGCAAGAGCGAAGGCGGCATGAAGGGTCCGGTGAACCTGGTGTGCGGTGGCCGGGGAGCGGCCCGACGCAATCATGGAGTTGTACAGCGCCTTGAGGTGGTCGGGCTTGACCTTGTCCAGGCGGTGGCGACCCAGTGCCGGGATGGCGTGGACTCGGACGGCGATCCGGTAGGCGTCCCAGGCCCTGAATCGCAGCGCCGGCTTGGCGATGCGGTCCAGCCAGTGCTCCAGCCATTGCGCTACCGTCCACCGTTCACCAGCTTTCGTCACGGTCTGGTCGGCACGCTGACGCTCCAGTTCACGTACCTTCGCGGTTACCTCGGACTTCGTCCTGCCTCCGACGTGGCGCCGGTCGGGCGCGCCGTCCTCCTTCTCGCCGACGGTGACCCGGCCGTGCCAGTAGCCGCGTGCGTCCTGGTAGATCGACGAGCGCCCGTTGGCGGTTCGCTTCATGACGCGGCCTCCGCGGTGCCGCGGGCTATCGCGTCGAGGGAGTCGACGGACACGAACAGCGAGTTGTCGAGCGTGACGGATCGGAGATCTCCGGCCCGGACCAAGTCCTCGATGGTCGCGCGTGACATGGGGTGGGCAGGTGCCTCTGTGTGGAGGCATTGCTCGATGTACTCAGTGATGCTCGTGACGGCGATCAGTCGCCGGCTTCCGATCTTGACCGAGGCAAGTGCGCCGCTCATGACGAGTTCGTAGGTCTTGGTTCGTCCGATGCCCAGCGCTTCGCAGGCCTCGTCGATGGTGAGCAGATGGGCGCGGTCCGGGATGGGTAGGTTCATCTCGTTCTCCGTTCGTTCGCGGTCGTTGCCGTACGGGCTGGCGCGGACCGGCCTTCACTACAAACAGGCAGAGGAGAGGGCCTTCGGTGGCCAGCGATCGGAAGGGAGCGGGATGGCTCGGTGGCGGGCCGGGTATCGCGCTAGAGAGATCTCGAACAGGTTCTGGGGTTGACGTGGCACGGGATCCGTTTACGCTGGAGTGACTCCCGACCCCCCCTCGGGTAGGCAGAGTTCCCCGCGATGATTCATCTCGAGCGGGGATTCGCTAGCTGTGATGGCGGCCGGGGCGACAACTGCACCCCCAACTGGACACCCCCTGCGGCACATTTCTGACGCCAGCTCCCGAAGTCTTGACCACCGAAGCCTCGGTCATCTGCCTGTTAGGGGTAGAGCGGAAGGAGGCTCGCGTGGACTGGAGAGGACGCCGTGTTGGCGCGGTGGTCAGTGCTGCGGTGCTGGCCGTCGCTGGGTGCACTCCGTCCGCCACGCCCACGCAGACTTCTCCGACACCCGTGGGTCCTTCGGGCAGCCCAATGCAGTCGGCCACTTCTGTGCCGACCGCTACTCCGACACCCAGTCCTACCGCGACGTGGAGCGTGGAACAGGCGGCAGCGATCCGAGCGGTGGATGACTACTCCGCCGCGTTCGACAGGATTGGGGCCGATCCGGCGTCCTTCACGAAGGATGAGATGACCGCCGTGCTGGAGGAGTTCAGCGGGGAGAACGCCCTGACGTCGACAGTCGACTTTCTGATGTCACTGAAGGAGAACGAGTACCGGCGCGAAGGTGCTGTGGTCGTCCGCTGGGTGCTTGCCTCGGACGTTGTCGACGACGGACGTGGGGACGAAGTCCATGTGACGACGTGCCGGGATCAGTCGGCGGTCCGGATCGTCGACAGGGACGGCGAAGTGGTGGCCGGCGAGGAGTTCGTGATTCCGGAGTACAACCTGCGTCAACTGTCGGTTCGGAAGCCTCCCGGCGAGAAGGTCTTTCGCGTGTTCGGATTCCAGACGATTCCGGGGGCCTGCCCGTGACCTGGGCGATCCCCGGACGGGTGCTCGCAATCGTGGCCGGCGCTGCGGTCGCACCGTTCTGGCTGCAAGGGACGGCCGCTCAGGCTGACGGCAGCGGTGGGTGCAGTTTCGATGGCGTGTGCACGGTGGCCGACACTCGCCCGCGTGTGCCTCCTCGCGACTCAGGCACGTCAAAGCCACCTGCCGAGGACAGGCTGCCAGACTTGCCGGACTGCGCGGACTTCGATGACGCGCGGATGGACATTCCGCCGGACGCCAGCAATCCCGCGGACTGGGTTCAGGTCGCCTGTCTGGAAGGCAGCCTGAGGCTGACTTTGTGGGTGGAAGGGCGTGCGACTCCCGAACAGGTTGCGCGCTCCTTGCTTGCGAGGGTGGAGCTGAAGCCGATCAGCATCGGCTTGGTGCCCAAGGACCCGGACGCGATGACGGTGGTGGGTCTGCCGGTCTGGCTGTGGGTGGACGAACCGTCACGGACGACGTGGGGTCCGGCGACGATCGCGGCCGGTGGGGTGTCGTTGACCGCGACGGTGGAGTCGGTCACCTGGGAGATGGGCGACGGGACGACGCTCACTTGCGGCAAGGGCACAGCGTGGAAGCGCGGGATGGGCGCGGACCCGTCGCCGACGTGTGGGCACACCTACGTCGAACAGGGCAGGTACACGATCCGGGCGCGGTCGCATTG
>CXWJ01028995.1_pt1 | contig 14976 bp, 13 predicted proteins | sample 590841 | NCBI WGS metagenome assembly CXWJ01 (sample SAMEA3498367, study PRJEB10139) | wastewater metagenome | biome: wastewater treatment plant; material: activated sludge | place: Austria | collected 2015-01-21 | reverse complement strand
CGTGAATGTGTCCACGGCCAGAGTGTCTAAGCTCATGGAAGATCCGGAGGCAGCGAACTCAATTAGGCTGCTGTCAGGGTTGAAATTCGAAATGTCCCAAACGGCGAGCCATTCTCTCTTCGCACCGAACAGCCCACGGTTGTAGAGGGCAGTCGGCGCGCTCGTCACGCTACCGCCGTTGCTGTAGGTCAACTGTATTGACGACGGAAGCAAGTCCGTGCCTTGTGTTCCGATCTGCGCGACGATGCGAGTGTTCCAGCCCGCACCGAGACCGTAACTGGGAACCGCGACATCGAATGAAGTTGGAATGGAGAACGAGTAGATGTTGCCGCTGCCAGTGAGAAACGCTAGTCCAGGCGCGCCGGGAGAGTCTTCGACAACTGTCGCGCCGGTGAGGCCGAATTGACCGACATCTGGGCTATTCGTGCCACCTGCCGCATCGGTGAACACGTTCCATTCGGCATAGACCGAGTTGGCCGTCGTGCTACGCGTCCAGTCTTCGAAAATTGGGGCGGCGCTGCCAGGGACCAAGAAGGCGGCGTTTGACACGCTGCTAGCTGCGATGCACAGGGAAAATGCCGCGAAAATATGGATCGATTTCATTAGATCTAACTCCTCATTGAAAATTTTGGGAATGGCGCTCGAGAGCGCCGCGAATGCCCGCGTTCAGAGCACGGGGGCGAAAGCTCGATTTCAAATCACGAATATTCAGTTTTTGGGATGCCTCCTCTCGGTAGTGCCAGGGTGAAAATGCTCAGCTAACGTGACAACAATTCGACGACGATCCCTAGTCTTCGCCAAGTTTCGAGAGTTTGCGTTGCGTCGGCGCCATACCGGGCGGTGACGGACGCCTCTCCAGCGCGCGTGCAGCCCCGGCGCTCTCAAAAATCAGCGCACCTAAACGACGGTTGATCCTGCCCTTGGGGCCGTTATACACACCCATAAATCATTTCCCTCGGCGATTACTCTATGAAGCCACTCAGACGTATCAAAAGAATGCGAGTGTTGGCTCACCCTACCGAGCGCCTTGTCGCCGTAGCTCTACTCTTGTGAGATGCGATCGATCTGAGATTGGCACTCAATCGCCAGTTCATGTTTGCCAACAGAACTAAAAATGCGCTCCATACGCGTCAAACAACTGATGCAGCGAAACTTTTCCCGCGGCAACGCCTCTAACAGGTAAACTGCGTCTTCAGGACAGCCTGTTTTGTAAAGCAGCCATGCCAACATGATCCGGTACTCCGCGTTATTCGGATCAAGCTGGTGCGCACGAAACATAATTGGCAGAACACGGTCGACCGGTCTTCCCAACCGAAGCATGTAGTGCGCCATACCGATCAGCGGAGCTGGATCATCCGGAAACATCCGCGAAGCATTTCGGCACACTTGAAGGGCGAGCTCGAGTTCGCCGCAACGCCCAAGTCCCGAGGCCAACGATTCGAGGATATCAATATCGAGTTCAGCGATCGAAACGATATGACGATAGATGGCGGCCGCCGCCTTGCGGTGCCCGCCCAGATCGTAACACTTGCCAAGTACGAGTTGGCTGCGCACCGATAATGGGACACGAACGCTCGCCTCTTCGGTGGCCGACTGGGCCAATGCATAGTCTTTGCGGGCGTAAGCTAATGTGCCAAGTAATTCCCACAACCGGCCGTTGTCGCCGTCTTTTCGCAGCTCTTTTTTGAGCTCGTCGATGGCTGAGTCTGAATCGCCTGACTCATGCAATGCGAGGGCGCGAGCATAGATCGCACTGTCTGTATGGCAAAACATGTCCGAAACTCCTTTCTTGTCAGAGAAAAGTGCCAAGCCTGGGCACCATAAGATCAACGGTGAACCGCCTGGGAGTTCAATTCCCGCAACGCGGTCGCAGCGCTTGAGTGCGCTGGAATTTGGGAATGACGACCCAGGTGAAACGCACCTGAGCGGGATCTCAGACGCTCGACCATGTGTTGGGCGAACGATTTGGCAGAAGTCGTTGTCAGCCGGCACAAGCAGGGGTTCCCTTCCAGTCTCACGCGATTGGCGCTCGTCGGTTAGACGTGGCGTAAACGTGGCTGGCTGGACTCTTGTCTAGCTGGCTATGCATCTCTTGATAATGATTCTCAATTGCAGTATCTTGGCATAGCCAGGTGGCTTAGTCAACAGGATCAACAGTTTTTATCATCAATTTAATTCTGAGGTGTTCTAAGGCTGTAGGCAGCACTGCCAACATGCCACGAAAGGTGCAGAAAAATGAGCCAGATTATCAAATCTGTGGAAGAAGGAACGGATTCTTGCCCTCAGGAGCCGGGGCATCGCCAGCTCGATTCTGACGAGCTGTTTCTAGGAGCAAAAACGATCATTATCCGTCACGGCGGCGAACGATATCGCTTATTGATAACTCGTAACGATAAGCTGATTCTGCAGAAATAGCATTCTGCATCTAATCGGACAAATTGAGGAAAAGGTTCGTCTGCACATTGTCCGCTCGCGGCAATAAGCAATGCCGCGCAATGGCAAATTTCGGAACTGCTAAGAATCCTAAGGGGCGTCAAAGGGCCTTCTTATAGTTAAACCGGCCGTTGGCGCTGGCTCATTACTCCGTAGTAACTGGAGTCGCGAGGCCGCTGAAAAGCGGGGGCCAGTCGTTCTCGGAAAAAAGAAACATCAACGCTCGTATCATATTAAGTGGCAGGGGCCACTCAATGGGCGAAATCGAGGACGACGGATAATCCATTTGCGGGTGTACTGGCTGCGCTTTAGGGGTAAACTGTCTCCTACTCTGCCAAGCCTAACTCGACTCGATCGAGTGGGCGATTCACTTATCGTTGTAGACTTGTTTGTGAGACCAACATGTGGACTCGTTTGTGGATTCTCTTCGTATGTCTGTCGTGTGTCGGCTGCGGCTCAAGCGAGTCGAGGAAATTGGTGCCTGTCTTTGGCACATGCACCTACGAAGATGGATCGTTCATACCGGGCGGCGCTTTACAACTGGTGTTCGTGCCACAAGATGTAACTGCGGCTGAGGGGGCTGAGGTTAAACCTGGATTCGCCACCACGGATGGCGACGGAATTTTTAGTTGCGTTTCGACCTTCAAAAATGCTGATGGGGCGCTGTCTGGGAAGCACAAAGTTTACATTGAGGCTTTACAGGGTGCTACTCCGCGAGTTCCGAAGGCATATTTGAGCGAGCAGACAACCCCCCTTATCATCGATACCGCCGACTCGCCTTTGGCAATTAAAATTCCTAAGCCGTAGCCTAGATCTTGAGACGGATCGTGTCTTGTACACGGCTTGAAAGTGTCAGATACGTCTGCCTCAAGTGCTATCGGCAGTTAGCGATGCAAAACACGTCGCTCGGATTAGCGGTCTGCGTTCTATTTGATCAATTCTCGACCCAAGACATTTTGTAATGCCAGCATCATTAATCTCCCCTGCCACGGATGCCCACGTTAACGGTAAATCGAAGGGCCGCTGGCATTTGCTGGCCGAGCGCGTGTTGGCTGGTGGAACTGTGTCGAATGAAGAAGCAGCCGAGATGCTTACTTCGTCCGATGACGAAATCCTCGACTTGCTGGCGGCTGCCTACCGTGTTCGCCGCCGCTGGTTCGGCAATGAAGTACAACTCTATTTCTTGATGAATGCCAAGAGCGGGCTCTGTCCAGAAGATTGCTCCTATTGCTCGCAATCGAAAGTCTCTGAAGCGGAGATCCCCCGCTACAACTTGCTCAGCCGAGACAAGTTGATGGACGGGGCGCGGGTGGCGGCCGAGCGCAAAAGTCGGACCTATTGCATCGTCATCTCGGCCCGCGGCCCGAACGAGCGCGAAATGCGGGCCGTCACCACGATCGTGCCCGAAATTAAGGAGCGTTATGGGCTGAAGATTTGTGCCTGCCTGGGCCTGCTGACGCCGGAACAAGCTCGCGAGCTCAAGGAATGTGGCGTCGATCGCGTCAACCACAATCTCAACACCAGTGAAAGCCATTACAGCGAAATTTGCACGACCCACACCTTTGCCGACCGGCTCTCCACGTTACATGCCGTGCGAGATGCGGGCATGGAAATGTGCTCAGGTGGAATCATCGGCATGGGTGAACAACCACGCGATGTTGTCGATATGGCGATGACGCTTCGCGATCTAGGGGTGCAATCAATACCAATCAACTTTCTCAACGCAATCGAGGGTACGCCACTAGCCGGTCAGCAGGATCTTAGCCCGCGATACTGTCTGAAGGTGCTGGCTATGTTTAGGCTGGTGAACCCAAACCGTGAGTTGCGGATCGCGGGGGGCCGCGAACTCCATCTGCGGTCTCTCCAGCCATTGGGCCTGTATGCGGCCAACTCCATCTTCGTGGGTGACTATCTCACCACGAAGGGGCAGCCGGCAGATGCCGACTATCAGATGCTAGCGGACATGGGCTTTTCGATCGTCAAGAACGCCGAATCGTCGCAGTGCTAGCATCGGATTTAACTGGCCTATTCTTCGCACTCTATCCGTTTTAAATAACCGGAAGATTTGCAGTAAATCGGCTAACCCAACGTAATCGTTAGAGCCGATATACCACCGACAGCAGCAGGAACCATGGCTGTCGGAGCGCGCCTCCAGCGCCTGCTTGGTCAACGCGGAAATTCTCGCGGCCCAATTAACGACAGCGCCGACAATTCCCCTCGATGGCAAGGATGCGATCATGTTACGTCCCTGGTTGACGTTCTTCGGCGGTTTACTTGTAAGCACGTCGTTGGCAACGGTGGCTTGGAGCCAGGCAGCTAAGCAACCCACGCTCGCGGAGCGGATGGCGGCTTTGCGTCGCGGCTGGTCGCAGGAAGCCTCGGCCTCAGAAAAATCACAGAAAACGCAGCAGCGACAAGATGCGCAGCCCATCACGCCCGTCACGGAGCCCGCCCCCGGCAGCATCCCACAGGTCAATGGCCGCTCGCTGATTCCCGGCGGACTATTCGATCGGGAATCAAGACAGGTCAATCGGGAATCAAGACAGGCAGAACATGAGCCCACCCAAGAGAGCACTTCCACGGCTCGTGCCGGAAGCGCATCATCGACACCACGCGTGGCATCACGGAATCAGGTGAGCGCTACTACGCCATTACCCTCCAGTCAGAGCAGTTTTACGTTGCCCGGCCTAGGTGGTTCGCCGCTACCGCCGTCCGAAGCCCAATCTGCCGCTGACGCAGCTAAAAGTGAAGTCTCGCGCGAGATGGCGCGTGACTATCCAGTTGTTCAGCCCGAAACTCCTACGGAAGAAACGTCACTGCCGAGTGCGACGCCAACCACTCCTGATCCAAATGCCAATCCGAATGTACGCCGTTCTCCCTACGTTCGCGGGCCGATGCGCGTTGATCCTCAGCAATTACGCCGCGAGCTATCAGGTTCGTTCACTCCGACGCCAGTCGCAACGGACGCGGCAGCAAGTTCCGATAAAGGTTTGCCGCCAACAGACACGACCAATCGCTACGAGCAAGCGGTTAGCGACACAAAGAGCGATACCGCCAGCGAACCACAAGCTGAGGTCACAGATCTCCCTTTGACGCTTCCCTCGGCGGACGAGTCTGCGGCAGCAAAGACCGAGCCAACTGCTGCGCCCTCCGCCATCTCGGCACAAGCAGAGGCAAAAAAAAGCGATGTTCCAGAGTATGTTGATGCCAACAGCGCGGTGAACGCGAGTGCCGGCGAGCAACCTGGTTTCGGGGCTGCTCCGCAAGTGCGGCCTTCTCAGCCGCTGAGGTCGTCAGCACCGCGACATAGCGTGCCCCTTTCGACCCCCCCGCGAAAACATCCGGGAGCCGTTGGCGAAGGATCGCAAGCCGCTGGAAAGGAGGCGGGCGTTTTGGCTTCGAACCAAGCGCCGATCATCACCACGGACATACGTGGTCCGAAACAGATTCTGGTAGGGCGTGAAGCCACCTATCGAGTGCAAATTTGCAATCAGGGCGAGGTTACTGCGGAGCGAATTGTCGCCAGCATCCATGTCCCAGCGTGGGCTGAAGTTGTTGACACTTCCACGACCCAGGGCGCCATTCAGCAATCGCAGAAAAGTGGCCAGACCGAAGGCGTGTTGGAGTGGCAGATTGCGCAACTCGACCCTCTCGCGACCGAAACACTCGACATTCGATTAATTCCGAAAAGCAGCCGCGCGCTTGAGTTAGGCGTTACTTGGACGGTCGCACCGGTGGGATCGCGGGCTGTTATTGAAGTGCAGGAGCCCAAGTTGCAGATGAATCTCTCCGGCCCGGACGACGTGCTGTACGGTAAGCCGCAAATGTTTCGCTTGACCCTCACGAACCCGGGGACCGGCGTAGCCGAAGGCGTGAAGATTTCATTGGTACCGCCTGGCGCTGGCGACGATGCGGCAATGAGCCACGAATTGGGCGACCTGGCACCCGGAACAAGTCGGAGCGTGGAAGTGGAACTGACCGCTCGCGAAGCGGGCAAGCTGAACGTCAAAGCTACGGCCTCGGCCGAAGGCGGTTTGACTTGCGATGCGGCGAAGGAAGTTTTTTGCCGCAAGCCGGAGTTAGAAGTTGATTGGCGTGGTCCTGAGATGAAGTACGCCGGCACGGATGCTACGTACTTCTTCCGGGTCCGCAATCCGGGGACGGCGCCGGCCGAGGATGTTTCGATTGTTGTTTCGTTGCCGGATGGAGCCGAGCTCAAAACGGCTAGCGACGGACAGTCCTACGATGCCAAGCGGCGCGAGGTTGCCTGGCGAGTGGGTACGTTGGGTCCGGGCGATGATTCCTACATGGAGTTGAAGTGCGTCTTAAAAACATCAGGCACGAAGCAGCTTCGCGTCACGGCTTCGACCGCCGGCGGCGAACTCTCGAGCACGAAACAGGCTGAGACCAATGTCGTGGCGATTGCCGATTTGAAGCTGGAAGTAAGCGATCCAGTCGGTCCGGTCGCCGTGGGAGACGAAGCGATCTACGAGATTCGCGTGCAGAACCGTGGCGCCAATGCTGCCAAGGACGTGAATATCGTAGCGCTCTTTTCGGAAGGCGTTGAGCCGGATCAAGTCGAAGGCGCGTTATATAACGTGGCCGACGGCCGCGTGTCGTTCAAGACGATCGAAGATCTGCCAGCAGGGCGCCAAATCATGCTCCGCATTCGGGTCCATGCTCTCAAGGCGGGCACGCACGTTTTCCGGGCGGAGGTACTTTGCCGCGACCTGGAAACGAAGCTGGCGGCCGAAGAAACAACGCGCTATTACGCAGACGACGCCGTGCAAAGCAGCTCGGAAGCTGTCCCCCAGGCCGCGGGCAGGACTGAGGGAAGTAGCGCGACGGTCCGCTAAAAACAACACCCCCAATTTTCACAGGGCTGGCCGGTGAATCGGCCAGCCCTTCTTCTTGCTCGCAGCGACAGCACGCGTTTTCACATGACTGGTTGCCTGCGTCTGGCCTTGGACCGCTGACGAAGCCCGCTATAATCGCCGCCGTGAATTCTTGCGCGTGCTAGCGTAGGCCATTATTCATTTCGCCGATCTCAAACTGCGCCCATGCGACGACCGCGAAATCAAAAATTCGTTCTGGCCGGTATAGCGCTGGTAACGGGTCTGCTCGTGTTGCCTGGATGTGGCACCACGCGCTCGTCGGACACGATACGCACAGCGACTGAACAGTTGCTTCTCTCCGACGCGGTTGACCAGGCGGTGCAAAACGTGGACTTTCATGTACTTGCGGGGCAAACCGTATTCTTGGATGAAGTGCGATTGGGAGAAGCGGTAGACAAGCAGTATCTAATCTCGTCGCTCCGCCAGCACCTGCTCGCCAGTGGTTGCCAGTTGCGCGACAAGCGTGAGGAAGCGGAGTTCATTGTTGAAGCGCGATCGGGCGCGGTCGGCACGGATCGGAACGACTTGCTTTTCGGCATACCTGCGACAAACGTCCCGCAGTTCATGACTCTGCAACCAACACCGTCGGCCATTCCGGAAATTCCATTTGCCAAGCGGAAAGACCAGCGCGGCATCGCCAAGATTGCCGTCTTTGCCTATCAACGCACCACGGGCATTCCAGTTTTTCAATCGGGAATCGTCCACACGGAAAGCTCCGCGAACGATGTCTGGATCTTGGGTGCGGGGCCATTCCAACGGGGCTCGATTTACGAAGGGACTACTTTTTCGGGGACGATCGTTGGCCCTGAAACTTCGAAGGTTCCCCGCCGGTTGCCGGCGAACGTAGCCAACCAGCGCGTTTACAATGAGGTCGAGCAATTGGTGAAACAGACGGCTCCGAAGCCGGCGGAAGGCCAGGCTGTCGTGCAGGCAGCCAATCTTGAGCCGACGCCACCTGCCGCAGCACCGCCGGTGAAAAAGAACGATCAACCGGCCGCCGCACCCCCCAAGACGCCCGGGATTGCGCAATCCGCGGCCGCGCAGGAACCTGCTCCTGCAAAGTCACCTCCGGAAGCAGGCCGAATGGGTCAGTTGCCCGCGCCGACAGCTCCACCGAAGGACGCGAGTGCTGCGGCACGCATGTTGGAGGAACAATTCCTGCGCCGGGGCAGCTCGCAAACGGCGCAATTACTGGGAACAGACCCCAGCAATCCAATTCCCCTGCCGCAACCGCGATTCAATTCGCCGTAGTGAGTTAGGCAGCCGTTGTGTGCACTCAAGCGTCTTGAGCTTCGCCACGGTTGCTCGACTATTTCCGGCCATCCACTTCATCAAACGCCAGCGGATATTCGCTGGATGGGTCGGCGATGCGGATCGATTTTTTGCCGATCAGCAGATCGTCAATGAGGTTGCCGACAAGTTCTGCGCGCCAGCCGCGCGCCAGGAGAGGTGGCTCATCGTCGCCCGCGTGTTTGAATTCCAGCCGGTAAGCGATCAAATCACGGACGTCGGTCGCAGTCCCCGCCAGGCTAGTCGCTACGTTGGCGCTGCGGCAGATGCTCGAAAGGGCCGGAGAGAGGAATTGGCCCAGGACGTTTAGTTGAGACGGCATGGAATGGTGTGAGCGGTCGTCGAGATCGTCGAGCGGCCCTTCGAGCCCGCGTCGAATACAATCCGCCAAGTCTTGGAGCATGTCGCGCTTGAGATTTCGTGGCATGCCGCGGATGCCTTGAATCCGTTCCGGGTCGTCGCTCTTGCGCTTGGCGAGTTCGACAAGCAAATCGTCGCGCAACACGCGGCGGGGCGGGATGTCGCGGCGTTCGGCCACTCCCTGGCGCCAGAACCACAACTCCCGCACAATGGCCAAGCAACGTGTGGAAAGCACGCCGATGCCGGAGACTTTCCGCCACCGCGGTCGTTCGCGCGACGCGCGAACATCTTCCATCCAGCTCGCCATTTCTTCCGCTAGCCACGGCAGGCGATCCAGCTTCGCCAGCTCTCGCTGCATCGCATCGTGGAGTGGCAGTAAGTAACGCACATCTTCGAGCGCGTAGTCAATCTGTGCGTCCGTTAGCGGCCGGCGCCGCCAATCGGTCCGTTGTTCTCCTTTGGCTGGTTTGGCGCCTAAGAATTTGGTGACGACCGAAGCGTATGACGAGGGAAACTCGTTGCTGCAAAACCCGGCCGCCAGTTGCGTATCGAACAGATTGGCCAAGGGGCGGTCGCATGCGGTCAGAGAAAAATTCAGTTCCTCGCGCGCGGCGTGGACGATGGTAGCGTGATTCCCATTGCCGAGTAACTGCCAAAATTCGGTCAGATCGCCCACTTTATAGGGATCGATGACGGCCAATTCATCGGCAGTGACTACCTGAACCAGGCACAGCTCTGGGCGAAAGGTATCCTCGGAGACGAATTCCGTATCAATGCCTATGCGATCTGCGCGCGCCAGCCGACGGCAGAAATCCGCAAGCTTGCTGGAGGAATTGATCGTTTCGTGCGTCACGGCGATGCGAGTTGCGCGTTCGTACGGGCATTGGAACGGCGGCACCGCAGGCCCCGCCAACTCCAGTGTACAAGATGAGCTTCCGAAAAGGCAGGGCGATCTGGGCCTTACGTCAAGTATAGCCAGACTATCACTGCGAACAGCGGCAACAGAATGGAAACGCTATACACCATATACCCGAAGAAGCTGGGCATCTTCACGCCCGAGTTCTCTGCAATAGACCGCACCATGAAATTCGGGCCGTTGCCGATATAGGTCATCGCCCCCATGAAAACGGCGCCGAGGCTAATGGCGGCCAAGATATGCTCCTGCACTCCGGCTACCAGCGGGACGCCCGTCTCGGCCGGCATCGCTTGGGCTGCCTTAAAAAACACCAGATAGGTTGGTGCGTTGTCGAGCACGCTGGACAGGCCTCCGGTGGCCCAAAAGAAATGGGGCGCGTCTCGCAACCCGAGGGAGTTGCCGTAGATGCCCAGAATCTGTAACGCTGGTTGCATGCAAATGAAAATACCGATGAAGAGTGCGGCCACTTCGATGATCGCCGTGTAATTGAATTGGTTCTGCTCGCGAATGGTTTGATTACCCCACCAGAGCGAGATGGCGACCAGGCCTAATTGCACCAGCTCGCGAAGGTACATCCAAGGGTGCCAACCGGTGCCGGGAAACGGTTTGCTGGGATCGAGGAAAGCCACGGCAAGGACGACGCCAAGTAAAAGGGGGCCGTTCAGTTTCCAGCCGCCGATTCGCAAGGGAGTGGTGCTTTCGATATCGCGTTCAATGTCGCGAACGGTTTCACGGCGGTAGAACACGAATTCGTCGAGCAGGACATAAATCACGATCAGCAATCCGTTGACGAAGAGCCATTCCTTCCAGAGTTGAAGGGTCCAGGCGAAGGGAACCCCTTCGAGATAGCCAAGAAACAGCGGCGGGTCCCCGATAGGCGTCAGGCAGCCCCCACAATTGCAAACGATGAAAATAAACATCACGATCGTATGAGCGACGTGCTTGCGTTCCTTGTTCGTCTCCAAGAGAGGCCGAACGAGCAGCATCGCCGCGCCGGTGGTTCCGATGAGGTTGGCCAGCACTGCTCCAACGGCCATGAAGGACGCATTTGTGAGAGGATCGGCCCACAGGTCGCCCGTGATACGGACGCCGCCGCTGATCGTATAGAGGCTGAACAATAAGATGATGAACGGCACGAATTCCTGAAGGATGGCGTTGGAGAGGATCGTTTTTACAAAGCCTGGCTGGAACGCGCTGGCGACCGGCTCGACCACATGATGAGCGGGCCAATGTGCATCTAGCGGGGCGTGATGGAGAAACGCGTAATAGGCGAGCTTTACCAGACCGAGCCCGCCGGCGACTATCAACTTACTGCTATTATGTTCCCACCAATGGGAAGTGGCAGGAATCAGAGGCAGTAGCGCAATCGCCGCCAGGAGTAAAACGAACGGTAGGACGGTCCAGAAGGCGGGAGCGGCAGGGGTCGTTGAGGCAGGGGGGTGATCGTCTGCATTGAGAGCTTCCGCGCCAGCTACGGCGTGATGGGCTTGTGCTTCTACAACGCGCCGGGTGCCCAGTTGAGGCCATCTTAAAACAAGTGCCGCCACATAGAGGGCTGCTAAGCCTACAATGGCGAGAGGAACCGTGGCTCGATTGATTTCGACGGGGATTGGACGAGTCATCCGGATCGCACCCGTCGCCTGTGGGTTCTATAANNCCTGTGGGTTCTATAAGATTGACCAAAATGTAGTGCCCAACAACGAACGATTCAAAGTATCGAGCTGAGGCCTGTTCGTCCATGCCCGGCGGGCTGCGTTTGTCTGGCAAGCGTTTCTGTGGTGAAATATGAGCTGCGCCGCCCAGGCTTGACAATTACCCCTCAAAATTCATGACCGAAGTTTTGCTAAGACCGAACCGCCGCGCCCTCTGGTTTGCGATGTTGCCGGCGGCTGCCGTTGGCGGCATTGGGCTTTCGTTGGCAACTGGAAAGATAACAAGTGACAGCGATTTGTGGCGCTGGATCGGTGTCGCAATAAGCGGTGCCAGCCTCAGCATTCTGGCGATGTTGGCTTGGCAATTGCGGCAGCCACGGGTTGCTTTACGTGATGGAAATGTGTTGTTTTATCTTCGGCGCGGAGGCCCTATTGCGGTGCCGATGGGTACTGTCGAAGCTTTTTTTCTTGGCAGCGGACCTGCGACGTTGCCAGCCGGAATTCACTCGCAGCAAAGCACCGTGAACTTGGTAGCCAGGCTCTCTCAGCGCGAGACTCAATGGGCACAGCAAGAGGTAAACGCGGCGCTTGGCCGCTGGTGTGAAGGTTACGTGACGATCCGCGGCACTTGGTGTGAACCGCTCAACGGCGAAGTGATTCGCCGGTTAAATCGTCGGTTGAAGGAAGTTCAAACGAATGGTTGAATTCAAGCTCCCGATGGGTCGCCCCGGTTTGTTGGTCAGCGTGCGCAATGTGGAAGAATCCCGCGCGGCCCTCGAAGGCGGAGCCGATGTCATCGACGTCAAGGAGCCGAACCGCGGATCTTTGGGAGCGGCTGATGGAGAAACCATTGCCGCGGTCGTCCGAGCCGTGGCGGGACACGCGCCGGTGACGGCCGCCGGCGGCGAACTGCTGGATTTGTGTCTAAAGAAAGACTCACTCCTTGATAACAGAACTCAGGAAGGAATCGCACTTTTCAAGCTGGGGCTGGCCGGCTGTGGCGAGCGAGAGGATTGGATTGAGATGTGGCGTCAGCAAGTTGCCGCGTGGGCCGGTCGCGCGCGGCCGGTTGCGGTGGTCTATGCTGATTGGAAGTTGGCGGCTGCCCCTAGGCCGGATGAAGTGCTCCAAGGGGCCGAAATGGTTGGCTGTCCGGCATTGCTCATCGACACTTGGAGCAAGTCGGCTGGCACGCTGTTCGATCACTGGCCGGTCGATGAGCTAGCTGCGTTTCTGAAGTCTGTTCGACGACGCGGACTCATCACTGTACTAGCCGGTTCCTTAAGTGGCAGCACCCTCTTGGCGGCATTGGAACTGGAGCCTTCCTTGGTGGCGGTACGCGGGGCAGCCTGTATTGGGAACCGCGAGGGGAGCGTTTCGGTAGACCGGGTTCGCGCTTTGAGCCAAGCTATGGCCGCCTCCTCAAAGATGGCCGCTTCTCTAGCCGCAGATGGTGCGAGCCGGCCGACGCTCTAAGGCTGCATTCGACGCCTATTACTTCGTTGCTGTGAGACAAATGCGCAAGGAAATTTTCTTGACATATTGAAAGAAATCTCGATACTCGGAGGGACTGCCATCCCCCATCCGAGAAGGGTGGTGGGCGGCCACAGGCGAATTGCTCGCATCAACTTCCCTGCATTCGTTTCTATGCGATGAAGGGAACGAAGAGCTAAGACGAAAAAAGATGCGAGCCAAATCGTGCTCCTGAAAAGTGGAGTTTAGGAGCGTGGTACCACCGGAACTGACGCGGCAACGTTTAAATTGACGCGCTGTGTGATGGATGCTTGGCCGGTGCGCAGAAAATGACGCGAGTACGAGGGTAGTAGACGTGTCGAAGAGTGTTTTAGAAGCGATACGCGAAGGGGATTGGTTTTTTGAGCCGGAACAAGTAGATGCGAGCCGCTTTCGGGCGACCGTTGCCATCCCCGGTACGGAAGAAAAGCTGGCCGTCTTGGCCGAAAGGGCGCGTGCCGGCTTGCCGCTGTGGCATACAGGCGATCGCCTCGACTATGAAGAGCCAGTGCTTTAACGCGGGGCGCTCATCATAAAATGGCCGACGCTGGGGGATTGCGTCACCAGACGTTGCCGACGACAATCTTGGCGACACATGTGGCACGCTGCGCGAGTGGCCGCATATTCTTTCAGTCGTCCACCAATCAGTCGATGGGTTTCGAAATGCCTCAATTCAATGTTACCGTTCCGCACGCGATGTCGAAGCAGGATGCCCGCTCGAAGCTGGAAAAGTTTTCAGAGTTCCTTCAGCAAAAATTTCAGGGACAAGTGAAGAATGTTGAGGAATCGTGGGACGGTGATACCCTAAACTTCGCCTTCCGCACGTATGGGATCAATCTGAAGGGCAATATTGCGATCAACGACAACGATCTCAAACTCACTGGCGAGCTCCCATTTTCTGCGATGATGTTCCGCGGGAAGATTGAGACAGCAATTCGCGAGCAGTTGGAGCACTTGGTGGGGGGCAGCGGTGGTGCTGCCGAGACGGTTTAATCGCGCTGTGATTTCTTGCCCCGCTGCGGAACGATACGGAGACGGTTGCCGTCGCGCTCGTAGCTCAGACCTGCCGGAACGAGCACCGCGCCCAGCAGTTTTTCCTGATCGGCATTCTCGACCGCAAAACTAATTCGTTGGTCGAGCGACAAACCAGCCGCGCGAATGGCCGGCTCGTCGATCTCAACCTTCCAGTTCAATCGCTGGGCTAGTTGCCGTAGCACGTTTCCGACCGGTTGATCCTGCACACGAAGCGTGTAGAGATCAATCGATTTTTGTTTTGGGCTGTCGGCGCGGGGCTGCGATGTGCGGTCCTGTAGCAATTGCAAGAGCCGTTCATGATCTTCGACGCGCGCGTCTACAGAGGCCATGTCGCCCTGCAAATGGACTTCGCGCTCGTGAAGTTGCTGCCGCAAGAGTGCTTCTTCCGCGCTGGGGTTCCGCAGACGATATTGCCGTCGTAACGTGACCGGGCCTTCGAGCGGGATGATTTCAACCACGCGATCTTGCGGCGCGAAGCGAAATGTCTGATCAAAGCCAATTAATAACAGCGTAAGTTGGTCAGCGAGTGATAGTTCGGGAAGGCCCCCCGCCTCCCACAAGTCGTGTGGGATACGCTCGGAGGAGTGAACTTGCCAATCTCTATCTTGAATAACGCTTTCAATCAATTTCCGTGGTTCGGTCAGACGTGGCCAAGTCAGTTCCTTTTTGCGCTTCAAGGCACCATGCTGGCTGGCAGAAAGCTGAGCCAATTCCTGCTCGCGGACGGCGGCCAGGGTTCGCAATTGATTGGCTGCCGATTGCGGACCAAGATATTTTACCGGCCCCAATTCGCTCACGCCGAGAGACGTGGCCGCTGCGACTTTCGCTAAGAGCTCGTCGGCGCTCGCGTTTGTGACATCGATGCTCACAGCTTGGTTTGGAT
>CXWJ01027922.1_pt1 | contig 14978 bp, 12 predicted proteins | sample 590841 | NCBI WGS metagenome assembly CXWJ01 (sample SAMEA3498367, study PRJEB10139) | wastewater metagenome | biome: wastewater treatment plant; material: activated sludge | place: Austria | collected 2015-01-21 | reverse complement strand
CGCCCGAGAGGCGATCACCGCCGTGATGAGCGATATCATGAGCAGCGCGGGCATCGAGTGGGAGCGCCCCCGCGATCTTTCGCCCGAGCAAGAGGAAGCTCAAAATTAATGGGTTTTATGCGTTGGCGTAGCCGCATTCATACAAACCCGCGTCGTAAGCAAGGGATTTGGAAATCTGCGCTAACGATTGCCTGCTTCCTCGCCTGCTGTCTATTCGCCACCGCCGCGGACGCGTACAAGTACAAAGGAATGTCGTACGGTTTTGGCCTCGCAAAGAACTCGTTGGCCGGCGCGCCGTCGGATAAATCCCTGACCAAGATGAAGGAGGCCGGCGTCACGATGGTGGCCCTCAATGTGGTCTGGTTCCAGACGTCGACCACGGCCANNTACTGGGGCAGCGCGGAATACCAGTCGGTGGCCCACGCCATCGACACGATCCACGACCTGGGCATGGCCGTCATGCTCAAGCCGATGGTCAACGTCGCCGAAGACGATTATAAGTGGCGCGCCTTGATCGACCCCAGCGATAAGGACGCTTGGTTCGCGAGTTATCGCAAATTCCTGGGGTTGTATGCCGACCTGGCCGAGAAAAAGAAAGTGGCCATGCTCTCGATCGGCTGCGAGCTATGCACGCTGGAAAAAACGAGCAACGACGCCCGCTGGGCGGCCCTGATCGCCAACATCCGCTCGCGTTACTCCGGCATTCTAACCTACTCGGCCCATTGGGCGCCGCTCGACCAGACCACGGGCGGCTACAAGAACATCACTTGGTGGAATCAGCTCGACTTGATCGGAATCGACGAATATTGCCCACTCGCCGATAATAACAACCCCACCGTTGCCCAGATGGTGAAAGTGTGGCAGAACCAGGCGAACGAGATCGAGAAGTGGCGGCGCTCCCAAGGCTTGACCAACAAGTCGGTCATCTTCACCGAGGTTGGTTACCAGTCGGCCGATGGCACGGCCCAGACTCCGTGGGGCGTCCACAGGGCGCCGGTGGACATGCAGGAGCAGGCCGATTGCTATACGGCCCTGTTCACCGTGTTGCCGACCAAAAGCTGGTGGGAGGGTCTCTTTCTGTGGGACTGGGACGGCACACCGGACGCCGGCGGCCCAAAAGATATTGGCTTCACCCCCCAGAACAAACTGGCTGAAACGGTCCTCAAGTCCTACTTCCTCCCCGAGCCGAAATCCCGCTAAGGGCCCGCCTTGGACGCCGAACCAATCTCGGACTATGGCCATCGTTTGCGGCTGCGGCCAGTCTTCGCTGACGATATGCCAGGTTTCCAACTGCTCCTCAAAAATCGAGCCGATGCTACGTAGCAAGTGACAGCCAGACTCTCTCTTCATTCGCTGTCGCCTCGACAAAAATACCGAAGTCCACGCTTCAGCCCCTTCTGGTAATCCCCTTCCAGAGAGCGAGCCCAAGATCGCGCGCCAGGGCCACCGAAACTAGCAGCCAGAGAGAAAACTCACCCATGCTTTCCTCGGACGGACGGAAACTGGGCGGCCACAGCACTGAAACATGAACGAGGCAGGCGTAGTTGACGGGGGTGTTTGAAACCCGATAGCATGGGGGCGAACCAATTGGGAGGCCGTCCTGATGATTCGCGTACGAAAGCCTCGTTTCCGCATCGCCTTCACGCTTGTCGAGCTGCTGGTCGTAATTGCGATCATCGGCATTCTCGTCGCGTTGCTCCTCCCCGCGATACAAGCCGCCAGGGAAGCTGCCCGACGGACCTCCTGCGCGAATCATTTGAAGCAACTCGCGCTGGCGGTCCACCTGTACCATGATGGTAATAAAATGCTTCCGATCAGCATCAGCCCGTGGAAAGAAGGGCCGAGGCCTATCAAAAACCTGTCGGGCAAGGGGTGGGTGATCAGCGTCCTGCCACAATTAGAAGAGCCGGCGCTCTTCGACGCATTCACGCCCGGTTTCGATGGGCCGTTCGAATTCGGACGCGGAATTAACATTCCAGCGCTGTCGGAGTTGGTTAAGACTCAATTAGACGTCATGCAATGTCCTTCCGATCAAAATTTCCGCGAACTTAGTGATCAACAGTGGCAATGGGAGCGCCGCTTCGTGGCGGTTACCAATTACAAGGGAGTCATCGGAGATACTCGCATGGGCGGCGTGCTTTCTATCCACCAAGGCACCGAACCCGACTGTCACAACACGATCGGTTGCAGCGGCCTGTTTTATCGAAACAACTATCAAGAACCTGTCTCTTTCCGCAAAGTTAGCGACGGCCTCTCGCAAACGCTGATGCTTGGCGAGGATCTGCCGAGACATAACTACTCCTCTGCCGCGTTTTACTCGAACGGAGACTACGCGAGCTGTTCTGCCCCGCTTAATTTTAAGCCCGAGCCCCCCATTCCTCTCCAATGGTGGGACGTGTATAGTTTTCGCAGCGATCATCCGGGTGGCGCCCATTTCGCGATAGCGGATGCTTCGGTCCGTTTCGTGAGCGATGACATCGACTATGCGATGTACCGCGCGATGAGTACCCGAAACGGTGGTGAAGTGGTTAACGATGCTGATTGATCGCTCGACTACGCGTCCGTCAACAAAGGGCTCTCCACGAGACAAGTGAGCCAACCAGCTTTGAAAATTGGACTAAGTCGATTGCTACTGGCCCTCTCGGCAATTCTAGCAGGCATCGCTGCTGGTTGCGGCAAGCACGATTCGTTTGTTGCGGGAAGCGTTCTGCTTGACGCACAACCGCTCGGCGGCGGCATGGTGACGTTTCATCCTGTAGCGGGTGGGCCGGCCGTGTATGGAATGATTCGAGACGACGGAACCTACGAGCTCAGCACTGGCGGCGAGAAGGGGCTTAAGCCGGGTGAATATCGAATCACGGTCGTCCGGACCGAGAATCCGCCGTCGACGCCGGGGAAGGCGCCATCGATCGGCCGTCTGATCACGCCAGAAAAATACAGCCGTCTGGAAACCACCGACCTTCAAGCCACCATCGAGCTGGGCGCCAACAAGATTCCATTGAATCTGATCAGCAAGTGATTGAAGCTTGCTGACGTAATCTGGGTCGTTCACTCGGCATGGCGATCCCCGGCGTAGCCGGAAGCATAACTCCCCCTGTCGCAAGAACACTCATTTCAGGAAGCGTAAACGATCTCTTTCCCCCGGTTGACGTTGCTGAAGGGTAAGAGTTTGGCGAAAGCAGAGCCAGACATGCGTCCCCATCCGCCGGCCCTACGCCGAATTCGGGCTGCACGGAAGCGGGGAGGTTGCCTCAAAACAAAGGATTACACCGACTGATTCTATTGGTTGTTCACATTTACTTTCGAGAAACCGTGTAAGCTATCAATCTGATAGGGCGTAGTGGTTCCCAGAGTGACTTGCCGGGTCGCAAGCGATTCTCTTTACGCCATGGATTTAGGTCGGCTCTGGTGGAGGCGCGAGGAATAGGCCCCCCGACCGCTTTGATTTCTTGGCAGTCGAAACCGTGATTGCGAGCTGAATGCATTCGCCGTACTATGGCTTTATGCTGATGCCCCGCAGACTCGATGGCTGCGAAATGTTTGCCCCGTTCGATGCTCTCAGAGATGAGTCGGTTGACGCCATGACGGTCAGTGCGAATTTTTTCCTCTCGACCTGAGTTGTTTCGAGAGTGTTTGAGGAGTCCACATGCCCTCCCTTCGACTTATCGGCTTGATAGCGCTAACGTTGATCGTCGCCGTGCCCTCCGTCGGGCGCGCTGACGACGACGGGGGAGACTCGTCCACCCCACCCGTGAACCCGGGCGGCGGATACGAGGACATTTATCCAAACCCAACTCTCCCGCCAGGCTATGTGCCACACTCAAACACCAGCCCCTCTGGTGTCGGTTCAATAGCCAACACGCAGGCAAACGCCATTCGGCTGGGTCAGTCGTTTAAGGCTACCGCTTCATCGCTCGACTGGGTGGCGATGGTATTCCAGTACAACTATCAGCCGAATACCGGGCCTATGGACCCCGCGTTGTTTCGCATCCACGTCGCCAGCGGCATCGTCACCAGCGGCGACAACTCCGGCGAGCTTATCGACGTCATGGGCAGCACGGACGTCAAACCCGTCACGCCCGATCAACTGACCGGGGACTCACTGGGGTGGATTCTGTTCGATTTCCCCAACACGGTAAGCCTCACGCCCGGCAACCAATACTATCTTCGCGTCGAACACGTCGACGGGTATGGCCTGGACAACACTGGCGTGGGTGTCGCCGTGGGAAGCCTCGGCAGCAACGCCTACTCCGCCGGGGCCAGGTGGCGAGCAATTTACAATTCGTCACTTGACCGCTGGGAGCAGTTTGCGTTTCGCAACGAAGATCTGGTCTTCTCGCTCGGCGCAACAACCCCGAACTTCTCTGGCGACTACAACAACGACGGCACGGTTGACGCTGCGGACTACGTCGTGTGGCGCAAAAATGAGGGGACAACCAGCTCGCTTCCCAACGACCCTCTCGGCGGCACGATCGGTGTCGCCCAATACAACCAATGGCGGGCCAATTTCGGCCAATCCGCCAGCGCCAGCGCAAGTGCCAACGTTACAGTCCCCGAACCAGCGAGCTGCCTCATGCTTCTTTCGGCCTTGTCCGGAGCTTGGATGTTGACTTCGAGTCGCGCGCGCGTTCCAAAATCATTTGCGTGACACACACACGATCAAACCACCACTCTCTCGGACCACTCGCCGATCCGTGCAACACAAAGTTGCTAGATGCGATCCCACACCAAGCCTATCGGAGCGACCGCAACAGTAAATCAAAAGCAAACACGGCTGCTTGACGCTGCATCTCCTGCCGATTCAACTGCCCGTCNNGTGCCGACCGGTTTCTCTGCGGAACCGCCGGTCGGGCCAACGATTCCCGTGATCGATACAGCCCAATCTGCCGCCAATGCCGCTCGGCCACAGAAACACGGCGAAAAAAAACGACTACTGGCACAATAAGCGGCGCGTGATTCGGTTCCGCAACTCGTTTCCCGCTTCCCATTTTTGCCGGCCAATGGGTGACCTGCCCCCTGCATTTTTCGTTCTCCATCAATCTGATTGTTTGATCGCGGGCTAGATGTCGTGGGAGCGGCCGGTTGTCGAGCCGGAAAGGCACAATTTGCCGTGAACGGCAGCACGCAAATCGGCGGTGAAAGGAAACGAAATATGATCCCACCATTCAATGCCGTTGTTTATAATTACAGCCACGTATAGTGACGAACCCGAACGATGGAACTTTCTACTGTGATACGCCGAACGTCGGCTTACGCCTGCCTGCTAACGACGCATGCTTGTGCGTTGCTTTGCATCACCGCCATTGCAACTGCTGCCGATACGCCTGTGCCGTCGGGCGGTGCTTTGGATGGCGCCAAGCCGCGCGTGATCGTCTCAACGGATGTTGGCGGATCGGACCCCGACGATTTTCAGTCGATGGTCCATCTGCTCGTTTACGCCGACGTGCTGGATATCGAAGGACTGATTTCTTCGCCGCCACAAAACGGCCGCGTGCAGCACATCTATGAAGTGATCGAGGCTTACGAAAAGGACTATCCGAACCTCAAGCACCACTCGAACGGCTATCCGGTTGCCGACGCGTTGCGCGATGTTGCCAAGCAAGGTGCAGTCGATCCTGCCCCGCGCAGCGGCTGGAGCAGCCCGACTGAAGGTTCGCAGTGGATCATCCATTCTGCCGAGNNGTGGGTGCTCGTTTGGGGCAGCATTACCGACGTCGCCCAAGCCGTCCACGACGATCCTTCGATTAAAAGCAAGATTCGCGTGTACTCGATCGGATCGTGGAACACCGGACAGGACCGCGCCGCACGCGATTACCTATTCAAGAATCATTCCGACTTGTGGTGGATTGAAAGCGATTCGACATTTCGCGGGATGTATGTTGGAGGTGTGCAAAGCGATGAATGGGGCAACTACGATTTCGTCGATAAACACGTCCGCGGACACGGAGCCCTCGGCGATTTGTTATTCCGCAAAAAACGCGACATCAAGATGGGTGATACGCCGTCGCTGCTGTTTTTGCTGCGGGGCGATGCAGATGATCCCACAACGGCACATTGGGGCGGTGCGTACGTGAAAAACGAACACGGCAAGCACTACTGGACCGATAACCCCGATCGCAGTTTGTCCGAAGCCGGCCATGCGGGTGCCAAGACCGTCAACCGCTGGCGTGTCGACTACCTTGCCGACTGGCAGCGGCGGATGAAATGGGCGTTGAAACCATGATCGAGCTGCCGGGCCCTGGGCCTCACATGTTGAGAGGGAAGACGAAGTCAACTGGCGCGGACTCAGCCAGCGCGTAAGCTGATCATCTTGTCCGCCGAAAGCCGGTCTGTTCCGACCTCAATCCCTTTTACACGGAATGCGCGATTTCGGTAGCTGCGCCTCGGGAGACAGCAGGCAGCAGATGTGAACATTGCAATGGCGCAACAGGTCGAAAAGTGCGAGGTTACGAACGCAAAGTGACCGAGTTGATAGTGACCGACGCACTTTCACGGAAATTTTGCCCCGAAAATTTATGAACAGTGGGATACACCAAAAACCAACCGTATTTGAGGCCACGGTCAAAGCCAATTGATCCGACTCCTGCTTGAAGTGCTCCTTGCGACGCGCTCGACGCCGGGATGCTCCGTTTACTAGTCCCAACTCCCGTTCAAAATAGGTGGTCCAAGACTACATCATGAGATTCCCCATTTTGCTCTTTTACGTCCTGACGGTTTATGCCAGTGGTTCGTCCGCAACGTTGGCCAACGAGGCTGCACTACAGCCTTGGGCAAAGAATCCCTGGTACTGGAGTTATCGAGGAGAACCAGTGCTACTGTTGGGCGGCAGCGACGACGACAACCTATTTCAGTGGTCGGAGAAGGATCTGATTGCTCAGCTCAACCGCTTGGCTGATGCGGGCGGCAATGTCATCCGCAACACGATGAGCGATCGCCAGGACAAAGGTTTCGAAGTCTATCCATTCCAGCAGCGCAAGGACAAAAAATACGACCTCAACGAGTGGAATGCTGAGTATTGGGCACGCTTCGAACGCATGCTGAAAGAGACGGCTGAGCGTCGCATCTTCGTGCAGATCGAAGTGTGGGACCGCTTCGACTATACCGATTCTGGCGGCGCCGATCGCTGGCAAATTCATCCCTACAATCCTAAGAACAACGTGAACTACTCCTACGAGGAATCGGGATATGCTGAACGCTATCCTGATCATCCCGGGGCCAACAAACAGCCTTTTTTCTTCACAACGCCCCAGCAGCGGAACAATCGAGTCGTGTTGCCGTATCAGCAGCGTTTCGTGGAAAAAATGCTTGAGCACGCGCTTCGCTACGATCACGTCCTTTACTGCATGGACAATGAGACCAATGGCGACGAGGAATGGGGAAGATATTGGGCGCAGTTCATTAAGGAGAAGGCTGCGAGCCAGGGTAAGGAAATCAATCTGACCGAGATGTGGGACGATTGGGATCTGGCTGCCGAGAGGCACAAACGAACGTTCGATCATCCTGAACTATATGATTTTGTCGATGTGTCGCAGAACAATCACAACAGGGGCCAAAAGCACTGGGACAACTTTCTCCACATACGCCAATACCTGTCAAAGCAGCCACGCCCCATGAACACGACCAAAACCTACGGGGCGGACGGGAACAAATTCGGCCACAAGGACCAAGATGGCATTGAACGCTTCTGGCGCCATTTGCTCGCAGGCGCCGCGTCAATGCGATTTCACCGGCCCGATTCGGGATTAGGACTCAATGACAAGGCAGTCGCAACCATTCGAGCGGCCAGAAAACTGGAATCGAAGATTCCCTTGTGGTCCGTAAAGCCCGCCAACGAATTACTATCGGAGCGCGAACCGAACGAAGCCTACCTGGCCGTGAATCTGGGCACGTCCTATGCGGTTTACTTTCCAGCGGGCGGCAAAGTGCGGTTGGATCTTTCGAACGCAACTGGCTCGCTCGTCGCCCACTGGATCGACATTGCTTCAGGCGAATGGGGGCCAACGGAAGATATTGCCGGTGGAGCGAAAACCTGGCTGACTGCTCCCGGAAACGGGAATTGGGCAGCCGCGATCATCCGTCGTGAGTAGCTAATGGCCGGTGAGCGAGGACCGAGCTCAAGACGTGGCAACAACATGCTCAAGGAGACTCGGCAGCTGAACTTTAGCCTGCGGTTCCACTAGCTCAGGACGCCGTGCAAGCTGGCAATTTCCAGTGGTTGCGAAGCCCATCCCACCTGCTGGTCGCTCAGTCGTAGGCAACCAGGCCCGCGGCCTGAATCGCTTGATCCACCTCCGCACCACGCCTATCGGAGCGACCGTAGCAGTAAATCAAAAGCAAACACGGCTGCTTGACGCTGCATCTCCTGCCGATTCAACTGCCCGTCNNTGGGCCAACGACCCCAAAGCACACCGTGCCGACCGGTTTCTCTGCGGAACCGCCGGTCGGGCCAACGATTCCCGTGATCGACACAGCCCAATCTGCCGCCAATGCCGCTCGCGCCCCGTGCGCCATCGCTCTTGCGACCGGTTCACTGACAACGCCCGCGCTGGTTATCATCGCCGGCGCCACGCCCAAGATCTGCTCCTTCGCGCGCCGCCCATAACTAACGACAGCCCCTTGATAAATTTCCGAGATACCGGGCTGCTGCGCGATCCATGCTGATAACAGGCCACCTGTGCAGCTTTCGGCCAAGCCAATCTTCCAACCGCGAAGCTGACAAATTCGTTGCAATTCTTCAACGCCGTCGGAGATGGGGTTCAACATCGCACCAGTGAATATCTTGCGAACAACCAAGTTAGAACGAAAGCGAAGGCAGGTGTCGTGTCTTTAGTCCTTGTACAACTCACCGTCATTCCAAGGAAGGGGCCTGCTACTGAAAAACCTGACACAGAAGCCCGACACAGAAGTATAAGAAGCTCTGCGGCGAAATGGGCCAGGAGATTGTTGCAGCAAGAAGTCTCAATGACGCGCAGACGCGGAATCAAAGAGGATGCTTGGTCCAACCAGGAAGAACAATCGAGGCAGAGAAGACAAAGCCCGAACTTTCAGCGACTCCCTTAAATCCCTGGCCGCGGAGAATAAGGAGAGCTTGAGGGTTCGAGTTCGAGAGCGATCGAAGAGAATGGTTTAACTTCCTCTCCGTGACCTCTGGGGTGAGATAGATCGTTCCAGCGGCGGGCAACCCGAAATCGTGTTCCCGCCCCACGCTTCCAATATGCCGAACGCATGACAGCCATTAGCCGGTGTTTGCGGAGCCCCGGCGACGCCACCACCGGTTACCAGCCCCACAATAAATCCCCACGAACCCGGAGGGTTCGCAGCCCTCAACCTCGCTCCTCGCTCCTCAACCTCGCTCCTCAACCTCGTGCCTCGCTCCTCGCTCCTCGCTCCTCGCTCCTCGTTCCTCGCTCCTCGCTCCTCGCTCCTCGCTGCCGTGCGCGCGCTAGAGTCAGGCTCCCTCTCAGAGCATTGCTGCCATTGTCCCGCTGGCGCGGATCGCAGCGTATTCGTGGGGTGGAGGCGTGCCGCCATGAACTTCGCCGACGGGCCTTACCCCGGCCAACCTTGCCCGCAAGCGCGCCTGCGATGGCGTGCTCCGCGTCGAGACCACGCGCGTGCAAGGCGACTATCGGCGACGGTATTTCAAATGCGCCAAGTGCCGCGTCGCGCCCGAAAACAACGTGCAATCGGTCCCGCTCCGGTTTGCACCACCGCAAGCACCGCGGCGAAAAAAACTTCCGCCGACGTCCTATCTATAGGACTTACATCGTTGCCGGAGCTGCGACCGGGAGGAGAATGAAAACAGGCGGCAGCGATCCAGGCAGAACAAAAACGGCGAAAACATCCAGATGAAACGTGTTGACAATGCATGCACGACAGACCGCCAGAATGGCGCACTGGAAACCGCTCCGAGTTGAGACGCACCGCATCGGGAGTGAAACCATGACAATTCGTCGCTTGACAGCTACACTCGTCTTAGGGCTCGCATCGTCAATGCCAGCAAAGGCCGAGACAAAAGTTCTAATCCTTAACCAGACGCAGCTCGACAACGAGAAGTTTTTCGGCCTGGGCGATCATACGCTCACGTCGCCAGTAACCATACCTAAAACCAACGGTTCGGGCGCCACGAACTTTCCACGCACCAACCCGGCCGGCGAAAAGGCGGCAGTCTATGGCCTGGGACCGCTGGTAACGTGCCTGAAATGTATCAATACGCCGCCATACGGGCCGGCAGCAGGCGGTTACCTGATTCAGACTGAGGATTACGGGAACGCTCCGGTCTACGGAGCGACGATCAGCGATCTAACGCTGACTGGGCCGGACGATCATACGATGACTCAATTCCCATTCGGCAACCCGACCCAGGGTGCGCCAACCTGCAGCCATCTGATCGGCACGGCCGACACGGATGACAGCCCGAATACCAGTGACGCCTTTACGCCCGCGGTGAACGATCTCTTGGTTGTATTCGTCGTGGCCAGCGACACGGCGCAGGCCACTGCCACTCTGACCAATTCGGCGGGGCTGACCTTCTCGCAGTTCCGACGCGCGGCTTTCAATGGCAGTGCGGATAGTATCTATGGCTTTGTTTCCGATGGTCTGGTCAGCTCCGCGATTTCCCAAACGGTGACGTTTGACACAGCTGCCGATCCAGCTACGGGAACCGTGATTTTCGTCTGCTCTGTCGCCGGTATGAGCCGCATGGGCCTATCCGCGGTTATGCAGTCGGCACAACAGGACAACCAAGCCGGCGGAACTGCCCCCGCCCCCGCCTTTTCCACGTTGGCACTGCCTGGGAATCCGACCTTGGGCGTGATTGGAAACAAAAGCAACCCAGCCGGATTGGCTCCACCCACGAACTGGACGGAACCCGCGACCACGGGTGACTTGGGCTACGTCACGCCGACGACTGGTGGCGAGTATTTGTTTCGCAATAGCGGTTTCATAGACAGGGCGATCACTTGGGGCGGAACCTCGTCCACTGCCTTCGGGGCAATGATCGTGGAATTGAATGCGGAGGCCTATGCCGGAGTCCGATTGGATGCCATTGAGGCGGTTGTTGACAACTGTCACATCCGGCAGATTCGCGGTCCGGCCGTGCGGATGTACAGACGCGGTCGGACGGGCTATGACGGATTCGAGTACCGCGTCTCAAACTGTCGTCTCGTGCATTGCTACGTGGGCATCGAAGCTGTCACTGACGGCCGCTACGATAATAGCGTCGTCAATAGCATTCGCGATTATTGTCTGTACGTGCCGACGAACCAAGGCAACGTGCAGAGCACGGAGAATCATTTCTTCGGCGCGCAGAAGGCGATCTATGCCGTCAACGCCGAGGGTTTCCACTCGACGAACGACGTGTTCAGCGACGCTGGCTACGGACTGCACCTCACGGGCTACTCACACTTGGCCATCGTCACGGGCGGATTTAGCCAGCATTGCTGGTTCCGGAATATTGATGCCGAATCCTTTTACAACTCATTCGTAAATTGCAGCATCAAAGTAGCCATTGAGGATGACGTCAACTCTGATATTGCTGGCGTGGAATTCGCCGGCATAGGTAACCAGTTCATCGGCGGCTCTGTCGTGCTCTCTAACTATTCCCTCGGCGGAAGTCACAATACCGTTCCTGCTGGCTCGACCGCATTCCTGTTCACGAATGATGGATACGCCGGCGCTGGCGTTAAACAACCCGACGACAACCACGTAGAGACGATCGTCCGATCTGAAACCTACAACAACGGACTTGGTTACGACGACATTTGCGTGCGATTCGCCGATTACGGTCGCGGTAACCAGATCGACATTACTATCCCGTCTGGATTTTTTCAAACCGATACGCGGTTGCTTGTCATCGACTCTGGTCAGCAGTCTGGGATGAAGAAAAACACGATCACTTTTCGCGGCCCCAATTTAGAGAACGCCGTCTCAACGCCGGCAGATTTTATCGACATCGCATCGGGTGGGATCGACAACACGAACGTCGTGACGATCATCGACACCGACACCGGCAACTCAGTGACGCTGACGCCGGGGCAGGCATATTAGATGGACGCCAACCAACACGAACAATACAAGGGTCGACGACTCAGGCACGGCATGGCCGTACAAGCGGATCGATTGCTGACCATCGACGACGAGGTAACCGCCCGACGTACCCCACACGATGCTGTCGACCGTGCGTGTGACGCGCGACACGTCGTAGCCTTCCAAGCCAACGCCAAGCTGCGGGACATGGGGAATGATCCAGGTCGGCAGAGACCAGAATTGCGTAACGCTGAACGGTCCCCACGGCCCGTAGATAGTAGTGCCACCCATTACCGATTGCTGGTTGTTAAACGCGGCGTTGAAATGATCGACAACGGAAGCCGGCGCCTCGAAGACGACGCCAACGTCGGCGGTCGTGTATTCGCCAAAAAACTCAGCATATGGGAAGCCAGGGGTGCTCACGCCGAAGTTCATGCCAACTGGTATCACTTCAGCGCTGGGATCAAATCGGTGTCCCTGTATAACGATTTCGGCCAACAGCGTTTCGGCCTGAACCGGCGCTGCGGCGAAACACAACACGCAAACGAACAAATCGCGAAAGCAGTTCTTGGTCATCGGACACACCTCAACAATTGGTTCTAGCCGGTACACAAGATACCTCAGTCCACGCGGTCACCAGAAAACTGTAACCTAACACGCCTATTCATTGAACGTCAAGAAAAACAGCAAATTGAAAGGAGAGTCGAGCAATGAACGCGCGACGAATCTTATTGCTATTACTCCTCGCTGCCATCTCGCCGGCGCAAGCGGCCATCGATATCGACAGCGGCGACTACCTGAGTTGGAGTTCTGCCCCGGTCACGTCTGCGCCGCTGACACTGTACTGCCGGTTCTCGGCTGATTCCGCCGCCGCGGTTGCCCACTACGTCGCGATCCGAGAAGGCACCAACCTCAATGACGGCGGCTTTTCGATTGGCCATAACTCCTCAGGCCAGTTTCGCGCCATGGCGGTCGAGAACAACGGGTTTTCCATCGCCACGCTCGCATCACCGACCATCGCGACCAGCACGTGGCATCACGCGTTCGGTGTGTTCGATTCCACGACCAGCCGCTTCGCAATTCTCGACGCCAACAACCAGCAGGATACTTCGAGCCGCACCCCGGCCGGGTTGAACAATCTCATCGTGGGTCAAACGAACAGTCTGTCCTTATTCGGCCAAGTCGCGGAGGTTTGCATCTGGAACGTAGCACTCACCGGCGACGAGCGGACCGCGATTGTCAACGGCGCGCGGCCGTGCGCGGTGCGACCTGGTGCCGTAGTCCACTATGTATCCGGCATCGCGACGACGACCGCCGAGATTGGCGGCGCGCCGACTGTAACCGGTACACCCACGATTGTGACTCATCCGTCCGTTGTATATGTCACCCGTCATCCACAACACCCGATGAATGGAGGATTCAGCAATGACTAACCGTCGATTGATTGCCGCGTGTTTAATAATGCTTGTGCTTGCCGCAAGCGCGCCTGCGGCGCTGCTGCTGCAGCACGGCAGCACCTCAAACATCATCCGCGTTGTGCTAAAGAATTCGCTCACCGGGCAAGGGCTTACGGGCCTAAGCAATTCGTCGAGCGGGCTGGTGATCTCGACCATCGCCAACAACGAAGCAACTGCAACCACTTACACTGCGGCCTCCTCGAATGTCGAGACAATTACGAACCTGGGTGCGTATGACGCGCCGACTGCGAGCAAGTGTCGCTTCAAGGAAGTCGATGCGACCTATCACCCCGGCTTCTATGAGATTCAACTGTCCGACGCGCGATTCGCCGTCAGTGGGGCGAAGGTGCTCATTGTCAGCGTTTCTGGCGCAACCAATCTGCTTTCGACAGACTACGAAATTCAACTCATCGGCTACGACCCGACCCTGGCGAATCTGCCGGCTAACGTGACGCAAATCTCCGGCGGCTCGACCGCGGCCGACAACGCGGAGAAGTTCTTCGACGGCACGGGCTATGGCCCACTTCTCTACCGTACGACCGTAGACACGCCAACCGACAATCAGAATGTTTCGATCAGCGTCCCGATCGCCAGCAACAGCTTGGTTGGTTGCCGGGTCGTACTGCGTGACGTGACCAGTACGGGAATTATGACAGGCGTAGTGACGGGCATGAGCGGCGGTGGCGACGTAGTGGTTGACCTAGATGGTGGGGCGGTGTTCACCGTGGCGAGTGGCGACGTTGTGGAGTTCTTGGCTCCGGCATTTGGCGGCGAAGACAGGACTGCAGCAACGACGGCGCAAACCAAGGTTGGCTACCTGCCAAGTGCAACGGCAGGTGCAACAGGTGGAGTTGCCATTGTAGGCAGCAACATGGGGACGGTTTCGGCCATCAGTGGCGTTATGTTCCCCGCGAACTTCGCGACGCTTACGATTACCAACAATGCAGTGGCGGCTAATGTCACGCATTGGCTGGGCACAGCAGCCGCCACGCCCACGGTAGCGGGCGTACCCGAAGTCGACATCACCAAAGTCCTAGGCGCAGAAGCCAGCGCCGTGAGCGGCGCGATTGATGTCAACGTCGTGAAACTCATCGGCAACGAGATCGAGCTCACCCCGCCGNNCCGCGGCGCTACCAAGAGATCGCTGGTTGCGAAGGAACGCGCTCGCGAACAAAAGAAAAGATGGGATGGCCTCAAGCAGCATCGTGTTGCCTTCCTGGCGCCGCCTGCTTGACCTCCCCCTCGCCCCTAACAACTAACAACTAACTCCTCCCCACTCCTTCTCCGTGACCTCCGTGTCCTCTGTGGTGAGCTGGCTTGCTTGATCGCTCGAACGGCAGAAGCAGCCCCGTGCTGCCCCAAATCCGCAATCCGCAATCCGCAAGGAGTTTACCCGCCGTGGTGGGCAATCGTTTGCTCGAGATTGAACCGCCACACCCTAGCACAAACGGTGGCCAAAACCTAACAAAAAATTCCGCGCGCACAGTTTGAGAG
>CXWJ01016865.1_pt1 | contig 14980 bp, 11 predicted proteins | sample 590841 | NCBI WGS metagenome assembly CXWJ01 (sample SAMEA3498367, study PRJEB10139) | wastewater metagenome | biome: wastewater treatment plant; material: activated sludge | place: Austria | collected 2015-01-21 | reverse complement strand
GTATTTCGAGTTTCTGGTGCACGAACTCATCCCGGCCATGAACAAACTCGGCATCAACGACATCCAGGTCTGGTATACGGCCTATGGCCAATGCGAGCAGAAGATGGCCGAGGGGATCAACGAATCGGCCGACGACCTGTTGCAGGTCATCCACACCGCCGAGTGGCATAGCCTGACGGACAAATTACAGGGGTTTGTGCTGGATTTCAGCCAGAAGGTGATTCCGGCCACACGCGGCTTCCAGATTTAGCTGCCGGATGACGTATCGGCCGCCGGTTTGGCGGCGTCGGCAGGGGGGGTAGAAGCGGCCGATTCACCGCCGCTCTCCTTGGCTTCCTTATTCTTCGATTTGCCGCCCTTGCCGTTGCTGTTGCTGGAGCGGTTGTCAGTCACATAGAAGCCGCTGCCCTTGAAGACGACGCCCACCGAAGTGACCACGCGCCGCACCGGCCCGCCACAGACCACGCACTCCGTCAACGGGTCATCGACCATGCGCTGGCGAACCTGAAACTCGTGGTCATTCTCATTACAACGATACGTATAAATGGGCATGTGCTGCAAACCTCGCTGGCGTCCCACTGATGCGCCAATCCTTTATTGTACCGCCCCACGTGGCCGGCGACAAACTAGCTTGAGTGTACTCCCGGCGCGTTAGTTTTGGGTTAGCGCCCGGCAGGAAAAACAAAGCCGCCGGCCGCCCATCGCCGCAATAGAGTTACCCATTGGGCCGGATAAGCATGGCGTCGCCAAACGAATAGAAGCGATACCCCTCAGCCACCGCCGCGCGATAGGCATGGAGCATTGTTTCGCGCCCGGCGAAGGCGGCCACCAGCATCAGCAGGCTGGAACGGGGCAGATGGAAGTTGGTGATGAGCATCCCCACCGCCCGGAAGCGATAGCCGGGATAGATGAACAGGTCGGTCGGCCCCTCGAAGGCAGCCACCGGCTTCCAGGGGCAGATGTTGCTCGTCTCGCCCGCCGCGTCGCGGGCGCTGATGGTGCGCAGGCTGCCGCCGATGCCCGCCGAACGCAGCGCCGCCGTTTCCAGCACGCGGGCCGTCGTCGTGCCCACGGCGATGATGCGCCCGCCGGCCAGATGGGCCTCGTTGATGCGCCGCGCCGCCTCGGCCGACAGGCGCGCCCACTCCGTATGAATCTTGTGCTCGGCCACCTCGGCCACACTGACCGGCTTGAAAGTGTCCAGGCCGACGTGGAGCGTCACCGTCTCGAACAATATTCCCCGCTCGCGCAATTGCAGCAGCAGCTCGGGCGTGAAGTGCAGCCCGGCCGTGGGCGCGGCGGCCGAGCCGGGCGGGCGGGCGTAGATCGTCTGGTAGCGCTCGGCGTCGGCCAACGGCTCATGGATGTAGGGCGGCAGGGGAGCGTAGCCGAGGGCGTCGATCCACGTCTCGACCGGCGCGCTGAAACGCAGTTCGCGCAATGATTCGGCCCCCTCGGCCATGATGGTGGCCGTGACGCTCGACGGCTCGTCGGCGTGATCCAGCAGGGTGATGACCAGGCCCACGCCCACCCGCCGCCCGCCGACCAGCGCCCGCCACGTCGTCGCGTCCAGCCGCTCCAGTAACAGGATTTCCACCTGTCCGCCGGTCGGCTTGCGGCCGAAGAGGCGGGCCGGGATGACCCGCGTATCGTTGGCGACAACCACGTCGCCGGGCCGCAGGTAGTCGCCCAGGTCGCGGAAGCGGCGATGGTCGATGCTCCCGGTCGCGCCGTCGAGGACGAGCAGGCGGCCGGCGTCGCGCGGCTCCACCGGGTGCTGGGCGATGAGCGCCGGCGGCAGGTCGTAATCGAAGTCGCTAACCTTCATGCCCGACTGGTTCCGCGGCCCCGCGCTCGGCGGGCCAGGTGCGCCCCAGGTTGAGGCGCATCTTTTCCAGATAAGCCTGCTCCAGATCGATGCCGGTGTAATTCGCCAGCTTGAGGATGAAGGCCAACAGATCGGCCAGGTCGTTGCGCAGGTCGGGCCGGTTCATCTCGATGGCCTCTTCCAGCGTCTCGGCCGGGCCGCGGCCGTCCACCAGCCGGCGCTTGCTCTCCGTCCACACCCGCACCAGGTCGGTCGATAGCTCGCCCATCTCTTCCATCAGCAGCAGATAGTTGAAGAAGAGGTCGCCCTCGAAGCCCTTGAGCGAATCCAGCTCGCGGTGGAACTGCTGGAAGGCGGCCAGGCGGCCCTGTTGCAGCGTTTGCAGGCGCGAATCGACCGGGCCGGACGGCTGGGGCGCGGCGTTGGCGACCGCGTCGGCGATCAGGTGGATGATGCGCTCCATGTCGGCCGGGCGCGACAGGTAATCGAGATCGTTGGTGTCGATGGTCAGCACGGGCACGTCGTTGAGGCGTGACAGCCAGGCGTCGTAGGCCGCCGACACTTCGCGGATGTAGCTGGGATCCATGTCGCGCTCGAACGGCCGGTCGCGTAGGGCGATGCGGCGCATGAGCACGTCGTGGTCGGCCCGCAGGTAGACGATGAGGTCGGGGCGGGGGATCTTCTCGCCCAGCGCGGCGTGGACGCGGCCGTACATCGCCAGTTCGTCGTCCTTCAGATTGAGCCAGGCGAACAGTTCATCCTTGGCGAAGGTGTAGTCGGAGATGAGATTGCCGCGCCGCAGCGCCGCCGGCACGGCCTGGTACTGCTGGTGATAGCGGCTGAGGAGGAAGAAGATCTGCGTCTGGAAGGCGTAGCGCTCGCGATCCTGATAGAACTTGGACAGGAACGGGTTGTCCTCGACCACTTCTAGCAGGATGGCGGCGTCGTAGCGCGGTTGCAGCAGGCGGGCCAGCGTCGTCTTGCCGACGCCGATGACGCCTTCGATGGCGATATACTTGTTGGTCATAGGCTTGTGCGTTGCTGGGCGATGTCGGCCCGCAGGATGTCCACTTGAAACGGTTTGTCGGCGTCCATCGCCAGTTCGGGCGGGCCGTCGAGGATGACTTTGACCGGCGCGCCGATGATGCGCCCGGCGGCGTGTTCGATGTCGGCGATGGTGACGCGATGGAAAAGGAATTTGATGAGCAAGCGGGGGCCGACCAGGGCGGCGATGCGCCAGGGCTGCTTGCGGGCCTTGGTCAATGAATCGATGAGCGCGCGGTTGTTGTCCAGCACCGCCAGCCGGGCGATGACCATATCGCCGCCGGCCGCCTCCACGTCGCGATAGCGCGAATAGGTGCGCCGCGAGTTGGGGAAGCGCGCCTCCAGCCTGGCCCGGCTGACCAGATTGTAGTAGACGGCCTTATCCCACGGCCGGCAGGCCGCCACGAATTCATCGACCGTCCGCGGGGTGATGGTGGGGATGTCGGCCGAGCAGCCCAATATGACCTCGGCGCCCGGCCGGTTGTGCCGCAACCAGTCTGCCCCGGCCAGCATATTGGCGATCATGCTGCCCGCGTCGGGCAGGGCGGCCACGGGCCGGGCGAAGGTCAGACCGGCGGCGGCCAGCGTCTCGGCGGGGATGCCGACGACGACGATGTCTTCGACGTGGGGCGAGCCTTGCAGCGCGGCCACGACGCGCTCCAGCATCGTCTGCCCGGCCATGTCGATCAGCGCCTTCGGCCGCCCCTGGGTATAGGCGAAAAGTGGGTCATCCGGGCCAACCGTCCCCCCGGCCAGGATCATGCAGTGCATCCGTTTTACCTCGGCTTGCAGGATATGTTGAATTGTAGCAATTCAACGCAAAGACGCGAAGAGTTGCAAGTGGCAAGTAGCAAGTGGCGTGTTCGGAGAGACTCGCCACTTGCCACCCGCTACTCGCTACCCTTTGCGTCTTTGTGTTTTTCTTCTCGGCGGCTACTTCGGTAGCAACACCGGCATGTAGACCTCAACAATGCCGAGCAGTCGGTATGCAGCCAGCGCGTCGATGCGCCCCCAGCCGTAGGTGTGATTGGGCACGCTGGTGGGCGTGTCGCCGCCGCAGCCTTCGTCGGTCGTCCGCCGCAGCGCCGAACGGATGATGAGTTCTTCGATGGCGTCAACTCGTCCGGCCAGTTCCGGCTCGGCCGAGATCAGCAGCGCCACCAGCCCGGCCACGTGGGGCGCGGCCATGCTCGTGCCGCTCAGAAAGGCGAAGTCGCCGCCCGGCACGCTGGAGTGGATGTTGGCGCCGGGGGCCACGATATCGGGCTTGAACCGGTTGCTGCCGTCGACCGTCACCGGGCCGCGGCTGCTGAAGGGGGCGATCAGGTTCTGATCATCCGTGGCTCCGACGGTGAACGAGGCGTCGTAGGTGGCCGCCGGCTCGTTGATGGTTTCGCAGTTCCGCCCCTTGTTGCCGGCCGAGTGGGCGGTGACGATGCCGGCGGCGCGCACGCTCTCCACCACCTGCTGCAACACGTCGGCGGCGACGCAGCCCTCAATGGCCGGGCAGCCCCAGGAGTTATTGATGACGTGGGGCGCGCGGGCCGGGTCGCCGTCGGTGAAGGGATCGCCGCCCAGCGGGTAGGGGGCGATGAACCATTCGTAGCATTCGGAGTAGGTGGCCGGGCTACCCCAGTTGTCTTCCATGTTGCGGCAGCCGATCCAGCGCGCGCCGGGGGCCATGCCCAGGTCGAGTTGCGCCGTCTTGCCGACCATCGTGCCCATCGTATGCGTGCCGTGGCCGCCGTCGTCGCACGGCTCGGTCAGGTCGAAGCCGCACTCATTGCCCGGATCGCCCAGGGGCAAATCCTCATGGATGGCGTCGTGCCAGTTGTAATTGTGGTCGGCGGCGCCGCCGTTCCAGCCGCGATAGGCGTTGCGCAGGGCCGGATGCTGCCAGTCATAGCCGGTATCCTGGCCGCCGATGACCGCGCCCTGGCCGGTGAAGCCGGCGGCCCACACGTCATCGGCGTTGACGATCTGGATATTCCATTCGATGAGATCGGTATCGCGCGGCGGGTGGGGGGCGCTGACCGGGGTGGGCAATTGGGCGCGCTGCCACGTATTCGCATAGACGTGGCGCACGTCGTCGCGCCCGGCCAGTTCGGCCAGCAGTTCCCGGTCGCCGCGCACCCGGAGCATATTCACAACCCAATAGGCCCGGTAGGTCGCGCCGCGCGCATCCAGCAGGGCGCGCAGCGGGGCTTGGGCGTTGGCGGCGGTGGCGGTCATGGCCTGATAGACGTATTGGCCGCGGGCCGTCTTGTCGCCCAGCCGCTCGGCCCGGCTCAGGTCGGCTTGCTCGGCCAGCACGACCAGGAACTCGGCCGATGCCCCGCCGGCGGTCTCGGTCAGCAGGACGGGATCGGTCTTGCCCATCCAGGTCTCAGCGGCGCGGGCAGCGGCGGCGGCGCGGGCGACGGCCACCACGGCTACGATCAGGAGCAGACACAGCAAAAACAACGAGCGCAGGGTATTGTGTTTCATAGGTTGGTTGCGGCCCGCGGCCGGAGCCGTGGGCGACTATTCGAGCGTGAGCCGATCAAACTGATCGGCCGTCGGCTCCGCTCAACAGAACCAGTCTTCGGTCAGCCGGGGTGGGGCGGGTCGCAGGCGAATGGCCCCGGCGCCGGACGCGCGCTGGGGCGGCGGCCGGCCGGCCAGAGTGTAGGCCAGTTGCTCCACGGCGGCAAACGCGCGGTGGGGCGTGTCGGCCGGCGCATTGGCGGCCAGCACCGTGACGCGGGCTTGCAGTTCGTCCATGCGCGGATCGGGATGCCGCCACTCATAAGAGAAAGCGGGCGCGTTCAGCGGCCCGAAGAAGCCGGGCACGCTCTCGGCCAGCAGGGCGCTGCCGGGCGGCACGAGCAGCCGGACGGACAACTGCACCGCCGGCACGTTGGCGATCAGCCCCCGCTCGCGAATCCAGGCCAACATGGCGAGATAATCGTCCAGCGTCGTCCAGGGGGTGAACGGCAGCCAGGTCGGCAGCACCGGCAGCCGCGCTTCGGCCAGGACGCGCAGCGCCTCATCCATGTCGGCCCGCGTGTGCCCCTTGTCCAGCCGGCGCAGCACCTCGTCGGACACGCTCTCGAAGGCCGAGACGACGAAGCTGGCCCCCAGCGCGCGCAGTTCGGGGATCAGTTGCCGGTGGCGCAGGATGTGCTCGACCTTGGTGGTGAAATCGAACGTCAGGCGCGGGAACTCGGCGTGGAGGGCGCGCGCCAGCCGCATGGCGTGGCCCGGCCCATTGAGAAAATCGGGGTCGCCGAAGGTGATGTGCTCGGCCCCGGCGGCCACCTGCGCCCCCAAGTCGGCCATGACCGTCTCGACCGGCACGACGAAGAAGCGCCCGCCGTAGACCGGCGTGATGGGGCAATGGCGGCAGGTATGCAGGCAGCCGCGCGTGGCCTCGACGTAGCCGGACAGGCTATAGCGCCCATTCGCCAGATAGCGGGCGTAATGGCTCAGGTCGGGCAGCCCGTCCCGGTCGGGCAGCGGCAACGCCGGCCGCGCCAGGTGAATCTGCGAAACCGGGTTTTTTCTTGAAAACCCGGTTTCTAATTCATTGACCAACGCCAGCAACGGCTCTTCCACCTCGCCGGCGATGACCGAATCAGCCACCGTCCCCAGCAAATAATCCCCATTGAGCCAGGCATAATGGCCATAGAAGCAGATGTGGGCCGCAGGATTGAGGGCGCGCACTTCGGCCGCGGCGCGCACGCCCAGGCGCAGAGCAGTGTGCATGGGCGCGGCGATGCCCACGAAGCCGGCGCGGGCCGCCGCCTCGCGCGCCAGCGGCTCGACCGACAGATCGACCGCGCGCACGGCAAAGCCCGCGCGCCGCAAGACGGCCGCCGGCCAGGCCAGGCTCAACGGCTGGTGGCCCAATTCATAGCAGGCAAGCAGCAGAACTTCCACCATGGTCACGCGGCTATTTGCGCGCCGGGCCGCCCTTGCCGCCGGCCACCGGTGCGCCGGCCACGGCCGCGCCCGATCCCTCGTCGAACAGAAAGGCTTCCATCTGTTCAAAAAGGAATTCCTGCGAGCGCGGGTCGGCCATGTTGAGGCCGTAGTGGTTGATCAACAGGCGGGCCTGGTCTTGCCATTGGCTATAGGCGTATTTGGAGATTTCGTCATAGATGCGCTGGCCCAGCGGGCCGGGGAAGGGCGGCCGATCCAGCGCCGGCAACTCCTGGCCCAGCTTGACGCACTGCACAACGGTGATGGTTTTCGTTTCTCTGGTCATATGATTTCATCCAAACCTGACAGGTTTTCTGAAACCTGTCAGGTTTATCCAATAATAAGCCGTTCCCCGATTTATCGCAAAGCCGCTTGTGGACGCCTCTGAGCAAGCCGTTATAATGACGCCATGAGCGTGGGGGACGCGCCGGGCGGCGGGCTACGCATCCTGTTTTTCGGCTTGCCGGTCGGGGTATCGGCCGCCGTCCTAGCCGGGCTGCTCGCCGATGGCGCGAACGTGGCCGCCGTCGTCGTCCCCGCCGCCGCCATTCCCCACCTGTTGCCCGATGCGCCCGCGCCCGTTGCCGCAATCGAACCACACCGCCCGGCCGCGACCCTACTTCTGGACGGCGCGTTGCCAACCGACACCCTGGCCGTGGCTTGGGCCACCCGGCTGCCCGTTCTGGCAATCACTGACTTCGCCGCCCCGACCACGTTGGCCGCGCTGGCCGCGTTGCAGGCCGACGTGGCCGTGGTGGCCTGCTTCACCCGCCGCATCCCGGCCGCCCTGTTGGCCGTGCCGCGCCTGGGCTTTCTCAATCTGCACCCGTCGCTGCTGCCGGCCTATCGCGGGCCGCGGCCGGTCTACTGGCAGTTGCGCCACCATGCCCCGACCGGCGTCACCGTCCACTACATGGACGAGGGGCTGGACACGGGCGACATCGCCGCCCAGCGGGCGGTGGCCCTGCCCCCCGGTCTCAGCGAAGCCGCCGCTGAGCGCCGCCTCATGCTGATCGGGCTGGATTTGTTGCGCGGCGTCCTGGCCGAGTTGGCCCAGGGCATCGTCCGGCGGCGACCTCAACCACCCGGCGGCAGCACTTACGGCTTTCCGCCGGAAGAAGGCTAACGGGCAATGATGGCCGCCACAAGTCGCCTTTCCCGCCCATTCTGGCTACTCGTCACCGTGCTCTGCGCTACGATGGCCGTTGGCCTGCTGGCCCATACGCTCTCGGTGGCCGGGGCGACCCCCGGCCTGCTCATCGACAGCGTCCTGTACGACGGCTACGCCCTCGACGACGCCGACGAGGCCGTGCGTCTGGTCAACGCGGGCACGGCGGCCATTTCCCTGAATGATTGGCGTCTGAGCGACGGCACGACCTCGGTTGCCCTGCCGGCGGGCATCGTCCTGGCCCCCGGCGCGGGCTTGTGGCTGACCGGCGACGCCGCCGCCTTTCGCGCCCATTTCGGCCACGACGCCGATATAGAACTTATGTCGTGGCCGGGTTTCTCGAATGCCGGCGACGAGGTAGTGTTGTTTGACGCCGCCGGGGCCACGGCCGATGCGCTGGTCTACAGCGGCGGCAATGCGCTCCAGGCCGGTTGGAGCGGCGCGGCCGTGGAACCCTATCGCGTGGCCGGTGTCTTCGGCGTGGAGGGGCAAATCCTCTACCGGCGGCGCGACCAGACGACCGGCGCGATAGTGGCCGACAGCGATACCGCCGCCGACTGGGCGCAATCGCCCCACGACGTCATCGACGGCCGCAAGGTGCGCTACCCCGGCTGGGAGGGCGACCGCTTCTTCCGCCCGGCGGTCATCACCGCCACGGCCGCGCTGACCATCGCCGTCGCCCCCGATAACGCCTACGACGTGATCGCCCGCGCCGTCCGCGCCGCCGACACGTCCATCCGGCTGGCCTCGCTGACGCTGGAAAACATACCCCTGGCCGAGGAGCTGGCCGCCGCCGCCCGGCGCGGCGTGGCCGTCACGGCGCTGCTGGAAGGCGGCCCGCCCGGCGGCCTGACCGATCAGGAGCGGGCGGCCTGCCGGATCATCGAAAGCGCGGGCGGGGCGTGCTGGTTTATGATCGCCGACGACACCCGGCGCATCCACGACCGCTACCGCTTCATGCACGCCAAATATCTCATCATCGACGACAGGGTGACGATCATCGGCAGCGAGAACTTCAGTCCCGACAGCCTGCCCGACGACGACAAAGCCGATGGCACGTGGGGGCGGCGGGGTGTCTTCCTGCTGACCGACGCGCCGGGCGTGACGGCCCATCTGGCGGCCGTCTTCGCCGACGATCTCGATGCCGCCCACGCCGACCTGACGCGCTGGACGGCGGCCGATCCCATCTATGGCGCGCCGCCGCCCGGTTTCATCCCCGACACCACCAGCGGCGGCATCACCTACACCGTACGCTTCCCCGCCCCGGCCACCTTTTACAATAACTACACCTTCGAACTCATCCAGGCCCCGGAGAACGCGCTGCGCGATTACGACAGCCTGCTTGGTCTGGTCGGCCGCGCCGGGGCGGGGGATACGCTGCTCGTGCAGCAACTCAGCGAGCGCCCCTATTGGGGCACGACCACCAGCAACCCGGCGGCCGATCCCAACCCGCGGCTGGCAGCCTATATCGCCGCCGCGCGGCGTGGGGCCGAGGTGCGCCTGCTGCTCGATGCGTTCTTCGACGACCCCGATAGTGCGGTCAGCAACGTGGCGACCTGCGCCTATGTGAACCAAATTGCCCAGACCGAGGGGCTGGCCTTGCACTGCGAGCGGGCCAATCCCACCGGGCTGGGCATCCACAATAAAATGGTGCTGGCGCGCATCGCCGGCCGCGGCTACGTCCACGTCGGCAGCATCAACGGCACCGAGCTATCCAACAAAGGCAACCGGGAGATGGCCTTGCAGGTGCAATCGGACGCGGCCTATGCCTATCTGGCCGATCTGTTTAACCACGACGCGCCGCGCTTGCTCTATACGCCGCTGGTCATGGCCGGTCATAGCGGCGTGGTTGATCGGGTGCTCATCAGTGAGGTGGCCTACGATACGCCCGGCCTGGATGAGGCGGAGTACGTCGAAATCGCCAATCCGACCGGCGCGACCGTCGATCTGAGCGGCTACGCGCTGGGCGACGCCGTCTCATCGCACGATTTCGAGGACATGCGCCATTTCCCGCCGGGGTTGATGCTGCCGGCCCACGACGCGCTGGTGGTCACGCTGTCGGCCGTCGCCTTCCGCGAGGCATTCCACGCCGAGCCGGACGTGGAGATCGTCAACAGCGACCCGGCCGTGCCCGACATGCTGGACGATCCGAACTGGGGCGACCCGGCGGCGCTCTTCCAGTTGGGCAACGCCGGGGACGAGGTGGTGCTCATCCGGTGGGATGGCTTAGTGGACGTGGTTACCTATGGCGCGGGGTTCCACTCGGCCGTGGTCGGTTGCCCGTTGCTGGTGGCTCCGGCGCGGGTGTTGGAGCGCGTGCCATATTGGGCTGATAGTGACGTGTGTCCGGTGGATTTTCGGGCGTGGGCGTTGCCTAGTCCGGGGGAGTTGCCGTAGAGATATTGGCCCGCCGCCGCTATCTATCTTTGATTTTCTGCTCTATAATTTCTCCATGACCGAGCCGGATCCGCCCCTATCTGATGCCGACAAATCCATCTTCACCGCCTTGATCGACGCCTTCAAAGGGCTTCCGCCCATCTTAAGCTTCGTTGGCCTTATGACCGTGGTTGCGGTGTTGATACTATCGCTCACCGGGGTCTTACCGGAGATATTTCTGATATTCCCGGCAATAGGTCTGGCGGCTTTTTTAGCCTACACACTTTATAACGACAAACGCCACCATGATCTTGAGGGGATAAAAGAGGACCACCGACATATAGAAGTGATGCGCCCACAGCTTCCGGGCGTATTGGAACCGGCGAGCGAACAACCAACCCTTGCCCCGACATCCGGCGAAGAAAAGCTACCCGCCGCTGAATGGCAACGTCGCTACATGGCTTACCTGTTGCGAGCGAACAGCTATCCCCCCTACACGGCGCTCATCGATATCCGCGAGGCGGGATTCAAGGAAACCAAAATCACCCTCGAACGAATCTACACCAACCTGGAGGTACCTTCGACCGGCCGCCTGCTACAGCTACCCAAGGGGGCGATGACCGATCTTGATAGCCCGGAGTTAGAGGGAATCGAGAAGGAGCAACGAGAGCCAGTGCTGCAGGCGATGAGCCGGCGCGAAAACAAACGGCTGGTCATTCTGGGCGCGCCCGGCTCGGGCAAATCTACCCTGGTCAGTTACCTTGCTCTTTGTCTGGCCGGGGATCACCTCAAAGACGAGAACATCAATCAGGCCTTATTGCTGGAACAAGGTTGGGGACTGTCTCAGCTTCAACTGATACCCATCCTGGTAACGTTGAGGATGTATGCCGCCGAGGGGCTATCCAGGCAACAAGATCTGTGGGGGTATATTGTGGCCGTCCTGACCGGGGCAAATCTGGCCGGTTACGCGCCGCACCTGAAAAAGCAGTTGGCGCGAGGCGGCCTGCTTCTCCTGGATGGTCTGGATGAGGTCGACGACGCGCCAACGGTGCGCGAGGCTCTGAAAAAACAGGTCGAACATTTCGCCGACACCTTCCCGAACGTCAGGATTATTGTCACCAGCCGCCCCTATGCCTACGGCGCGGGCTGGGAATTGAGCCGTTTCACCGTCACCCGTCTGCTGGATTTTAGCCCGGAGCAAATCAATACGTTTATTGACCAATGGTATGGGGCGACCGGTGATGACCCCGCCCTGGGTCTGGGGCCGGACAAGGCCAGGGCGTACGCCGATAGCCTGAAAGCTCAGCTCAACCCAGATTATCGCGGCACCCATAGCCTGCGCGAACTGGCGCGCAACCCGCTTTTGTTGACCATGATGGTCTACATCCACCGCGGCCGTGAAGGCGGTCAACTCCCCCACCGGCGCGAGGAACTGTATCGCCTGTGCATCAACCTGCTGCTCGAATTGTGGCAAAAATCCAAGAATATCAACCTGACCAACGAATTGAAAATCGACAGGGAACAACTCGAAAGGGCATTGCAGGAAGTGGCCTTTGTCGCCCATAAGGAACAGCCCGCCACGAGCAAAACGGCCGACATCACCGGCGAATTGCTGGCCGGCAAACTGCACAAGTACCGGGGACAGGGCGCGACCGTCGACACGAAAGATCTCATCGACTACGTGCGCAACCGGGCCGGGTTGCTGCAACAGCACCATACGAAAGCCGCGGCGGGCGACGACGACCTGTATCGCTTTCCCCATCGCACCTTTCAGGAGTATCTGGCCGCTCTCTATCTGTTGCGTGACGACTTTCCCAAACAGCTGGCCGGTCTGGGCCGTGCGAAGCCCGATCGCTGGCGGGAAGCTTTGCTCCTGGCCGCCGCCACCCAGCGGAATGTTCCCTACTCCGTTTGGGCCTTGATTGACAAGCTTTGCCCTGAACCGCCGCCCGCGCCGGATCGTTCCTCAACCGCGAATCCCGATTCCGAAGCTGTCTCCGGGGGTTTCCTGGCCGGGCTGGTGATGGATGAAACCGATCTGCTGAACCCGGACACAATCCTGGACGATGACGAACGCCGGACAAAAGAACGGGTGCGTCAATGGCAAAAGCACATTGTCACCTCCGGCTTGTTGCTGCCATCCGACCGCGCCCAGGCCGGCGACCTGCTGGCCGAGATGGGCGACGACCGGCCCGGCGTGCTCACCTGCGACGATATGCGCCTCGGCTACGTGCCGCCCGGCGACTTCTGGATGGCCGACGAACCAAAGAGCAAAAAAGGACGGCGGCTCGACATCCTGGACAAGCCCTATTGGCTGGCCCAATATCCCGTCACGGTGGCCCAGTTCCGCGACTTTGTGCGGGATAGCGGTCATACGCCATCGGATAGAGACTCATTGCACGGCACGTTGAATCGCCCGGTCGTGTGGGTGAACTGGTACGACGCCGTGGCCTTCTGCGAGTGGCTCGAACGTCGCTGGCGGCCCCATCTGCCGCCGGGCTACCGCGTCACCCTGCCCAACGAAGCGGAATGGGAAAAGGCGGCGCGAGGCGGTTTTGCTATCCCGGTCGATCCCCACGTCACGACGGTTCATTCCCTGAACGAGACGCTGGCCGCGCCGCCGGCCACAATCCCCAACCCGCTTCCCGAACGCGAATATCCCTGGGGCGACGCGCCGGAAAAGCCGGCAACCGGCGACGATCCGTACCGGGCCAACAACCAGGCCGCCGGGGCCGGCCGGCCGACGGCCGTCGGCAGCTATCCGGCCGGGGCCGGCCCGACGGGTTGCCTCGATATGAGCGGCAACGTCTGGGAATGGACGCGCAGTTATTACGGCAAAAAACGTCCTTATCGCCTGTCGGCCGAATATGAGACTGTCCGCCGGGACAATCAAGAACCGTTGCTTTTATGTGGCGGCTCGTTTTGGAACAATTACAGCGGCTGCTCCGCCCGCTACTGGAGCAGCCCGCGCGGCCTCTTCCTCGGCGACTACGGGTTTCGCGTGGCGGTGTCCCCATTTTGTCTCTGATCTCTGATCCCTCTGATCTCTGATCCCGATGATCGCCTGATCTCTGGGGGGTCTGGGGGACTTGCCCCCCAGCGGCGGCGTTTTTTTTCAGGTTTGGTCAGGCAGGTCCGGCTCTTCCGGGGCGGGTAGGGGGCGGGGGATGGGTTGGCCGCCGAGGATCTTTTTCCGCAGCCCGACCGTATTGCCATAGCGGAGGTGGTTGGCCCAACCACGCACCGAGGCCGCGGGTTCATGCGTTTTGACGAATAAATGCGGATAACCCAGGTGTAGGGGCCAGGCAACCGGGAAGGGCGTCGGCCGATAACCTGAGCTTCCGCTCCCGGTTGCCTGGCCCTCTGGGGCGCAGAGGGGCGAGGCGACGGCGAGACAAGGTTCTAGGTTTTGACGAGGTTATGCGCCGTCGCCTCGCCCCTACCTCACATAACCGGGTTAATTTGTCAAAACGCATCATCCCGCGGCTTCCGTCATTAGGTGGGAAATTAACAGAAGCCCTGCGCGGGCAGGGCTTCAAGAGGGGAGATAGACGCGCGGGCGTCCTTCAAACCGATAAGATGGTGCCGCCGGTAGCGGCCGGCGCTTAAGATTGCTCCGTCAACAACCGATCGATCTCGCTGCGTATCGACGACAGGTCATCGAGGCGCAGATAGACGATGGCGTAGCGCACGTAGGCGACCAGGTCCNNTGCGCTCGATGTCGGCGGCCGAGATCGGCCGCTTGGCGCAGGCCACGCGAATCCCGCCCAGCAACTTCTCGCGCGAGAACTCCTCGCGTGAGCCGTCCTTTTTGATCAGCAGCGGCGTCGCCAGGATGGGCCGCTCGTAGGACGTATACCGTTGGCCGCACGCCTCGCATACCCGCCGCCGGCGTGTGCCGCCGCGCCGGTCGTGGCTGGTGTCGATGACGTGCGTCTTCTCAAAATGACAATAGGGACAGCGCATAACCCCTTCCTCCGTGGACAGATCACCGCGCGGGCGGCCACGAGGACACCGGGCAGTGCCGATGACCCCAATATATGCCGCCCTACGCCGTTTATTCTACCACGACGGCCACAGAGAGGGCAATGGGCCTAACCAAGAGGTTAGGCTTGGCCTATTGTCGTTTACGCAAAAAGGCCGGCACCTCCAGATCGTTAAAACGATAGGCGTCCTGCGTTCCCGGCCGCCCTTGTTGCGGCTGGCTGGGTTGGCGGCTGGGCGCGTGGGCGGCCGGCACCGATTCGCGGGCCGGCACCGATTCGCGGGCCGGCGGGCGGTTGGGCATCATCCGCGCCTGCTGGGTGGCGGCGCTCGAGGCCATCTGGCGCATCGGTGTGTGATGCTCGAAGCCGGTGGCGATGACGGTGATGCGCAGCTTGTTGCTCATCTTCTCGTCGATGACGGCGCCGAAGATCAGATTGACATCGGGGTGGGCCGTCTCGCGGATGATGGCCGCGGCCTGGTTGATCTCGTACAGCGTCATGTCCGGGCCGCCGGTGACGTTGAACAGGATGCCGCGCGCGCCGTCGATGGTCACGTCCAGCAGGCGGCTCGACAGGGCCTGGGTGGCCGCGTCGCGGGCGCGCTCGTCGCCGGAG
>CXWJ01010827.1_pt1 | contig 14981 bp, 12 predicted proteins | sample 590841 | NCBI WGS metagenome assembly CXWJ01 (sample SAMEA3498367, study PRJEB10139) | wastewater metagenome | biome: wastewater treatment plant; material: activated sludge | place: Austria | collected 2015-01-21 | reverse complement strand
GCCAGTAGGGTATAAATCCCAATGCGTAAAAGGTATCTGGAACCCATCGTCTGTTGTACGCCCTCCCAGACCGACCCTCCTAAAGGAGCTTCGAGCTGTTGAGAATCGCCGCTGGCATCCGCCTTGTCTAAGGCAGCGATCTGCGACATGTTTTCGTCGCTCGGAGATTTCGTTTGTCGCAACAATCTCAGAAGCCCGATCGGCACGAGACAAATTGTGCCGGCAGCTACGATCATGATTCCGGGCTGTCCGAGCGATTCAACCATTACGGATGTCATGAGTGGTCCGGTAATCGCTCCGAGAGTTCCTCCCGCTGCAATCAGCGCAAAAAGTCTTCGGCCCTGCGATTCCCGAAACACGTCCGCCATGACGCTCCAAAAAATGGAGACCAGGAAGTAGTTGGCAACGCTAATCCAAACATAAAAGAGCGCGGCAGGAATAGGGCGAGCCCCGAGGGTCCTAAACGTTTGAGAAAACAACAATAAGCTCACGGCAAAAACAACGAAAACACCGGGAACAAACACGCCCCGTCGAAAAACGCTCGCGACCCAACCGAACAGCGGAGTCGTTGAGAGCATCACCAGGAATGTTCCCGTGAAAAGCCAGTGACCGTACTGCGTTCCAATCGCAATGGCCATGGTTTCTCGGATCGGACGAACCATGTAATAACCGCAAAGCAGGGCAAAAAACGTTGCAAAGGACCATGCAAGGATTGGCCATTCATGATTTCGAACTCCCAAAGCCCGGATTATCCAGGATGCAGGTCGAACTTCTGACATGGTGGTTGGCCTCGACCGCAATCCAATGGGAATCGAACACTCGGCGCTCGATCTTGGCACACAGCCACCGGAAACGCCAAGTGCCTTTGCGGCGCCATGGTCTGCCGTGGTCAAAATTTCTACAAAAAGTTACTTGACTCGTTGGTAGGGCTCAATTAGATTCGGAATGGGCCGAGGTTCGGCTTCTACTGCTCCGTTTCACCAACACATGAAAGGACGATGATCCACTGCTGACATGTTTCTCTGCGGGTGCTGATTTCGAATCGAACAGCGCCTTTGTCTAGCATTCGTCGTCCATTGTTTTGGTGCTATCTCGCCGGAGGTTTATCTATGTTGGGTCTACCGTTCTCGTTCCGCTATGTTGTGTCCGTGCTGTTGGTTACGCTCTCGCTTGTCGTTCCGGCCGTTGCTCAGATTGGTTACGGCGTAAATGAGGCCGGAACCTTGTTTCGCTTCGATGTGGATAGCCCTGCGATCGTGACCGAAATTGGTCCGGTGGGATTTTTGCCCGAAGGCATTGATTTTCGTCCGGGGACCACGGAGTTGTACGCCATCGATATTGGTCCCAACACCACCCAACTCTATACGCTGAATATTCTTACGGCCGCTCCGACACCGGTCGGAGCAGGCTTTGCCTCAACGGGCGTAAATTACGACCTGACAGGCAATCAGTCGTTCGGTTTCGACTTTAATCCAAAGACCTTGCAAATGGACAATAGTATGCGGATTCGTTTGGTATCCACCAACAATTCGAACTTGCGACTCCATTCTGCGACGGGACAAATTGCGGTTGTCGACACGAGTTTAGCGTTTGGCAACGGAAACGCTCCTTTCGTCGACGCAGCGGCATACATCAATAACCTCCCGGAGATGGGTGGCGTCACGACTTTGTACGACCTCGATTCCCGCAATGATGCGTTGCTGGTCCAGAATCCGCCGAATAATGGTACGGTCACCGAGGTCGGCTCTTTCGGCCTAGGGATCAATGCGGAGTCTGGAATGGGGTTTGATGTTTATACGGAACCGGGAAATGTCGACCCGTCCCTTGCAGGTGATTTCGCGTTTGGCGTCATTCAACGCCCGGATGCCCCAGTAAATGGGCCCTTGGGTTCGTATTTGCTCTACGACGTAAACTTGGCGACAGGCGAGATCACGGGTGGGGCGTTAGTTGGTCCTGCTGCCACACCCTACGACTTTGTCGGCGGTTTTTCAGTGATTCCCATTCCGGAGCCATCCACGGGGGCCACCTTCATGCTCGTTTTGGCGATTGTTTCCGGATGGCGAAATCGCCGGAGCTAACCGACAATCCGCTTTTTCGACATCGGCCTTTTCGCAAGGTGCAGGGAGCCAAAGGGCCTGCGATCGAAACAGACTGTGGTTGATAAAGATTGTGGTTGAAAGGTTGCGCAGAGCAGGGGTTCTGTGCGTCCTTTTCCCGTCTAATTTGGATCCGTTCGGGCGCATCGCAGCCGGACCCCTCGTCGGCTTTGTCTGCCGCACAGAGATCCCGGGCGGAAAGGTCGAAGCCATCCGAATTTAACCTCTTGAGAATTGTGAAGAATTCGTTTGACCCTGCCATGCGAGTAGGGAATAATACAGGGCTATTGTGTACGGCGGGCAGAGGTGGCCCACCGTGAAATGGATGTATCGAGGTCGGGTTTTGCCTGAACCCCAGCTCTTCATTGAGCGTATCTAAACCAGCAAATCTTCAGCCTGTAGCGATGTGCAGAGTTTCCGAGATCGGCTAATCACGATCGACAACTCTTGTAGTAGTACCACACAGCCGATAACCACACCGATTTTTTAGCATTTTAGCGATTTTGAGCGGAGGTAAAGTAGTTTCATGTCTCAGAAGGTAAGCAATGTATTCGAGGCCATCCTCAAGTATGGTCATGACGAAGATTTTTCCCCGATGGCGACGCAGGAGTTCCAAGCGACGGATGCTCCGGCCGGGTCCACCGACAAAATCGAGGAACTCCGTCGACGTGTTGAACTAGGCCAACCACTATGGCACAAAGATGATCGAGGTGATTACTCGGGCTTGACCGGTGCTATCCGACCACGCGAATAGTAAGGTCGCCCCGCACGTCGAAAGCGTCTCGCGGACGGGGTACTGGGTCGGTCAAACGAGGAAACTCAGTGGATCCTTGCAAGAGAACACAAATGTCGCCTTAAGTTGTTCTCATGCGGATCCGGATTAGCTTTCCCAGGAGGGCTGTAAACGGGCACCACGACGGTGCCCGTTTTCGTTGAGTCTNNTTGAGTCTCCCAGCAAATTCCTTTGTTCGGGCACGTCTTCGTTCAGCACTTAATCGACTCCCCATCCGACCAGTACGGTGTTAACGCGGATCGGACGGGGGTTCTGCGTATGGGATTGGAACTCGACCCCTAATGGACTAAAACCCATAGGGTGAAACCAGAATCCCGTCATAGTGCAGAAATTACCCACCAAGCGATGCAGAAACGCCTGGCGCTCCTTGATCGGCGCGCCGTCATCTTGGTGTTGATGCTCGGCGTGGAGGCCCTATGTCAGACATGCCTTCCGTGGGCGAAAAGCGCATCGGACGGGATGGAGATCCCAATTTCGGGCCAAGGTCTTGCGGCGTTAGGAACGCTATTCATTGTCAAGATCTCGTTGGCAACGGCCGCATTGGTCTTCATTGCGATCGGGCTTGTTCAAGTCATTCCGACTCCCTGGGGACCAAGTGTCCATCAACCCTTCATGTTGGCTCGCGGATCGTGGCGAATTCGCGATAAGAAGCAACGTATCGAGGAGCTTGCAGCCCGATTTGAAGAATCCCCCGGTTCACCAGGTTCGGCCTATGACGAAAGCCTCCTGAGAGACCTTGATCATCTTGCACAGTGCGTCTGCTGGAAGCGTGTTTGCCTCTGTCTTGCTAGTATGGGGGTTTTGGGGGCTGTGGGTGTTGGTCTCGCAGGGGCCATCATTCGCGTCGTTCTGGAAAGCTAATCGCAAGTAGCGACAACGAAGGAGCCAAGGGTGCAGTTTGATTTTGATGAGATACACGAGCGACGGTGCACGGGAAGTCAGAAGTGGGATCGTTATCAAGGGAGAGAAATTCTCCCATTATGGGTCGCCGATATGGATTTTCGTTCCCCTCCGGTGGTTACGGCAGCACTCAAGAGTCGAATCGAGCATGGGATATTTGGATACACGCGACCGTACCCGAGCCTGACACAGACGGTAATCACCTATCTTCGTGAACGGCATGGCACGGAGGTTGATCCAGACTGGATAGTTTGGCTACCCGGCTTAGTGCCTGCCTTGAGTATGGCATGCGGAAGTCGCGGGACTGTGGGGGACGAGATTGTTGCTATGCCGCCTGTGTATCCACCGTTCTTGGTGGTTCCTCACGATCATCAGCGCCAATTGGTCCGTGTTCCCATGTTGCTCACGGCGGAGGGTCGTTACGAAATCGACTTTCCCGGCTTGAGGAACTCCGTAACCGATCGGACGCGTGTTTTGCTGTTCTGTAATCCGCACAATCCGGTGGGACGGGTGTACTCGCGTCAAGAAATCACGGCGATTGCAGAAATGTGTGCATCGCACGATATCTTGTTATGTTCGGACGAAATCCACTGCGACATGATCTTGGATGATGCGCGGACCCCGCATGTTTCTGCGCTTTCGCTTCCTCGTGAATTGCAGCGTCAGACCATTACCTTATTAGCCGCCAGCAAGACCTACAATATTGCGGGATTGGCCTGTGCCTATGGGGTCGTGCCTGACCCGAGCATCCGCCATGGATTTCGGCGTGCGGCGGGGAAGCTTTTGTCGGAGATCAGTCCACTTGCGTTTGCTGCGACCGAGGCTGCGTACCGTGATGGCGAACCGTGGCGGCAGGAACTGATGGCATATCTTCGGTCGAGTATGGCGATGATTCGAGAAGGACTCGCGGACTTGGCCCCGCATGTACTGCTAACTCCCAGCGAAGCCACCTATTTGGCGTGGTTGGACGTCCGAAATTTGAACCTTGCGGACCCTATAGGGCATTTCGAATCCTATGGGCTGGGTTTCTCAGACGGCCGAGACTTTGGCGCGCCAGGATACATTCGCTGGAACTTCGGATGCCCCAAGCCGTTACTCCAAGAGGCCATCAAGCGATTCCGCAAAGGAGTTGAGGGAGCCATCCCTTAGCAAGCGTTCCCTTAGGGATGCATGGTCATTCGCATTTGAAATCTCATTGTTTTTGCTTCAAGTAGGAAGTGGAACTGCGAAAACTTTGGGGTAACGGAGACGTGAAAGGGGAGGAAGTCGACTTCCTAGAGAAGCAGAACATAATCTGTTTCAACGGGGAGTGTTGACTAGGCACTACAAGCGCACAGCGCGAATTTACGGTCAAGTGAGTTTGCCGAGAAATGGCGCGTTGGCCATGTTACGTGTATTTTGCTCTGTCCAGTATCCGCACTGCGTGAAAACGCCACTCCCAAAACTTGCCTGACATCCCATCCTCGCGATTGGCTTCGCAGCTTGCGATATTCCTCGGTGTTCCTCCGTCGTGGCTCGGTGATTCCTTCTTTTGTCATTTGTCTGATCAGCGGGTCTGTTTGTTGCCCTGTGCGGACTGGCCTAGGGNNCGTTGCCCTGTGCGGACTGGCCTAGGGCGTGCGGTCTCTTGGAACCCGCAACCGTCGCCATGCGGTGTCCCCGACGGTACGCAGATGTTCATTTACCACAGATGTTCATTTACCACAGAGGACACAGAGAACACAGAGGAACACAGAAATTAAGATTGGCTTCGCAGCTTGCGATGTTCCTCTGACTTCCTCTGTGTTCCTCCTTTCCTCTGTGGTTCATTCTTCTGCCTTTTTCTGACATACAGGTCTGTTTGTTGCCCTGTGCGGACTGGCCTAGAGGGTGCGGTCTCTCGGAACTGGCAACCGTCTCCATGCTGTGTCCCCGAAGACTCGGTTGGTTTTACGTGCGGGCGAACGCTTCTTCGTAGTCGCTGATCGACGCCATAATCACACGGAAAGCGTGCGACGCGTCGTATGTCTCTTCGATGGTCACGATGGGCGTTTGGTCGACCATTGTCTTGTAGGTCGAGAAGTAGTGCGCGAGGCGAGCGACCAGGGCCTCAGGTAGATCTGTGATCGCTTCTGCCTTCGACCAAATCGTGTCGTTGGCGAGCACAGCGATAATCTTGTCGTCAGCCTCTTCCCCATCGACCAACTGAAAGCCACCAAGGACTTTGGCGCGAAGGATAATTTCGGCGCGGTTGATCGGTCGTTCGCTTAAGACGCAAATATCCAAGGGATCTCCGTCGCCCCGTTTGGTTTTGGGGGACAGCGCACTGACACGCGGACCGCAGTAGGTTTGAGGGATAAACCCGTACAACGAAGGTGGTTGGGATGAATAACGCTGCGGCCGATCAACGCGCAGATAACCGGTTGCTTTGTCGACTTCGTACTTTACGAAATCAAAAGGGGTGATTTCGATATACGCTTGGACAATCTGCGGAGTGTCCTTTCCAGGCTCAAGTCCGTGCCACGGATGGGGTCGCCAGCGATTAAATGGGCCTAGAAGCGCCATATTTGATTCCTTTTTATATGGCCGCCATTTGAGCATGTTCTGTTCGACGCCGGAAGGTATCCACGGAGAATGGAACGAAGGGGGGAAGCTGCGGAAGTTCTATGCGAACAATGATCGCGACTCCCTGGCCCCGGATTCGCAGTCGGCTAATGCGCCATGGATTTTCACGCAGAGACGCAGGGGCGCGAAGATGCAAAAAAAGAAGGATCCGTTGCGACTTGGTGCGATTGTGGGTGTTCCTCCTGTTGCACCCGCGATAGCTCTGGCGTTAGAACGCCCAGGTGTCCAGCTAATCGCATCGTTCGATGTCTTCAAGAGACCGGAACATGACCAAGGCATCAACGAAACCCAGCGCGCTATGGCGAAATGCTCCGGGGAGCGTTCCGACAACCTGGAAGCCAAGGTGCTCCCACAGCCGAACGGCTGCACAATTCGTGGAAACGACAAAGTTAAACTGCATTGCTCGAAATCCCTGTCGGCGGGCTTCGCGCAGGCAATGCTGACCCAGTGCGCGGCCAACACCAAGTCCGCGAGCAGCCGTGGCAACCATGAACCCGGCATTCGCCACATGCGACCCTAATCCGGGGTTATTGGGCCTTAGCATGTAGGTGCCAATGACCTGCTCGTTTTTTACTGCGACAAAGGCCCTCGCACCCAATTGGAACCAGTAGTCGAGCGCGTCTCCGCGCGACATGTTGGGGTCAAAGACAAAGCTGTCTCCCGTCGACACTACCGCGTGAAACATACTCCAGACAGCATCCCGATCAGATTCCGTTGCCTCGCGAATTGTTACCATCACTCATGTCTCAGGCTTCAGGCGAAGTACCATTCCCCGTTGTCGGTGTAGAATTTTCCCAACCGCGTAGTGTTTCCTCGCGTAAACGAAATCCGGCGACCACCATCTCAACCGTAACGTCGAGTCCCAGATATCACAAACTACAGTTTCCGCCGTCCATGTATTTGGGGCACCACAGCGGAATTGTCGGTGACCGCGAAAAGACTCGGGGGGCTGGCCTACGCTTGTTGTATCAGACTCAACGTGCTAGGTAAAAGCAGGATGCAATCCTTTATTGAACGCTGCGCGGCCAATGAACGCGGGCGACCAACGGGAGCCCGGCATTTTTGAGCCACGCAACGATTTGCCAAAGATCATTAACTNNGCGCAGGATTGAATAAGCTCCTTGTAGGGACTCCACGATGCCCTAGGCCTGAGCGCTTGATCGCGATCACGACATGAACGAATTAAGAGCGATTCGACGGAAGCCAGAAAACAACATAATGGCATGGCACCGTACGGATTTATGCTCTAGTCGATCGTGTGCGCCGATTGTTATTGCAGGGCGTACATGATGATATTTATCCCCAACTTCGCTGCATCTTCTCGCACATACCCTTTGCAATCCATCGAGCTGTGATTTTCTAAAGCGCAGCTCAGGTCATAGGGGGAGAAGAGCACCACAAAGCGGCCGTCTAATTCTAGGCCCTCGAGAACGGGCGGGACCTTTTGGATATCTGCGGCGAGCGGCTGGCCAGGTTGCCGTACCTGAGGAGTTCGCAGGCGAACTTCGGGTAGGTCAAAGCCATAATAGGTCTTCGTATAGAGCGGATGGTCCGACGGAACGCGTTTCCACGGGACATTTGGGAGTGTCATTTCCATTTCTCGGCGAAAGGCTTCGACGAAACTACTATTAGCGCAAATCGCATCCCCGAACAAAACACCCCCGTGTTTCAAAAACTCGGCCAATTGCCTGCGTTCTAATTCCGACAAGCGAAAGTCCTTTCGCCCGTGATGAAACAGAAGTGGGAAATCGGCCAGATCGGGGTCCGTGGCCAGAACGAGTGGAACCTCCGTCGCCACTTGTAATCCAAGTTGTTGTCCAAGGACCCGCAATAAGTTCGACGAGGCGTTGGGTGCTTCGTCAGTCCCTGCACCTAGCTTCAGACGAGCCATGGATATGGCGCCTCGACGGATGCGAGTCTCCCCGCCGCTAAGGGGAATGGGCTGCGGCGCGTCGAGTTTATCTTTCAGTTCACGCCCTGTCGCGTAGGCCACCACATTTGCCCCGATAGCCAGTGCGGCATCAATCTGTGATTGAATCTCAGGCGACTGAGAAACATTGCGACTTTTTGAAAGCTGCCACAGACAACCCAAATCTTCCGGGCAATAAACAATGCTTGTACGGCAGCAAGTATTCACGCCGTAGAGTGGCAGCATATCCTCCGTTGGTACTTTTTGTTCGGCAAACCACACGGGATGGTCCGGAGGCAACAGTTCTAATGGAGTCTCCGGAAAGAGTTCGGCAATCATTGCCCGAAAATCGCGATCGAAGGCACTTCCATTGCAACATGCTTCGGCAAAAATGAACCCTCCGTCCTGAACATATTCACGGATGGCCTGCTTTAATCCCTCGTTGATCCGTAGTTGATCCCGCCCACTTATGAACACCACAGGGGACTGCAACAGATCGTCAGTCGACAATTTCTCATCATTCAAATACTGCCAATTCAATGTTTGATGCCATCGCGATTCGATATGCCGCGTAAGTTGTGCAATATCCGTGGGGTGGTGATTCCAGTCCTCATCGACGGAGTGTTGTAACTTGGAAATAACAACCGGCCTCTTCCCCTTGCTCAGGAATAGTAAGGCCATGGCCGTCGAAGGCTCCTTGCCAGGAAGTCCGGGTGAAAGCCAAAACCCCTGAAAACCATCCTGCGATTTTAGGATGACGTCGGTTCCTTCGCGGTACCAATCATGCTTTCCGATGAACCGATTTCCGGTAAGTCGGCCTACACGTTCCAGTCCATAGAGATAATAAAGATGATGGTTCGTAACTTGGCCTTTGGGAACTGGATTGCGCGCGACTGAGAAGTGGCGCTCAAGCCATCCAAGACCATTGGCGACATGGGAGTCGTTGCGAGGAGGACCACAGCAGGCGATCTTATTGCCAAGGATCGCCGCATCCCCTTGAGGGATATGCCGCGTTGCGATCACAATCGAGGCGATGCCTGCACAAGTCATGCTACCGGAACTCATGGTGCCGGTATAACTCCAGGAACCATCGCGGGCTTGTTGGGACGTCCAATACCGAAGGCCGCGTTCGAAAACAGCTGGGTCAATACGAACGCCGGCTTCCGCAGCCTCATGCAGGCCCAGGAGGGCGAATTGGGCATTGGAATGATCCGCGCTGGTTCCCCGCTGTTGATAGCTCCATCCCCCTTGTCCATCCCCCTCGAGGGTTTGATTGTCTTCGAGCCACTTCGCATGACGCCGAATCAAAAGCATGTCGCGCGCCGGTTCCGCCAGGGCAAAGACCATGATTTGCAGCGCTACGCAATACGTCGATTCGGGCGGATCGGAGGACCGCAAATAATCTAACGCCTTAGCGACTGCAGGATCCTTGGGGCTCAATCCCGCATTCAGCAAAGCGAGCGTGCAGAGCGCGGTCACTCCGGTGGGAAAACTGGACATTTCGGACCAACTTCCGTCTGCCTCCTGCTGATTGCGAAGGAATGTAACTCCGCGTTGGATCGCCTGATTAACGGCCTCAGCCGTTACTTCTCCGGAAACAATGTCACAAACTAGGAAGCTGAATCCCAGACAGACAACAAATGGCGAGACGAGCCTATGGATGCAACCGACCATGGACAACTCCTTCTAACCTCTAGCATAACGATCGAGCGTGCGGTGTAAATGCGAGAATGAACTTCCCTACCGCGACACGTATTGGTTGGTTCTCCTATACTCATTTGACGGGAGTGACCTCTGTAAAGGTCCAATGCGTCCTCGTCCTTCCACAACTTAAGCAGGTTCGATGAATTGACACAGCTCAACGATAAGATCCTGGATGTAGCGGTTCTTGGCGGAGGGATTGCAGGTGTAACATCTGCATGGCATCTGTGTTCTCGTTTTCCATCGCTACATGTTGGATTGTACGAAAGTAACAACATGTGGGGTGGCGTGTTGCGTACGGAAGCCTCGCCACCCTACTACTGTGAAACTTCAGCTGATAGCTTTTTGGCTACTTCCGGGGTTCCTGACGTCGTGGAGCTAGCGAAGGAACTCGGAATTGAATCCAGCTTGATCAAGATCATTCCAGGTCCGCAACGGGTATATATTCTGCGGCACGACAAATTACATCCGATTCCTACCGGCTTGTATCTGATGGTCCCAAGAACACCGTGGTCTCTCCTTGGTTCCCAGCTACTTAGTTGGCGGGGAAAGCTCCGACTGGCCTTCGAACCATTTATTCCTCCGCGAAAATCGCTTGAGGACGAGTCATTGCAAGATTTCGCACGCCGTCGTGTGGGAGAAGAAGCCTTTCGATGGATCGCTCAGCCCTTGGTCTCAGGTATCTATGCTGCCGATCCAGAACGCCTGAGTATCTCCGCAGCTCTGCCACAGTTTGCGGAACTCGAACGAAAATATGGCAGTCTTACGCGCGGCTTGCAGAATAGCCCCGAATTAGCGTCGGAGCGATCGAGTGGTGTTCGATATGACAAGTTTATGTCGTGTCGTGGCGGAATTGGAAGTCTCATTGAGGCCTTGGTGCGAAAGTTACCGGCACACGCGCTGAATCTGAACGCCGAGGTGCGGCAAGTTGTTCGCAATCATGATCAGACGTGGAGTTGTCATCTATCGAACACAAGAGAAATTCGCTGTCGAGCACTTATCCTGGCAATTCCGGCCCATCAAGCAGCCGGCGTCATGCGATCAGCAGTTCCGGGATTGGCAAGCGAACTTGATCAGATACACTTCGGTTCGATTGTAGTCGTGCAGTTAGCGTTCAAACGAGCGGCCATGGCGCGTGGTTTTGCTGGGATCGGAATCGTTATTCCACAATCTGAAGGAAAACCAATACTGGCTATTAGTTTCACAAGCCACAAGTTTGAGGGGAGGTGCCCAAGCGACGAAGTGCTTGTTCGAGTGTTTTTTGGTGGCTCGAGGGAGTCCGACTTTCTCGTGGCCGACGATCGACAACTTGTCCAAACGGCATGGCATGAAGTGAGCCGTATACTTGGCATCGAAGGACACCCTCTCTTTTCTAAGGTCAACCGATGGCCCAGTTCGACCCCGCAGTACTTCGTTGGACATCTTGCACGGGTCGATCGAATCCAGACGCAGTTGAAAGATATTCCCGGGTTATTCCTAGCGGGAAATTCCTACCGAGGCATTGGCATTCCCCAATGCATTCGAAGTGGCCGAGAGGGGGCTATAGCGGCTGCTGAATATCTGCTCGCGAAAGGGACTTGATTGGCCGGAATGAAACGAAACTAGAATCGGGCGCGGCGACGAATCAGATATTCCGCCAGCGCTTTGTCGAATTGCATGCTCGTATCGAGTGGTAGATAGTCAATCTGACTATGAGCGCACTCACGCTGCCACGTATCTCGGAATTCTTTAATCTGTTTCAGGTATTCGGCGCGACTCGCGTCGCCATCAAGTTTCAATTCTGTGGTCGATTCGAGATCCTCAAATTCCAAAGGGCCGGAGAAAGGAAACGTAACCTCGGCTTCGTCAAGGATGTGGAATATAATGACGTCATGTCCTTCGTGCTTGAGCCTCCGCATTGCCGCGATAATCTCGGGAAAGTCGCCCAGCAGGTCGCTGAAGAGCATAACGAGGGAGTGATGTCGGAGCATCGCTGCCAATTGGTGAAGGCAATGAGCGACCTGCGTCACACCACGAGGCTCAAGCCGGCTCAGGACGGACAAGATATTGGCCAACTGAGAACGTTTTGATTTCGGAGCAACACACTGACGCAACTGCTGATCAAAGGTCACGAGTCCCACGGGGTCTTGCTGCTGAATCATGAGATACGCCAGAGCGGCAGCGAGTGAAACTGCATATTCGAATTTTGTCAGTTCTTGGCGATAGGTGTAGGCCATCGATTGACTGGCGTCGACCATCAAATAGCCGGTAATGTTCGTTTCCGCTTCGAACTTCTTGACATAGTACTTGTCGGTCTTGGCGTAGACGAGCCAATCGAGATCCTTGGGGTCGTCACCAGGCGAATACTTTCGATGTTCGCTGAATTCGACCGAGAAGCCGTGATAGGGACTGGCATGGAGCCCCTGCAAGAATCCTTTGACGACGAATTTGGCTCGCAGATCTAGTCGCGAAATCCGCCGAATGACCTCGGGCTTAAGATACTTCTCTACCGTGTTCACGCGTACTTCGGAATCTCGGGTTCTGGAATCTCCTTAACAAGTCTCACGATCACATCGTCGTGACTCATCCCTTCGGCTTGGGCCTGAAAGTTGGTGCTAATCCGGTGGCGAAGAACCGGGATGGCGATTTTCTGGATATCGCTAATGGCAATCGAGAATCGTCCGTCCATGGCAGCCAGGGCTTTTCCGCCATTAATAAGGAACTGCCCCGCGCGGGGACCTGCTCCCCAGTCGATCCATTCCTTCACGAACTTGGGTGCTCCCGCGTCCTTTGGGCGTGTCGACCTGACCAGGCGAGCAACATATTTCACGATATGTTCACTAACGGCGACGCTGCGAACCAACTTTTGAAGATTGATAATCGCTCGACTTGAAAGGACCTTGGACACCTCGACCGTTTCATTCCTGGTCGTGACCGCGAGGATCTCTTCTTCCTCTTCCATGGTGGGATAGTCAATCTTGATGTTGAACATAAAACGATCCAACTGCGCTTCTGGAAGGGGATATGTACCTTCCTGTTCGATCGGATTTTGCGTAGCAATCGTAAAAAAAGGATCCGGAAGTTCAAAGGTCTGCCTTCCGATGGTGACTTCCCGTTCTTGCATGGCCTGCAAGAGTGCGGCCTGTGTCTTGGGAGGGGTACGATTGATTTCATCCGCGAGCAAGATGTTTGTAAAAATGGGTCCCTGCACAAATCGAAAGTTTCGCCGCCCGTTTTCGTCTTCGTCGAGGACATTTGTACCTGTAATGTCGGATGGCATAAGATCCGGAGTAAATTGCACGCGATTAAAGTTGACATCCAAGATTCGGGCCAACGTGCTGACCATCAAGGTTTTGGCGAGCCCTGGGACGCCTTCCAGGAGACAGTGGCCGCGCGTGAAAATTGCCGCAAAGAGTTGCTCAACGACATCCTTTTGGCCAATAATGACCTTTTGCAATTCCTGCTGCATTAAGAGGCGATGCTGACGAAATTCCTGAAGAATTTCCCCGAGGCTACGCGATTTTGTGCTCAACCGTGGTTCCTTCCGCTCTGTCGTAAAGCAAGTTCGATTTGACCCTAGTCTGGACTTGGCGAAAAATGAGAGTATTCGGGCATTCCCAAAGATCTTATCGGTCCAAGCAGATTCGTTCAACGCGATCCCCCGGATGCAGGCATTTTACGGGTTCGACGCGTTGAGTTCCAAAGGGAAAGTCTGCATTTGCTAAAACCAGGACATTGGTTTAGAACAATAGGCAGACTTCTTTTTCATCCGGACGGCTGTTTCGGTAACTTTTCCGCGAATTCTGCACATGAATCTTGATGTTCGTTCGAGGCTTCGTAACTTTTGTATTATCGCGCACATTGATCATGGTAAGAGTACACTCGCGGATCGAATGCTCGAGTTGACGGGCACGGTTGAAGCTCGGTTGATGAAAGCTCAGATTCTGGACGACATGGAACTTGAGCGATCTCGAGGGATCACCATCAAGGCACGTGCTGTCTGCATGAAGTATCGGATCGACGGCACGGACTATGAGTTAAACCTGATCGACACCCCTGGACACGTGGATTTTCACTACGAAGTGTCGCGTAGTTTGATGTGCTGCGAAGGGGCCATTCTATTAGCCGACGCGTTCCAGGGGGTCGAGGCTCAGACGGTCGCCAATGCTTATGCGGCGATGGAACACGATCTAAAGATCATTCCGGTGATCAACAAGGTCGATCTGGTGCAGTCGCGCATCGACGAAGTGATTGGAGAACTAGAACACACCTTAGGAATGGATCCAGACGATGTTGTCAAGGTGAGCGCCAAGACTGGATTTGGCGTGGATACCCTTCTACGTGAGATTGTGAACCGCATACCACCCCCTGCGGGAGATGTCGCGGCTCCGTTACAAGCGATGGTGTTCGACTCACATTATGATGATTTTCGTGGAGCCATCATTTATGTTCGGATGATGAATGGACGTGTGGAGAAAGGGCAGCGAGTGCGACTCCTTCGCGCGGGAATGACGTACGAAGTGATTGAACTCGGACAATTCACGCCGCAACGAAGGCCGTGTGAATCGCTGCAAGTCGGACAAGTTGGATACCTGATTTGCAATATCAAGTCGCTGAGTGATGTTCATATTGGCGATACAGTGAGTATACCTGGCGAGATGGGGGCGCCTCCACTGCCAGGCTACAAAGAACCCAAGCGGATGGTGTATTGCGGTCTGTATCGGTCCGACGGCCAAGACTTCGAAGAATTGCGCGACGCCCTCACGAAGCTCTCGATCAACGATCCGAGTTTCGAGTTTCAACCGGAAACAAGCGATGCCCTAGGATTCGGTTTTCGGTGCGGCTTTTTGGGACTACTCCACATGGAGATTGTCCAGCAACGACTTGAACAGGAATCGGATGTCGATCTCGTACAAACGGCTCCTAATGTGACCTATGAACTCGTGCTGCGTTCGGGCGAAACCATTGAAGTCCATAAACCACAGGATGTTCCCGATGC
>CXWJ01002702.1_pt1 | contig 14981 bp, 13 predicted proteins | sample 590841 | NCBI WGS metagenome assembly CXWJ01 (sample SAMEA3498367, study PRJEB10139) | wastewater metagenome | biome: wastewater treatment plant; material: activated sludge | place: Austria | collected 2015-01-21 | reverse complement strand
CTAGTGTCCTGTCCCGCTGATACGTGAGCAAAGTCGATGCAGCTTCTCGAGGATCGAATCTGCGGTGGCGGTCCACTTGAACGGCTGGCAGTTCGTGTTGTACGCGGTGACGAAGTGATCGATGCGCTGCACGAGCTGCTTGACGCTGGTGAACGAGCCGCGGCGGATGGCTTTGTCGGTGATCAGCGAGAAGAAGCGCTCGACCTGGTTGAGCCAGGAGCTGTAGGTCGGGATGAAGTGCATGTGCCAGCGCGGCCGAGCCGCCAGCCACGCCTTGATCTTCGGGTGGTTGTGAGTGGCGTAGTTGTCGGCGATGCAGTGGATGTCCAACTCGGCGGGCACGCACCTGTCGATCTCGCGCAGGAAGGACAGGAACTCCTGGTGCCGGTGGCGCGGCTTGCACGCCGCCAGCACCGCGCCGTTGAGCATGTTGAGCGCCGCGAACAACGTGGTTGTGCCGTGGCGCTTGTAGTCATGCGTGACGCTCTCGACGTAGCCGAATCCCATGGGCAGCATCGGCTGCGTGCGCTCCAGCGCCTGGCACTGGCTCTTCTCGTCCACGCACAGCACCAGCGCGTTGTCCGGCGGGCTCAGGTACAGGCCGACCACGTCGCGCAGCTTCTCGATGAAGAACGGATCGTTGGACAGCTTGAAGCTCTCGGTGCGATGCGGCTGCAAGCCGAAGAGCTGGAAGTAGCGCGCAACGCTGGTCTTGGAGATGCCGGTCTCGGAGGCGGCCGTGCGCACGCTCCAGTGCGTGGAGCCGTTGGCCGGCTTGGTGTGAAGCGTGGTCTTGATCAGGTGCGCCACACGCTCGTCGTCGATCGTGCGCGGCTTGCCTGGGCGCACGTCGTCGTACAGCCCGGCGATACGTCGCTCGATGAAACGCGTGCGCCACTTGCCCACCGTTTGCTTGGTCATCTTCAGGCGCGCAGCGATCGCGTTGTTCGGCTCGCCCGCGGCGCTGGCCAGAACAAGACGCGCGCGACTGCACAGCGCGGCGGGCAGCGAGCGGCTGCGCGCGAACGACTGCAACTGCAGCCGCTCGTCTTCGCTCAACACCAGTTCGGCCTTCGGTCTGCCCGTTCTCATTGCGGTATCTCCGGTTCCAAGATACCGCACTGGCATGCATGTTTAATGCCAGGTATTTACGGGACAGGACACTAGTTGCTCGCCGAACTCCGGCACCGCCCGGTCGGCCGGCTGAACGCTGCGCCCGAGACGCTCGACGCCGCGGCGCAGGCGACGCTCGAGGCGGTGCACGCGCCGCGCTACCTGCACTTCATCGAACACGCCTGGGACGAATGGGTGGCGCTGGCCGCCGCCCGAGCTGTGCCGGCACGTGACCTTGTCGTTCCCGAGGCGGGGCAAGCTGGCGCCGGCGTGCCGAGTGGTCGCGCAGGCGATCGAGCAGATCGTGGCGGCGTGGGGCCAGCGCCTCACGGAGCCGTGAGGCTTCTGCCTCGCGGCGCGGATCGAACCCACGCCGACGAGCGCGCGCCGATCCGATCGCGCTCCGATCAGAACGTGTGCGTGAAGCCGACGCCGTAACGCGTCTGCTTCAGCGTCGCGCTGCCGTCGCCGCGCTCCACGGCGAGGCGCCGGATGCCGGTGTACAGGCGCGTGCGCTTCGACAGGGCGTAGGTGCCGAGCGCGCTCAAGCCGCTGGCATCGACGAGTTCGACGCCGTCGCCGTTGCGCGTCACCGCCTTGGCGTAGCCGACAGCGACGGTGGCCGCGCCGAACGGCGCGTCGACGCCGATCTGGTACTCCTTGGACTTCTGCCCGCCGGCGACGCGTTCGTCGTCCTGCTGCTGGTAGTTGGCGACCAACCTCGCGAAGCCGAAGTTGTAGCGGCCGGCGATCATGTCGAACTTGTTGTGGCCGGTGGCGTAGCGCTCGTCCTGGAACGCATACCCCACGCGCACGGCGCCCGAGGTGTATTCGACATGCCCGGTCACGAGCCGCGGCGCGGCCGACTCGGTGGTCGCGCCTTCGCCGAGGGCAACGCTGACCGAGGCGATGAACGGGCCCCATTGCGGCGTCTTGTACCAGGCCGTGTTGTTGCCGCGCGCGAGATAGTCGCTGCCTTTGACCGCCGCCTGGTTGTCGCCGGCGGTGGCGCCGGCCGACCAGACCTGGCCGGTCGACGCGAAGCCCGAGGAGTCGTACAACTGGTTGTTCGAGCCGCGCAGCGCGTCGTAGGCGGACAGCATGCGCCCGAAACGCGCTTCGCCGAAGCCGCCGACGAGCCCGACGTAGGCGGCACGGTTGAAGCCGATGTTCGAGCCCGACACGGTGCTCACCGTGCCCTGGTCGATGGCGAAGCCCTGCTCGATGACGAACTTGGCGGACAGGCCGCTGCCCAGATCTTCGGAGCCGCGCAGGCCCCAGCGGCTCGCCTGCGCGCCGCCGCTTTCGACGACGCTGATCCTGCCCGTCGGCGTGGCGCCGACCTTGTTGTCCATCTGGCCGACCCAGGCGTCGGCGATGCCGTAAAGCGTGACGCTGGACTGCGCGGACGCCGCACCCGCGAGCGTGGCCAGAACAGCGGCTGCAATGAGTGAAGTTTTCATGGTGATCCGTGGTGGAGGGGTGAAGGAAGCTTCTTTTGTCATACGTCGTCAGTCGTCAGACGTGTGATGTCAGCATAGAGGCTTCGCGTCCCACCGGAATCAGTAAAAACCCTGAGGTTCGGTCCGAGGCGCCGGAAGCCGGGCCTCAGCCGACCGGCGTCTTGCGCCGCAGGCGCTCGCGGCTGTTGCTCAGGTGCATGAACATGGCGGCGCGGGCGGCGGCGGCGTCGCCGCGCCGGATCGCTTCGTAGATCGCCTCATGCTCGCCTTGGGTGAGCTCCTTGCCGGGCTCGAGCGAGGGCAGCGGGTCGGCGAAACGCAGCTCGGAAGGCGGCGGCGCCGCGGGGTCCGCAGCGCCGCCCGCGCCGGCCGCGCCGCCCCTGAGCGTCGCGTTGCCGAGGCTCGCGAGCACCTGCTCGAAGTACTCGTTGCCGGTCGCGGCCGCGATCTGGGCATGGAAGCGGAAGTCGTCCTCGCTCGTCCTCTGGCCGGCTCGGCGGTGCGCATCGAAGGCGTCGAGCGCGGCCCGCATCGCAGCCAGGTGCGCCTCGCTGCGGCGCAACGCGGCCAGGCTCGCGGCTTCGGACTCGAGGCTGATGCGCAGTTCCAGCATGGCCAGCATCTGGCGCGCCTTGACCTGGCCGCTGCCGAGATCGAGCAGCGTCTCGGGCGTCGGCGGCGCCAGCACGAAGGTGCCCACGCCCTGGCGCGTCTCCACCAGGCCGCTGGCTTGCAGGCGCGACATCGCTTCGCGCACGACCGTGCGGCTGACGCCGAACTCTTTCATCAGCTCGGGTTCGGACGGAACCCGGTCGCCGGGTTTCAGCGCAGCGCGGCGGATGCGCTCCGACACGCCGTCGACGACACGCTGCGGCTGGCTCTTCGCCCGAGGGGCGGCGCTCTCGTGAAAGCTGGGGGTGTCCATCGTCAGGCGGGCCGTACTTCGTTCCGACGCCCGCACTATAACGCTCACTCACCTGACGACTGATGGCAAAAACAAGGGTTAACACTGATCTCACTTGTCTGACGTGTAAACTAACATCAGACACATCAGACGACTGACAACAGGATGGACCGAATGAAGATCGAAAGTGTGCGAGGCACTGAATTCACCTACCCGACACGCCGCTCGGTCGACACCGCCGGTCACGCACATCCCGGCCCGGTCGTGCAAGGCCGCATGGCGATGATCACGATCACCACCGACGAAGGCCACAGCGGCCACGCGTTCGCCGCGCCCGAAGTGATCCGTCCCTATGTGCTCGAGGCCTACGCGCGCAAGGTGCTCGTCGGCCAGGACCCATTTCAGCGCGAGGCGCTGTGGATGGACCTGGAGCATTGGCAACGCGGCAGCGCCGGCCAGTTCACCGACCGGGCGCTCGCCGCGATCGAACAGGCCCTGTGGGACCTGGCCGGCCGTGCGCTCGGCCGACCGGTCTACAAACTGCTCGGCGGCTACCGCGACAAGGTGCCCGCCTACGGCAGCACGATGTGCGGCGACGAACTGAAGGGTGGGCTGTCGACGCCCGACGAATACGCGGCCTTCGCCGAGAAGCTGGTGGCCCGCGGCTACAAGGCCATCAAGCTGCACACCTGGATGCCGCCGGTGTCGTTCGCGCCGAGTGTCGACATGGACATCAAGGCCTGCGCCGCGGTGCGCGAGGCGGTCGGCCCGGACATCGAGCTGATGATCGACGGTTACCACAACTACAGCCGCACCGATGCGCTGCGCATCGGCCGCGCGCTCGAGAAGCTCGGCTTCGCCTGGTTCGAGGAGATGATGAACGAGCAGAGCATGGCCTCGTACGCCTGGTTGGCCGGGCAGCTCGACATCCCGATCGTCGGCCCCGAAAGCCTGTCGGGCAAGCACCACAGCCGCGCCGACTGGGTTCGCGCCGGCGCTTGCGACATCCTGCGTGCCGGCGTGGCGGGCACGGGCGGCATCTCGCCGACGCTCAAGGTCGCGCACCTGGCCGAATCGTTCGGCATGAACTGCGAGATCCACGGCAACGGCGCGGCCAACCTCACCGTCTGTGCCGCGATCAGGAATACCCGCTGGTACGAACGCGGCCTGCTGCACCCCTTCCTCGACTACGACGAGGTGCCGGCCTACCTGAAGCGCCTGAGCGACCCGATGGACGAGCACGGCTTCGTGCACCTGTCGCAGCAGCCCGGCCTGGGCGACGACATCGACTTCGACTACATCGCCGCGCACGCCGTGGCGACCTACTGAACCTGGACTGCCGGACGACGACCATGAAACAACCGCATCGCGCCCTGAGTGCCATCGCGCTCGCCCTCTCGCTGCTCGCCGCGCCGCACGGCGCCGTGTCGGCCAAGACCCCCGACGACCAGCTCGTCGTCGGCGTCAGCATGAACAACCTGCTGACGCTCGACCCCGCGGCGGCCACCGGCAACGAGGTGGTCGAGATCGCCTGCAACGTCTACGACTTCCTGGTCGAGCTCGATCCGCAGGACACGACCAAGGTCCTGCCCGGCCTGGCCGAGAGCTGGACGATCGCGCCCGACGGCCGCAGCCTCGCGTTCAAGCTGCGTTCGGGCGTCAAGTTTCACAGCGGCAATCCGCTGAGCGCCGAAGACGCCGCGTGGTCGCTGCGCCGCGTGCTGAAACTCAACCTGGCGCTCGCCACGCCGTGGAAGAGCTACGGCTTCACGGCGCAGAACGTCGACAAGGCGATCCGCGCGACCGATGCGCAGACGCTGGTCATCGACCTGCCCGCGCCCACCGATCCGAAGATCGTGCTCTACACGCTGGGCACCTCGGTCAGCGCCGTCGTGCTCGACCGCAAGAAGGTGCTCGAGAACGAGAAGGACGGCGACCTGGGCGCCGCCTGGCTCGTCACCAAGGCCGCGGGCTCGGGGCCGTTCACGATGGACGAATGGCGCGCCAAGGAGCTGCTGCTGATGAGCCGCTTCGACGGCTACTGGCGCGCGCCTGCCAAGCTGCGCCGCGTGATCCTGCGCCACATGACCGAGTCGCAGTCGCTGCGCCTGATGCTCGGCCGCGGCGACCTGGACATCGCCACCGGCATGGCCGTGCCCGACATCGAAGCGATGAAGAGCGCCCCCGACACCGAAGTGCATTCGGTCAAGCGCGGCACGCTCTACTACGTCGCGGTGAGCGCGAAGGACCCGAAGTTCGCCGACAAGCGTGTGCGCCAGGCGATCCTGCGCCATCTGGTCGACTACGACGGCATCAACAAGACCGTGATGCCGTACTACGGCGTGTACCACCAGCGGCCGGTACCGCTCGGCCTGACGGCCACGCTGCCCGAACCCGGCTACAAGCTCGACGTCGCCGGGGCCAAGAAGCTGCTCGCCGAAGGCGGCCAGCCGAACGGCTTCAAGACGACGATCCGCGTGATCGCCGAATCGCCGTTCACGAACATCGCCACCAACCTGCAATCGACGCTGGCGCAGGCCGGCATCGAAGCGAGCATCGTCTCGGGCACCGGCAACCAGATCTACGGCGCGATGCGCGAACGCAACTTCGAGATCATCGTCGGCCGCGGCGGCGGCGGCGCCGAGCCGCACCCGCATTCGAGCCTGCGCGCGCTGGTCTACAACCCCGACAACAGCGACGCCGCCAAACTCAGCAACTTCCAGGGCTGGCGCACCTCGTTCGCCGACCCGAAGCTGAACGAGCTGATCGAAGGCGCGCTGCTGCAGAAGGACGAGAAGAAGCAGCGGGAGGCGTACCAGGAGGCGCAGCGCCTGTTCGAGAGCTTGGTGCCGGCGATCCAGCCGATCTCACAGATGGTCGACACCGTCGTGCTGCGCAAGGACATCCGCAACTTCGTCGGCCACCCGTCGGCGACGACGCGCCTGCGCGAAGTGTTCAAGCAGCGCTGACACGCGACCCGATCGGTTCTTCACCGGAGATGACCATGTCCACCGCTCTTGCCGGCAGCCCGCCGCGTCGGCCGAACGCGAACACGAAACGCCTGCGCCTGGCCGGCCAGCGCCTGGCGACCGTGCTCGCCACGTTGCTCGGGCTGCTGCTGCTGACCTTCGTGATCGGCCGCGTGATGCCGCTCGACCCGGTGTTGTCCATCGTCGGCCCGGATGCCGACCGTTCGACCTACGAGCAGGTCTACCGCCAGCTCGGCCTCGACCGGCCGCTGGTCGTGCAGTTCGGCTACTACCTGCGCGATCTGCTGCACGGCGACCTGGGCCGCGCGCTGCTCACCGGCCACCCGGTCACCGAAGACCTGGCGCGGGTGCTGCCCGCGACGATCGAGCTCGCGACGCTGGCGATCGTCGTCGGCACGCTGCTCGGCGTTCCGCTCGGGGTGTTCGCCGCCACGCACCGCGGCCGGTTCGGCGACCACGCGGTGCGGCTGGTCAGCCTGTTCGGCCATTCGACGCCGATCTTCTGGTTCGGCATGATGGGCCTGCTGATCTTCTACGCCTGGCTCGGCTGGGCCGGCGGCACCGGCCGCGTGGAGCTCGTCTACGACGGCCTGGTCAAGCCGGTCACCGGCTTGCTGCTGCTGGACGCGGCGCTGGCCGGCGACTGGGAGGTGTTCCGCAGCGCGCTGCGCCACATCCTGCTGCCCGCGTGCATCCTCGGCCTGCACTCGATGGCCTACATCAGCCGCATGACGCGCAGCTTCATGCTCGCGCAGCTGTCGCAGGAGTACATCCTCACGGCGCGCGTCAAGGGGCTCTCCGAACGCGCCGTCGTCTGGCGCCATGCGTTCCGCAACATCCTCGTGCAGTTGCTGACCATCGTCGCGCTCACCTACGGCGGTCTGCTCGAGGGCGCGGTGCTGATCGAGACCGTGTTCGGCTGGCCGGGCTTCGGCCAGTACCTGACGAGCAGCCTGCTGCTCGGCGACATGAACGCGGTGATGGGCTCGGTGCTCGTCGTCGGCGTCGTCTTCATCGCGCTCAACCTGCTGTCCGACGCGCTTTATCAAGTCTTCGACCCGAGGACCCGTCAATGAACCCGCTCGCCACCACCCTCCCGGCCGTCGATCCGAACGCCATGACCACGCCCACCGACACGCCCCGCTCCGCGCTGCAAGCGCTGGCGCACGACATGCGCAGCGGCCTGCGCCGGCTGCTGCGCAACCCGCTGACGCTGGCCGGCGCGACGGTGGTCGCGCTGCTCCTCGTGGTCGCGCTGTTCGCGCCCTGGATCGCCACGCACGACCCGCTGATGCAAGACCTGGCCGGCGCCTTGCAGCCGCCGAGCGCGCTGCACTGGTTCGGCACCGACGAGTTCGGGCGCGACATCTTCAGCCGCCTCGTGCACGGCTCGCGCATCACGCTGTACATCATCGCGCTGGTGACCGTCGTCGTCGGGCCGATCGGGCTGGCGGTCGGCGTGACCTCGGGTTATCTCGGCGGCTGGGTCGACACGGTGTTCATGCGCATCACCGACATCTTCATCTCGTTCCCGAGCCTGGTGCTGGCGCTGGCCTTCGTCGCTGCGCTCGGCCCGGGGCTGGACCACGCGATCGTCGCGATCGCGCTGACCGCCTGGCCGCCGATCGCGCGGCTGGCGCGTGCCGAGACGCTGTCGCTGCGCAAGGCCGACTTCATCGTCGCCGCGCAACTGCAAGGGGCTTCGACGCTGCGCGTGCTCGTGCGCCATGTCGTGCCGCTTTGCCTGTCGTCGGTGGTCGTGCGGCTGACGATGAACATGGCCAGCATCATCCTGACGGCCGCCGGCCTCGGCTTCCTCGGCCTCGGCGCGCAGGCGCCGCTGCCGGAGTGGGGCGCGATGATCTCCGAGGGCCGCCGCTACATGATGGACAGCTGGTGGACCGTGACGGCGCCCGGCGCGGCGATCCTGCTCGTCAGCCTGGCTTTCAACCTGCTCGGCGACGGTCTGTACGACGTGCTCGACCCGCGCCACGAATGATCACGACAAGGACGCCCACCATGGAATCCCTGCCAACCACGCCCACCACGGCCGCCCCGCGGCTGGAGGTCGAGGACCTGAACGTCAGCTTCGCGACCGGCGGCGCGCTCGTGCACGCGGTGCGCGGCGTCTCGTTCGACCTGTCGCGCGAGAAGCTCGGCATCGTCGGCGAATCCGGCTCGGGCAAATCGACCGTCGGCCGCACGCTGCTGCGCATGCACCCGCGGCATGCGCGCATCGAAGCGCGCAAGCTCGCGTTCGACGGCATCGACCTGCGCAGTGCGAGCGAGGCGACGATGCGCGGCATCCGCGGACGCCGCATGTCGATGATCATGCAGGACCCGAAGTACTCGCTGAACCCGGTGATGCGCATCGGCGACCAGATCGCCGAATCGCTGCTCGTGCACGAGAAGCTGAGCCGCGCGCAGGCGCACGAGCAGGTCATCGCGATGCTCGAAGCGGTGCACATCCGCGACCCGCAGCGCGTGTGCAGACTCTACCCGCACGAGGTCTCGGGCGGCATGGGGCAGCGCGTGATGATCGCGATGATGCTGATCCAGAAGCCCGAGATCGTCATCGCCGACGAGCCCACGTCGGCGCTCGACATCTCGGTGCGGCTGCAAGTGCTTGCGGTGCTCGACGAACTCGTCAGTCAGCGCGGGCTCGGGCTGATCTTCATCAGCCACGACCTGAACCTGGTGCGCCACTTCTGCGACCGCGTGCTCGTGATGTATGCCGGGCGCGTCGTCGAATCGATCGCCGCGGCGGATCTCGACCGCGCCGAACACCCTTACACGCGCGGCTTGCTCGACTCGCTGCCGAGCCTGGACCGGCGCCGCAAGACGCTGCCGGTCTTGCAGCGCGAATCCGCCTGGCTCACCGCCTGAGGACCACGACCATGGCCATGATCGAAGTGCAAGCCCTGAACCTGAGTTTCGGCCAGGGTTCGGATGCCAACCAAGTGCTCGACGACGTCGCTTTCGAGGTGCGCGAGGGCGAGTCCTTCGGCCTGGTCGGCGAGTCCGGGTCGGGCAAGACGACCATCCTGCGTTGCCTCGCGGGCCAGTACAGCCACTGGGAAGGCGAGATGCGCATCGACGGGCAAGCGCTCGGCCGCACCTTCGACCGCGAGCGCTGCCGGCGCCTGCAGATGGTCTTCCAGGACCCGTACGGCTCGCTGCACCCGCGGCACACGGTCCACACCGCGCTGGCCGAGCCCTTGCGCGTGCACGGCCTCGGCCAGGAGACGCAGCGCATCGATGCGATCCTCGCCAAGGTCGGGCTCGACGCCGGCTTCAAGTTCCGCTACCCGCACCAGCTGTCGGGCGGGCAGCGCCAGCGCGTCGCGATCGCGCGCGCCTTGATCCTCGAGCCGCGCATCCTGTTGCTCGACGAACCGACCTCGGCGCTGGACGTCTCGGTGCAGGCCGAGATCCTGAACCTGCTCGCGACCCTGCGCGAGCGCGACGGCCTGACCTACCTGCTCGTGACGCACGACCTCGGCGTCGTCGCGCACCTGTGCGATCGCATCGCGGTGATGCAGTTCGGGCGCATCCTCGAATGCGCCGGCGTCGACGACTTGTGCAACGGTCGGGTGCAGCACCCCTACACGCGGCAACTGCTCGACGCGAGCCGTTCGTACGACCGGCAGCGCGCGGCGGCGCAGGAGCTGCAAGCCGCGGCGTAGGGACGTCGATCCCGGCGCCGCAGCAGCTCGACGCGCATACGCTCTCGGCGCTAGACTGCCCCCCCCCCCCNNGCCCATGGGCAGGAGCCGTTCAAATGAAGCACTGGAATCGATCTGCCGCCGCACGAGTCGCGCGCCTGACGAGCGCCGTCGCGGTTGTCGCGGCGGCAGCAGCGTGCACGACCGCCCCGACCGTACCGCGCTGGCAAGGCGAGACGCCGAACGCCTTGCTGTGGGCGGGCAACAGCTTCTTCTACTACAACAACAGCATGCACGGGCACGTGGGCAGTCTGCTCAACGCCGCCGGCGTGCGAGGTACGCGCCAGACCTCGGTGACCATCAGCGGTGCGGGCCTCGACTGGCACGACGTCGCGTCGCATTTCCAGCCCGGCACCGGAATGGCGCGCTACAGCTTCACGCCCACCAATGACGTGGCCTTCAATCAGTTCGATCGCGCCTACGACATGGTGCTGATGATGGATTGCAGCCAGTGCCCGATCCACCCCAAGCTGCAGCAGGCCTTCCACGACACGGCCAAGCGCCACGCCGAAGCGGTTCGTCGAGCGGGCGCCGAGCCCGCCTTGTTTCTGAGCTGGGCTTATCAGGATCAGCCGCAGATGACCGAACAGTTGGCGACGGAGTACGTCAAGGCCGGGCGCGCCAACCAGATGCGGGTGGTGCCGGCCGGGCCGGCGTTTGCCGCGTCGATCGCCAAACGGCCCGACATCAACCTGTATGCGCCCGACAAGCGCCACCCGAGTTTGGCGGGCACCTATCTGGGAGCGGCCGTGGTCATGGCGACCTTGTTCAAGAAGTCGCCGGTGGGCAACAGCTACACGGCGGGATTGCCCGCAGACGTGGCGCAGCACCTGCAAACCGTCGCCTGGGAGACCGCGCAGTCGTTCAAGCCCTGATCGGGCCGGGACAGCGCGAACGGCTCGGCGCAACGACGCCCGCTGCACCGCGGCGCGTCAATCGACGACTTCGCGCCCGCCGAGCAGTTCGACGAAACGCTCGATGCCGATGTTGCCGCCCGACAGCGTGACGCCGACGCGCCGGCCGCGAAAGCGCTCGGCGTTCGCGATCAGCGCCGCGAGCGCGCACGCGCCCGAGGGCTCGAGCACGATCTTCAGGCGCTCGAAGGCGAAGCGCATCGCGGCGATCACCTGCGGGTCGGACGCGGTGAGCACATCGTCGACGAGCGCGCGGATCACCTCGAAAGGCTGAACGCCGACCGCCTGCGTCTGCTGGCCGTCGCAGATCGTTCGCGGCACGTCGATGTGCACGATGCGGCCGCAACGCAAGGATTGCTGCATGTCGTTGCCGCGCTCGGGCTCGGCGCCGAAGACTTCGATGTCCGGCAGCAGATGACGCGCGGCGACGGCGCAGCCCGACAGCAACCCGCCGCCGCCGGCGCAGACGATCAGCGCGTCGAGCGGCCCGCTGTCTTCGATCAGCTCGAGCGCCGCCGTGCCCTGGCCGGCCATCACCGGCAGGTGGTCGAACGGCGGGATCAGCGCCGCGCCGCGCTCCTGCACCAGGCGCGCGGCGATCACCGCGCGGTCTTCGGTATAGCGGTCGTAGATCACGACCTCGGCGCCGTAGCNNGCGTGGTTGCCCGACGAGAACGCGACCACGCCGCGCACGCGTGCAGCCTCGTCGAGCACGTTGACGGCGTTGTAGCCGCCGCGGAACTTGAACGCGCCCATGCGCTGCAGGTTCTCGGCCTTCAGGAAGACCTGCGCGCCGAGCATCGCGTCGAGCGTGCGCGAGCGCAGCACGGGCGTGCGGTGGGCGACGCCGCGCAGCCTCTCGGCGGCGGCCTGGACGTCGGCGAACTGGAGCATGCGGGAGCGCCCTCCGATCAGTGGCTGCCCGCGGCCGAATGGTTCGGCGAGGCGATGCCCCAGCGCTTCATGCGCCGGTACAGTGTCATGCGCGAGACGCCCATCTGTTGCGCGACCGCGGTCACGTTCCAGTGCGCGGCGCGCAGGTACTGCACGAGCATCTGCGCGTCGGCCGGGGCCGGCTCGGCCGGCGGCGTACCCGCCGTGGCGCCGAACGATTCGGGCAGGTCCTCGACCCGGATCACGCCGTCGCTGCACACCGCGCGCGCGTATTCGATGACGTTGTGCAGTTCGCGCAGGTTGCCCGGCCAGCGCCAGGCGAGCAGCGCGGCGCGCGCTTCGGGGACGAGTTCGGGCGCCGGGCTCGCGCCGTCGCCGCGCAGCAGGCGCTCGATCAGCCAGACCAGGTCGTGGCGCTCGCGCAGCGGCGGCAGCACGACGTGGGCGCCGTTCAGGCGGTAGTACAGGTCGTCGCGGAAGCGCCGTTCGCGCACCAGTGCCTCGAGGTCGCAGTGCGTCGCGGCGATGACGCGCAGGTTCACCGGCGTCGGCCTGGTCGCGCCGATCGGCAGCACCTCGCGTTCGGCGAGCACGCGCAGCAGCCGCGCCTGCAAGTCCAGCGGCATGTCGCCGATCTCGTCGAGGAACAGCGTGCCGCCGTCGGCCTCCTGGATCAGGCCGCGTTTGCCCTTGCTCGCCGCGCCCGAGAACGCGCCGGGCAGGTGGCCGAAGAGTTCGCTTTCGATCAGCGTTTCGGGGATCGCGGCGCAGTTCACCGCGACGAACGGTCGGCGGCGGCGTTCGCTGCTCGCGTGCAGCGCCTTGGCGAAAAACTCCTTGCCGGTGCCGGTTTCGCCGGTCAGCAGCACGCTGACCGGCGAGTTGACGAGGCGCGCGGCGCGTTCGATCTGGCGGTCGAGCGCCGGGTCGCCGCCCGACAGCGCAGCCAGCGGCGCCGGCAGGCGGCGCGCTTCGGCGGCCATGGGCGCCGGGCTGACCTGCTCGCGCGCCGGCGGCGACGCCTGCATGAACAGCAGCCGGCCGCTGCCGGCGAGCGTGAGCGCGCGCTGGTCAGAGGGGCGTGACATCATGAAGCGCCCGAGCTCGTCGAGCCGCGCATTGAACAAGCGATCGAAGCGCTGGCCGATGACCGGCTGCGCCAGGCCTTCGGCTTCGAGCAGCAACTGCGCGCGCCGGTTGTGGCCGCTCACGCAGCCGTCGGCATTCAGCGCGACCAGGTAATGCGGTGCCACGTCGAGGAACTCGGGCGCATCGCTCAGGCGCAGGACCCAGTCGCGCCGATGCCATTGCAGGAAACTCGCGTTCTCGATCTGCTGCGCATGCAGCCTCACGAGCTGCAAGGCGAGGTGCTGGCTCGCCTTGGGCTGCGGCGCGCTGAGCGCCGAGATGTCGAGAATCGCGGTGAGCTCGCCGCGCGCGTCGAACACCGGCGCGGTGGTGCAGGTCAGCGGGATGTGCGTGGCGTCGAAGTGGTCGTCCAGGTGCACGGTGAGCGCCTGGCCGGTGGCGATGGCGGTGCCGACGCCGCAGGTGCCGGCATGCGGCTCGCTCCAGTCGGCACCGAGGTAGAGGCCGGCCTTGCGCAGGCTGTGGTCCAGGCTCAGGTCGCCGATGAAATCGACGGTCACGCCGCGCGCGTCGGTCAGCAGCACGCAGTAGCCCAGGCCCGCGACCTGCTGGTAGAGCGTTTCGAGGCCGCGGCGCGCGATGTGCAGGAAGTCTTCGAGCCGGTCCTGGTGCTCGCGCAGCGCGGCGTGCGGCAGGATCACGGCTTCCTGCATGCGCGTCGGGTCGAGCCGGTGCTCGTGCACGCAACGTTGCCAGGACTGGCGGATGAAGTCGTCGTGCACCAGTGCGTCGCCGGCCGCCGCGCCGTCGCCGGCGACCTGCATCACGGTCGCGATGTGCTTGCGCTGCTCCAACTGCATGGGCTGTCTCCTCGACGGCGCGAGCCGGCCAATGTACACCCGGCCGTCGGGCCTCGGGGCTGGCCCGGGTGCTGCGCCGGGCGGCCTGCGCATAGCATGGCTCCCGTCAGCGAACGAACCAGGAGACGCGACCATGGCATCCACCGATACCTGCTGCACGCTCGTGCCGTACTTCGAGGTCCAGCCCGGCAAGCTGGCCGAGTTCAAGGCCTTGTGCAACGAGTTCGTCGCCGCCACGCGCACCGAACCGAAGTGCGTGCACTACGCGTTCTCGTTCGATGGCGACGCGGTGCATTGCCGCGAGGGCTACGACGATGCCGAGGGCATGCTCGCGCACCTGAAGAACGTCGGCCCGATTCTCGACAAGGCGTTCCGGATCGCGCGCATCACGCGGCTCGAGGTGCACGCGCCGCCGGCCGAGGTCGACAAGCTGCGCGGCCCCCTGGCCGGGCTGAAGCCGCAGTTCTTCGAGGTCGAATGCGGCTTCCGCCGCTGAAACCCGCCGCGGGGCTCGCAAGGAAACGCCGGGCCGCCCCAAGGTTGCCTGACCCCCCACGGGGGGCGGGCTGGGCGCAGCCCGGCCCTGGGGGCGCTCAGCAGCGCTCGAAGATCGCCGCGATGCCCTGGCCGCCGCCGATGCACATCGTCACCAGCGCATAGCGGCCGCCGACGCGCTGCAACTCGTACAGCGCCTTGGTCGTGATGATCGCGCCGGTGGCGCCGATCGGGTGGCCGAGCGAGATGCCCGAGCCGTTCGGGTTCACCTTGGCCGGATCGAGCGCGAGTTCCTTGACGACCGCGCAGGCCTGCGCCGCGAACGCCTCGTTCGACTCGATCACGTCGAGGTCGGCGACCTTCAGCCCGGCCTTGGCGAGCGCGAGTTTCGTCGCCGGCACCGGGCCGATGCCCATGATCGTCGGCTCGACGCCGGCGTGCGCATAACTCACGAGCCGCGCGATCGGTTTCAGGCCCTGCGCCTTGACTGCGTCGGCGCTCGCCAAGGCCGGGCTGAAGGTCGCCGACCTCGAC
>CXWJ01005724.1_pt1 | contig 15000 bp, 17 predicted proteins | sample 590841 | NCBI WGS metagenome assembly CXWJ01 (sample SAMEA3498367, study PRJEB10139) | wastewater metagenome | biome: wastewater treatment plant; material: activated sludge | place: Austria | collected 2015-01-21 | reverse complement strand
AGGATGCCAACTCATCCAATACTGATTCTGTTAAGTATCTTGACTGATACGTGCACGTATGATAACGAACTCCATTGAGGAGGACATGTCCATGCCAGACCGAGATTCGCATATCGTTGATGAAGAAGCGCTCTTTACTGAATTCGGCGGATCACCAAACGAACCTGACCAGATAACGACGCCTGAGGATGAAACACCATCGGTCTCAGACCTCGACTATGCTAGGCAGGTGCGGGCGATTCTGGACCATCCCCGGTTTCTCACGCTAGGGCGTGATGAACAGCTCCTCTATCTCCAACTCCACCGGCAGTGTCAGGGACAAGGCCACGCGAGCCTTCGTGTAAGTCTCGCCGCTATGAGTCGATGGGTCAGACGTGCCGGCAAAAATGTGCGGGTGACAATGCGTAAGCTCCGCGACAAACGTCTCGTAACCTTGCAACACAGCCCTGCGCCATTTCGTAAAGGGCAATACCGAGTCCATCCCCTTGAAGCCACTCCCTCCTCTAATCTGTCAGCATTTGAGATGAGTAATCGGATTGATCAGCTCACAACACTCGAGCAATCAACTCTTGATCAGCAAATTGCCTCGCTCTCTTCATCTGAACGAGAGGCCCTACAGAGAGAGGCCTCAATGCTGATGCGCGACTTGACTACAGCTGGTTTTACCCCCCTCCCCTCTCTTGAAGAGAAAGCATTTCGTTACCTTGCCTATGTCAAGACCACTGGTTTGTGGCGTCGTGTCCGTCGTTTTCCAGACACGGCTGCTGAAAAGTCTGCCACCTCTCCATGAAGCCCTGACGCATTCTTAAGTCTATTTAGTCCACCTCACACAACATTGCGACGCAGGCGGGCCTCAGATTTAGAGCGCGAGATTGACATAGCAGAAAGACCCCGCATTCATACTCACCGCGCTATTTATCATCATATATAAATATTTGTAAGTTGCGGCAACGCAACTTTGTGCATAGCTAGCCCACTCCGTTATTCCTATCAATTTTCATTTCCACACGAAAAATATAAAGGCATTAGTGCGATATTATAAATACAGCGTTGTATTTTTTAAATTTACACAATCATAATTGATGTATTTGTAATTTATATGTACAATTTGCAATTGTTTTCTAGTTGCGATAACACAACTACATCACGCCACACGAAACACCGAGTCATCAGAAGTGAGTGTGGTCATGATGAACAAATTGCAGAATGTACAGGGCATGAACCATCATAGATAGGTCCGTTGTTAGATCCATTTAGAACCTTCGTCTATTACCGATAGGTACAATTTACGGCGGTAAAATCCTGTTGGTATGCTATTCCTAGCGCAAACATCTCTTGACAGCCCGTTCATATTCCGATATTGACACAAACATACGCCTAAAATTCATCATAAGTAGGAGCTTGCCATGTACCCAACTATAATTGCTATCGCGACGCACAAGGGTGGGGTTGGAAAAACAACGACAGCGGCAAACCTTGCGGCTGGTATTGCACGGTCTGGCAAGAGTCGAATCTTATTGGTCGATGCGGATCCACAGGCCAATTTAACCGCCACGATATTTCCGCATGAACGTCGGGATTACAAAGGCCAAACCACGCTCGCGCACGTCATGGGCGGGCAAGCCTTGCTGGATGAAATCATCGTGGAAACCAGCACGAAGAATCTTGATCTTATCCCGTCTCACATCGATTTATTTGAACAGGAGGGCTACATTCAAAATACCCCTCGGGCCCTTCTTGGATTTGATGCTGCCTTTAAACAATCCGCCTTACTCAGTAACTATGCATTGGTGTTTATTGACTGTCCCCCGAACCTCGGCACCTTTATGTCTAATGCGCTGTACGCAGCGCACTATGTCATTGTTCCGGTTGCAGCAGGGGATAAGTATGCCTTGGACGGCCTTCGCTCTCTTCAAAATAAGATCACCCAAGTTAATGTCGTAAAAACTGATGAGAAAACCGAACTACTTGGTTACTTACTAACCCGCTGCGATATGCGCACGAATGTGGCCAAGACCATAGTCAAAACAATGAGAGACACCTTTAAAGAACAGGTCTTCAAGACCGTTATTCGTGAAAATACTGAATTTGGTAAAGCCATCATGTTTAACAAGACGATCTTCCAACAAGAGCTCCGTGCCTCCGGTGCCGAGGATTATGCCAACCTTGGAACAGAGGTCCTCACTCGTGTTTCAAAAGTCCAAAAGAGGGACATTCTTCCGACGACTGAGGAGTCTGTAGCGCCCACTGCTGTAGGAGCTCACTAAATGACTAAACGCAATCCTCTCTCAAAAGAACGCGGAGCCCTTGAGGAGAGTACCCGTCTCGCGCTCGCTGGGCTTGGGGTCACGGATGAGAGCGCCATGCAGCAAATTGTCAAACACAGCCAAGATAGGGAGCATCCTCCGTCTCCTCCACATTCCTCTGTTCGCTTACCATCCTCGTCCGCAGAGGCTCTTCATGCCACAGATTCTGCTTCTGAATATTNNGAATATTCGCTCCTGGAACAAGTTTTTGATCTTCCTCTTCATCTCCTTGATCCTGGTCCAGATCAACCACGACTCAACGTTGAGCCGGATGCGGAGTTGATTGAAAGTATCCGCGTATTAGGAGTGAAGACCCCGATTCATGTTCGTCCTGCGTCTCAGGGTCGCTACCACATTATTGCCGGTGAGCGTCGGTGGCGAGCTTGTCAGATTCTTGGGAAACCCACTATCCCTGCACTCATCCGTAGCGAAACTGCTCAAGAAGCGGCTGCGGAAGCGTTAATCGATAATCTATTGCGCAAGGACCTCACGGGTTATGAAGAGGCCCAGGGGTATAAGAAACTCATCGAGCGACATGGCTTTCAGAAAAATGAACTTGCTCAGCGTCTCGGATGCGATAAATCCCGTATCACCCGTGCACTCCAAGTCTTAGAACTTCCTCCACATGTGTTAGATCTCACTCTCGGGCCTCAGTCTCATATGACGCTCTCACATGTTCAAGAACTACTCCCACTTCGCTCCAACGTCATCAAGTTACAACGCATCGCCAAGCTGGCTGTTGAAGCTGGCTGGACCGCACATCGTATTCGAGAAGAGGTCACACGAGTTCCTCGTACGAATCAAGGAGCTCAATCCGTACGCTTTAGCGCTAAGGGTCATGATGGCCCTTTTACGTTGGTCATTAAATTCCATCCCAATCGCGTCAACGATATTGAGGAAATAGAAGAAAAACTACAGGAAGCGCAAGGACGATTGCAGCGTTTTCGGCAGCTTTCATAGCGAAACGTTTAATTTGATGACGAAAGGTCTTATTCGCCTTGTTTCATCCCTCCCACCTCTCGCAACTTTTTCATCTCCATAGAGTCTTTTGGATTCATCCTTCGATATATTCTGCAGAGCAGAAACTTTTCATGGCATGGTCCAAAACATTTGAAATATATGCTCGTAGCAGCACTAAAAGCATCTCCTTGTGCTCTCTTGCAGGGACTTGAGGTATGGAGTTATCCACAAATCTCTTCAACCCGAGAGGGTTGAACCAAGCCATCTTCTCTAAAGTGAGAGGGTTGAAGCAAAAGTGAGAGGGTTGAAGCAAGATTATCCGAGAGGTTTAGGACAAATTCATGGGAGGATTCAGACAAAGTGAGAGGGTTGAAGCAATACGTCGAAAATTATAACTTATTAGAATTACTCTACATTCACAACAGGACCCAATCACCTAACCACTGTTCCACGTAAAGATAAACGTAAGAAAGAAGAATACGTTACGGCAACGCTGATGAAAAAAACTCTTCAAGCCAGAGGACAATCTATCGTTCAACGCGATGGTCTCATCCATTCCGAGGTCTCTATTTCAGAAATTCCTATGTGGCAACTACCAGGAAAAGGAAAGATTGGTCCTCATAATTCCTCAAAAATTGTCTCTCGAGTCATGGACCTCAATGGAACACAAGTCAAAGTTCCGATTGAAATCCTTCCTAGCGCAAAATGGGGCTATCCAACTGTCTTGGATCTTGAGTACTTTCGCGCCTTTGAACGAGCGTTAACCATCTTGTCTGAACAAGATGGTCTTGTACCGGATGTACTGCAAATTAGTGGCCGAGAATTAATACGTCTCACAGGTCGCGAACCAAATGGGGATCGTCAGCGTGAAGTGAGAGCATTTTTCGATAGGCTGAGTGGGCTTATGCTTCAAGAATATCGGTCTAATAAAAAAGGGCGTCGTGCAGAAACTGGGGTACATATATTTGAACGCATCGATCGTGAAGAATTAGTTGATGGTGAACCTGGTCGTGAAGAGTGGGCACATCAAATCCGATTAGCCGACTGGTATTGGGCTAATTTGAATAATTTCCATTGTCACGTACAAGATCAACGTCTTTTTTGGGCATTAAAACGAGATCTCACGAAACTTCTCTATCAGCACCTCCATGGGTTATTTCGGAATGGCCGAGGAATCGCGTCAGAGTTGTATAGCGAGCTCGCGACCAATCTCAGTTTGAAACGATGGGGAGCTATTTCCCAGGTTCGGCGCCAACTGACACCTGCACATGATGAATTGTTAACATTAGGATTTATTGGAAAATGGTATTTGGAGCGAGCTGACTCCGGGAAGCAGGATTACGTTGTTTCGTGGGAAGCTGGACCGGCGTGGCAGGAAGTGTACTTGATTGAGCGGAAAAAGATGGAAGCTATCGAGCGTGGACCAGTACACGAAGCGATCGCTCAACAGAGTGTTCAGGACCTGGAACACACAGTTGAGTCATCGCCGCATGGTGAACCCGTCGAGATGGCGTTGAGGGAGATTTATGACTTTGTAGGTCGGAATGACAAGGCGTACGAACCATTTTGGAAAAAGGTTATTGAGAGCTTTTCTCGATCGGTTCGCCATCGTGTGATGGCTGAAGTCAAGGAGTTAGCGGTGACTCGTCGTATACGAACAACGAGGGCTCGCGCATTAGTGGCTGCATTTCAACGTGAAGGGAAAAAGCTAAGTCTTCCGGGATGGGGAGGGAGACCTAAATCAAGTCTTGTGCGATCGTCCTCAAGTGAATCCGAAATCACCCGGTAATAGGAACTTCAAACTCATCTGCCCTAGATAAATACAGAGCTCCTCTTTCAAGGCGATAGTGACAAATACATAGGTGCTGTAAGCTCGTTATGGATATCCATTTCGACAACACCGCTCTCTCATCCAGAATGTCCTAATCGCTTTGTCCGCTCGTTTGGACAGGTGAACAGTCGTCAGGCAGAACAGACGCGAGGGCTCGCCTCATGATAGAACGTGCCTTTCATATTATCTCTCTATGCAGGTTTTCGGGAAGAATCTCAGGACAGCGATGCAATCACATCCTCATTTCTCAATGAATGTGATAAGCCTATACTCCTGCTATTCAGATGGTTTTCCTCGCCATGTCACACAGCCGTGATAGAATTACAAACTACGGATCATGGTTGTCGTACTACTTCTCCTATGTGCCGGGGTGTTTCTGAGCTTGTTCCATTCCACTCGCGACGGGTTGCTGTGGCTACTTGCGGGTGCCCTGGTGCTGGCCATCGTGTGTCTGGTTTTTCCTTTCTCTCCGTGACCGCCTTCTAGCAAGCAGCGATTCGCCATCGCATGCCGCCGAAACTCTATTGCTCCTCGTGTAGTCACAAGAAGCAGGGCATGCATACGTAGGACGGAGATCACCTCATTCGCGGGAAATCGATCTCAATGACACAGCAGCCAAGTTTGCTCGACAGAACACTGGCTGTGGCCAATGTCAAAAGCATAAAAAGAAACAGTATAAGAGGAAGAAGTGTCAGATACCTTAAAGGCGGACGCTCTCGGTAGGTGAGGCAGACTGTCTCAGCTCGACCCAAAGCCGAAGTCCACGACTGACCGCTATCAGAGGGGGGGCTTACGCCGATCCGCATAAGAACCCGTGGCAAATGGTCCTATCGTCGCAATTCATTGAAACGACAATGAGCATGGCGTATTCTTCACGAACTCACGAACAGTAGTGGCGTGCTATAGGGATAGAAAATGGCAGATCCGGCTCTTATGCGGATCGGCCTAAACATAGTTAGGCACGCAATGACCTCACCCAGCTCCGCCTTGCGAGGAGCACTCGAATCAGCTCAATGGCTACAACACCATGACGCAGCAAGACTCTCAACTCGCCACAGGTAGTGCTACCGCGGCAGTGTTCGGTGGCTCGGTCTCAGGGTTGATGTCCGCCCTAGTACTGGCCAAGCGCGGATTTGACGTAGTTTTGTTCGAAAAGCGGGACAGTTACACACGAAATATTCAATGGGGCATTAGACAGTGCTTCATAGACTACTTGGCTGGCGTAGACCAGGACGCCGCTGACGACTTTAGCGCACGCGCCTCAAGCATTAAGTATGGTCATAGGTTCTTGGCGGACAAGTCGTCTCTGTATGAAAATGGCGCGTACCACCATCAACAGAGAACTTCGCCAAGGGCGGGGACCTATTCCACGCGAGACCTGAGCGCTGCGCACACGCTAAGTGAAGAGATTGTCTGCCTGATTCCGGCAAAGGTGCTTGAGCAACTCCTTTATGACCATTTACGTCGCCATCGCGTGACAGTACATCACAGGATGGCACCAGAGATAGCCGTCGACTCGGCTAGCATGCGCTACTACGCAAGGGAATCGGGCGTCTCAACTCAATACGACCTGATCGTGGTATGCGAAGGCGCATCAAGCACCACTAGAGCAAAGGCGGACATCCGTTCAATGAGCGTGAGCCGCCCTATCACTCAGGTGTCTGGAGAAGTTTATTTGAAACGTGGCGGCATGATCACAGAGTATTTGCACGCAATAAAGACACCAGCCAAGCTTCGGGAGGAATTGCTGCTCTCCTTGCTCATCTCTACCGAGCGTCACCAATCATCGTGGATTGTTGGCGACGTGTCGTCGCAGTGCCTCTCTGCACTCAAAGGAGCCCGGAACAAGGACGAACGGGAGAAGATCGCTGAAGCAGAGTTCAGAAAGATCGCCGCAAGAACAATGCTTGACACAGTCGAAAACATACACGAAGCCGGATACCGTGGTGCAGTTAGGAGAATTGAGTTATTTGAACTCCAGGCCAAGATCTCTAACAAGGCGGTTGCTGGGCGAAATCTTGTTCTTGCTGGCGATGCCGTCGGGGTCGGTCACTGGGCTGTCGGAGGCGGAATGCATGTGGCGGCCGTCTGCCATACCCAAAGGCTGGACAAGCTTGCCTCTTCAGTCGGAAACCGCGCAAACGTGGACGCCGCTCTTCAGGAGTACAGCCTTGGCGCGCTGGCCGACACAATGGCATGGATATCCGCGTCAATCAGGTACTACTATTTGTCCATACCCTCCGATGTGATGAAGGCGGTATTCGATAAGTTGATGAGTGAGCTGATGGCTAACAATTCTATTGACGTGCCAAAGAGACTAAAGTCTCGCGTCACAGAAGTCTATTTCGGTTAGCAAGTCCATGCCGTCATCGCAAGGTCGCCTAACAACAGCATGCAGCTGACGACGCTTCGCGCCGCAGCTGATGCTGGGCGTTATAGGCTACAAGGAGAGATAGTGGCGCAATATTTTCAACAGTTGCAGATCGAGATGCCACAAATTAAGACCTACGTTTCTAGGCACCAGAGGGATGCGTTCTTCATTCAGGAAGTTCTTCGATTCCACTCCGTTGCGGGAACGATTGAACAGAGCTTTAAGAACATCGGCACGAACATTGATGAACGAATAATGTCGCACATCCTCGTTCGTTCCCTTATCGAGAACTATTTCAAGATTCTCTACATATACGATGACCATACAAAGTCGCAGGCGAGATTTGATGAGTGCGTAAATGGATTCAAGATTCAGTACGCAAAGTTGTACAACGACAATTGGCTGCCAAACAAGAATCAGCTAGAGCCTGCAGATCCGACCTGGCGATCGCTAAACAGTCCGCTTGATCTGAACAGCATGATTGCGACGCTCATGAATATCCATGGAAATCGCCTCAGCTACTTATACTTCGTCTATAGAATTTCCAGCTTCGACACCCACGGCAATAGTTTAGAGGCGCTCTTCAATGCGTCATTCAACAAGACTCCCTGTAGCTTTCCAGTGTTGAAACTTGAGCAAGTTACTGAGCTGATCGCGAACCAGTATCTGGTCATCTGGAATAACGGCAACATTACATAGGAGCTAATGAGCACTGGTAAACTTCAGCGAGAAGCCTCTAATAACGCGTTCAATACGACGCGCCTTGTCGGGGCACCGGTTAACGGAAAACGTTCGGCCCCAACAGGGAATTGCACGTGACACCACTATCTATGCTGCTCCCGAGTAAAGACGGATTCGAGAAAGATCCTCTCGGGTATGGAGCGCTTGCGTGGCACAAATGGGCAATGGCTCAAACGGTAGCTGGCTACACCGTCGATCTTGAAGCCGGCCCAACGAGCGAAGACTTGAAGTCTCCTGTGCTATGGTTGTCGCACGCGCATGCTATGGCCGAAGCGGCTCGCGTATTGATACAGGGCAACCCGAACCTCGATCCCATGCCTCCGAACATCTGAGGTGTATCTCACTGCCAGTATCACGCGGTTGCCCTAATGCTGGTCGGTTACAGCCTTGAGATATGCCTCAAGGCAATGCTACTCATCAAGAAGGGTGTTGCCTCATATCAGGCCGAAGAAAAAGAACACCGCCACCATAGTCTCGAAAAGTTGGCGGGATTCGTTGCTGGCTTGAGTCACAAGGACGAAGCAATATTGAAGGCGCTTTCCCACTTTGTCCGCTGGGCCGGCCGGTATCCCGACCCAGGATTCGGTAAAGAAACTCACGCCGAAGAGATATTTGCGCTCTCCGAACATTTTCAGATCAGCGCCAAAGACCTATTCAGCCTTGCCGCCCGCATTATGGGGCACACTCGTGAAGTATTGGCTGAGAAACCATGAGCGTGCTCGCTACGAGGCCGAACCCAACCCAGCAGTCGAGCGTTCCTGCGCGAAAAGCCGCGCAGGAACGCTCACTTCCACGTTAATGCGACAGGGCTTAGGACCGCTTTATGACGGTGCGATCCCAGCGCCGAACTTCTGCACTTGGCCGCTAGCGGACCGTGGGTGCGGGTGACGACAATCAACACTCAATCTGATCCTTGGTGGTCGTTCATGCCCAACACCACGCTGCGCGGCATCAGCGTCGAGGAACCCTTCTGCCGGCGTCCTTTACGTTCGTTGTGGCGTCTCGCCTGCGGCGACCGCGCGGCTCCTGGTTCGCTTCGCTCATCCCGTCAGACAGCGGGACTTACGCCCTTCACATGACCCCAATCACACAGACCGATGAACGGCACCGCGCCCACGCCGTGCCGCACCCGTAGTCGATTGGCACCGTCCATCCGCGCCGTGCAGATGGACCGTGCGAAGACGCCTCCTCCATCCGGTCTTGTCACTCGCCTCGGTGGGGAAGAAAGACCGCTGACAAACAGGAGGGGACGTGCGTGCCTGTGTGTCGTGAGGCTATCACACCGGTCTCGACGTCAAGGCCTGCGCTCGCGGCTGCGCCACGTGCTCGCGAGCGTGTGTCACACGGCCCTGACCGCTGCGCGTGCGGTGTGCTGGAGACCCTCCACTCAGGCAATTCCGCCTGTGACAACTCGGAGGGACTGACATGAAACCATTCAACAACGAACAACCAGCGATCGTGGCGACCGTGGTGCCGGAAGAGGACCGGCTCACGTTTCTGCCGCGCCACTTTGGGACGCACATGCTCACCGTGGAGAATGTTCTCTACACGCAGTTCGCCAAGCTGTGTCCAAGCTACATCGGAGGGTATTGGCACTTCTATGACGTGAGCAACGGCGGGTGTTATTTCGCACCAAGTCATGAGCGCTATCCACTCGTGCATGCGGACAACTTCTTTGACGCCACGGTCTCGGGGGATGCCGCCGGGATCATCGTGTCCCTGTTCACGTTCAGCCACGTGTCCTTCCTGTTAGAGGACGATCCACGTGGTCCTCGGGTCGCCGACTACTTCCATATGCTGCGTGACTTCGCAGCCAACCATCCCGAGGCTGGCCTGATCTTTCGCGCGATCGACTGATTCGCTCAACAGGGCCGGCGGGCCTCTCTCGCTCGTCGGCCTTGTCTGATCAGACCAGTTCTCCCTTCCTTTTCCCACATTGATCTCTCCGATCCTGACCCACGAGTGTGTTGGCACGTTCCACCAGCACGGTGGCACCGCGCCCGCGCCGTGCCGTCCTTCACGCACCGTCGCGTCGCCTGCGGCGGCCCGACCGTGCGGATTGTTCTCCTTCTCCATCCCATTCCTTCGCTCCCAGCGGTGTGGGGCCCGTCCGGGTGCAACCGCGCCAGCCAACGGCCCGGAGGGCTGTCACGCTCGCAGCCGGCCGGGACCCCAGACTCGGACGTTCTGTTGCGCCTCCTGCTGTGCGTGAGAGGCGCAACACATGTTCGTGAAAGAGACCGGTGGGCCGGTCGACGCGCTGTGGCCGCTGTTCTCGTGTCTGGCTGTTCTCATGGAGAGACAGTCCAACAGAAAGGAACGAACGATGAACACAACAACGATGTATCGGGCGAATGTTCGACGAGTGAAGCGGCATCCGAATGCGATCCGGGCCGATCGAGCCGCGCAGGCGCTGGCCTACTATCGCGTCGCCGCCTTACGGGAGCCTGGCGCTGCAGTCGAAACAGTCCTGTCCGATTTCCTCACGGATCTCCGTCATTACTGTGAGCGCATGCGCCAGGATCTGGCATCGATCGAGCGTGTGGCCCAGCTGAATTACGTGAATGAAACGAATCGACGCTAAACACACAAGCGGGAGTCGGAACGGTGGCAGCCGTTCCGACTCCCTGACCATGGCTCACACAGAAGGGAAAGGCGAGAAGATGACGAAGAAGATCGTATCAGCAAACCAGAATCAGCATGACACCACGTCGGTCTGTATCCCCCTCTATCGGCTGCAGGTGGTGAAAGAACCCCATTCGGCCCTGTACGGCGCACCACGGCTCTCACAATCGAGTGAGGTGTGCCGCTTTCTCCGGGCCCACTTCGATGGACGACCGCATGAGGAATTCCTCGCGCTGTTCCTCGACGCGAAAAATACCCCCGTCGGCTATCAGGTCGTGTCGGTCGGGAGCCTCACGCTCTCGATCGTGCATCCACGTGAGGCCTTTAAAGCCGCTGTGTGCATGAGCGCGGCGGCCGTGATTTTTTCGCATAACCACCCGAGTGGGGATCCCACACCGAGCCTTGAGGACCGCACCTTGACGAAACGACTCGTCAGCGCGGGGGAATTGCTGGGTATTCGTGTGCTCGACCATATCGTGATGGGGGAGGGACGGCACGTGTCCTTCGCTGATGAAGGCTGGCTGGACGGGGAGGGGTGAGGCGTCAGATCGAAGGACTGATGCCGGATGACACGCATGGAACAGGATAACAGTCGGGAACGAGAAAGAAAGGACAGCATCATGACTCCAAGCAGGATCGACGAATCGGTGAATACGAATGAGGGCGAAAGCTGGCACTGTCCGGATTGCCAGAGCTGGGGACCCTTTACTGTGACCATGCTCACGCGCGTGAGGCTCAGCGAGGATGAGACGCCCTTCCTTGACGATGAGGGAGACACGGACGACGACACAGCCTTTGCCATGTGCGAAGTCTGTCAGCGACAGGCCCCCGTGTCTTCTTTTCGTTTTGAAGGAGCGCTGATGGATGATCCAGAACGACAAGCACGTGCACGCTGGACGCGACAAGGGGTGGATCACGCAACACCAGACCAGATCATGGCCGACTTCACCGCAACGCCTCAGCGAGGTGCCTGGGTCGGCCCGTTTCAGATTCCAGATGAGAGCCCGATCGTGGGAACAGAAAGGACGCCAGCATGACGACCCAAGCGGAGACGATCTTTGTCACTCCGGACGGTGACGCAGGACCACAGCAGGAACTCATTCCGAGTGTGAGCATTGCCAACCTGTTACAGCAACGGGAGGCGGTCCTGACGCTCTTTCGCGAGGCGCTCGACAAGCTGGAGCAAGCTCACGCCCTGGCAACGGCGGCACGGCTCGGATTTCCTGATCTCTCCATGGCCCGCGGGTGGCGAGGCAACGGCATCCGCGTGACGGGCGAGTATGCCACCCGTACGACGCTGTTGGAGACATTCCAAGCCTGTGTGGATGCTGGAGGATGGACGACGCTGCTCAACGAATCCGGTCTGCGCTCGATCATGTGCGCGTCGAAGCGAAAGGAGGTGGATGAGCAACTCGGAGCGGAGAAGGTGCCGGAACTCACGCGCGAGGCGATTCGCGCCACCTTTGCGACGCTCCATGACTCACGGGTGGACATGTTCGAGCAGGGGGTGATTGAGTGCTTTCGCCGCCTCTCGTGGGATTACAAGACGAATCTGCCGCAGAAATTTGGGAAGCGCATCGTGATGAGGTACTTGACCTCCTACGGCAGCGCCAACCATACGCAAACCGATCATCTCGACGACCTTTTGCGCGTCTTTCACCTCTGCGATGGAAAACCCGAGGCTGATCATCGGAGCGCGTCCTATGGTCTCATTTCTTCGGCGATGCAGGCGTCGTCCTTGTGGCCGAAGAGGGCAGAGAATGAGTACGTTGCGGTCCGGCTCTTTAAGAATCAGAACGGGCATGTCACTTTCAAAAGAACCGATCTGATTCAGCGGCTGAACCGGATCATCGCCAAGCACTATCCTGATGCGTTGCCCGCGCCGAAAGACTGAGGGAAAATGGAGCGGGTGGATGGGACAGCAGGTGGGAGGGGAGGGGACCAGGACTCCCTCTCCTTCTTTTGATCGCGTTTCCCGCCCCTCACCCACCACGGGGCGGGACGGCCCGATTCTGAGATCGGCGGATGGGCCGCTGCAGGCGTGCCAGCGTCCGTCCTGGCGCGCTTGCTCGCCCCATGGGCCGCCCCGTCGGCAGCTGCTTCACGGGGCCTGAACCCATCTTCATCGGAGGGGAATCGGGGGGTGTCTCAAGGAGAGGGCGGACTAGTGTGCGGACATGAGTTCGAAACGTCTCATAGCCAAACTGAATTGTGCCTTCCTCCTGCAGCGTGTTCCAAATCATCGCGAGCGAGCAGCCATCCTTCATCGCTTGCTCGATCTCGTGGCGAAGGGCGACGATCTGCGCTCGATTTCGTGCGGCAGGGGAGACCCGTTGCGCCCGTGCTTGCACCCTGGCCGATAAACTTTTCTTCGCTCCCATGTTTCGTCCTCAGTCGTGCCTGGGATTTTGTTAGACACGGATGATCCAGTAGATCACGACCGCTGCAGAAAATGTGACCACTGCTGCGAGGAGATTCAAGTACCCCACTGTGGTGGCCTTGCGCATCCGCGTCTCGGTCGTTTCCAATACACCGGTGACTTCGTTCCGGATCGCGCGGGCCACGTCCATGGTGTGGGTCGCCATCTCCGCCTTCATGGTCTCCGTAGTAGCCGTGAGCGAGGCTGTGACGATCCGTTCTGCTTTGGCTGTCGTCTCCGTGCTCCATCGCTCGAGTAGGGCTTCGAGCGTCTTGCGATACTCCTCAAGCAGGGCGTGGTGCGCGTGCTGGCTCTCAGCCAACAACCGTCTGTGCATCGTCTGCACCATCAAAATCGGGTCCGCTCGGTCCAGCGCCACGCCATGCTTCGAGGCAATTTCCTTGAGCAAGTCGTCGGTGGGATCCTCGCCCAGCATCACAGCACCGGCACGGCGGTGAACTGTTCAAACAATTGCTTTTTAATAATCGACAAGCGTTGCCGCGTCATGATCGTCATTCCTGACGAGGCAATCGCTTCATCGAACGTCATATGGTGTTGCAACATGTCGCTCAGATCGCGCCCGAACGTTTCTGCCTTCAAGTCCGGGAGACGGATGATGGCCGAGACCCGATCTTTGTTCGTCACATAAGCTTTCATCTGCTCAAAGGATTTGCCCTCCAGTTCAATCGGCCCCCAGTAGGGATTCAGCCACACCACAAACAGGACGTCAGCCGGAAACTGTTTCACCAGCTGGGTAAAGCCGTGCACCGTGTCCAACAACGCTTGCCCTCCCGTGACCACGGTATGCACGACCAGCTGATGACCCATGTCATGCAGCAAGGCCGGAACCTGGTTCGTGATGACATAGGCGGAGAGCGGTACAAACGAACTCGCGCCATTGTCGATCACCACATCTTCTTTAGCCTTCGCCACAAGTTCGACCAACTGATCAAAGCTACGCGGGTCGATCTCGTCCCCCTTCAGAATCTGCAGATGGTGCACCTTCAAACTCTTATACGCCTGAAACGAGGCGTTCACCGGATCGGTATCGATACACAGCGGCGTGTGCCCCTTCGATCGTTTGTACTGGGCCACGAACGACGCGATCATCGATTTGCCGACCCCACCTTTACCCTGTAAGACCATGTGAATCTGTGCCATTAGATTAAGTCCTCTTTCTTTGGAGTGGGATCAAAGGTAAAACCGCTCCCTGTTCCTTTGGGAGACGGCGTTGATTTCTTCTGCGATGAGACAGGTTCTCGATAAACCGTGGGCGGGACGATGCTCGCTCCTGCCTGCTTCCGCACCAGCTTATTCACATACAACCGAAAGGCCTGATAGCTGAAATCAATCTTCTGTTCCTCTTTCAGCGTCCGCCAAATCGTTGCCACTGGCCAGCCATCGTCCATGGCATGGTGGATCTCCTGGCGCAACGCGAGAAACACCGCCCGGTTCTGTTCACGCTTCGAGGCACGCTGTTTCTTCGCGCGCTCCGCAATTCGTCCCGACAGACTTGTCTCCATGATACCCCTGGGCTCTCGATTACAGAGAGAGTAGAATACACGAGAGAACAATGCAAGAGCAAAGGTCAAACAACGATTGCAACAGAGCATGAAGTATGATTAGATCTCAATGAAGAATGATCATATGCAGGGCAGGATAGGTGAAGGGGGCCCACCAGTGACACTGGTCGGCCACCCTTCACAGGCCTCTTCTTCGCGCCTGCGCGCTCAACGGGGGACTATCC
>CXWJ01001418.1_pt1 | contig 15001 bp, 13 predicted proteins | sample 590841 | NCBI WGS metagenome assembly CXWJ01 (sample SAMEA3498367, study PRJEB10139) | wastewater metagenome | biome: wastewater treatment plant; material: activated sludge | place: Austria | collected 2015-01-21 | reverse complement strand
GGCCTCGCGCCGCGCTCGCGGGTGCTATTGCGTTCGTTCGGCGCCTACAACGCGGCGGCAAACAACAAACTCTCGCTTGACGTCGTGATCGCGCCCAAAACTGCGCGCGCCGAAGACATTGCCCGCTTGGTCGGCGGCGTAATCGGCGGGTTGCCGAAGATGGTGCGCGACGGCCGGGTGCAGGTGCAGAATTCGACGAACATTGTCCCGTTCCTCCTGAACATCTCGAGGAATGTCGACTGCCGCGCCATGCCCGTACACGTGATTCTGGCGACGGACGGCGTTGAAGACTCTCAGGTCGCAAACCTGGCGCGCCGCAATGCGACACTGCCTGCGCCGCAATCCGCGCCGTTCCCGGGGTGCGAAGAGCTGATGATCCTCGGCATCGGCCGTGGCCTCAATTCGCCCGGCGACACCGAACGGCTCGTCGGCGAGTGGCAATATTGGTCGCAAGCCGCCGGCTTCCGCCGGTTCAGCGGTCTCAACGACTGGTAAGCCTCACAGCTTCCCGAACGCGCGCCGGCGTCCAACCGTCCGCGCGCAAGTGCTTCAACGTCGTCGCCTGATCACGCTTGGCAAGGCGCTTGCCTGCCGCATCTAGTATCAGTCGATGATGCGAGTACTGCGGCACCGGCACATCGAGCAGCGCCTGCAGCAGGCGGTGCACATGCGTTGCCGCGAACAGGTCGTTTCCCCGCGTCACCAGCGTGACGCCTTGCAGCGCATCGTCGACGACAACGGCGAGGTGATAGCTCGCCGGCGCGTCCTTGCGCGCAAGGACGAAGTCGCCGAATAGATCGGCCTTGACAGCAATCGTCCCGCGCTCGCCGCCGGGCCCGCTGCCGCGCTCTTCGAACGAAAGCGGCGCTCCGAGCTGCGCCACGGCCTTCGCAACATCGAGCCGCCAGGCGTGCTGATCTCCATGTCCCAACCGCTGCTTGCGGTCCGCCGGCGAAAGCGTTCGACAGGTGCCGGGATAGATCGGCCCGTCCGGACCATGCGGCGCACTCACGCTCGCCGCGAACTCCGCCTCGATCTCCTTGCGCGTGCAGAAGCACGGATACGCGCATCCCAGCGCTTTCAACGCATCGAGCGCCTTCGCATAGTCGCCCAGATGCTCCGACTGCCGTCGCGCTGGCTCTTCCCACGAAAGCCCGAGCCAAGCCAGATCCTCAAAGATCGCCGCTTCGAACGCGGGGCGCGCGCGCGTGCGATCGGTGTCTTCGATTCGCACCAGGAACCTGCCGCCTAGTCGCGCCGCCAGGTCCGCAGCGTAAAGTGCGGCGAAGGCGTGCCCCAGATGCAGAAACCCGGTGGGCGAGGGCGCAAATCGCGTGACGTGACGGATCATGGCGCCCACCTCTAGCTCAATCGCATCGACCCCGCATAGAGTGTGCGCATGACTCCGCAACTCTCCGGACCGCGCATTCCCCCTGCCAACGGCAACGCCGATCGGCTTGTCATCTTCTGCCATGGATACGGCGCCGACGGGAACGATCTGATCGACCTTGGCCGCCACTGGCAGCGCCTGTTGCCGACCGCGGCCTTCGCCTCACCGCACGCGCCGGAGCGCTGCACGATGTCGCCGATGGGCTATCAGTGGTTCCCCATCACGCGCATGCAGCCCGATGAGATGGCGCGCGGCGTCGCGCGCGCCGCACCCATTTTGAACGCCTTCATCGACGCGGAACTCGCTCGACTGAGTCTCGGCCCATCGCGCGTCGCCCTCGTCGGTTTCAGCCAAGGCACGATGATGTCGCTGCACGTTGGTCTCCGCCGCGCGACACCGCCCGCGGCCATTGTCGGTTTCTCCGGTGCGCTTGCGGACCCGGAACGGCTGCCGGACGAAATCGTTGGCCGCCCTCCCGTTCTGCTGACACATGGCGATGCCGACGACATGATCCCGTTCGAGGCCATGTTCCTCGCGGCAAATAGTCTGGGCGCCGCCGGAGCAGCGGTTCGCTGGCACGTCTCCCGCGGTATCGGTCACGGCATCGGCCCCGACTCGCTCGAACTCGCCGGGCAGTTCTTGGTTGACGCATTTGCGGGGCGCCTCGCGGCCAAAACCGAAAATGCGCCGTGCGCCTGGGCGCAGCCTGCCGCAACAAGCTGAATTTCCGCCGATTTGCGCCCCTTGTTGCGCCGTTGCGCGCCCTTACATTAGGCTGACACATCGTCGGCGCACACTTTCGTACGCCGAATCAAAGCGGAAAGGACCCAAGTCTTCAGGCACCGCGCACAGAGGAGGACAGTATCGTGTTAGCCGCCTCGGAGCGCGCACCGGAGGCTTTCCCCGCGTTGGTACTTAACGCGGACTACCGGCCGCTTTCTTATTTCCCGCTGTCGCTGTGGTCGTGGCAAGACACGATCAAGGCAGTTTTCCTTGAGCGTGTGCACATCGTCGAAGAATATGACCGCGTCGTCCACTCGCCCACGCTCAACATGCGCCTGCCGTCGGTCGTTTCGCTGAAGACCTATGTGAAGCCTGCGCGCTACCCAGCGTTCACGCGCTTCAACGTCTTCCTGCGCGACCGATTCGCGTGTCAGTATTGCGGCGTCAATCATGTGGCAAACGATCTGACCTTCGACCACGTTGTTCCCCGCTCGCGCGGCGGGCGGACGACGTGGGAAAACGTCGTGACCGCGTGCGCGCCGTGCAACCTGTTCAAGGGTGGCAAGCTGCCCCACCAGGCCGGCATGCATCCGCATCAGCGGCCGCATCGCCCGAGCGTGAACCAATTGCACGCGAACGGCCGTCTGTTCCCGCCGAACTACCTGCACGAATCTTGGCAGGACTATCTGTACTGGGACAGCGAGCTGGAGCCTTAAGCCTCAGCGCGTCTTCGGCTCGCGCCACATCCCCCACAGCGGCGGCCCATCGGCTGCCGGCCGAAACTCCTTTGTCACCGCAAAGCCGTGCCGCTGATAAAGCGGCACGTTCTTGGGGCTCGAGGACTCGAGATAGCTTGGCAGCCCCTTCGCATCGATTTTCGAAAGCGTCGCCTCAAGCAACGCGGACCCCAGACCTTGCCCCTGGAACTTCGGATCGACGCCGATCGTCATCAGATAGAAATGCGGTCGATCTTTCGGGTGATGGGCGTCCGCGGCCTTTCGAAATGCATCGACGCGTGAAAGCCCGCCAAAGCTCGTGAATTTCACGATAGTCGGGAACAACGCGACCTCCCGCCACCACGGCAGCTTCATATCCGCGCGCTCCGGCGGAATCCAAAGCGCGGCTGCCGAGTAGTCGTCCGCGGTCCAAAGCTCGTTCCCCGGAATGCCAAGCGTGCTCACGAGGAACGTGAACATTGACCGCCGCCCGATGTCGCGTTTGGCGTCCCGCCGCCCGATCCAGCACATCACCGGATCGTCGGCGAAGGCGGCACTGAGACAATCGATGACGTGCTCGCGATCCGCCTCCGTCGCACGTTTGGGATTGGAGGCAAGGCGCCGCCGCTCGAACGCGGCATCGTCGAGCGCCGCCACTAAATTCGCTCCGATAGTTTGATGGCGAGCCGGCACCCAGCCTTGATCACTTCCGACAAAAGGCCGTAGCCGGGCGTTTGCTCGGCGCCGAGTGCAAGCGCGGTCTCGCGATGTGCGATCTCGTCCGCGCGGAATTTCTCGATCGTTTCCTTCAGTGCTGCCTGCGCTACGCCGTCCTTTTCAAGCGACACCGCTTGGCGGGCATAGTGCTCGTCGATCACCTCTTCCACCGCAGCCGTGCAAGCCATTGCGGCTTTCTCGCCCATCAGTGCCGTTACCGCGCCCAGCGCATAGCCCGCAACGCTCCAAACCGGCGCGAGCACCGTCGGCCTCACGCCGTGCTCGGCAATCAGCTGGTCGAAGCGCTGAAGGTGCTCTTGTTCCTGGTCGTGCATATGCTTGATCGTGGCACCCGTCGCCGTGTGACCCAGCACCGCCATCTGACCGCGATAGATCTGCACCGCGCCATGCTCGCCCGCGTGATCGACCCGGATCATGCGTTCGATGTCTTTCTCGGTCGCCTCGAACCCCGGCAATCTAGGCGCGGCCCTCACTATAACGCTCATCTCAGCGTCCTTCCTTCAGCGCCGTCCTCAAGCCAAGGCCCGCAAGCGCAGCGGCAACCAGAGAAAACAGAAAATTGAATCCTGCAAGCGAGACGCCAAACATCGCCCACGGAATCTCGTCGCACCGCACGATCTCCGACGCGGAAAGATCGCCGAGCAACGGGCCATTTGCCGAAAGTCCATCGCCAGAGCACGTCTGCGGTCCCGCCCACCACTTGTACTCGACACCGGCGTGATAGCCACCGAGATAGGTGCCCCAGACCGCGACGCCCAATGCAGCTGCGTAGAGTCCGATCATCGCGAGGCGGGGCGCCCTAGCGCTGTCCGCACCGAAGATTGCGCCACCGAGCGCGATAAGCACGAACCACGGCACCCGCTGTTCGAGGCAGAGCGGGCAGGGCTTCAACCCGCCCAAATACTCGAACGCATAAGCACCGGCGAGGAGCACGAACCCAAGCCCGGTCAACGCAAGACCCGGCAAAGTCGGATGGGAAGCGCCTTCGCTCAGACGCGCGGAGAGGGTGGCCACGTTCATGGCCCGAATCTAGCGCGGGAAGGCCCGGAACGCATGCGGCATACCGCACAAGATTCCGTGGCCAAAACCGCGGTTGACGGAACGCCCGCCAACCCTAATATGCGCCCCCTTGCGCCAGGGGCGGGGCTACCGGTCCGCCAATGAGACCCGGCGCAAGCGTGCCCCTGTGGCGGAACTGGTAGACGCGGCAGACTCAAAATCTGTTGTTGGTGACAACGTGCTGGTTCGATTCCGGCCAGGGGCACCAAATCATCACGATGGCGTCGCAACGGCGCGCTAGCGCATATGCTCCCAGAGCTCGCGCTCTTCCTCCAACCGATCGTTCTCTGCGGCGCGGAAGTCGCCGCGCGAAACAACCCCAAGCAACTTGCCGCGATCGACGACCGGGACATGCCGGAACCCGCCGTCCCACATCAGGCGCAAAGCTTCGATGGCAGTCGTGTGAGGCGGCAGTGTCTCCGGATTACGTGTCATCACTTCCGCAAGCGTCGTGGTCTCGGCGCTTCGTCCGGCCGCCACAACGCGCCCAACGGCATCCCGCCCCGTGAAAATGCCCACGAGTCGCCCGTTGTCGTCGGTGACGAGAACCGATCCCGTCCGTTTTTGATGCATATGCGCGCAAGCATCGCGCACGCTGGCGGTTACCCGCAGGGTGAGGGGCTCTTGATTGAACACGATATCGGACAGTTTCCGCATGACCGCCTCCATGGCTTGGAAGAGGATCACTATCGCCGCAAAAGACGTGCGTCTCGTTGATCTCGATCAAGAATCCGATGCGCCTAGTCCGGCGTTCGCACGCGGCCGTTTCCGCTATAGCAACGCGACTTGCTGCCAAGCGTCCCCCAGGTCAGCACCAGAACGCCGCGGCAATCGTGGCCGCCGAAGCGAAGCACGCCCGTGGTCGTCTTCATGTCCGAGGGTGCGTGCCGCCTGATCAACTTCGGCCCGCGCGGCCGGTCTTCGCGCGCGTGCTCGGCATCGCTAACAACTTTGATGTCGATCTGACGCTCCACGCGCAACGTCGTCTGCGCCGCAGGCGGCGCCTCGCGGCGAACCCGGCGGTCGTAACGGTCGTCGTAGTTTCGCGCATACCCAGGAAATAGCGTGCTGCGCCACTGTTCGTCGGACCAAACCATCGGGTCAGAGCTGTCGGCATAGCCGCGCGCTTGTTCGCCGTCATAGCCGTCGCGACGATAGCGCGCGGCGCGGGTGCGGCACTCCCCGATGCCGAACCCCTCGCTCCACGCCATGGGGTCGTCGGGATCCACCGCGCCGCAGGTTTCAGCATTTGCTCCGGCCGACAGCCAAAGGAGCGATGTGACCACGATCAACGCAAGCGAAAGAACGCGCATCTGCTTACCCCCATCGACGTGCACCCACCCCACCCGGGCGCGCGTCATCGCTCAAGGTTTAACACATTTTTTACGATTGGGGGCAGCTCTGTGCCCACTTGGAACGCTCGAATCCGCCGCTAGCCTTAACGCGCCCGGTCATCGCCGGCGATCATGGTTGATGCTTCGTGAACAAAGGCGGGCTCGGTTAGAACTGTATCTCGGTGACACAAAACGAGTTGGCCCATCCCGTGCACTTCAGGGTCCGCGCTCAAGTAACGGGAGATTAACCTATGCGTTCAGTTAAACTGGGGATCGTGGCCGCGTCTTTGTTGCTCGGTACGTCCCTCTCTACGCCGGCGTTCGCGACCGGCAGCAATCAGAATCATACCTGCCAAGGCGGACACAACTGCAATGGCGGCGACAGCTACAACGAAGGCGGTGAAGGCGGCAACGGCGGCAACGGCTATGGTTACGGCGGTCACGGTGGCGAAGGCGGCGCTGGTGGCGAAGGTGGCGCCGGGGGTCACGGTGGCAATGCCAACAACAACGGAAACGGGAACGGGAACGGAAACGGGAACGGGAACGGCAACCACAACGGCTATAACGGCAACAACGGCAACAACGGCAACAACGGCAACAACGGCCATAACGGCAACAACGGCAACAACAACTCGAGCAACACCAACAACAACCAAGACCACAATGTGAACAAGCAGGGTCAGGCTCAGGGTCAAGCCCAGGGCCAAGCTCAGGGTCAGGCTCAGTCCATCAAGGACTCGGGCAACAGCGAGATCAAGAACTCGGGCAACAGCTACCAGCACCAGTCGAACACGGTGAGGGACTCGGGGAACAGCTACAACAAGAACGACAACTCGAACTCGAACAACGCGAGCCAGGATGTTGAGGTCAACACCTACAACCAGCGCGCTCCGGTGAACACGGCCTACGCCGCACCGCTGGCGACGGGTGAAGACACCTGTATGGGCTCGAGCTCGATCGGTGCGCAGGCTGTGTCGTTCGGTCTCTCGATCGGCACGACGTGGCAGGACGACAACTGCCGCCGCTTGAAAAACTCCCGCCAGCTGGTGGCCCTTGGCTACCACCGCGCGGCGACGTCGCTGATGTGCGTCGACGAAGACGTCCGTCAGGCGATGATCATGGCCGGAACGCCTTGCCCGAACGGCGAAGTGGTTGCGGTTGTGGCTCCTCCGCCGCCGGCTCGTGAGTACGTGCCGATGGCGCCGGTCGTCGACCGTCCGGTCCGCAAGGTCCGCAAGGTCCGCAAGGCTCTGCCGCCGAAGTAAGGCGCCAAGCAAGGCGCCAAGCAAGGCGAACGAGACTACCTCTCGTTACTAAGGGGATGGGGCCGTCCGAGCGATCGGGCGGCCCCGCTTCTTTGTTGGCTCGGGTTCGTTCGTCCGGCTCTCGAAATTGCCGCGGACATGAAGCGTTGACATGCCCCCGCGGAGGGCTCGCTTCTCATCCGCTCGCCGCCGAGAAAGGGCCCCTCGGGCGGCGCACGCGCGTGACAAAATTGGTTCAGAACATCCGGGGCAGGAAGGCGATCAGGATGACGAGCGCCGTCAGCGCAGCGGTGTTCAGGAAGTCGTGGGATGTGGTCATTGGGCTGTTCCTCTTCTCAACTCGTATGCTCGAGTGTTGAAACGAGGATGCGCCCCCGAACATGAATGGCGTTATCGCCTGTCCGTTCAGAATCCGTTCATGTTGGTCCGCCGGTGACGCTCGTCACGCTTTGACCGGCACGTACAGTTCCTGTCCGACCTCTTGGAATTTCGCGCTCATCTCCGTCATGCCCTTTTCCTTGGCCTCAAGTTGAGCCGCGTAGTCCCGCACGTCCTGCGTGATCTTCATCGAGCAGAACTTCGGCCCGCACATTGAGCAGAAGTGAGCCGTTTTGTGCGCCTCCTTGGGCAGCGTTTCGTCGTGATAGGCGCGCGCCGTTTCGGGGTCGAGCGCGAGGTTGAACTGATCCTCCCAGCGGAACTCGAACCGCGCACGGCTAAGCGCATCGTCCCAAAGCCGCGCCGCAGGATGGCCTTTCGCAAGGTCGGCCGCATGCGCAGCAATCTTGTAGGCAATTACGCCCTGCTTGACGTCGTCGCGGTCGGGTAGACCCAGATGCTCCTTTGGCGTCACGTAGCAGAGCATCGCTGTGCCGAACCAGCCGATCATCGCAGCGCCGATCGCGCTCGTGATGTGATCGTACCCCGGCGCGACGTCGGTCGTCAGCGGCCCCAGCGTATAGAACGGCGCCTCGCCGCATACGGCAAGCTGCTTGTCCATGTTGGCCTTGATCTTGTGCATCGGCACGTGGCCGGGCCCTTCGATCATCACCTGCACGCCGTGCTTCCAGGCGACCTTCGTAAGTTCGCCGAGCGTTTCCAGTTCCGCAAACTGCGCCGCGTCGTTCGCATCCGCGATCGAACCCGGACGCAGCCCGTCGCCAAGCGAAAAGCTCACGTCATAGGCGGCCAAGATCTCGCAGATCTCCTCAAAATGCGTGTAGAGGAAGCTTTCCTTGTGATGCGCCAGGCACCACTTGGCCATGATCGAACCGCCCCGCGAAACGATGCCCGTCGTGCGCTTGGCGGTCAGGTGAATGAATGGCAGGCGCACACCCGCATGGACGGTGAAGTAATCGACACCTTGTTCGCACTGCTCGATCAGCGTGTCGCGATAGACGTCCCAGCTCAGGTCCTCCGCGACGCCATCCACCTTTTCCAGCGCTTGATAAATCGGCACCGTTCCGATCGGCACCGGCGCATTGCGGATGATCCAGTCGCGAATGTTGTGAATGTTTCGGCCCGTCGAAAGATCCATGACGGTATCGGCGCCCCACCGAATCGCCCACACCATCTTCTCGACTTCATCCGCGACAGACGACGTCACGGCCGAATTGCCGATATTCGCGTTGATTTTGACCAGAAAGTTCCGCCCGATCGCCATCGGCTCCAATTCGCCGTGATTGATGTTTGCCGGAATGATCGCCCGCCCGCGCGCAATCTCGTCGCGAACGAACTCGGGTGTGACCACATCGGGAATCGATGCGCCGAAATCCTCGCCGTCGCGCGCCATCAGCGCACGGCCAAGGTTCTCGCGAATGGCGACGTATTCCATTTCCGCCGTCACGATACCCGCGCGCGCATACTGAAGCTGCGTCACGCCGCGCCCGCCCTTGGCCTTCAGCGGCTTGCGCGTTGCGGGGAAGGCTGCCACCAATCGCTCGCCCGACGCGCCGCCGTTATCGGCCTCCGTCACGGCACGTCCGTCGTAACCTTCGACATCGCCACGCGCGAGCACCCAAGCTTCGCGCATCCGCGGCGCACCTTTGAGGATGTCCACGCGCACCGCTTCGTCCGTGTAGACACCGGAAGGATCGTAGAGCCTGACCGGCGGCTCGTTGGCGCTTGGATGCAACGCCACCTCTCGAAACGGAACGCGAAGAGTCTTGTGCTGCGTGCCGTCGACATAAACCTTGCGCGAACCCGGAATGGCTCCCGTCGTGACTTGGAACGAAGGCTTGTGCTGAATGTTCATGGGTGCGCAATCGTTGAACGGTTGATGCGCTGACCCGTCGATGCGAAGCGGAAGCGGGATGGGCGCTCTCGAAGCCTGAGAGCCGCAAACATCCGATCCCTCCGCCGGTACAACCCGGATCAGGTTCAAAGGGTGGTCGGGCGTTGGGCGCCGATCTCAGCCTGCCTTCACAGGCCCCCCTTCGGACGGGCGGGACTGTCGGCCCGAACGGGGGTGCCCGTCAACCGCTCAAACCGCAACCAAACTATGTGATTAGACCTTTTCGCTCTCGCGAGGGCGATTGTCGGCCACGGCCTTCATCGCCTGACCCAAACGCCCGTCGAGCTCGGCGACCTTCGAGCGCAATATTGCAGCTTCGTCGCGCGACTTCGCCGCCTCGTGAAGCAAGGACTCGAGCGTCATCACCCGGCTCCTCAGCGACTCGAACTCCATCGACGATTGGCTGGACGACATCAGCCGCGCCTCGACATCGGCCAGGCGCGCTTTCAGCAGCCCGACGTCCTCGCCGGTGCCGGTGCGCTCTTCGGTCGCCGCTTGCGCCATCGCGAGACGCGACTCCAAACTCGCGACCTGCGCTCGCAGCGACTCTGTTTCGCTCGCCTGCCGGCGGGCGCGCTCAAGCGCCCTCTCAAGTTCCGCCACGCGCTCGGAGCTCTCCGCTTTGACCGGTAGCTTCTCGACCTCCGCAAGGCGAAGCTTGAGCGCACGCGTTTCGCCGGCCTGGCGCTGAGCCTCCGCCAGCTTCGCTTCCGTGTCGGCCAAACGCGAACGCAACGCCGCGGCCTCGGCAAGCGCCTTCTGCGTCGCCGCTTCGCCCGCCGCGTCCTGTCGCGTTGTTGTGATCGCGCGGCTCAAAGCCACCTCCGCCTCGCCGAGCTTGTCCTGCAAATCGGCGACTCGTGATCGTAGCGCATCCGTCTCGCGTGCGGCCGAAATGCCGGTCGCAAGGCGCCCTTCCAGCTCCGCAATGCGCGCCTGCAGGACCTTAGTCGTCTCGCTCACCTTCTCGTTGCCCTTGCTGGCGCTTGCTAGTTGCGCTTCAAGCTCTCCGACGCGCGAGGTTAGGACCTTCGTTTGCTCGCTCGCTTCAGCTCGAATTTGATTGGCGCCGGAAAGCAGCGCCTCAAGTTCCGCGATCCGCGCCTGCAAGACGCGACCTTGCTCGTTCGCCTTCTCCGTACCGACGGCTTGGAAGCCCTTCTCGAGCTCGCCGATACGCGTCGACAGGAATTTTGCTTGTTCCAGCGCGCGCTCACGCGCCTGCGCCGATGTCGCAAGCTGTGCCTCAAGTTCGCCGATACGGGTCTGCAGCATCTTGAAGTCGCCGCCCTTCCCGCCGCCGGCCGACGCAAGCTGACGCTCCAGCTCGCTCACCCGGCTCGACAGGACTTTGGCCTGCTCAAGCGCCCGCTCGCGCCCTTTGCCTGCGTCCGAAAGCTGGCTTTCCAGTTCGAGCATGCGCTTGCGCATTGTGTCGCTGGGTGCAACGTGCGCTTCAGTAAGCGTCAACTGCGGGGCGGACGACAGTGCTTCGGCCTTCGCCTGGTACTCGTCCCATTTGGCTCGCGCCTCGAGATATCGCTGGCGGAACCCGTCGACATCCGAGCGCAGCCGTTCGGTCTCCTCGCTCGCTCTCTTTTCCTGGCTGCGCGCCATCTCGAGTTCGCGCTCAAGCTGATTGATCCGGCCGATCATCTCCTCTCGCGCCGCGACGCGCGATGCACGCACGCCCTGCGGCAGACCCTCAAGTTCGGTCACGCGGTTGCGAAAGTCTTCGACATCCTTGCTGAGCGCGATCGTCCGCGCCCGCTCTTCGCGCAGCTCGTCTTCGACCTGGCCGTGCCGCTGCGATTTCTGATCGCGCGACAGCGCAAAGCCGACCGCCATGCCGATGAGCCAAGCGATCAGCAGAAATAACCAGGTCTGGACGATCAAATAGAGCATGGCGTCTTTGCGTCCGTTTCTTATGGCACGATCGAGACTTCGGCCCGGCGATTGCGCGCCTGGCCCTCAGGCGTATCGACGTCGTCGACCGGCGATCGGGAGCCGGCCCCTTCCGTGTGAATTCGATCCTTCGCGATGCCCTTGTCTTGAAGATACTTCGAGATGGCAAGCGCGCGGTCCTGGCTCAGATACTCGATCGCCGCCTCCAAACTCGAACCGTCGGTATGGCCGGTAATCCGGAACCGCACGTCGCCGCAATCGACACCCAGTTGAGCGATCCTGTCGAGCCGCGCGTTCGAAGCCTTGAGCTTGGCCGACATCACCTCGAACGAAACCGTGTTGGCGCCCATAGCTTGATCGATCAGCTTCTGGCAATTGGCTGCGGCGAGCCGTTGCACCGGCGTTGCCGTGATCGGCTCGGCGACCTGCGGCGTCTCCGCCGTCACATCGGGCAGCGCAACGGCGTTCGCAAGGGACACGTCGGCACCGCCTTGATAAGGCCGCGGCAGCGCCTTGGCCCACGCGTAAACGGCCGCCTGCACCGCGCTGTCGCGGGCTTCGCCCTTGATCGTCAACACTTGGTTCTCGAATCGGACTTCGCCCGATTGCAGTGTGGTCAGCTGTTTGAGGCTGGCGATTGCGGTGTCCGACCACGGTCCGGTCGGATGACCGCCGGCGATCTCCATCTGATCGTCCACACCAGTCGGGAACATGTTCTTCGCGGCCGCCTTAATTTCGCGATAGTATCGCTGACCAGGAACGTAGCCTGCCAGGCTAACGCGCCCGTTCTCGCCCAGCCGCGCCATCCAAAAATAAGGCTTGCGTGTGGGCGCCAACGTCATGCTGTCGCGGACCTGGGTAATGCCGCCCCACCAAGGGCCGCCGGCACCGGCTGTCTGCCGCACAGCGAGCTTTAGGTCGTCGCGGTCTGCCTCGGTGGGGGCTTGGCCGGAAAGAAAGGCGATCTGCCCGTCGACCTTCACGCGAGCCCAGCCTTGCGCGCCGGATTTCTTGATCGTCTCTTCCGCCTTCTTCTGAAGCTCCGCAGGCACGGTTTGCACGCTGCGCCAGAACGACTTTCCGTGCGCATAGAACGTTGCAAAGTAACCGGTCACGATCAGCGCCGTGAGGCCGGCGAAGACGATCCACCGCGTCATAAGTCACCCGCGACAAGGGGGATTGTGCGAGACCCTTGGGCCAAGCCGATTGTCTATCATCACCGAGCCTCGCCGTGAACCTGTTGATCCTGCGTTCTCGCGTCTTAAGGTTGCAGGTGCCCCGGATTGAAGCACATTCCCCGCTCCCCTAATGTCCCACCGCCTTAACCAATTCGCCCGGGTCGAATGAAGAAGCTCTTTGAGACAAGTACCTTGGTCGGGATCGCCGCGATGGCGGCTCTAATCTGGGTCTCCGTATTGGCCATTCAGTGGTCGCGCGAAACCCGGCCCGGACCGACTTCGCTTCGCCTGCCCCCGATCCAGAGCGTGGACATCGCGCCGGGCTTCGTCGGCAAACAGACCTTTGGGCTCTGGACGCTGAGCTGCCACAACGTTCAGCGCTCGGACGATGCCACCGGAAAACGACTATGTCTGACAAATGCCAAGATGACTGTGCGAGGACCAAACAACACGGCCGTTCTCGCGGCAGGATTCAATGTTGTGATGATGAACACGCAGCCGGCGCCCGGAATCCTGTTTGTCCTCCCGCTCGGCGCCCAGGCATCCGAGAGCGTGAGCTTTGCGGTCGACCAGAACACGGCCTTCAACGCCCCCATCAAGTGCAATGCAAAGCAATGCTTGGTTCAGGGCGCTCTTCCAGCCGAAGCGGTGGAGCAGCTGCGCGCAGGGCGCACGCTGTCGCTCGTTTATACGATCAAGGATCAGAAGCAGCAGGACCGCAAGGTTCGCGTCGACCAGCTTCTGCACGGCTTCCGTCAATCGTTCGACGCGATGGCCCGCGCGATCACGGCCTAGGCGAGGTCGCCGAGTTCGGCCAGCAGAGGTCCCAAAAACCTCTCGTAGTTCCGCCATCGCGCCACCGACGTCCCGTAAATGGGCTGTCGGACTTGCCGGGCGCTCGCGGTCTTCACCGGTCGTTCCGTGCGGTGGAAATCCAGCACGCGCGGCGTCCACTCGAGTTCGCAATGCGCCAGGATACGCTTAGCCTGCGCCTCGGTGTCGGCAACGACGTCCTCGTACTGAACGTCCAAAAAGGCACCAGCCGGCAGCACCGCGCGCCAGTGGGTCATAAGTCTGTGGTAGGCGCGGTAATAGCGGCCGAGTTCGGCGAGATCGTATGTCTGGTTCTGCTCGCCGGCGAACAGCTTTGAGAAACACGACACGCACGTGTCGATTGGGCTGCGTTGTGTGTGCACGATCTTCGCACCAGGAAGCGCCAGGTGTATGAGCCCGACGAAATAGAAGTTCGACGGCATCTTATCGGTAACGCGCTCCGCATCTGGCGCGCGCTTGGCGAGCTTCGAAGTGTAAACCTCACCTATCCGCTTGAGTTCGCCCGGCGAGAGCATCGGCACGAACTCGGGGTAGCCCACGGGCTGGCCGTCGCGGCCGCGTACGCTGTTGATCGTGTCGTTCATGTCCTTGAGTTCGCCGGCCCCGCGCACGCGCGGATGGCTCGCCAAAATCTGCTCGACGAGAGTCGTTCCCGAGCGCGGCATGCCGAGCACGAAGATCGGCTTCCCGGTCGTGAATCCCCCGCCCGCCTTGGCGGTCACGAGATCCGCCGTAAACGTAGCCGCAATTCGTTCGAACAGCCCCAACACCGCCCCCTCGTCATAGGCGGTGATTTTCCGCTTCAGGGCGTTGGCGCGGATAAGGTGCGGAAAGGCTTCATCGTAGCGCTTCAGGTCGTCGTACGCCTTGCCAGCGGCAAAGCTCGCATGCATCCGTTCTTCTTCGCCCAGGTGGTCGTAACGACCCAAGAACCGTTCGATCGCTGCAAGATGCTTGTCATCGTCGGAGAGAAACCGCTTCGCGTCGGACAGGTTCACATAAACGCCCAGCTTGTCCGGCTCGAGCGAAATAGCCGTATCGAAGGCGTTCAGCGCATCGTCGAACCGGCCGAGTTCCTTTAGGACATTGCCCAGATTGTTGTGAGGGTCGGCGAAGTCGGCCTTGAGCGCGATCGCGCGCCGGTAAGCGCTGGCGGCTTGCTCCGGCTCGTTCGCCTCGAAAAGCGCTCGGCCCATCATGTTGTGGGTTTCCGGTTTGTCGGGCTTGAACGCAAGTGAGCGGCGTAGCGCGTCCAGCGCCAGGTCCGGCTTCTTCTGCTCGACATACACGGCGCCAAGGTAGGAAAGCGCATCCGCATTCCTTGCGTCGAGTCTAAGCACGCTGTTCGCAGTGGCGATTGCCTCGTCGTATTTCTTCAGATCCTTCTGCGCGAGCACAAGGTTGTTCATCGCCTCGATATAGCCGGGCTTCAATTCGACCGCGCGCCGGTAGGCGAGTTCCGACTCGGCATGGCGATCCTGATCTCGCAGCACGCTGCCGAGATTGTTGTGCGCCTCCGCATAGGCGGGGTTAATTGTGATCGCCCGCCGGTATTCGCCCTCGGCT
>CXWJ01002111.1_pt1 | contig 15023 bp, 15 predicted proteins | sample 590841 | NCBI WGS metagenome assembly CXWJ01 (sample SAMEA3498367, study PRJEB10139) | wastewater metagenome | biome: wastewater treatment plant; material: activated sludge | place: Austria | collected 2015-01-21 | reverse complement strand
CCTGGAGTTTATACCTACTACTGCACACGCTGGTGCGGACTCAATCACTGGCGGATGCGCGGCACGATAGAAGTCAGCGGCCTCCCCTCAGACCCCGAACCCGCCACTGTTCCCCTTTACGTTTCCCTCGACCTTGACCTCGACGCTCCGCACGACGCGCCTGTTGTCCCAAATGAAAAGCCCTCGGCGATCAGCGGTCAATTACTGGAAACCAATTTACCAATCGACCAGGGCGCTGAATACTATCGTTCTCATTCACCCTATCAAGTATTCACTGATTTATCCACCACAACCCTGACCGAACATCAGCGCTGGGATGTGGTTGCCTATTATTGGCAGTCCAATGCTACATCCGAATCTCTTGCCAATGGAAAGCAACTCTACACTCAAAATTGCGCGGCATGTCATGGGGAAAACGGCGCAGGAGATGGAGTCTTTGCCGACGACCTGGCGACAGCAGGCGAGTCTTCCATGCAAACGATGGAAGGTGCAATGGACATGGTGATGCAGAGCCCTGTGGATTTCACCGATCCGCGACGCATGCTCGGCGCCAGCCCCGCCCTAGTGCAGGGAAAAATCCTGCGCGGCGGCATGGGCACAGGCATGCCCATGTGGGGTTCGATCTTCACCGAAGAACAAATCTGGGACTTGATCGCGTACATCTATTCGTTCCAGTTTGAATATGAAAGATAAGGAGGCTCTATGAGCAAAAAACACAAGAGACAGAAACAAAAGCAAAAGTTTCCGTGGATATTTCTGGCGTTGGGCGGGGTATTCGTTGCCCTTGCTGTATTTCTATTCGCACGCCAGGGCGGTGATGGGGGCGGCACGCCATCCATCGCGGTGGATCAGCAAAAGATCGATTACGGTGATGTGAAGTTTGGTGTCAACAAGACCTTCGCCATCAAAATCACCAACACCGGCGACGGCACATTGCGGTTCAAAGAAGAACCATACATCGAAGTATTGGAGGGATGCTGACCTCCCGAATTGACCATCGGTTCGATGGTACTTAAACCTGGCGAAAGCACAATCGTTGAATCAACTGTCTTTATGATGCACGAAGGTATGGACGGTCCGCACAACTTCGGGGTTCATCTCAAAACGAATGACCCGAATAATCCTGATTTGGTTGTGAACGTATTGTCAAACTGGATACCGTAATAATTCCACACGAATCAAAACAGCGGCAAGATTTGTACAATCTCGCCGCTGTTCCTATTTTGCGATGGGTAATGTGAAGTTGAAAGTGCTTCCCTTTCCATCACCCGCTGACTCCACCCAAATGCGTCCGCCATGCGCTTCGATGAGGGAACGGGCAATCGTCAAGCCAATGCCGCTTCCGCCGCCTGCCTGCCGCGAACGGGATTTGTCCACGCGATAGAAGCGGTCGAAGATGTGTGAGAGGTGTTCAGCGGGTATTCCGATACCCGTGTCACGAATGGAAAACTCGATTTCATTACTTATTCTCTTTGCAGAAATGGTGACTCTGCCGCCTTCTGGTGTGTATTGCAGGGCGTTGCCTGTCAGGTTGGTCAACACCTGCACGGCGCGATCTTCGTCAGCTAGAACATGTAGAAGGTCAGGTTGCAGTTCAAAGTCCAGTGTGATGCGTTTTAATTCTGCATGAGGGGAAAGGCGTTTGGTCACCGTTCGTACCAGTGCGGAGGCATCCACGGGGCGAATATTCAGTTGGTAGGCGCGGGCTTCAACACGGCTGAGTTCCTGCAGATCGTTGACGAGACGATTAAGCCGCTCCGCCTCCGCAAGGACCTGTTGATAGGTCTCGTCGGTAGCGGGCAGGATGCCGTCCATCAAACCTTCCATCGAGCCTTTGATGGCAGTTAGCGGCGTTCGTAGTTCATGACTGACATCACCGATTAGCCGCCGACGCATGGATTCAACCTCATTCAGTTTTTCAGCCATCTGATTGAAATATGCTGCAAGTTGCGCGAGTTCGTCATTACCATTGACTTGCAGGCGCTCGTCGTATCGTCCATCTGCAATTCGTTGTGTGGCGAGTGACATGGCATGGACGGGAGAGATCACGCTGCGACTGAAGAATACGCTTAGAACCAATGCGGCGAACATGGCTGCAAGGGTTGCGTACATCAGGGCTTCATTGAAACTGGCGCGGTAATCAACATAGAGTTGCGACATTGCGCTGTTGCCGTTCATCCCCATCATCATGCCGTCATTTCCCATGCCCGCCATGTGGCGATTGAAAGAGGCTGGCAGGATGAACTGACTGGCAATCACCAAAACGAACACTCCGACTACAATGATTACAAGATAGGACAGTAACAACCTTGCACCCAGGTGGCGGCGGAAAAATTCAATCATCATTCCTCACTTACAAGGGTTCATCTTCAAATCTATAGCCGACTCCGCGTACCGTGGCGATTAAGTCATCATGCCCCAACTTCTGACGAATATGCCCGAGATGCACATCCACAACTCGCATTTCGCCGAAGTATTCGCCGCCCCACACCTTCTCCAGGAGTTGCTCGCGTGTAAGTACCCTGCCACGGTTTTCAGCCAGCGCTTTCAACAAATCGAATTCAATGGCGGTCAATTCAATCGCTTGATCGTCTATCTTGACAATACGCGCGCCAACGTCCATATGCAAGTGATGGAAAGACAACACGCTCGTTTCAGACCCCGAACCTGATCCCGTTTGAATACGCCTGACCGCGGCTTTGACTCGTGCCACCAATTCGCGCGGGCTGAATGGTTTGGTCACATAATCGTCTGCACCAACGGAAAGACCAACAACCTTGTCGGTCTCCTCGGTTTTCGCGGTCAACAGGATTACATACACTTCTGATTCGCGACGCAAACGTGAGAGCAGTTCGATTCCATCCATGCCAGGAAGCATGATATCCAGGACGATGAGATCGGGCTGGAAAGCGCGGGCAGACTTAAGACCCGACGGACCATCTGTCGCCGTGTAAATCTCATAGCCTTCAGGCTTGAGATAGGCGGTGACAAGATTGACAATGGAAGGCTCGTCGTCGATAACCAGGATTTTTGTCATGGGCAATTCTTATGGCTGGATAATAAGCTGAGATTTTTACCAGTATTGTAACTTCACCTGCATAAAATAAGATGCGCCGAATGGCTTATCTCGGCGCATCTTGCAGTTTAGGCTGAACCTTACTCGGTTTCCTCAATGAATGTACCGTGCCAGGTGTGCAGGAAAATCTGTCCACTGTAGCCGTTGACACTCAACATGCCTACGATCTTGCCGTCTTTTTCAAAGTCGAGGGTGTAATAACCATAGAATTGCGTGGGATCGGTCGCGGCGGTGGCACCCGCGTAATTTGTATCAAGATATTGCTGAGCGTATTGAACAGCCTGGTCAGGTGAGATTATCATTTCGGCAGCCACATCCAATGTGGTCGTGTTGTCCCAGCCACTCATCATGCCATTACTGCCCATCATGCCTTGTCCGCCCATCATTCCATAACCATTTCCACCCACACCTGCACTTGCGCCAGGTGCAAGTGTCATATTATTGTGGTTGAGTCCGCTGTATTTCAGGTTCCACATCATGTTGGGACCGTGTTCGGGGTAGGCGGTCTGCGAAACGGGATCGACAAGTAGTTCGAAGGCGCCGATGCCCGTGCTGGCTTCCTTGACAACAACATAGCCGTTGTTATCGAAGACCATGATCTCAGCAATCTCCAGATCAGAATTGTTCAGGTTCGCCAGATAGTATTCGGCGGCGGCTTTCGTCTGGTCAATGGTCCGGGTGGGGAGGTTGGCATTGTTATAGCCAAAGCCATTCATCATGCCGCCGTTTCGCATCATTCCTCCTGGACCGTAGGTGTTACCGCCCGTCATGTTAGGTCCACGTCCGTTCATCATGGAAGGACCATAGGCTTGATTGTCATTCCAGCCATACATCATGGAAGGTCCGAACGCGTTGGCGCGGGCATACATGCTACCTGCGAAAAAGATGACCGCCGCCAGCGCGAGGACTGCGAGGATGGTCAAGGTTGTGGATAAAGTTTTGTTCATGGTTAGTCTCCTGTTTTTGTCATCACACTGCCGTGTGTTGTTTTATGACATCAGTATAGGATTTACCATTGAAGAGGGTGTAAAGCGACTATAAAGATATGGTAAAGGTTATTTCGCTGGAATCTCCTTGATTCCAAAAATTATTAAATTACCTTACCTGGGAGGTGAAGATGTTCTAGTCTATAAGTCATGTGTACTTAATAAAATCTCCAATACCATTCCCAGTTTCCATTAATTCCCGTAATCGTTTGGCAAACCTTGTCGCAGGCGCACCATCCACAATGTCGTGATCCACACTGACTGTGAGACTCAGATACTCACGGATTTCAATCCGCCCTTCCACCACGCCGGGTTTCTCACCGATACCTCCCAGAGTGATCATCAGGGTTGGGAAAGAAATGGGAATACCCCAGCCGGCGCCGTCGGCGAACATACCGATGGCGCTCATGCCGACTGTCCCGCCCAACTTTTTGAAGATCTGCGGCTGGCTGGCAATAATCCGCCAGAATCCACTACGGATGAATCTCGGCAGGGAGAGAAATAATTGCATGGATTGGTATTTCTGCTCCTCCTCTGGCTTCCCCACCTGTGCGGCACGAATCTCGTTGTGAATCTCGCGGAACGATTTCCTGTTGGCGGCGCGTACCACGTGCGGCTTGACGATCTTGTGTCCATCTACTTCCACTTCGATCTGCGTGCTCACATCGACTTCATCGAAGAGGACCAGCTTATTTCTACCTTGTCGCATGGCGTGCAGGATCTTGTTTTCGTCCACAGCCTTGCCCAGACAGTGAATGACGAATGCAGTGAAGGATGGCGTTTCGCCCGTCCTGGTTTTGTATTCTCCCAGTCTCATACGGACGTCGGTCACGTCCACTTCAAACAAGCCGTGGATGAAGCGCTTGCGCTGCCCTTCGCGCAATACATCAATGTAGCCGTGGCGAATTTTGGGAAACTCCTTGAAAACAAATGTATCATGCGTCATGCAATTTTCTTTCCTTTCATTTGACGCTTGAATACGATGCTCAATAGTACTCCATTGATAATCAACACCAACCAATCGATGGAAATTACCGCGACCTCGAAACGATCCTGTCGATCCAATCCGTAATTGATCGAGGTCAGGGTCAGGGCAAGAACTGTCAGGAGGAAACTGATTACAAATACCCAGCGGACAGCAGCTTCCAAACGGTTCTTGTTGACAAACACAGGCGCCATGAATAGGAAGGAGAGACTCATCAACAGATAGCCTAATTCCTCCAGCACAATGAAGACCCCGTGCGCATTGTATTGGGTCAACAAGGTAATCCCTTCTGTTTCCCCGCTCATCAGGCTGATCGGGACGACCGAGAACTGCACAAAATAATCGCCCACCAGAACCATTGTCGCCAGGAGCGCAAAGGACAGTCCGATCTGGCTGAAGATCTTCCTTTGGTTGGAGGCGTATACATGAATGGAAATCATCAACACTAGATAGGATAGGGTCAGGATGATCGCAAGCGGCATCCAGAGATAGTCCTTCGGAAACTGCGACAAAGTATTCAAGTACGGATACTCGATGCAGAGTTCGCCGCAGTTTGCTCCAGAGATCGGAATGGCGGTGATCGCAAAGCCAAACGTGACCACCGTCATGATCACAGTGAAGATCGCTGTATAGAACCCAACCAAATGGGAAATCGTTTGTTCAGAGCCGTTTTCGGAGACTTGTGTAGTTGCCATCATTCCTCTTTTCTATTTTTATATTCACTGACCGCGAGCGCGGATATATTCACTAACATCCACGTTGTAGGCTGTTTCTTCCAGTGAAAAATATGCCCAGGGACTGCCTTGATCCAGCCACGTGGCGGAGCCGACCGCGCTGATCTTCATACCCGGCAACGTGTTCCCAGGTTCATTGCGTGTGATCCATAGGATCTTGGATTTGCCCTCACCAGCTTCGCGGTAGCGCATGGCTTCCATCGTTTCGATCATCCCTGTATGTGGATTGAAGCGTACGACAAAATTCTCTACTTGATCTTCGAACGGTACGAATAACAAAGCGATGTTCTCATCCACCGCCTCCCACCGGACTTTTGAATCGGTCAGCCAGATCGAAGGGAACCATCCCGCCTCCGCCCAAACCGCCAGATTCGCGCCCTGATTGGTGCTGGGGTCATCATAGAACGTGCCCATCGGACTTTCAAAGAAGCTTTCGCCGTCCAAATAGCCTTCGTTTACTTTCAGGAAAGGCATTCCAAAAAATGTCGCCTCAATATAATGGCGGTAGTCTTTTCCGGCATTATGGACAAAGACAAAACGCGCCGGAAGCCAGATGCCAAATGGACGAATCCGTCCACGCCCGACAAATACGGCGGTCTCGATTACGGGGATCTGGTTGCCATACACCGTGCGATAAAAGCGCTCAACGGGTGTAGGCAAGCCACTTGGAAGCGGAACAGTTTTCGGGCTTGTTTTTTGAAGCGCAGGCATTGAAAAGGATTTGGGCTGTACGTTTAATCCGATCCAGCCGAGCAGAATCAATATTGCGAGGACTGCAACAAGGACATATACGATTTTCATTTCTCTCTCTTCATGAACAGATGGCTAGACGCCATCCTTGGAATTTCCCAAACGGAACAGTCGGATGGTGAACATGACCATCCAAGCCATAGACAATAATCCGCCTGGCATGGCAAAGGCTGTTGCCGTATCTTTTATGTTGGGTGCAAAAGTCACCAAAATAATATAGAGCGCGATTAAGGCACTGCCAGCAATCCCTAAATACGAAGTGACTTTGCTAAAAACCTTCCCTGTTAACATGGTGAATGACATGATCAGACCTGCGATGTTTGGCAATAGAAAGCCTATAAATACTCCTAAACTACCATGTGTACCCCTTGCAAGCATGGCTTCACCCGCGGCGGCAAGTAAAGTTTTTTGGGACTCTGTTGTTGCGGCGGCGTATTTATAACTTAGTTCAAGCATGGGCAGGGCGGTATTTGTTGTGACAAAAATTGTCGTCCCTACCAGAAAAATAATCAAGGCAAGTAGGGCATATGCAATGTTTGTCTTGCGATGGGCGGCAAAAAGCGCAAAATAAGCGGGAATAAAAATCATTTGATTGATGATGTTCAACAGGTCGAGATTGTAAAGACCAAGTAAGGGATTTATTTGAAATTGTGCAAATCTGTCAATGGCTGTTTGTGGCAGAGCGGATAAATTGCCACCCGTCACAGAACCAAAGATTACATCCAGCACAATCCCGATTAATGCAATGATGGTGGCAATTCCGCCAACGATATAGATATTTTTCCATTGACTTTCATTCGGTTTCAGATCGGACATTTTATGATTCCTTTCATATTAGATTTCATTTCAACAAACGGATGACGATCACGCTTAGGATCGCCAAGGATGCGCTCAGATAGATCCAACGGATATACATGCGACGATTTGCCAGCTTTGAGTCCAATAACTTATGGGTTGAAAATAGAATCACCCCATCCATGAACAGGAATGGAGTGATATACAGCCATTCCATCCAACCCAATACAAATTGCATCATGCTGATGGTGATCACCAGAAGGAAGATTGCGGCACTGATGCGGATTGCAGTTTCCTGACCGAACAATACCGGCAGGGAGCGGGAACCAGCTTTCCGGTCCCCATCCATATCCATCGCATCAGCGGCGATCTCTTCACCTAGATTGATGAGCAATGCCAACGTACCGAAAAACCAGACTGCCACTTCAATCGGTTTGCCGACAGCGATCCCGCCGAAAATGAAGGTCATCCCTACGGAGAAACTGATCATCAAGTTCCCGGGCAATCCCGTCTTTTTGAAGCGCCAGTTGTACAGAAATCCCACTATCCATGCCAAGATAACGACCAGTAAGGTCTGAAAACTGAGCAGGAAACTGGTGATAAAGCCAAGGATGGTTACCGCAATGGAAAGCAGAACAACCTCTCGGTTGGTAACAATTCCGGATGGAAGCGGTCTTTCCGGCGCGTTGATCCTGTCGCTTTCGAGATCGAAGTAATCGTTGAGGATCAGGGATGTTGCTGAGATCAGGAACACACTGGAAAAACCAAGGGTCAATTCCCTGAAAGCAGGTATTTCTCCCAGAGCCAATAGTTCCCCAAGAATGACGCATATCCCTGCTGTGAAAGGTAGCTCGAATCGAAAAAGACGAAACAGTCCTGATAGCTTTTTTCTGAACATTAGCCTGTTTTTCTATTTCGGCGAATGAGCCAACAATGGTTGTAGCTCCACTGCCCATTTTTGGATGGCATTCCAGTCGCGGTGGTCGCCTTCCTTCCAGACACCAAACAGGACGCTCAATCGGAATTTCAGGCGGTCGCTGAACGAGGGAATTTTGCGGATGTCCAATCCGCCGGCGAACAAGCCCTCGCTAACGGGTCTCACCAATGCGCGGACCGGATCCAGCCATGAGGATACATGACTGCGATACTGCTCGCCATTCTTCATGGTCAGCGTCATGCAAACTAAAAATGCTGCAAATGGTTTGCGCTTCAATTCGGCTTGATGTCTGCGCACGAACTGCATGGCTTCGGGCAGCCATGCCCCGCCATTGACTGCGCTTCCCGCGACTACCGCATCATACGGAGACAAGTCTTTGACATCGCGCATCGGCAACACATCCACCATGCATCCATCTTCAGACAAGGTTTTACCGATACTTTTTGCGACACCTTCGGTGGAGCCAAAACGACTGGCATAGGTTACGAGGATTTGTTTATTCATGTTCCATTCCTTTCATGGTCGAACAGGCAGGGCTGTTCGTTTTTTTGTGCGATAGCAGAAAAAGATGGCTCCGGCAAGGATTACAAGATCGAAAATGGTCATAAACACAAAACCAATACCTGAATTTTCCAAGCCGAGTCCAACCAGGGGCGAATCATTGAAAAATAATGGCAGGTTGGAGTGCATCAGGAAGTCAAGCAGCCAGTGGCTGAAAACCACCGCTCCAAGGAGCAGACTGCTGCGACGATCTTTGTAAAGAAGATAGCCAATGAACGCTGCTGTCAGTGACCAGATGATGGACATGAACAAACCATGCGACCAGGGATTCAAAGCAGGTGTCAAATATTTGACGCCCTGACTAAAATCCATTGTCATTACCGCTTTCTGCTCAAGTCCAATGGACGCAAACAGGAAATATAAAATGTCATTCGTTTCGCTGGCAACCAGGAAGACCCAGAGCGGTATTTTGGGTTCGACTGGTTTTGCAGCAAATCCCGCCGCAAGATGACCGATGCCTGACATGATTTATCCTTCCTTACTGATGTTTCGATAGAACAGCCCGCAGGCGATCAGTCCAAGCGCCGTCAATGTACCCCAAAGGGGGAGTTCACTGGTCTTCGAGATGCCCGCATTCACAACCAGGATCGAGTTTACAGCAAGGACAAGCGTGTAGAGCGGACCCTTCACATTGAGAATCCCTGCAATGACATATCCCCACGGCTGGCGTTTCATCAACCAGAGCGCGCCGAGAATCAGCCAGGGAATTAGTAAGGTCAGGTCGAGGGCGAAAACCACATTGGTGGGATGTCCGCTCATTGTCACGATGGCGGGGACATTGCCAGTGGCGATAAAGTTGATGGACTGGATCAGGTACACCAGTCCAAGCCCTGAAGCGACAAATAGGAAATAGCCTCCGATCCACCTGACTGGCGCTTCCTTCCGCATCTGCTGGCTGATCCGGTTTATGTCGAGATTTGTCAACCCAAAGATCAAGGCAATGATCGAGAGCGCAAGCAGGGCAGCATACAGCAGAAAAAATACATTAAACGCCGCGCCGAAGAGATAGAAGGCATAGTTGTAGAGCATGTAATCCAGCATGCCCATCCAGATCAATTGCCCTTTGGATGAGCCCTTTGCCGAATACACCAGCGCTGCGATCAATATTGGGACGGCAATAAAGAGGGTGACTGCGTCGTTCCCGAGCCAGGTCGTTTTGACGAAGAGATTATCGCGGTACAAATCCGGCCGCAACAAACCGCCAATGGAGGTGAGCGCTGCAAGGATTGCAATGAACACCGAGAGAATATATGCTATTTTTAATTTCATACGCGGAAAATCCTTGTTGTCTGAAAAATAAAAAGTACATCCAGAAGCGAATCGCTGGATGTACTTGATTTGGTCAAACCGTATTACCCTCATCAACACTGAATAACGCGGGGACGGGAATTGCTCCACCCAGTGCAACGGTTGTTGCATGGAGGATCGGGGCAAGCAAATCACACAATGAGAGAGATCTGTATTTCATGTTGAAAGCGAATTTTAGATTGTCTGACAGATGCGGTAAGGGATGAATGTAATTTGTTTTTACGTCAACAATCACCCCCTTCCATGAAATCTACTAAATCTTAAGTGTGCATAAAAACAACTCCCATCCTGAAAATTTTGGCATGAAGGTATCTTCAGGATGGGAATTACAGTATTCGCAATAAGTAGTCATATTTCTATTTTACTATCCTAGTTGGAATGATTGAGCTTTGGTTATCATAAATCATCAGCACGGTGTGTCCGAAAAAGCCATCATATTTCATTTCGAATTTGTCTCGGAAATTATCGAAATTTCCAGATATGAGATGCAATCCTTGTTTAGTTTGGAGAATTTAGTGATTGCCCATGAATCACTTGGGCGTATTTGATGATTAAGGTCTGAATTGAAAAATGGCACTATATAAACAAACGATAATCATAAGAGGTCGGACCAAATCTTTGCAGGAGGGAACCGATGCGCGCTATTTGACGTGATGATTGTATTGTTGCAGGTAGTTGAGAGTACATATCAGCAGAATTCCAATCCATTTTCGAAAGTGCCAGTATCTCATTTCCAATTGTTACGATATCCGAGTTTCCAGCGTAGCGTGTCACTCTTATCGGCGTGGGTATTCGCCTCTTACCTTTGAAATACTTTAATTTAGGATTCACTGCATCTGTTACGCCATGAACCCATAGTAACGCAGAATAATCATCAATCTTGAGCGCAGTCCCCCTTCTAATTGGAAATCTATCATCATCAAACTTTCCGTCAGCGAGGCGAATTGAAGATACGTAACGCAAGGCTGAATCGTAATTTATTTCCAGCATTTCAACTGAGTTAATTCCACTTAATCCAGCTCTCAAACCTTCCATTTCTTCTTTTCGGAAATATGTTTGTTTATGAAGCACAACACGCCTCGGCAGTTTCATGCTGCTTTCATAGAATAATTGCCTAACAGTTTCGCCTAGTCGTCTGGAATCTTCATATGACATAAAAGGATTTCCACGAATTAATATTGGCTCTTGAATAGGACTCAATCGATATCTCAATCCCTCGCCGTGTGAATTATAAATATGTCCGCATCCCAAAACAACATTCTTGCCTCGCTCCTGATTTTCTCTAACACTGAAACCTAAGCCAACATATGCTGTATCAGTATCCAATCCATCAATCACCCAAGGAGTTCGCATTGATTTGGCATAAATTGCCACAGACAGCCACCACCAAATTCGACATTGATAGCTATTACTTAATGTGTCTTCTTCGATGAACTGTGTTGCTACACCTTTCTGCACGCTGTAAGCTTTTACAAAGTCATGTAAATCAAAGCTGTCATCCTGGTCTTGATATTGGCGGAATCGTTTCCATCGTGCTGGTATGTAAAGGAGTATGACGTGTGGCTTACTAGAAGCGCTCAGTGAGTCTATAGATGTAGTAAGAATCCGAGCAAGTTCTCTTGTGCCAGCTTTATCATCCAGTGTCTTGTCAATTTCCGATATGGTTATCCAGTCAGCATCACTAGGTTGAGGTAAGCGTAATGGCAGTCCAAACGCATTGCTAAAACTAGGGTATTCGATTAAGTAGTCTTGTTCGGTGGATGCCGGTTTTTGCGAGTATTGCCCTCGGGTAAGAAAGCCCAAGAATTTAGCCCCGTCGTTCTCAGGACAAACAACACCAATATTAATACCTGGGGAAAATCCCTGTGAAGTCAATGAAAAATCATAGGGGCGATTTGATATTATCCCCCTAAGTGGATGAGTATCTTTTACATATCCTGAAGATTGACGATTGGAAAATAGTAGAGCTGGCTCGGAAAGTAAAACGNNCTTTAGGGGAAATTCATATTCAGTAAAGCTATCATTCTTGTCGGCTTCAGGGAAAATCCTCTTCCTCCAATCATCCAAGGCAGCGTTAAACTCCTTATTATGTTGATAGCCAAGGATTTCATTTTTCACTTGATTCCTTATTATTTTTGGAATTTCTTTACCACTTTTGTCGCTCAAATGTAAAGATGGTTTAAGCACCAAATACATATATCCCGCCATCTTGCGCAAAGCCAATATCACAGACGGATACACATCACAAATATAGGCATCGATTCTTTTTACCTGCTGACTATTGTTTATCCAAATTTCGTCGCGTCCGTCTGTTTCCAACAGATGCGTTTGGGCTATTGAAAAAGTGAGGGATCTTCGTAGTAAAGAGACAACGACGCCATCTTCATACTTGAGGTCAGCCTCGCTAATGGGTATCCTTTGAACCTGTTCAATTCCATATTCTTGAAATGCAGATTTAATTTCGTCCAAGATACCTAAGCAAAGAACCTTACCTTTGAAGGGAACAGCGCAAATTCTCCCTTTCTTTGAAATATCATTCAGCCATTTCCAAGCTTTACCATCCGGCCATTTTTTCAAACTTAGCTCAATTAAATCTTTGGGGCATATTATTTCGAAGGCATTACTTTTGAGCAATCCGATAATTTTTCCGTCGTCCAATTTAAATGGTGTCTTTTCAGGATCTTTAACACCTTCTGCCATTAGCGCTTTCGCGCGTGTTAGAAATTCATTCTCCAAACAAAATGATGAAAGTCTTTGCATTAAGTCGTCAAACCCGTAAGTCGGAACAAAGAAAGCATTGTGTCCGTTACTTCTGGCGTACTCAATGAGTTCCAATACATTAGGAGGAATTTCATCTCCATAACCACACCAATACAATGCACCAGCTCCCCGCTGAGAGTATGCTTCTTGGAAAGTATCCATAACCGACTTGTCGCGACCGCTATAGCCGCATACAACAAAAGGTTGACTTCGCATATAAGATATCAAACCGGATCGTATGCTTTTTTCCTGCTCCTGCAACTCTTGTTCCGTATTTTTCAACAAATCGTACCGATAGTCCCCGTGCATGGAAACGCTAAGCAGCTGCCCTTTCTGAGGAGCAGAGCCTAATCTATTTTGTGAATCTATACCCACTTCCAATGATGTTACACGGAACCCTGCAGCTGTTTTTGCAACTAATCCATCAAAGTTTGTTGTCCATGCAGAACGTAAAAAATCCGCCTCAGCCAACAAGCACAATAGTTTATATCCAATGAATGGTGATGCTCTTCTGACGGTTTCTTCAAAAAATATTCTTCGGCTCTCTTTAATTGGATAGCACTTTTCAATGTAGTAGCTGTATTCTTCAGGTGAATCAATAGCCGGGTACCCACCGCGATCATCAAACCATTTTTGCAATCTCTCTCGAACTTTAGGAAGACTTAATTCACTAAACTGATCTTCCAACCCTGGATTATTGGAAAGAAATATTCTCCGTTTCCACTCCCAAACCAATGTACCTACAGCGGGTAGTCCTGATGTGACAGACACTCCTGCTCCAAGAAAGAAATTATGAGGGGTCTTTTGATTCACCCCTACTGNNATTCACCCCTACTGTCCTAATAAATGCATCTAGTTCCAAGATGACCATCTTTAACCTCCTAATAAAAAAGCAACAGATATTTGTTTCGGGACTATTTGTAATTCCCATCAAGTATACAAGATAATTAGGCTGTCTCCGTAAATGCGAATTTATGTTAAATAAAAAACCGCCGGATTAGCGGCGGCTAGAAATACTTAACCAGTTTACAAAAGCAACACTACCATAATAATTGATCAGATCGTTTGCTTTATGTTAATTGATATGCCCAAACAGAATTTGCTTCTCCAAGGGGTTGACCAGAAATTTCCTTCCAAGCCAAGGGCAGTTCCAAATCAAAGAACATCCCGCAATTTAATACTGAAAATTCATGAAACTTCGCGTTGCGTGGCAGAATCAACAAAGGGTTCTTTTCCACGAAACGAGATAACCTACCTTGTTTTGAGCCTTTGAATGCAAGTATTTCCTTTTGAGAATGTACGCTGAATACAAATTTCATGCTAGTATCTTCGGATATAAACATCAATGCTCGGGGTTCATCTAAAACCTCAAGAAACTGTAATCTAGGGTCATACCCTAAAGCCTTAACTGCGAGATTATTGAACCATTCCAGGGGATTGGCAACCGATACACTCCGTGACACCTTCTCTCGTTTGATCGTCAAATCCTGGACAGCCCAAAGCACGACCTGTTCCCTCAACCCATCAATCGCCTGCCTCTGACGTTCGTTCCCCATGCTGATCAACGCCCCGAAGAAGATCACGGCGGATGCCACTACAATTGCAAGAATTATTTCCATTTTTCTTTTCCTTTTCGTTATTTGTTATTAATAGATTCGTCTTTTGAGCGTTCAGACATGTTCCTGAACGTGTCACCCAACCGTTCCAATGCTCTGGGACGAGAATCCACCAGACTGGCAGAGGCGATCACCATGAACAATCCCAGCAACCCAATGATCTGCCAAAGTGGGAGGAAAGATTGAACTGGTTCAGGGATTTCTTCTGGAATTGGTGTGGCGAATACCAAAGTCGGCTTTGGTAGTATTCGCGTTGCCACTGGCGTTATCGAAGGCATCAAAGTGCTGGACGCTGTTGGGGATGGAGTTAGTGTGGCGGTCGATGTTGCCACCTCAGGGATCACGATCCTGCCCGTATCCTGTCCACATAATCCATTCACATCACATGCCACTGCCAGAACTGGGTATTCCCCAGCAGATGCCAACATCCAATTCCCAAATCGACGATCCCATTTCACGATATAGGAATTCTTGCCGGGATCAAAGTCCAACACCAACTCCTTCCAACGCTTTTG
>CXWJ01004096.1_pt1 | contig 15057 bp, 4 predicted proteins | sample 590841 | NCBI WGS metagenome assembly CXWJ01 (sample SAMEA3498367, study PRJEB10139) | wastewater metagenome | biome: wastewater treatment plant; material: activated sludge | place: Austria | collected 2015-01-21 | reverse complement strand
CGGTAGTGCGGCGTGGGCCGCCCCCGCCGTTGGGGCAACGTTGTAGAGAGTCGGTCTGGGCCGCATCGCGGCCGTTTTCATCCACCTGCGGCTGGCCCGGTTCCAGCAGGGGCAGCAGTTCGGCGTCGGGGGCATCGGTTGGGCCATAGATCACGGCATCGATCAGTCCGGCCGTCGTCAGGGCTACGCCGGCCGGAAAGTCAACCGCCTGCCCGGCATAGAGGGCCACGGCGTCGGGGCCGTTTTGTAGCGCGCCGCCCGGTATGCTCAATCCCGGATCGACGTCGGCATTGCCCAGGACGAAGTAACCGCCGGCGTCGGTCTGGTGGCCGCTCAAATCGAATGCCCGGTAGGCGCGGTCGTCCTTGCCGTTCCACAGGACGATGACCAGCCCATCCAGCGCGGTATGGCCCGCGCCGCCATCGTATAGCTCGATGAATTCGGCCCGGTCGCTGCCGGGGGTATCGGTATCAATTTCATTGATGATCACCCCCTCAACTGTTTGGTTGGCGATCTGGAACGACCAATGGTAATCGGCGGCCGGGGTGTCGGGCGGGTCGTTGGCGTCCGTATCGTGGATGTATTGGGCTTGTAGGGTGACCGAGCACGTTTCGCCGGGTGTGAAGGGCGTTGTCGGAGTCAATGTGAACTCGCGCAGCCCGCCGGTAATTACCGTGTCATGTGTCCCGCCAACGGCACAGGCAATGGCCGCCCACGAGCCGGTCGGGGTGACATCTTCGCTGAAACGAATCGTAATCGCCGCTCCAGGAGCGATACCGGTGGCCCCGTCCGGCGGACTAACCTCTATCACGGCCGGCGGGGAGTCGGCCGGGCAGTGGTTGGCCGCGCCGGGGGTGGGCGTGTTGGCGCGATAGGCGGTGGTGCGGCGCAGGCCGCCGCTACCATCAGGGCAGCGTTGCAGGGCGTCGGTCTCGGCCGTGCCGCGACCGTCTTCATCAATCTGAGGTTCGCCCGGCTCCAGCAGGGGTAACAAGCCAGCGTCCGGCTCTTCGGCCACGCCATAAACAACCGCGTCACGCAAGCCGGCTATCGTCAGGGCCGCGCCAGCCGGGAAGTCGGCCGCCCGTCCGGCATAGAGGGCCACGGCGTCCGGCCCGTTTTGTAGCGCGCCGCCGGGTATGATCAATCCCGGATTGACATCAGCATTGCCCAGCGTGAAATAGCCGCTGTTGTCGGTTTCATAGCCGCCCAAATCGATAGCCCGATAGGCGCGATCGTCGCTGCCGTTCCATAGGACGATGACTAACCCATCCAGCGACGTATGGCCCACGCCGCCATCGAATAGCTCAATGAATTCGGCCCGGTCGCTGCTGGGCGTGTCGGCGTCCAGTTCGTTGATAAGAATGCCGGTCATGGGCGCGGCGGCGACGGAGAAGCTCCAACGATAATCGGCGATCATCGTGTCGGGCGGATCGTCGGCGTCCGTGTCGTGGATGGCCGCGCTCGACAGCGTGACGGCACAGGTTTCGCCCATGCTAAAAGCCTCGTCCGGGGTCAACGTGAATTCGCGCGGCCCGCCGGTAATTGCCGCGCCATGTGTCCCGCTGACGGCGCAAGTGATCGCGAACCACGACCCGACCGGAGCTACATCTTCGCTGAAGCGGACGGTCAACACGGCCGTGGGTGACACGCCGGTCGCGCCATCGGCCGGTGTTACTGTCACAACGGCCGGCGGGGCATCATTGGGGCAATGATTCGCGCTGCCCGGGGTGGCGGTATTGGCGCGGTAGCCGTCGGTATGGCGAGAGCCGCCCGCGCCGTCGGGGCAGCGTTGCAGAGAGTCATTTTCGGCGGTTCCTCGTGCATCCTCATCAATCTGTGGCTGACCGCCGTCGAGCAGGGCTAACAACGCGCTGTCCGGTGAAGCAGCCGGGCCATAGACGACGGCATCGATGACACGATCAGCGGGCAAGGGCGAACCAGACGGAAAGTCGGCCGCGCTGCCGGCCAGCACGGCAACCGCATCCGGCCCATTCTGAAGCGCGCCATTCGCAAACGTTAGATCTACACCCGGGACCGCGGCGTTGCCTACCACCAATAGCCCCGCCGCGTCAGTCCGATAGCCATCCAGATCGATCGCCTGATACGAGAGATCATCCCCACCATTCCAAAAAACCACAACCAGCCCGGACAGATCGGTATCACCGTGGCCGCCGTCATACAGTTCAATGAACTCCAATGTGTCGCTGCCGGGCGTGTTGGCATCAATTTCATTGATGAGCACCCCCTCGGCCACCGGGGCGGCAACCTGGAATGACCAATGGTAATCGGCGGCCATCGTGTCGGGCGGATCGACGGCGTCGGCATCGTGGATGGCCTGAGCCTGTAGGGTGACCGCGCACGTTTCGCCAGGTGTGAAGGGCGTTGTCGGATTCAATGTAAACTCGCGCGGCCCACCGGTCGTTGCCGCGCCATGCGTCCCGCTGGCGGCGCAACTGATCGTGAACCACGACCCGACCGGAGCTACATCTTCACTAAACTGGACGGTCAATACAGTCGTGGGTACCACCCCACTCGCGCCATCCAGCGGTGTTACGGTCGCAACGGTCGGCGGGGCATCGGCCGGGCAGTGATTGGCCGCGCCGGGGGTGGGCGTGTGGGCGCGATACTGATTGGTTCGGCGAGGGCCGCCCGCGCCGTCGGGGCAGCGTTGCAGGGCGTCGGTCTCGGCCGCGCCGCGCCCGTCTTCATCAACTTGGGGTTCGCCCGGCTCCAGCAGGGGTAACAGGCCGGCGTCCGGCTCTTCGGCCGCGCCATAGACAACCGCGTCGCGCAAGCCGGCCAACGTCAGGGTTGCTCCTGTCAGGAAGTCGGCTGCCCGCCCGGCATAGAGGGCCACGGCGTCCGGCCCGTTTTGAAGCGCGCCGCCGGGAATCTCTAGCCCCGGATTGACGTCAGCATTGCCCAGCGTGAAATAACCGCTGTTATCGGTTTCATAGCCGCCCAAATCGATGGCCCGATAGGCGCGGTCGTCGCTGCCGTTCCATAGGACGATGACTAACCCATCCAGCGACGTATGGCCCGCCCCACCATCAAATAGCTCGACGAACTCAGCCCGATCGGTACCGGGTGTGTTGGCATCAATTTCATTGATGATCACCCCTTCGGCCACCGGGGCAGCGACCTGGAATGACCAGTGGTAATTGGCGGCCATCGTATCGGGCGGGTCATCGGTGTCGGCATCGTGAATGGCCGCGCCCGACAGCGTGACGGTACACGTTTTTCCCATGCTAAAAGCTTCGTCCGGGGTCAATGTGAATTCGCGCGGCCCGCCACTACTGAGGGCCGTGTGCGACTCGCCAGCACAATCGATCGCGAACCACGACCCGACAGGGGCTATATCTTCGCTAAAACTGACGGTCAGCGCAGTGTCGGGCTGGACGCCGGTCGCGCCATCCGGCGGCGTTACGGCTACCACGGTCGGTGGCGCGTCATTGGGGCATTGATTCGCGCTGCCCGGCGTGGCGGTGTGGGCGCGATAGCCGTCTGTATGACGGGGGCCGCCCGCGCCGTCAGGGCAGCGTTGCAGAGAATCATCATCGGCCGTGCCACGCACATCCTCGTCGATCTGAGGCTGGCCGGCATCGAGCAATGCCAGCAAAGCGGCATCCGGTGAAGCAGCCGGGCCATAGACAACGGCGTCGATGACATGATCAATGGACAAGGACGTGCCGGACGGAAAATCGGCCGCGCTGCCGGCCAGCAGGGCGACGGCATCCGGCCCATTCTGAAGCGCCCCATTCGCAAATGGCAGATCTACACCCGGCACGGCGGCGTTGCCGATCACCAATCGCCCCGCCGCGTCGGTTTGATAGCCGTCCAGATCAATCGCCCGGTAGGAGAGATGATCCGCACCATTCCAAAAAACAACGACCAGTCCGGACAGATCGGTATGACCGGCGCCACCGTCATACAGTTCGACGAATTCCAGTGTGTCGCTGCCGGGGGTGTTAGCGTCGATCTCGTTGATCAATACGAAATCAACCGGAGCGGCGGCGGTGGTGAACGACCATTCGTAATCGGCCGCCGGGTGATCGGGCGGATCCACGGCGTCGGCGTCGTGGATGGCGGCGGCAAAAAGCCTGACCGCACACGTCTCATCCGGGGCGAACGGTGTATGGGGATTGAGGGTTATTTGTCGTGGGCCGCCGGTCGTCTCGGCCGGGTGCGCGCCGCTGGTTTCACAGTTGATGGCGTACCAGCCTGAGTCAGTCTGTACATCCTCGGTGAAGCTGATCGCCAGAGAATCGTCCAGCGCCACGTCAGCCGCGCCATCTTCCGGGAACACGCTCTCGACAGCCGGGGCGCTGTCCGCGACGCAGCCATTGGGCGTACCGGGCGTCGGCAAATCCTGGCGGAAGGCCGCCGACCGCCGTTGGCCGCCCGCGCCGTCGGGGCAGCGCCCGCTGGAATATTGATCGGCCGCGCCCCGCCCCGCTTCGTCAATCTGCCCTTCACCGTTGAGCAATAGCGCCAACAATCCGGCGTCGGCGGGGTCAGCCGTGCCGTAGACGACGGCGTCGAGCAGTCCGCGGGTGTGGAGCAGCGTGCCGTTGGGGAAGTCAGCCGCGCTGCCGGCGTAGAGGGCCACGGCATCGGCCCCATTTTGCAAGTTGCCGGTAGGCAACGTTACCGCACTCCCGGCTACCCCACTGTTCCCGATCAGCAGATAGCCCGCGCCATTTGTGGTGGCGTCGGTCAGATCGGCGGCGAAGTACGACCGATCATCGCTGCCGTTGAACAAGACGACCACCAGCCCGGCCAGATCGGTATGGCCGATGCCGCCATCGTACAATTCGATGAATTCGGCCATATCGCTGCCGGGTGTATCGGCGTCAACCTCGTTGATCACGATGAAATCGGCCGGGGGACTCCCAGTTGTGAAACTCCACACGTAATCCTGAGTGAGATGATCGGGCGGGTCGGCGACGTCGCCGTCACTTACCCTCGCGGCCATGATCCTGGCCTGGCACTGATCGTTATAGGCCAGCGGCGCGTTCGGCGTGAAGCTGAAGTCCTGTGGCCCTCCGGCGGCGCTCACCTCTCGCGCCCCGCCGGTCGCGCAGGAAAGGGAGACCGCGCCTGCCAAGAGCGTCACCGGCTCACTGAAGGCGACGGTTAAACCGCTGTGGATCGAGACGCCGTTCGCGCCGGCCAGCGGAGTTACGCTACTGACTTGCGGCGCGTCATCGGTCTGGCAGTTGCTTGGCTCGCCGGGCGTTGGCGTGTTGGGCAGATAGCTTGCCGTTTTCCGCTGGCCGCCGGCGCCGTTGGGGCAGCGCTGGAGTGAGTGCAAATCGGCCGCGCCGCGCCCAGCCTCAGCGACCGGGAGTTGCCCGGTATGGAGAAGGGCCAGGAGTTGCGGCGTCACGCCGGACGCGTCGCCATAGACAATCGCGTCCAGCAAGCCTGACTGGCGAATAGGCGAGTCGGTCGGAAATTGCGCGGCATCGGCGGCGTAGAGGGCCACCGCGTCCGGGCCATTCTGTAGCGCGCCGTCGGCGAACACAATCGCCGGGGCCACGCCTGGGTTACCCACCAGGAGATACCCATCCCTATCCGTCGTCGCCCCATCCAGGTCGATGGCCCGGTAGGAGAGGTTGGTGCTGCCGTTGAAAAAGACGAGGCTCAAACCATCCAGCGCCGTATGGCCCACGCCGCCGTCGTAGAGTTCAATGAATTCGGCCGCGTCGCTGCCGGGCGTGTCGGAGTCGATCTCATTGATGAGCACGAAATCTGCCGGGGCAGCGGCCGTGGTGAATGACCAACTCTTCTGGTGCTCCATTAGGTCCGGCGGATCGTCCAGATCGTGGTCACTGACCTGATTGGCGACGACGGTGGCCGTGCACTCTTCCGCGTGGGCCAATGGATCGGCCAACTCAACCGTGTAAGTCGTCGGGCCGCCGCTGGTATGGATCGTGTGCGCGCCCGAACGGTCACAGACCAGCGTGAGCCATTTCTTTTTGACGCCCACCGGCTCACTGAATTCGACGATAATGACGGTATCGATGCTGACGCCTATCGCGTCTTGGTCGGGGTTCATGCCCTCCACATCAGGCGGCAAATCGGTGAGGCAATCGTTCGTCGTGCCGGGGGTTGGGGTGTTCTGTTTGTAGGCGGCGGTATGGCGCGGCCCGCCGGCGCCGTTGGGGCAGCGCTGGTTGGAATGGGCGTCGGCCGCGCCACGGCCGTTCTCATCGACCTGGGGCTGATCGGGCAGTATGAGGGGTTGCAAGCCGGGATCGTTGTCAGCGGGCCGGCTATAGATGATGGCGTCAATGGGGATGGTGGCGGTGACGGGTGTACCGTTGGGATAATCACTCGCGCTGCCGATAGCCAGGGCCGCCGCGTCGGGGCCGTTTTGTATGGCGCCATCGGGAATTATGGCGCCGCCCCCACCTACGGCGGCATTGCCCAGCACGAAGTAGCCGGCGGCATCGGTCGAATAGCCGTCGAGATCGAGCGTCAGGTAGCTACGGTCGTCGCTACCGTTGAAAAGCACCACGGCCAACCCGTCGAGTGAGGTATTGCCCGCGCCACCGTCATAGAGTTCAATGAATTCGGCCGCATCGACCCCCGGCGTGTCGGCGTCGATCTCATTGATGAGGATGCCCTCGGCCACCGGGTTTCGGGTCTGGAATTGCCAGGTAAAGTCGGTCCGTGGGTGATCGGGTGGGTCTTCCGTATCGCTATCGCTAATCTGGGCGGCCAGAACCGTCACCAGGCACGTCTCCCCTTTGGCCAGCGGCTCATCCGGCTGGAAATGAAAAGTCGTGCCGTGGCCGGTCATGCTATAACTGTGGTGGCCAGTCGCTGAACAATCGATGATCAACGGGGTTGGCGATGGGTCTACCGGCTCGCTGAACTCGACATGGATCAGCGCGTCGAGGGCCACGTCGGTTGCGCCCTCGGCGGGCGTCGTGGCGATGACCTCCGGCGGGGCATCGTAGTGGCAATCGTTGTCCTCACCGGCGGTGGGTGTGTTCTGGATGAAGTCTGCCGTCTGTCGGGGGCGGCCACTGCCATTGGGACAGCGTTGGCTTGAATCGGCCTCGGCCACGCCGCGACTCCCTTCGTCCAGCGACGCTTGCCCCTCATCCAGCAAGGCCAGCAACTCGGCCCCCGCCGGGCCATAGACGACGGCGGCGACCAGGTGCTCAGTGCTCACCGGCGCGCCGTCGGGGAAGGCCGTGGCCGGCGCGTTGTAGATAGCCGCCGCCGCCGGCCCATCAGTCAACGTGTTATCGGCCAGGAAAAAATCTCGGCCCGCCACACCGCTGGCCCCGGCCACGAAATAGCCTGCCTCGTCGGTCCCATAGCCGTCCAGCTCCTCGGCCAGATGGACCAAGGCGTCAGGGCCGCCATAGAGCACAAGCGTGAAGCCGTCGAGGGTCGTGGCGCCCAGGCCGCCATTGTAAAACTCGATGAAATCATTAAGTCCATTGACGGTAAGGGCGTCTATTTCGTTGATGAGGATGGGCACCGACTCGGTGCGGAAGGTCCACCCAAAGTCTCCGCCCATCAAGTCCGGCGGATCGTCGGTGTCCTGGTCGCTGACGCCGGCACCAAACAGGAACGGGGTACACGTTTCGCCGGGCAGGAAGGGGTGGTCGGAGAGGAAGGAGAAAGTAACGGGGCCGCCCTGGACGGTGAGAGCATGAGTCAGACTGAGATCGCACACCAGTTGCAGCGCGGCGGCGGTCAGGGTCACCGGTTCGCTAAAGGTGACGCTCAGGGAACCATCGACGGCCGCTTCCCAAGGCACCCGCTCTGCCCCATCGGGCGGATAGGCTTGCAGGAGTAGGGGCGCCTCATCGTCGAGAGGCGCGGCGGCCAGATCGGCCGTGCGCACAGCCCCACCCAGCGCCGCCAGGACCACCAGCGCGCCCAACAGAGTAAGCACCAGGCGCACCGACCCGCGGCCGCCCGCCCCCCAACCCGTGGAACCATCCACGAGCCACCTCCAGATTGTCGCTACTTCCCGCACCCGTTGAATGCGGACTTATCTTAGCCACATCAGGGATACGCGGCAAATTAATAGGAGCCGGTATTTCAGGGCATTTCCAAAGCCCGGCCTAGTTGGCGACCGGCAATTGCAGCGACTCGACCACCAATTCGGCCACATCGCGCACCTGCATCGGCTCGCCCTGGTCGCGGTTGGCGTCGCTCATCATCGTGTGGCAGAAGGGGCAGCCGACGGCCAGCACGGCCGCGCCGGTGGCCCGCGCCTCGCGGTAGCGGTTGGCGTTGACCGTCTCGCCGCTGACGCCATGCTCCTCTTCCTTCCAGTATTGCGCGCCGCCCGCGCCACAGCAGAACGAATCCTTGCCGTTGCGGGGCATCTCCAGCAGGGTCATACCTGCGGCGGCCAGGGAAGCCCGCGGCTCGGCCAGCACGCCGTTGTGGCGGCCGAGGTAGCACGGGTCGTGGAACGTGGCCTGCTCCAGCGTCTTGCCGTTCAGGCGCAGCTTGCCGCGGTCGACGAGATCGGCGATGAGTTGGGTGTGGTGGAAGACGGCGTAATGGCCGCCCAACTCGCCGTACTCCTTGCCGATGGTGGTGAAGCAGTGGGGGCAACTGGTGACGATGCGCCGCTCGTTGGCCTTGGCGGCGTTGAGCGTCTCGATGTTGGCCTCGGCCATCGCCTGATAGAGCGGCTCGTTGCCGGCGCGGCGGGCCGAGTCGCCGGTGCAGGTCTCGTCGTCGCCCAGCGTGGCGAAGCTGACCCCGGCGGCGTTGAGGATCGTCGCCACGGCGCGGACGGTCTTCTGGGCGTCGGGATTGAATGCCCCGGCGCAGCCGACCCACAGCAGGTATTCGTAGTTGGGGTTTTCCTCCACGGTGGGCACCTCGAACGGCAGCGGGGCAGCCCACTCCATGCGGCTGCTCTGGGCCTGCCATGGGTTGCCCATGCGCTCCATGCCCACGAACGCGCCCTTGAGTTGCTCGGGGAATTCACTCTGCATCATCACCTGATCGCGGCGAATCTCCATGATGTCGAGCATGGGCACGTTGCCGACGGGGCAAATCTCGATGCAATGGCCGCAGGCGGTGCAGGCCCACACGGCGCTCTGGCTGATGGCGTAATCGAGCAGCGGCGTGCCGTTGGCGGCCCCGGCGGCCAGCGCACTCATATTTTCGCGGATGTAGTAGCGCTTGTTGATCTCCAGCGCCGCCGGCGAAAGTTCCTTGCCGGTGTTATAGGCCGGGCATACTTCCTGGCAGCGGTTGCACATGATGCAGGCGAAGGCATCGACGATGTGCTTCTGCGGCAGGTCGTCGAGGTCGTTGGCCCCGAACTGCTCAATACTCTCGTCATCGAGATTGAGCTTGAACATCTGGCCCAGATAAGTGCGCTCCGGGCTGGTCATAAAGTTGAACGGCCCCATGAACAGGTGGGCGTGCTTGGTGTAGGGGAAGTAGGGCAGGAAGATCAGGATGAGACCGACGGCCAGCCACCAGAAGAAATGGGTACCGAAGGTCAGGGCGTCGGGCGACAGACCGCCGAGGAACGTCCCGGCGATGAAGTTGGCGACAGGCTGCCAGGCGTCGGCGCCGTGTTGGGCCACGGCGAAGGACGCGGCCAACAGACGCGAGCCGACGTGCATCAGGATGAACAGGCCGACGATGAGCGAATCGACGGCAATGCCTCCCTCGCGCACGCGCTCCATCAGCTTGACGTTGCCGCGAATCTTGAGGGCCGGGTCCTGGGCGGCGAAACGGCGCAAGAGGAAGTAGGCCACGCCGATGAGCACAGCGGCGGCGAACAGATCGGCCGCCAGCCGGAAGACCTGGCCGATGATGTTGTCATGGAAAAAGGTGAAGCCGGGGATCAACCCCTCCAGCACGTCGATGACGTTGACCAGGCCGTAGAAAATGAAGCCGAAGGCCACGCCGTAGTGCATCAGCGAGGTCAGCTTGCGGTGGCGGATGATGCGGCCCTGGCTGACGAGGGCGGCGATGCCGGTCATCACCCGGCGCGGCAGGTCGTTGAGGTTGAGTTTGCCCTGGCCGCGACCGATGACGCGGGCCATGAGGGTAAAGGTGTTGGCGACGGCCGCCAGGCAGATGGCGACCAACAGGAAGAACAGAATGCGTTCGAACGGAGATAACATGGTCTCCTCCACTCAATTGAGCGCCGGCGGACACGGCCCCCGCTCCGCCGACGGGGATGGATATTGCTCAGATTATAACAAATTATTGACGCACTGCATTATACAAGAAAGAATCCACAGATTTCACAGATTGCACAGATAGTGCATTTCTCGCAGGCTATTTTGGGGCGGCGGCATGAAGAAATGGAACGCGGATGACGCGGATTGGCGCGGATGAACGCGGATAAAGATATGCTCTATCGTAAACGATAAGTTAGCTATAATCGGCCGCTATGAATTTCGACAGACAAGGCAACGTCCGGCGCTGGGCTGGGCGCGGGCTGATCGTGCTGGCCGCGCTGGCGCTGCTGGCGGCGCTGTGGCCCAATGCCGGATCGCTGTACGACCTGACTGGTGAGGAGGCGTTGCGCGGGCAGGTGGCCGGCGTGTTCCATTGGCTCAACACCGCCATCCGCCCGCAGCCCGATTTGCAACCGGCGGCCGTGGCCGGGTCGCCCCACGCTTTCCCGGCCGTGCCCGCCTTCGGCGTCAACACCTTCGTGGAGCAGGAAGCGGAGGAGGCCAAGCGCGCCCGCAGCCTGGACATGGCGGCTCGCGCCGGGCTGCGCGTCGTGCGCCAGGAGTTCCCCTGGGAGGACATCGAAATTCACGACAAAGGTGATTTCGTCGACCGGCGCAACGACCCGGCCGGGGTGGATGCCTGGGCCAAGTACGACCAGATCGTGGCGATGGCCGCGGAGCGCGATTTGACGCTCCTGGCCCGGCTGAGCAACCCGCCGGCCTGGAGCCGGGCCGCGGGCGACGCGCTGGGCAGCAATGCCCCGCCCGACGACTTCAACGACTTCGGCGATTTCGCCGCCGCCGTGGCCGAACGCTATCGCGGCCGCCTCCGCTACTATCAGGTGTGGAACGAACCAAACGGCAACGAGGAATGGGGCTTACAGGACGTAGACCCGGAGGCGTTCACCGAATTGCTGTGTGTAGCCTACGCGCGCATCAAGGCCGCCGACCCCGACGCCGTGGTGCTGGCCGGGGCGCTGACGCCGACCGTAGCCAATGACGGCCGGCACATGAATGACCTGATCTTCCTGCAACGCATGTACGACGCGGGCGCGGGCGATTGCTTCGACGTGTTCTCAGCGCAGGGTTACGGCCTGTGGTCTGGCCCGACCGACCAGCGCTTGCGCCCGACGGTCATCAATTACCCCCACAATCTGTTCCTGCGCGACGTGATGACCCGCAACGGCGACGCGGCCAAGCCCATCTGGATCAGCGAGATGGGCTGGAACGTGGCCCCCGACGACGTGCGGCCCGACTTTGGCCGGGTGACGGAGGAGCAGCAGGCCCGCTACGCCGTGGAAGCGTTCCGCCGGGCGCAGGAGGAGTGGCCGTGGGTGGGCGTGACGAGCTACTGGTTCCTGCGGCGGCCGTCGGATAGCGAAGCGAGCCAGGCCTGGTACTACTTCCGCATGGTGGAGCCGGATTTCCGCGAGCTGCCGGTCTATGGCGCAGTGGCCGGCTACGCTACCAGCCAGTCGCAACTATCGCCCATGCCCGGTTGGCACTATCGTTGGCAGCAGGCGCGGCCCTGGCTATTCCTGTTTGGGGCGGCGGTGCTGTTTTTCGCCCTGTTGCGCGCCCTGGCCCCGCGAGACCGCCTATGACGAAGCGGCGCGTGCTGCCGGCGGCCGTCTTCGTGCTGCTGCTGGCGACCTTCCTGCGCTTCCATCTGCTGGAAGCCCAATCCTTCTGGAACGACGAGGGCAACAGCGCCCGCCTCAGCGAGCGCAGTTTGCCGGCCATCCTGGAGGGCACGGCCAGCGATGTTCACCCGCCGCTCTATTACGTGTTGCTGCGCGGCTGGCGCGAGTTGGCGGGGGAGACGGAGTTCGGCCTGCGCTCCTTCTCGGCCTATGCGGGGGTGCTGACGGTGGCGGTGGTGATGGCGTTGGGGCGCAGGGGAGCAGGGGCGCAGGGGAGCAGGGGCGAATCTCCCTATTCGTCATTCGGAATGCGTCATTCGTCATTTGCCCTAGCCGGTTTATTGGCCGCTGTCAGTTCGGTGCTGGTCTACTATAGCCAGGAGACGCGGATGTATGCCCTGCTGGCCCTGCTGGCCGGGCTGAGCGCGTGGGTGTTGCTGGTGTGGCTGAGTGGGGCGCGGAAGGGTTGGCGCTGGGCAGTGGCTTATGTCCTGCTGCTGGCCGCCGGGCTATATACCCATTACTTCTTTCCGGCGGTCATCGCCGCGCAGGGGGCGGTGGTGGCGCTATGGTGGTTGCGGCCGGAATGGGTAGTGGGCGGCGCAATGACTGACGGCCGAACGCGCCGCCTGGGCGTCTGGCTGGGGTTGGCGGCGGCGGCGGCGGCCCTCTATTTGCCGTGGCTGCCCATTTTCATCCGCCAAATCGGCGGCCGGGAGGGCGCGCCGGTCGCCCTGGCCGATTTCGCCGCCGAGAGCACCCGTTGGCTGGTTCTGGGCAGCACCATCACCGTTGGCGAGGCGTCCTGGGCCGTGATGGCCGCCGCCGGTTTGCTGCTGTTGGGCTTAGTGGTCGGTGGTCGGCGGTCGGCCGTCTTTCTTCTTCTCGCGGTCATTCCATTGGCGCTGATGTTTCTCGTGGGCGCTACCGACCCGGCCTTTTTCAAATTCATGCTCGTCGTCGTCCCCTTCCTGTTAGCGCTGATGGGGTTGGCCTGGCGGGCGCGCCGGCCGTGGAACGTTATCCCGACCGGGCTGACCGTGGCCGTGCTGGCCGGCAGCCTGCTGTCGCTGGGCCATCTGTATGGCGATCCGACCTTCGCCCGCGCCGACTATCGGGGCATGGCCGCGCGCATCACCGCCGAGGCCCACCCCAATGCCGGGATCATCCTGGTCGCCCCCAATCAGTGGGAGGCGTTCACCTATTACCACCGCGATGGCGCGCCGGTCTACCCCCTGCCGCGCGGCCGGCCCGACCCGGCCGTGGTCGAGCCGGAACTGGCCCGCATCGCCGCCGCCCACGACCGGCTGTACGTCCTCTTCTGGGGAGCGGAACAGCGCGACCCGCAGGGGATCATCGAGCACTGGCTGGACAGCCACGCTTTCAAGGCGTCGGAGGAATGGGTGGGTGACGTGCGCTTTGTGGTCTATGGGCTGTTGGGCGAACCGCCGGCCGCGCCGACACCAAGCGGGGCGACCTTCGCCGGTCTGGACGGCGAGACGATCACCCTGCACGATTTCACCGTGTGGCCCGTCGCCGCCCAGGCCGGGGACGTGGTCGGCGCGCGGCTGCTGTGGTCGGCCGACGCCACGCCGGGACGGGCCTACAAGGTGTTCCTCCATCTACTGGACGAGAAGGGCCAGGTGATCGCCCAGCGCGACGGCGAGCCGGGCGGAGGCGCGCGGCCGACCACCAGCTGGATGGCCGGCGAACAGGTGACCGACAACCACGGCCTGCTGCTGCCGCCCGACTTGCCGCCCGGCGATTATACGTTGCGATTGGGGCTGTATGATGCGCTCGATCCGTCTAGACGATTGGCAACCGATGGGGGGGATGGGCTACCATTGGGCATGATAAGGATTCGCTGAGGGGTATACACGTAATGGATATGACCGAACCAACCATCGAAACCGTCGAAGACCTAAGCCGCCTGGTGCGTGCCGGGTTCACCGACTGGGCCACCCTGGGCGACGTGCGCGTGGCCCGCGACGGCGACCTGCTGATGTTCGCCTATACCCCGGCGGCCCAATATGCCGCTCGCTGGAACGCCATCGAGCGCATGAGCCGTGGCCTTATCCTTGACGCCACCACCGGCGCGGTCGTGGCCCGGCCGTTCGACAAGTTCTACAACTGGGGCGAGGGCGGACGAACGGCCGACGCGCCCATCGATTACGTGATGGAGAAGATGGATGGCTCGCTGATCATCTGCTTCCAACACCAGGGTCAGTGGCGGGCGGCCACGCGCGGCTCCTTCACCAGCGACCAGGCGCGGTGGGCCAACGAGCGGCTGGCGCGGCTCCCGGCGCTGGCCGACGTGCCGAGCGATTGGACGCTGCTCTTCGAGGCCGTCTACCCCGAAAACCGCATTGTCGTCGATTATCGTGGCCGGGCTGATCTCTACCTGTTGGCGATGCGCCGGCGCGAGACGGGCGAATATGCCCCGCCCGACCTGTTGCGCGAGACGGCGGCGGCCCTGGGTGTGCCCATGCCCGTCCTCTACGATCAGTTGGACAATATCGACGGCATCCACCGCGCCCTGGAAGGGATGACCGCCGACGAAGAGGGCTTCGTGGCTGTGTTCAAGGATGGGCGGCGCTTCAAGTTTAAGTCGGCCGCCTATCTGGAACTGCACAAGCTCGTCTTCGGCCTGACCTTTCGCGCGGCCATCGACGCCGTGCAGACCGGCAAGGTCGAGGACGTGCGCCGCATTGTGCCCGAGGAGTTGCGCGCTGAGTTCGACGGCTGGGTGGCCGAGGTCGAGGGGCGCGTGGCCGAGGTGAAGGCAACGGTAAGCGCGGCGCTGGCCGAGGCCGAAGTGGCCGGGGTGCGGGGGGATCGCAAGGCGTTCGCCCTGTGGGCCGCGGCCAACTACCCGGCCCTGCGCTTCTACCTCTTCGCCGCCCTCGACGGCAAGCCGCTGGAGCCGATCATCTTCCGCACCGAGTTCAAGGATCGCGACGGGGCCGACGGGTCGCCGCTACGGTAGGGGCAGACCCCCGTCTCTGCCCTCTTGGCCTGGGGACAGGGCACACATAGCGGCGCGCCCCTACACCCCCTCTCTCAATCTCACCAATTGCGCGTATTGCCACTCCCGTTCCTGGGCGATGGCGTCCGCGCTCTCCTCGGCGGGCGTGGCCCGATGGATCGCCTGCAACGCATACATAGCCGCGCCGCCGGCATGGCCGCGCCCATGGGCGGTAGCCACGGCCTGCCCGGCG
>CXWJ01004287.1_pt1 | contig 15059 bp, 6 predicted proteins | sample 590841 | NCBI WGS metagenome assembly CXWJ01 (sample SAMEA3498367, study PRJEB10139) | wastewater metagenome | biome: wastewater treatment plant; material: activated sludge | place: Austria | collected 2015-01-21 | reverse complement strand
CCAGCGCTCGCATCGGCTCGCGCAACAGCTGCTGGAGGCCGGGGTGCGCTCGGGCGCGACGGTCTGCGTGGCCCTGGGCCGCGGGCCGGAAACGATCGTCGCCGTGTTGGCCATCCTCAAGGCCGGCGCCGCCTACCTGCCCGTCGACCCGGCGTATCCGGCGGATCGCCTGGCTTTCATGCTCGCAGACGCCGGCGCGGCGCTGGTCCTGACCACGAGCGTGCATCGCGGCGTCTTCGGCGCCGATGTCGCGCTGCTCGTGGTCGACGGGCTCGACCCGCTGGACGAAGCGGCGCCGGCGCCGGCATGGCCGCCGCTCGACGGCCACGCGCTGGCCTACGTGATGTACACCTCGGGCTCGACCGGAACGCCCAAGGGCATCGAGATCAGCCACGACTCGATCCTGCGGCTGGTCGTCGACGCGCAGTATGTCGACCTGTCGGAGCGTCAGGTCGTGCTGCACGCCGCACCGCTCGGCTTCGACGCCTCGACGCTCGAAATCTGGGGCCCGCTGCTCAACGGCGGCTGCTGCGCGCTGCACGACGAAGACCTGCCCACCGGCCCGGGCCTGGCGCGAACGATCCGCCGCGAAGGCGTGACGACCGCGTGGCTCACCGCGGCGCTGTTCAACGCGGTGATCGACGACGACCCGAAACACCTTGCCGGCCTCGAGCAACTGCTCGCCGGCGGTGAGGCGCTGTCGGTCGCGCATGTGCGCAAGGCCTTGCACGCCTTGCCCGGAACGACGCTGATCAACGGCTACGGCCCGACCGAGTGCACGACCTTCACGGCCACGTATCGCATTCCGCGCGACCTGGCCGACGAGGTGCGCAGCATCCCGATCGGCCGGCCGATCACCGACACGCCGGTCTACGTGCTCGGCCCAGGCTTGCAGCCGGTGCCGATCGGCATCGTCGGCGAGCTGTTCGTCGGCGGCCGCGGCGTCGCGCGCGGCTACCTGCGCCGCCCCGAGTTGAGCGCCGAACGTTTCCTGCCCGATCCGTTCCAACCGGGCGGCCGCTTGTACCGCACGGGCGACCTGGTGCGCTGGCGCGCCGACGGCCAGCTCGAATTCATCGGCCGCGCCGACGGCCAGGTCAAGATCCGCGGCTTCCGCATCGAGCTCGGCGAGATCGAGGCCGCGCTCACCCGCCACCCGGCGGTGCGCAACGCGGCGGTGCTCGCGCGCCGCGACACCCCGGGCGATGCGCGCCTCGTCGCCTACGTCGTGCCGGCCGGCGAGCGTCTCGATGTTGCGGCGCTGCGCAGCCACCTGGCCGCGTCGCTGCCCGAGTTCATGCTGCCGACCTTGTTCGTGCCGCTCGACACGCTGCCGGTGACGAGCAACGGCAAGCTCGACCGCCGCGCGCTGCCCGCGCCGACGATGCAGCGCCCGGACGCGTCCACGCCCTACCTCGAAGCCGTGAGCGACGCCGAGCGCCGCGTCTGCGAGGTCTTCGCCGGCGTGCTCGGCATCGACCGCGTCGGCCGCCTCGACAACTTCTTCGAGCTCGGCGGCAACTCGCTCGGCGTGCTGCGCGCGCTCGCGCAGCTCGAACGCGGCGAAGCGCGCAAGCTGTCGACGACGATGTTCTTCCAGCAGCCCACGCCACAGGCCGTGGCCGCGGCACTCGACGGCAGTGCCGACGGCGCCGGCCTCGACGCGCGCCGCGCTGCGCGCCACCGCAGCGCTGCCCCCGCGGGCGATGCCGAGCCGATCGCCGTCATCGCGATGGCGGGCCGCTTTCCGGGCGCGCGCGATGTCGAGCAGTTCTGGGCCAATCTCTGCGAAGGTCGCGAAGGCATCACCTTCTTCCGCGACGACGAGCTCGACCCCGGGCTCGCGCCCGACCTGATCGCCGATGCGGGCTACGTCAAGGCGCGCGGCGTGATCGACGAGGTCGAGATGTTCGACCCCGCGTTCTTCGGCATTTCGCCGAAGGAAGCCGAACTGATGGACCCGCAGCAGCGCGTGTTCCTCGAGATCGCCTGGGAATGCCTGGAACGCGCGGGTTACGCGCCCGACCAATGCCCCGGGCCGGTCGGCGTGTTCGCCGGCATGTACAACGCGACCTACTTCCAGCGCCACGTCGCCTTCCGGCCCGATCTGATCGACAGCTTCGGCGCCTTCCAGGTGATGCTGGACAACGAGAAGGACTACATCGCCACGCGCACCGCGAACCGCCTGAACCTCACCGGCCCGGCAGTCAGCGTGCACACCGCGTGCTCGACCTCGCTGGTCGCGGTGGCGCAGGCCTTCGCGGCGCTGCGCGCCGGCCAATGCGACATGGCGCTGGCCGGCGGCGCCTCGATCACCTGCCCGCCGCGCAGCGGNNGCGCAGGGCACGGTGTTCAGCGACGGCGCAACCGTCGTGCTGCTCAAGCGCCTGTCGGACGCGCGCGCCGACGGCGATACGATCCACGCGCTGATCCGCGGCGTGGCCGTCAACAACGACGGCCGCGACAAGGCGAGCTTCACGGCGCCCAGCGTCGCCGGCCAGGCCGCGGTGGTCGACGCCGCGCTGGCCGCGGCCGGCATCGACCCGCGCAGCATCGACTACGTCGAAACCCACGGCACCGCGACGCCGATGGGCGATCCGGTCGAAGTCGAAGCGCTCGCCGCGGCATATCGGCGGCATACCGACGCAATCGGCTTCTGCGGCGTCGGCTCGTTGAAGAGCAACGTCGGCCACATGGTGATCGCCGCCGGTGCGGCCGGCGTCATCAAGACCGCGCTGGCGCTGGCCGACCAGAAGATCCCGCCGACGATCCACTACCGCGCGCCGAACCCGAAGATCGACTTCGCCGCGACGCCGTTCTACGTCGTCGACCGGCTGCTGCCCTGGCCGCGCGGCGAGCGCGTGCGGCGCGCCGGCGTCAGCTCGTTCGGCGTCGGCGGCACGAACGCGCACATCGTCATGGAAGAAGCGCCTGCGGTCGCACCGAGCGACGCCGCGGTCGGGCCGCAGCTCCTGCAGCTGTCGGCGCGCAGCGCGGGTGCCTTGCAGCAGGCCATGGCGCGGCTCGCCGAGCACCTCGACGGGCATCCGGGCGTGAACCTGGCCGACGTCGCGCACACGCTGCGCGTCGGCCGCACGCCGTTCGCGCAACGCGCCTGCGTCGTCGCCTCGACCCCGGCCGAAGCCGCCGAGCGCCTGCGCACCGCCGACTCGCCGTGGAAGGCGCTGCACGCACCCGGTTCGCGCGTGCCCGAGCCGGTGTTCATGTTCCCCGGCCAGGGCGCTCAATACGCCGGCATGGGCCGCGGCCTGTACGAGACCGAGCCGGTGTTCCGCGACGCGATCGACGCCTGCACCGCCGCGCTCGACCGTGGGGTGGATTTCGACCTGCGCCGCGCCATGTTCGACGGTGACGCCCAGGCGCTGAGCGCGACCTCGATCACGCAGCCGGCGACCTTCGCGCTCGAATACGCGCTCGCGCGCTGCTGGATCGCGCTCGGCGTGCGGCCGGCGGCGCTCGTGGGCCACAGCGTCGGCGAGTTCGTCGCCGCGGTGCTCGCCGGCGTGATGGAGCTGGCCGACGCGGTGCGCCTGGTCGCACGCCGCGGCCGGCTGATGCAGGCGCTGCCGGCGGGCTCGATGCTGTCGGTGCGCCTGGCCGCCGACGCGCTGCGCGCGAAGCTGCCGGCGACGCTGTCGCTGGCGGCGGAGAACGGGCCTTCGGCCTGCGTCGTCGCCGGCCCGAGCGACGCGGTCGAAGCCTTCCGCGCGGCGCTCGAAGCCGAGGGCCGGAGCGCGCGCCTGCTGCAGACCTCGCACGCGTTCCACTCGGCGATGATGGATCCGGCGGTCGCGCCCTTCGAAGCCGAGGTGCGCAAGATCAGGCTGCGCGCGCCGGCCACGCCGATCGTCTCGACCTTGACCGGCGCGCGCCTGACCGACGCGCAGGCCACCGACCCGGGCTACTGGTCGNNGCCATCTGCGCGAGACCGTGCGCTTCTCGCCCGCGGTGCGCTGCGTGCAGAGCGAGTTCGGCGCCCCGCTGGCGCTCGAAATCGGCCCGCGCAATACGCTCGCCACGCTGGTGCGCCAGCACACGGCGGCGGGCAAGCCGGCCCTGCCTGCCGTGGCCTCGCTGACCGATCGCCCCGACGACGAAGGCGCCGCCTTCCGCCTCGCCGCCGGCCGCTTGTGGGCGCTGGGCGCGGCCTTCGATCTCGGCGGGCTCGATGCCCGCGCCCGCCGCCTGCGCGTGCGCCTTCCGACCTATGCTTTCGAGCGCCGGCGCTGCTGGATCGACGCACCGACGGCCGGCGCGTTGCAGCCGCTGCCGGCCGCGCCGCCGCAGATCACCGCCGCGGCGGCCAACCTGCCCGCTTTCGCACCTGCTGCATCCGTGAACCTGGAGCCCGCCATGAGCGCTGTTTCCGCGCCCGCCCCCGACCGCAAGCCGGCCTTGATCGCCAAGCTGCGCAGCGTGTTCGAAGACGTGTCGGGCATCGACCTGGCCGGCGCCGAAGCGAGCGCGCCGTTCGTCGAACTCGGGCTCGATTCGTTGTCGCTGACGCAGATCGCCTTGCAGATCAAGAAGGCGTTCAAGGTCAACGTGACCTTCCGGCAGATGATGGAATCGTTGCGCACGCTCGATGCGCTGGCACAGCACCTCGATGCGCAGATGCCGGCCGATGCCGCACCGGCGCCTGCGGTCGCGGCACCCGCCGTGGCCGCAGCTGTCGCGCCGCCGGCCAGCGCGGCGCCGCCGCTCGCCGCAACGCAGCCGATGGTTGCACTCGCGCCGAACGCGCCCTTCGTGCAGCAACTGATCCAGCAGCAGATGCAGCTCATGGCCCAGCAGCTCGCCTTGTTCGGCGGCGCCGCACCGGCTGCGGCACCGCCGGTCGCAGTGGCCGCGCCTGCACGCGTCGAAACGCCGCCGGCGAGCGCCGCCGCGCCGGCCGCCGAGGCCGATGCCAATGCCGATGCCGACACGCCCGCCGGCATGATCAGCTACGACGTCAAGAAGGCCTTCGGCGCGATCGCGCGCATCCACACGAACCGCGGCGAGACGATCACCGAGCGCCAGCAGGCGCGGCTCGACGCCTTCATGCGCCGCTACATCGCGCGCACCGCCAAGTCCAAGGCCTACACGCAGCAGCACCGCGCGCACCTGGCCGACCCGCGCGTGGTCAACGGCTTTCGCCCGCAGCTGAAGGAGATCATCTACCAGATCGTCATCGGCCGCTCCAAGGGCTCGCGCGTCTGGGACCTCGACGACAACGAGTACGTCGACGTGCTCAGCGGCTTCGGCATGGACATGTTCGGCTGGAGCCCCGAGTTCGTGCAGGACGCGGTGCGCAAGCAACTCGAGCTCGGCTACGAGATCGGCCCGCAGCACCCGCTCGCCGGCGAAGTGGCGCAGAGGGTGTGCGAGCTCACCGGCTTCGACCGCGCCGGCCTGTGCAACACCGGCTCTGAAGCGGTCATGGGTTGCCTGCGCGTCGCGCGCACGGTCACCGGCCGCAGCCTGGTCGTGATCTTCACCGGTTCGTACCACGGCATCTTCGACGAGGTCATCGTGCGCGGCACCAAGAAGCTGCGCTCGGTGCCGGCCGCGCCGGGCATCCTGCCGAACACCTCGGAGAACGTGCTCGTGCTCGACTACGGCACGCCCGAGTCGCTGCAGATCATCCGCGAACGCGCCGACGAGATCGCCGCGGTGCTGGTCGAACCGGTGCAAAGCCGGCGGCCCGACTTCCAGCCCAAGGAGTTCCTGCAATCGCTGCGCGAACTGACGACGCAGCACGGCGCGTTGTTCATCTGGGACGAGGTCGTCACGGGGTTTCGCATCCACCCGCGCGGCGCGCAAGGCCACTTCGGCATCCAGGCCGACCTGGCCTCGTACGGCAAGGTCGTCGGCGGCGGTTTCCCGATCGGCGTGATCGCCGGCAAGCGCGAGTTCATGGACGCGCTCGACGGCGGCCACTGGCAGTTCGGCGACGACTCGATCCCGACCGTCGGCGTGACCTACTTCGCCGGCACCTTCGTGCGCCACCCGCTGGCGCTGGCCGCGGCGCACGCGGTGCTGACGCACCTGAAGGCGCAGGGCCCGGCGCTGCAACAAGGCCTGAGCGAACGCACCGCCGGCATGGTGCGCGAGATCAACGCCTTCTGCGATGAAGTCGGCGCGCCCGTGGTCGTCAAGCATTTCGGCTCGGTGTGGAAGACCTTCTTCAACGAAGAACACCCGATGCAGGACCTGCTGTTCGCGATGATGCGCAGCCGCGGCATCCACGTGCTCGACAATTTCCCTTGCTTCATGACGACGGCGCATTCGGCCGAGGACATCGCCCGGGTCGTCGAGGCCTTCAAGGAATCGATCCGCGAGCTGCAGGAGGCCGACTTCCTGCCGCGCCGCAAGCCGCCGGTGGCAGTGGTGTTCGACGCCAGCAAGCCGCCGGTGCCCGGCGCGCGCCTCGGCAAGGAACCCGACGGGCGGCCCGCCTGGTTCGTGCGCAACCCGGACAATCCCGACAAGTACATGAAAGTGAACGCATGAATGTCCCCGTCGACGGCGTCGACCTGGCGGCGGTCGAATACGACCCGTTCGCCGACGACGGCGCGCTCGCGCGCGTCGTGCCGACGACCGAACCGCAGCGCGAGGTCTGGCTCGCTTCGCAGCTGAGCCTCGAGGCCTCGCTCGCGTACAACGAATCGATCTCGCTGCGCCTGCGCGGCACGCTCGACCGCGCCGCGCTGGCCGAGGCCGTGCAGGGCCTCGTGGCGCGCCACGAATCGCTGCGCGCCACGCTCAGCGCCGACGGCCAGGAACTGCGCATCGCCGAACACCTGGCGATCGACGTGGCGCTGCTGCGCCTGGACGAACGCGCCCCCGCCGAGCGCGAGGCGGCGATCGCCGAGGCGCTGAAGCAGGCGGTCGAAACGCCGTTCGACCTGGAGCTGGGCCCGCTGCTGCGCGCGCAACTGCTGGTGCTCGGCGAGCGCGAACACCTGCTCGTGTTCACCGCGCACCACATCGTCTGCGACGGTTGGTCCTTCGGCGTCATCGCGCCGGATCTCGCGCAGCTGTACCGTGCGCGCCTCGGCCTCGGCGCCGACGTGGCCGCAGCCGACTCCTTCGCCGACTACGCGCTCGCGCAGAGCCAGTGGTCGACCACGCCCGAGCACGCCGACGACGAGGCCTTCTGGCTCGGGCGATTCGCGGCGTCGATTCCGGTGCTCGACCTGCCGACGGACCGGCCGCGCCAGGCGACACGCAGCTTCGCCTCGCGCCGCGCCGACCGGCTCATCGACGCGACGCTGATCGCCGAGTTGCGGCGCCTCGGCGCACGCCAGGGCGCCAGCCTGTTCTCGGCGCTGCTCGCGGGCTTCAACGCGACGCTCGCGCGCATCGCCGGCAGCGACGACCTGGTAATCGGCGTTCCCTTCGCCGGCCAGTCGGTCGGCGGCCACCGGCATCTCGTCGGCCACTGCGTCAACCTGCTGCCGCTGCGGCTGGTCTACGACCCGCAGGCGACGCTCGCCGCGTCGATGTCGGCAGTGCAGACCGTGATGCTCGATGCCTTCGAACATCCGCAGTACACCTTCGGCACGCTGCTGAAGAAGCTCTCGCTGGCGCGCGACCCGAGCCGCCTGCCGCTGGTCAGCGTGATGTTCAACCTCGACCAGACGCTCGATGCGAACGCGCTCGGTTTCCCCGAACTGGACGTCGAATTCGCCGGCAACCCGCGCAGCTTCGAGAACTTCGAACTGTTCGTGAACGCCGTGCAGCTGCCGCAGGGCCTGCGCCTGGAGTGCCAGTACAACGCCGACCTGTTCGACGAGACCACGGTACAACGCTGGCTCGCCGGCTACGAAACCCTGCTGCGCGACGCCTGCACGCAGTCCGAGACGGCGCAGGGCCGCCTGGCGATCGTCACCGCCGACGACCTGGCGAAGCTGAACGCGTGGAACGACACGCGTCGCGAGTTCCGCCGCGGCGCACTGGTGCACCGCCTCGTCGAGGAACAGGCGCAGCGCGCGCCCGAACGTGTCGCGGTGCGCACGCTGGCCGAAACCTGCCGCTACGGCGAGCTCGAGACACGCGCCAACCGCATCGCGCAGCGCTTGCGCGCGCTGGGCGTGGGCCGCGGTGCGCTCGTCGGCCTGCAGCTCGACCGCAACGCCGACATGCTCGCCGCGATGCTCGGCGTGCTCAAGGCGGGTGCCGCCTACGTGCCGCTCGACCCGGGTTATCCGAAGGAACGGCTGGCCTACATGGCCGAAGACGCCGCGCTCGCCGCCCTGGTCACGCTCGAACGCCACGCGGCGCTGCTCGGCTGGCCGCGCGAACGCACGCTGCTTCTCGACGCCGACGCCGCGCTGCTGGCCGCCGCGCCCGCGACTGCGCTGGCCGCAAGCCCGCTCGACGCCCAGGCCGAAGACCCGGCCTATGTGATCTACACCTCGGGCTCGACCGGCAAGCCCAAGGGCGTGCAGGTGCCGCACCGCAGCGTGGTCAACTACCTCGAGAGCATGGCGCGCGAGCCGGGCCTCGGCGCCGACGACCGCCTGCTCGCGGTGACGACGCTGTCGTTCGACATCGCCGTGACCGAGCTGCTGCTGCCGCTGACCGTCGGCGCCGAGATCGTGCTCGCCACGCGCGACGAAGCGCTCGACGGCGAGCACCTGCGCCGCACGCTCGCCGAGCGCGCCGTCACGGTGCTGCAGGCCACGCCCGCGACCTGGCGGCTGCTGNNCGGCCGCGTCGGCGAGCTGTGGAACATGTACGGCCCGACCGAAACCACGGTCTGGTCGACCTGCTGCCGCATCACCTCGCCCGATGAGCCGGTGACGATCGGCCGGCCGATCGGCAACAACACGGTCTGGGTGCTCGACGCGCTGGGCCAGACCTGCCCGATCGGCGTTCCCGGCGAACTCTTCATCGGCGGCGACGGCGTCACGCTCGGCTACCTGAACCGCCCCGAACTGAGCGCCGAGCGATTCGTCGCCGACCGCTTCGGCTGGGCACCCGGCGCACGCCTGTACCGCACCGGCGACCGCGGCCGCTGGCTGGCGAGCGGCCGCATCGAGCACCTCGGCCGCACCGACTTCCAGGTCAAGGTGCGGGGATTTCGCATCGAACTCGGCGAGATCGAAGCGGCGCTGCTCGCGCACGCCGAGATCGCCCGCGCCGTCGTCGTGACGCGCGAAGACCGGCCCGGCGACGTGCGCCTGGTGGCCTACCTCGTCGCGCGCAGCGCCGCGGCGCCGACCGATGCCGCGCTCACGACCCACCTGCGCGCCACGCTGCCCGACTACATGATCCCGCAGCACCTCGTGACGCTGGCCGAGATCCCCTTGCTGCCCAACGGCAAGGTGAATCGCCATGCGTTGCCGGCGCCGCAAGCCGGTGGCGCCGCGTCGAGCGAACGCGCGGACTTCGTCGCGCCGTCGACCGAACTCGAACACCAGGTCGTGCAGATCATGCAGGCCGCGCTGAGCCTGGATGGCATCGGCCTGCACGACGACTTCTTCCGCCTCGGTGGCCATTCGCTGCTCGCGGCGCGGCTCATCGCCAGGCTGAACCGCGAACTCGGCGTCAGCCTGCCGATGCGCACCGCCTTCGAGTGCCCGAGCGCGGCGCAGCTCGTCGCCGCGATCACCGCGGCACGCAGCGGCGGCCCGGCCGCGACCCGCACGTACGCGCCGATCGAGCGCCAGGCCGAGCAATCGAGCGGGCCGCTGACGCTCGGCCAGGCGCGCATTCGTTTCGTCGAGGAGATGCACCCGGGCCGCGTGACCTACAACACGCCGTCGGCGCACCGCCTGCGCGGCAGGCTCGATGCAGCCGCATTCGACCGCGCCTTCGCCGAGGTCGTGGCGCGCCAGCCGGCGCTGCGCACGGTGATCGCCGCCGAGGGCGGCGGCCATGTGCAGCGCGTGCTGGAGCGCGTCGAATGCNNGAACTGATGCGCCGCCTCGAAGCGCTCATCGACCTGCCTTTCGACCTGGCGCGCGGCCCGCTGTTCGCCGCGCGCCTGTTCAAGCTCGCCGAAGAGGAACACGCGTTCTTCTTCATGACGCACCACGTGATCTGGGACGGTTGGTCCTTCGACCTGCTGTACGAGGAGATGGCCGCGGCCTACGGCGCCGCGCTCGCCGGGCAGCGCTCGGCGCTCGCGCTGCCGCCGGTGAGCTTCATCGACTATGCGCACTGGCACAACGCCTGGCTGGCCTCGGACGCCTGCCGCGAGCAGATCGCGTACTGGCAGGCGCAGTTCGCCGACGCCGAACCGGCGATCGACATTCCGACCGACATGCCGCGCAAGCCGGGCATGTCGGGCCGCGGCGCGACCGAGTGGGTGCGCATCGACCGCGGCCTGACCGACCGGCTGCACGGCATCGCGCGCCAGGCCGACTCGACGCTCAACATGGTCGCGCTCGCCGCTTATGCCGCGATGCTGCACGCCACGGCGCAAAGCCGCGAGCTGACGCTCGGCATCCCGGTGCGCGGCCGCCCGCTGCCCGAGCTCGACCCGGTGATGGGCTTCTTCAACAACCTGCTGCCGCTGCGCGTGCGCGTCGATCCGGCCACCCGTTTCGTCGACTGGGTGCGCGAGCTCAAACGCCTGATGCTCGGCGCCTTCGACCATCAGGACGTGCCCTTCGAGCGCCTCGTCCAGGAAGTCGACGCGTTGAAGGACACACGTTCGGCGGGCGCGTACCAGGCGCTGTTCTCGTTCCAGGACGCGCGCGAACGCACCCGCACCTGGGGTGGGCTGAAGCAGGAAGGCATCCTCGTCTTCCAGCGCGGCGCCACCGAGGACCTGGGGCTGTGGCTGATGGAAGGACCCAGCGGGCTCGAAGGCGGCGTGACCTACAACGCCGAGCTGTTCCTGCCCGAGACGGCGGCGCTGTTGCGGCGCCGCTTCGTCGAGTTGCTCGAACGCGCTTGTGCGCGGCCCGACGCCAGCATCGGTGAGTTGCTCGACATCGGCCGCGCCGAACAGCAGGCGCTGGCGCGACCCGCAGCCGGCGCGTCCGCCGCCGCCTGGCCGCTGGATCTCGGCGGCGCGTCGCCTGCGCTGCGCTTCGGTGATCGCCACTGGACACGCGCCGATCTCGGCCGTCGCATCGAGGCCATCCGCAGCGTGCTCGCGGCCGCAGCAGCGGACCTGCGGCGCGTCGGCGTCGACCTGGCCGACCCGATGGACCGGCTCGCCGCCTGGCTGGCCGTGTGGCAAAGCGGCGGCAGCTGCGTGATGTCGCCCAGCGGCTCGGCTTCGGCACTGGCCGGGCGCGTGGACCTCGTGATCGGCGACGCCGATGCGCGCGGCCGTTGGCCCGCCGACATGCGCATCGTCGAGCTCGGCGCGAACGCCGCGGCTGCGCCGGGCGCAGCGCCGCCGGCCACAACCGCTGCCGCGGCGATCGAACTCGTCGGCTCGGGCGCGTCGAGTGTCGTGTCGATGTCGACGCTCGCCGCGCTGGCGCAGGCCGAAGCGGCAGCGCTCGCGGCGCCCGCGGGCTCGACCTGGCTCGTCGGCGCCAACCTGCCCGAACCTTGCCTCGCGCTGCATGCGCTCGCAGCGCTCGCCGCCAATGCCGAACTGGTGTGGCTGCCGAATTCCGTGGCGCGCGACGGCGACCAGCTCGCGGCCATGCTGAAGGCGGCGTCGCCCGCCGTGGCGCATCTCGCGCCGGGCTCCTGGCGCGCGCTGCTCGACGCCTGGTGGACGACGCGCGCGCCCCTGGCAGCGCTCGTCGACGGCGACGAGCTGCACCCCGAACTCGCCGCCGCCCTGGCGCAAGCCGGCGCGACGGTCTGGACGCTGCACCGCCCGGCGGGCCTCGAACTGCCGATGACGCTCGGCCGCCATGCGGGCGGCAGCGTGGTCGACATGGGCGAAGCGCTGCTGCCGGGCAGCTTGCTCGTCGCCGATGCGCATGGCCGCGCGCTGCCGGTGGGCGTGAGCGGGCGCCTGCTCGCCAGGCTCGACGGCAGCACGGCCGCCGTGGGCAGCGGGCTGGCGCGCTGGCGGTCCGACGGCCGGCTCATCGTCTCGAACGACGACCCGCGGCGCGTCGCCCTCGGCGGCCAGCGCATCGACCTGCCGGCGCTCGAGGCCGTCGGCCGCGACGTGCCGGCGGTGGCCGAATGCGTCGCAGCGATCCAGGAGCCGCGACCGGGCGATCGTCGCCTGGACCTCTACGCCGTCCCGGTCGACGGCCGCAGCATCGACGAAGGCGTGCTGCGCGCGGCGCTCGATGCCGCGCTGCCGCGCGGTGCGCGCGTCGATTCGTTGACCGTGTTGACCTCGGTCCCGCGGCTCGCCGACGGGCACCCGGACCGTGCCGCCCTGCTGGCGCGCCTTGCCGGCGGCGCGGCCGAACGGCCGCTGCCGTCGACGCCGACCGAGCTCGCGCTCGCCGAGGTCTGGAGCAGCCTGCTCGGCGCACCGCAGGTCGAGCTGAGCGACAACTTCTTCGACCTCGGCGGCAGCTCGCTGCTCGCGATGCAGGCCGTCGAGCTCGTCGCACAGCGCATCGGCAAGCGCATCACGCCGCGGCGTTACGTCTTCGAGACGCTCGGCCAGCTCGCGCTCGCTTATGACTCGGAAGACCTGGCGGCGCCGGCGGCAGCCGCGCCCGTCGAAGCGCCGAAATCCGGGCTGTTCAAGAAGCTCGGCGGGCTGTTGCGGCGCGGCGGCTGAACCGTGCCCCAATCGAAAACACACGAGACGAGACGCTGATGAACACCCCCGCAACACCGTGGCTGGACCTGGACTGGGCGACTTTCGACGCCTGGAAGGTCCAGCCGGTGCGCCACCGGCTGCAAGAACACCCGCTGCTCAGGCCCGGGCGCGTCGTCGAGTTCGGTGCGCGCCACGAACGCGCCGGCCGCGTGCGCACGCACGGCAACAGCGCGACCGCCGGAACGCCGTTCAATGACGCGCCGAGCCTGCACCCGAACAACAAGTCGGCGGCGCAGACGCTGTCGGACATCGAACACGCCAAGGCATGGATGTCGCTGCTGAACATCCAGACCGACGAGGTCTACCGCACGCTCGTCGACACGGTGCTCGACGAAGTCCGCCCGCGCATCGAGGCCACCGACCCGGGCATGAGCTATCGCGGCGGCTGGATCTTCGTGACCTCGCCGAACACGGTCACGCCCTTCCACATCGACAAGGAACACAACTTCCTCGTCCAGGTGCATGGCCGCAAGCGCATCTACGTCTGGGACGCGCATGACCAGTTGGCCGTGTCCGAAGCGGCGCGCGACCTGTTCCACGCGACCCATTCGCGCGAGCTGATCCATTGGAGCGACGAACTGCGCGCCCGCGCCCACGTCTTCGAGCTCGAACCGGGCATGGGCGCGTACATGCCGTCGACCTCGCCGCACATGGTCGAAAACCTCGACGGTGCATCGATCACCGCGAGCTTCACCTACTACACGCGGGCGACGCGGCGCAACAGCCTGCTGCACCGCATCCACCAGCGGCTGCGCGAGCTCGGCATGAAGCCGCCGGCGGTCGGCGCCCTGCCCTGGCTCGACGCTGCGCTGCTGCCGATGGCCGGCATGCTCGCCAAGCCGCCGGCGACGGCGAAGTTGCCCGCGACGCACGACGAACTTCCGTACGCCGAACACCTGTGGGCATGAGCGGCCAGCAACGATGAAGGACCCGACCCTGGGCCACGACTGGCTGTGCCGCTCGCCGCTGACGCGCGCCTGGATGCAGCGCCGCTACGAGCGCTACTTCGAGCAGTGCGACGACAAGCAGCTGTTCCGCGGCGTGTTCGACAGCTTCGACGCGGCATTGGCCAGCGCGCCGGCCACCAAGCCGGCGAGCTACGACAACGAAGCCTCGGCCGAGCTCTACCTGCTGCGCCTGCGCGCCGACGAACACGACTACCCGGCGCTGTTCTGGATCTCGCGCTCGTTCGCCGAAGGTCTGCGATCGGTGTTCGACGTCGGCGGCAGCGTCGGCATCAAGTACTTCGCCTACTCGCGGCTGCTGCCGTTTCCGGACGACGTGCGCTGGACGGTGCAGGACATGCCGGCGGTGGCAGCGCGCGGCAAGCAGTTCGCCGAAGAGCAGAAGGCATCGGCCAGGCTCTTCTTCACGAGCGAGTTCCGCGACGGCGACGGCTGCGACGTGCTGTTCGCCTCGGGCGCCTTGCAATACCTGCCGGCCAGCCTCGGCCAGCTGCTCGGGCAGCTCGCGCGGCCGCCGCGGCGCATCATCGTCAACACCACTGCCATCCACCCGACACGTTCGTTCTTCACCTTGAACAGCATCGGCACGGCGTACTGCGGCTACCGCGTCCAGGCGCACGGCCAGTTCGTGCGCGAAGTCACCCAGGCCGGCTACACGCTGCGCGACCACTGGAGCAACCCGGCCAAGTTCATGCGCATTCCGTTCGCCGAGGGCCTGGACCTCGACACCTACAGCGGCTACTGCTTCGACCGCCGCTGATGCCGTGGCAGCGCAACCGTCCGCCGAGCGACCGACACCGCGCCGCCAGCGCGGCAGGCTGTGGCTCGCCACCGGCGCCTTGTTGCTGGCCATCGCGACCGCGGCCTGGGCGGCGCAGCGCGACACCTCGATGCGCGAGCTGATCGTCAACTGGGCCCAGGGCGTGCGCGCGGACCACGACGTCGTCGTCACGGCTGCCGACGGCACGGCCCTGGCGACGAGCGTGCTGCGACCCTGGTGGCGCGTCGGCGCGCTGCCGACGGTGCTGATCCGCACGCCCTACGGCCGGCGCGGCACCGGCCGCGGCTTCGCGCGCCGCGGCTACGCGGTCGTCGTGCAGGACATGCGCGGTCGCCACGACTCGGGCGGCGTGTTCCAGGCCTACACGCACGACACCGACGACGCCGCGGCAACGCTCGACTCGATCGTTCGCCAGCCCTGGTCGAACGGCCGCGTCGCGACGGTCGGCTGCTCGGCGCTCGGCGAATCGCAGCTTGCGCTCGCGCGCCGGCGGCACCCGGCGCACCGGGCGATGATCGCCGAAGGCGCCGGCGGCGGCGTCGGCAGCGCCGGCGGGCGCTTTTCGTACTTCGGCGTCTACGAGAGCGGCGTGTTCCAG